>Ga0207678_10001077_pt1 | contig 24990 bp, 26 predicted proteins | sample KBSC63metaG_FD_184319 | JGI IMG/M metagenome (GOLD analysis project Ga0207678, IMG submission 184319) | Corn rhizosphere microbial communities from Kellogg Biological Station, Michigan, USA - KBS C6-3 metaG (SPAdes) (version 2) | ecosystem: Host-associated > Plants > Roots > Rhizosphere > Soil ... | reverse complement strand
GAGGAGAGTTGGCCGAGTGGCTGAAGGCGGCGGTTTGCTAAACCGTTATAGGGTCAAAAGCTCTATCGGGGGTTCGAATCCCCCACTCTCCGCCATAGATTCTTGCAAGTCGCTGAAAACACTCACAAACTACACAATCTAAAGTGGATACTGTCAGCCTTTGTTTGTGCATACAGCGCGAGCAAAGCGCCTTAGTAAGGCCAAAGAAGCGGTTTTACCTTACTAACGCGCCTCAGCCTTACTAAGCGTGAATGCATCCCGCAGACTATGCGCTGGCCTTCTCCCTCTGGAGCACTCGCGCAACCTGTACCGCAGACCATTGCTTGCCTCTGGCCGTTGTGATGTTGCGCTTGTTCAATGCGTCCGCCACCTGCCGCAGAGAGGTAATTCCCCCTGCCTGCATATCCTTGATCTCTGGAATAAGGTCATCCGCCTTCTTTTGGGCAGCTAGGGAACGCTTCCGCATACTGACCTTACGACCTATTGCAGCGATCTCCGCAAAGCGTTCAGCAGTGACGCGACGACCTCCCAGCTTCTTCTTCGATTGTGCCAGGGCAGCTTTAGTCCGCGCCTTGATGACTCGCGCCTCATGTTCTGCGAATACTCCCAGCATCTGCGTATGCGTCACATCGGCATTAGGTATGTCAGCCGCAACGAACGGAACCTTCTCTTCCAGCAGTTTGCTCAGAAAGGCCACATTGCGACTCAAGCGATCTAGCTTTGCGATCAGCAGTGTCGCGCCATGTATACGGCAAAGGCGCATTGCACGAACAAGCTCGGGTCTGTCACTTCTCGTCCCAGTTTCGACCTCTAAGACTTCCTCAACCTGTTCGCCGTCGCCGCGTGCAATGTGAGACTGTACCGCAGCCCGTTGTGCATCCAGACCTAAACCACTTTCCCCCTGCTTGTTTGTACTCACTCGCAGGTAGGTCACAAACTTGTTAGCTGCCATCCCATTCACCCCGTTACATTCGTATCTACGAACGTAGATAGAAATGTAACAGTCAATCGAGAAGGTGTCAAACTCGCCTATTTCGGCCTATTCCTGTGGCTATAAATGGATGCAACCAACATAGTTGGTTGTGTAAGTGTATTTATATCAATTACTTACATAAAATATTTATGCTGCAATCGCTTCAAACTGAGTTAATATCCCTGAGACGGCAATCAGCCGCCCAAAGGAGAACGATGAAAATTACAGACCATGCAACCGAGACCCTTGACAACAATGATGAACAAGAGATGTGTGTGTGCGGTTCTACCAACATCGACAAAGACACACACCGCTGTATTGCGTGTCAGACACGCCACCTTGCCAACTGGCCAGACGCTCACGTCTATTACTCGATCATGGACGAGATGAACATCGGCGGCGTAGACAAAGCACGCGCCGTTCTCCTTGAGAGCCAGCTAGACGCATTCGAGCAGCGCCCAAACTGGTAGACCCGTAGAGACGTTCGCGGTGTTCGACATGCCTAACGGTGTACCGAACACCGCAGCAACGCCGTGGTGAGCCGCTGGTTAAGTCTGAGCATAGGTTGTGAGCATCGAAAACAAGCCCCGATACCACGATGTAATCGAACGAAGCCACCGAAGCCAGAAGCAAGTCATGGTAGGGCGCGGCGGATACGATGTCACACGCGGTACTTGACTGGAAGTTTTGTGACCACCTAGGGACTTGTCAACCTTTGTTTGCCCACATGGGCAGCTTGGGGATGGCAGGGGTAGCGCGTCGTAAGTTCCTCTCCCAATGTAGGAGAGAACTATATGGTCTGATTTGGCCGTCTCTTTCGGGGGGCGGCCTTTTTGTTAGCAGATTCATTCCCTGCACAGTTTGCAGGAAATCCATCACAACCAAGGAACCCAATCAAGCCCTCCCATTGGAGGCCAAAGGAACAATCATGCGTTTACCAGCGATAACGGAACGAGCTTACGAGCTTGAGAAGCTAAGACCGGGCAAAGGCGATGCCATCGCTTACCAGGATGAGAAGTACATCGTCCAAGAATGCGGAATGCGTTATTACATCTGCGTCAAAGCCGACAACCCCAAGGTCATTCAATGGGTACGGCAGCGAGATGCAGTTCGATGGGAAGAACCTGTGCCCGATATCGAGACGGTAGATCGTGACTGGCGAACTCCGGTACTTCTCCGCGATTCCTCCCGCTGACCCTCTGGCGATATAGGGGGAGAGACCAGAGAGGGAGATATGTTTTTACTTCGTGAGTTGCCGTGACACGCTGCACACTGTGCAGACAATGTGAGTACGAAGTGAGCCGAAGTGACGCGCTGTAATCATTGCGCTATGCCTACTTGATATCGCGTTTTACACGGTACACACCCCTAAAACCTTCCATATATGGCACTAATCAGCCCAAACACCGCGTATTTACAGCGTTTTACAGCGTACTTAGGCGAGTACGACCAGGGTCCAGATACAGATACTCCTACTCCTTTAGGAGATATTGCCTCGCACCTTTCACTATCTTGCGGTACGAATCGCACCACATCACACTAACAAGTTTAGGAGATAAAAGTTGACAGATTCCATGAGTAGGTGTATAGAAATTTGACAAAACAAGACTTCTGAGGTAAAATAGAACTTATGGTAATCCGACTGGCAGGAGCAAGCACAGCGATGCACTATACACGCATTGCGGTTGACAAGCAAGCCAAAAGAGACTATAATGAATCTTAGTGGACTTCTCCCAAAGGACTCCACACCCAGAAGAAGCTAAGACCTTCTTCCATTCAGGCCAATTAGTCCGGCGTGAGTGTTTTGACCGTAGTTACGACGAGACGGCACCCCCGTCAGCATCCCCATAGGGAAGCACAGCACCCAGCTACAACATAGTAGTAAACAGTGACCACAGCGTAAGGCACAGCGTCAACCATTGCCTTCGCTAGTGTTTGTGCGGGTATTCCTTACCCCAATACAGATAAATCACTTCAGTTTGGTGAAGACACCATTCTGAGAGAAGAGTGCGTTCATATGCTCCAGCAGTTCCCGAACGGTTATCCCCCTGCCGTCAGTCATCTTCAGCAACTCGCTATTGGTTCACTCCCCATTCAACGGGAGGATCTCTCGAAATGTCGCCTACAGTCCAGATGCAACGCCTATGATTGCCCCGCCTGTAGTGGGAGGATTTCCTACATTCAAAGCCAGCGCGTACTAAAGGCCGCAGAGATGATGCCACCGTCACGGCTGAAGATGGCAACTTTCACCGCCGCGAATGTTGACCTCGATGGACTCCGCGACTCGGTGAGCCAGATCATGCAAGCCACCCGCACCACCTTGAAGAATCTCGGTATTGCACAGTATGCGGCCAAGAGTGAAGCACCCGTGACGGGTTTGCCAGATTGGTTTCATCCGCACGTTCACGCCATCGTCAACACGGCACCAGGCGGTAAAGGTTACATCCGTGTTGCCGACTGGCAGAACGAATGGCTATCAGCCCTGCCCTCATACCTTCACCCGCCGATAGGTGGAGCGCATGTTAAGCCAGTACGCGAACTCGAAGCAGCCTGCCGCTATTTCACGAAGTCACCGTTTCACAATGCCACTTCAAGCACGATAGGCAGCGTACTCGGTTCCATCGCCGCCCTCAAAGGTGTTGTGCGGTTCAGCACCCTTGGAGCATTCAGAACCAGAGATTGAATCAAGATTCCGCCCGATGATGTGAGTTATTTCCTTGGCTCCAACATCCGGTGGACAGGGGGACGACGTTGCACGGCGATTAGAGGTAGTCGCATGTTGCTCCGTCCCCTGCCCATTTTTACAGCCTGTCCGAGTACCCACGGCAGCGCTCAACCGCAGCGCGGATACGTCCGCCCAACCAAAAGGAAGTATTGAATGACTGAACCAACTAGCACCACCGCAACGCCCACCTCGATCCACGATGTCGTCATCATCCCCGCAGTCGCCCCAACCGAGACGCCAGAACCAACCCCAGCCGAAATGAAGGCCACGATTGCCCGACTCGAAAGCGAACTGCAAGCCAATCGTCAGCGCGGCAAGCAAGAGAAGATTGACCAGCCGGACGGTAGCACGAAGGCCGCGTCCACCCTCTCCACAGAGATCAAAGCCGAGATCGAAAACTGGCATCTCGTAGGTGAACAAGCACGTCGCCAGCGCGAGGAGTTGGCATCTGCCCAGCCGCAATACAAGTATCAAAGTCCTGCTCTCTGTCCCACGGCTGAAGACGTTGAAAAACTGATTGGCCGAACCAGATTCGCCAAGATGACCCCAGAGCAACGCGCCAAGGCGCGAGACGTTCGGCAGGCAGACGTGGATGCGCTTAACGTCCACGAATACATCGGCAAAGGCAGCAATTCAGGCAAAGCAAACCAACTGGGGCTGACCAACCCAGTTTTGTACGCGCTGCTGAAGAAGAAGGCCAAGGACGAAGGCATTTTCTAACAAGGTCGTCACCCAGCCATTGTGACCACATCGTTGCACGGCATCGGCTGCGAACCTGCCCGATGCCGTCGCATCGCCCCCAACTACCTCAGCGCCACTCAGCCATCGAAAGGAAAAACATGTCCACGGGTCAACCCGGATATATCCCGAACTCTCGCTCCACTCGCCGCGCCTATCGCGGAATGCTCAACCTCGCCGCGCAATTACACGTTGAAATTGAACCGCGCTGGCGCGAATCGTTCGGACACTTTCTGAATGATGTGGGATTCAGGCCAGAAAACACGATCCTTCGACGGCGAGACAATCACCGCGGATTCTTTGCAGACAATTGCATGTGGATTGTGCCGCCCGTCGTTATCGAACCCGCCGCAGGCTAAACGCAGCATCCACCCTGTACCACTTGAGGCTTTTACGAATGACGCTTTCCTTGGTAGATGAAATCAAAGCAACAAAAGGCGCACTCACCGCGCCTAAGCTCGCAAAGCTGCTCTGCATGTCCCCTCGTGCGGTTTACGATCACGTCCAGCGCGGCACACTCCCTGCAATCCGTATCGGCACTTCTGTAAGGTTCGACCCACGGACTACCGCAGAATGGTTAGAGGCACGCTGTACCGCCGCCTAGCTCACCACTGGATAGCGTTCACCATGCCTTGCAGCGCGGTGTCTTCCGCTGGCCGTAGATACCTCATGGTGGATTCAAGGTCTGAATGTCCCATCAGCTTTTGAACGCTGCGAACATCCAGACCACCACGAAGTAACGCGGTGGCATAGCTGCTACGGAATTTGTGCAAGTACCATCGTTCGCACTCGCTACGCTCCACACATGCACCACACGCTCCGCAATTGAGGCCAGCAGCTTTCACCAGCCGCTTCAATGTGCGGAGCAAGTGTGTGTTTGGCTTGTTGCCTTTGGTTCCTGTGATGAATAGCTGGCCGTCTTGCTTGTATTCCTGCAATAGGGCAGAGAGGCCATCAGGCAGGGGTACAGAGCGCTCCTCTTTGTCTTTGATGGCGAATCCCCATTCAGGCTTTGAGCGCACCAGTAGCGTCTTCTTGTCGAAGTCAATATCTGGCCATTGCAGATACATCAATTCCTGCTCCCGCAATCCGCATTGCAGGGCAATCTTGAATGTGACAACGTGCTGCTCATTGGTCAGAGACGCAAAGAAGCCGTCTAGCTCATCGCGTGTGTACGTCTCAGGCAAACGCTTCTCATACTTCGGAGCGTGAGCAGGGAACACGTCATCGGCTACGCCAGCGAAGCGGAGGAAGGCCAGAACATACGCATGATGATTCGCTATAGTGCGGTCAGTGCATCCACGCTTACGCAAAGCCCTCTGGAGCAGCATTAGGTCATCCGTCACAACCTCATCGGCATAGCGCCTAGCGGTAACGCTCAGAAACTCATCCGATGCCAGCTTGTACTTCGCCGCCGCCACCATCGCGCCTCTGTCTTTCGCCGCCTGTATGAATCTGACCAGAGCTTTGGCAAGATTCACCCGGCCTTTTTCTTCTACGATCACCGCCCCCGCGACCTTGGCAGAATCTCGCGCAATGAGCAGCTTTGAGTGTTTGATACAGGCTGCCAGAGCTTGCTGTGCATCATCTCCAACAGGCAAGTACCGAAGGTCAGAGCCTTCATAGTATCTAGCCTCATAATGGCCGTCTGGAAAGTGGTACTGTCTTCCTTTGATGGTGACGAATCCCGGCTTCACCCTGCCATTCTTACCGATCACCGCAGAGTATCGCCGCCATCCGGCAGGAGTCTTACAGTACCGCACCAGCGAAACCTTACGATTAGCCATCTCTTCTCCTGTGAAACATTACTAAAACATTACTAGAGGGATGCCAGCAACACAATAGATAGTGTTTATAGGGTGTTTGGAGATGATGTTTTAGAATCCCCCACTCTCCGCCAGCTAGTCTAAATTATTCAAAATAAACAACTTAACGAACAAATAATCCCCTAAAACTACCTCTAAATAGCGAGTCTCTCCTTAATCGGAGAATCTCCTTGAGAGGCTTTTTGCTACCGTCAGTTGCCCTTTCTCTCTCTCTGGGCAGCCCCAACTGAAGTCTCACTTTTTGAAAACCGGACTGAGAGTTCGAATCTCGTTCAGGTAGCAAGCAGACCATGCGAACCACGAGACAAAAGTTCTATTTAGGGTTCGAATGACTGTCCGACCGCCAGTCAGTCATTGCCGCTATTTCTCTTTAAAGAATTCGACACATATTCGCAAAATTCCCGCCAAATATTGATCCTTTGATTAAATTTATGTCTGCGGAGAATTCAGATAGGCTGACGGTTGATTAGCTTATCTGAGTGTTTTCTCTGTACCCTAGCGACATAAAGAATCTCCTCGAAGTAGCCCAAATCGACGGTTCGATCCCTTCTCTGGCCACCACCACCATTACACCCCGGCGCGGTGTGCAAAGGCGCTCGAACCAGTCCCTGGCCACTACCACCACTACACACTCCTACACGCCACTAATCATTCCGATTGTGGGCCTAACGCTCCAACCAGCCGCCTAACGGTTGCATCGAGCATCCTGACCGCGAATCGATAGACTGGAGTGCGGGAGAACGGCTGCTCATGTCAACAGGGACAGAAGCACAGGTGCTCGGCTCTCAAGGTCAAAGCTTAGTCGCGCACCTCATCAATTCGACGGGCAATTAGATTCCGCGAGCTCAGGACGAGGATTTCGGTATTGACCTGGAGGCGGAATTGGCAGTTCCTCGCGTCGGCGGTCAACTGATCAAGATCCAGGTGAAAACATCTCGGTCCGTTGAAATTACCGAGAAGGGCATAGTCTGCAGGTACCCAAGAAGCTTGCAGTCTACGCAGACTCTTGCCGTCTTCCAGTTGTCCTCGTGCGGGTTGATCTCGAACGGCAAGAGGCTTGGTACATGTGGCTTCAGGAGTGGTTGTTGAACAGGCAACGGTCCGGTTTGCGGATAGATGACATGGCTGACTTAGTGACATATCACGTCCCGGCCGATTAGACGCTTCGGAAGGGCCTCCAAGAAGAACTCCAGGAGATCGCACAATGGAAGACAAGAACGCAACTCGTCCTTACGGTGCATGATGCAATTCGAACCGCCGCCGCTGTTTACAGTTATGGGGTCCTGAATCATCTGGTTGCATTGCTCGATCAGCTTGGCATCGCAAATGAGCATTTCCCTATAAATCTTGTAATCGAGCAGGCGATAGCGCTTGGGGACAAGCTGTGGGCCACGCACGAAGGCAACCAAGCAGGCAGTACGTTGTACGCGATTTGCCGCCACTTCGGACGGACCTTCTCCGCCGATCAGATCTGGCGGATGGTCACACGAGATGATTCGACATCGCGTACAGGCCTAAACGCTCTGGGAATTCTCTATGACGAAGCCTACGATCATATTGTCGACTTGAACCTAGTGGAACTCTTTTTGACGCATCCAGATAAGCGGATTGCGTACTATTGTCACCTCAGGAAATTAAGACCAAAGGCTCAGTTTTTCGATTGCCTACACGGCGGATTCGACGTTCAATTTGCTAACCTCGCCATTCACCCCAACCTCAAAGAAGAACTGCTAAGCAAGTGGCCCAACCGTGGAGATTCGGTCCTTTTGGACTATCTTTATTGGGTGGGTGACCCAGTAGGCGAGCTTAGCTCGTGATGTCCTGGTATAACCACGATTCGGCTCGCGGCCAGCCATCCACCGCAGTGCGCCTCTAGTTATAGAGTCCCAGGATCTCGTTTATCTGACATAGCAAGTTGTGCGCGCGAGTAGGGCTACCTCCACTTGACAAGCGCAACGCTTCTCCTGGCCCGCTTTCATCAAGAGCTTCCCTGAGGAAGAGTAGGGTTGCATCTTTTGTGCTCAGAGCAAGCAATCGTTCACAGCTTGGACGCGGAGTGTCATATTTCCCGTGGGCCATCCTATTCCTGAAAGAGACCACGGCTTGTATCATTCTCTTGCGGTCATCTGTGATTAAACAATCGCAACCAATTGGAAGTCGGTCGAATAAAGCGGAAATCCTTTGCGCCAGTGTCAGTCCCTTTTTCTCTAGGCCGAGATTACGGCAGTAGTATTCCAAGTAGAGGATATTATCCATGAATTGGCGCTCGATCTCCTCTGGCTCCGAACAGTCACCGCCAAAGCCATAACCCCACCACTCCTGGCCATCTTCAATCAACGGTCAAACGTCTCCTTGCCCAATTTTGAGAAAGCCAGATCATCGTCCTCCAGATTGGAAAACAAACGAGGGCGATTCGGTCGTGAGTCTTTGGACAATAATCTCAACGAGATCTTGTTCTGCACCATCGTCGGTAGAGAGGCAGAGGTCAGCCAAATCCGGGAGCTTGGAAATGACGTCGAGCTCAGTCGAATGGCTCTCCACGGCTGTCAGGCCTTCCGCGTCGGTACTTTCTCGTTTAGCGAATCTTGCTTTCCGGGTGGCGTCTTCAGCATCCAGATAAACGAAAAGCAGTCGTTGCGGGACAACTATCTTCTTTAGATTTTCCAAGATTCGAACGTGCCGAATGCCATCAATAACCACTGGATCGCCATTGTTCCAGCTGGCAAAGGTCAATGTATCTTTGCAAAATGCCGCCGGATCGAGAGCCTCTAGCTCCTCACCAATTTTCTGAAGAACTTCTCGAGTCGGCTCTAACCTGCGCTGAGCAGCAACGGAACGCACAAAGTCGCCGAAGCTCGCACGTTTCCACCCTAGGCGTGAAGCCAAATCGGTCGATACCGATGACTTGCCAGTAGCGATGCGTCCCGCGATTGCAACGGTGTAGATCATTCGAATCCAAGCGCCAGTTGGTCTGACGCGCGTTTTATTACCACCCAGCCGCGCCGGTCATTCTTATCACATTCAATCGACGGTATCGGCTTGAGATGATCGAACCAGATCAAGGACCCAAACCACGAATCAGCTACTCTATCCCAAAACTCATTATCTGTTACGCATAGCTGATCCTGATAGACATCTCTGAGTCTGTTCCAACTGGGGTCGCTACGCTCAAGAAATTTGACCTGCCCCACTCTCGCAATTCCGACCACGTCCGCGCCAGCGCGCTTGAGTAGCACAATGTCGCCAGGCTTGAGCAAGCCGAAGGGTGCCACATAATTCCGGGAGAACCTGGATTCAATTGTTTTCGCACCCGCCATCAAGAGGCTGAGGTACGGTTCGACAAAAATAGCCAGGTGCAAAGACGATGTCGTGGGTCCAAGTGCAATGCAATCCGCGATGCTTTGGGACCACCACGAGTCACCCTGCACGTTTAAGAGCAACTGCTGGATAAGATCGCGGCCCCAGTTTACGGTTTGCATGGAGGGCGTCAGCGTGTGCTCGGAGTTCATCACTTTCACATTTAACTACATTCAGCAGTTGAAATAATGCCATCCTAATTCGGAATCTCTCAAGCTGAGACAGGCTTCGCCCCAAGTCTTGTGCAATTGTCTTTGCGGGGTCTGATCGGTCGATGGCGGCGTCAAGGATTCGCAGCAGCATCTGAGGCCCGGTGCAGCGGAAGATGCGATTTCCAGAGGTCCAAACGTTCGCTTGATCTCGGCGGGGATCGCGTCGGCTTACAGTCGGCAGAACATCTCCGAGTACGAGCGGCCGCAGGATGGGACTCCCCGGAGCGCTCGAATTGCCTACCCTTAGACGAATGCGGCTATGTCCAATCGTTTTCTCGGTCCAAATCTCTTCAACGGGCAAAGCTGGCCTCGCACCCAAAGCGCCAATCTCACGTACATACAGAGCCAGATCCCCGGTGCGCCACTCCAATGGCATCGGCGTCCTGGCTACACGCATCGCGTTGGCTTCAAAGAATGGTGTCTCATACCTGAGAAAAGAGGGAATAACATGCGAGAGTCGCAAGCCAAACGTCTTAGCAACTCGTTCGATCCGTGCTCGTTCCTCCAGTATTCCTGGGCGCGTCTCAACAGGAGGAATGCTCATTGCAACATAAGCACCTAGGCGACAAATCGCGGAGGCGCACCACAAAAAGCCGAGCGACTCAGCTTCGTACCACGGGGGATCGGCAAAGACCAATCCCGCATTCACCGCCGGAGGCGAATCACGGAGTATGTCGAACTGTCTCAATTCTAGAGAGGTCATTAATCGGCTTATCCGTGGCATGTTCTTGTCAAGGAAAAGAATCTGGCCGTCCCAAACACGGCTTTCCGCAGCTCTTTCAGCCAGCGACGGAACCCCGAGTAGTGCTGTACCATCCTGCGGATTAGCAAGCTCCCTCGCCAGCCGCCACAGTGTTGAGGTCGTCTGCTCAGTAAATCGCCAGTCGAAGTCTAGAGGATGAGGTAACCGCAAACGAGTTCCGACAGCAGGAGGTTCAATCGGAACCTGGCTGGGTTGGATATGCGTGCTCGTCGCTTTGCGGTCCATAAGATTCACATTGGCCTCAGCTGAATATCACAGATCGATCTTCCCCGTGTGTCACTAGAGAATCGCTCCTCTAATTGGGTTCGCCACAATTTCAGAACCGCGTATTGGTTTTTTATCGCTGCGTGGTGTTCCTCTTTGAGTCTGCCCTGAACAGGGGTGAACGGAACGATTTCTAAGGGAACCGTTCGAAGCGGCAAGAGCGGATGGAGGTCCTGGAGTCGGTCGACGAAAGCATGAACCTTCCCGTCTAGGTTTTCGGCGCTAGGCGTTGTGAAGGTGACATACGCGAACAGGTCGAGCCGAAGCTCTAAGAAACGGCGGAAGAGTTCAAACTGAAAGTTGAAGAGCGCTGGATCTGCTCCAGTATTGAAGGAAAAGGCCTCTTGATCGATTCCCTTGAAACATCCAACCCGACCATAATTCTTGTGAGCCCTAATTCGCTCTCTGTCTGCATCGCTTAGATATTTCCAGAAATAGTCGTTGCTGAGGTTGTCATCTGACCAGAGATAGACCTTATCTGTCAGTCCGCGGTTGTTGAGTTCCTCCATCATCCACGGTATCCATTCGGGGGTCAGGTCTGGTTGCCCCCCCGACAGGTCAATCATTGGCGGAGGTGCGGGATCTGCTTGATACAGATCGAGTAGTTCTGACGGTGACAATGACGTCGAATGTCGCGGATTGGCATTGAGAAGGCTAAAAGGTACAAAGCAGTACCAGCATCTCCAGTTGCAGACCGCATTCTGAAAGACCTGTGCTCGGATTTGCGTCTCGTCATCAATGGACAGCGCTCGCGCGGCCGGTTCTATGGGAAGAGGATTCTTAACCCATGTTTCACCACCTCCTAAACGGAAGTGTCGAATTCTGCCAAAGCCATTGCAATTCGCGGGTTCAGATAAGTCACCCTCTTGTTCGGTGCCATGAAAATTTGTGACGAGCAATCTGCGATCAGCAGGTTGAATCGCCGCTTTCCGATATCGGTCGGACCACGCTTCTGTATCGATGATTTTGAGCATTACGGAGCAACCTCCTCAATCAGCAGAGGCAGTCTCTCGCGTCTTTTTCGCGCTGGTCCAGTTCCTGCCTCGGGTATGTCTTTCAGTCGTTCCTGTAAATAACGAGCCGCCAGCTGAGATAAATAACCGATCTCCTCAGGTGTGAGAGCACGTCCTCGTGGAATGCCGTGCCATTCTTCCACACATTTGCGGCAGCACGTGGCCGTAGCGTGCTGCGCATAGTAAACAGCCTTTCCGTGAAACGGCGTCTGCGTGCCATCCCGAAAGGGATTTGCTTTTCCGATGGATTGCTGAAGTCTCTTTGGGACTTCCGACAACAGCACAGCCCGTCCCTTCCTCTTAGCATGCTCAATTGCTTCGTCGTCAATCTCTGCATGCCAGAAGTGGTGTCTGATGAATTCCGTTCGCATGCATTCGAATGTGAATGTCACGTCGGAGTAATCGCGCTGGTGGATGCGCTCCCAGTCAACAAGGGTGATTCCACATGAGCGGCATCTTCCCGCCGTCTCGTCTCGGACCATCTTCGTCGTAGCCAGGTAACAGTGGAGACCGTTTTCACAATCTGATCTCGTGCAAGATACCTTGAGAGGTGCCAAATCCTCTGTCATCAAATCCGTCATGCAGCTACCTCACTCTGTTCTTCCAAGGCCCGAATTAGCAATCCACCGTCAACCGGATTCAACTTCGAGATGCTGCTTCTGGTGAGGAATGCATCCCGGGCTATCGTCCAAGGATCTCCTGTGGTCTGGAGATTATTCGCTGTCCCCCACCAATTTTCTCCCTGCAGAGAAAGGCGGAACGCTAGATAATTCGCCAGCGAGTCTGTTGAAACATTCTCTCGCTTGGCGATCTTCGGAAGAACGGACTTGAAACGAGGAATCTCCCCGCCTGTATCCGTTATAAGCACGGATACAAGCTCCTCTGCACGTCCATCCAGAACTACATTTCCTGCGAAGCGGCTGGCCTTCTTTTCTTCGTCGCCGTTTCGTCGATCAGGATCAGTTTCCGGTAACTCCAAAATAGTCCTCTCACTTAGCTCTGGCTCTTCGCTTGCATGCCATAACTCGTGGAGTAGATCGAACAGCCATCGCGCTTCCGATTTGGTCCTCTGCTTGAGAACTATCACGTTGCGTCCGCCAATTCGCCAGCAAGCGCCATGAAACGCCCCTGGATCGTCAAGGGGGAGAACAACGACACCTAGGCTCCAAACGTAGTCGAGAGCCGATTTCAAATTCAGTACTCCGTACTGATTACGGATGGAGTTGCAAATCTCCATCGGGTCACGCGGGATCGGGCGAGATGTTAATCCAATAGTAGCGTCGAGTGCTAACCGCGACAGATGATGCGCATAGATCGTATAGGCACCGAGGCTTCGGTCTGCGACTCTAGCGGGGAGCTTAAACCGAGCTGCTCCGGCAATGGCCAGGTCGAATTGGGGTTGAGCCGGACCCAACACTTCTGCAAGGCTCCAGCCGAACATGCGCCTCAAAGCGGAGGCCGCGCGAAAGACAATATCTGAGATATTTTGCCCCCGATCTCCCCCCTGTTCGATATCGACGTCGTCGGCAAGGAGGCGTTGCTTAACGAATTGCTTGTTGAGTCCAAGGCTTTCGAGGCGAGCCAGGAAACTCTTAATCGAGAGCTGCTCGGTCGGAACAAAAATATCTTCTCTAACTGAGACACCGAGCGCTTTGACGACTTCAGACAGTCTCGAAAAGCTGGCTCCGGCGTAATTTGTTGCTTCGTAGCGTTGCACCTGCTGTTCCTTGAGACCAAGTCGCCCAGCGAGATCCTTTTGACTCAGGCCAGAGGCTATGCGCGCGCGAATAAGCGCAGAGGGGATTTCGTCAAACGACTCGGCCTCTACTACCTGTGCATTACCAGCTTGCAGTGCCTCGTAAGCTAATACCTCGTCTTGGAGGTCGTTGAACTGTGACTGCAGAGCCGCGACTTGAGCTCTTTTCAGAATGGGATCAATTCCACTATCAGACGATGCTTCGACATGTTTGATTGCATCGCTGAAACGGTCTACCTGTGCTTTGGTGATTCGGTATTGGCGTTCATTCTTAATCATGGCGTTAACCTTTCGAGGTCAATGGCGATGAGGCCTTTCGCAACGCCTGTTTCCTTATCGATCTGGAAGAATTCAATGTATGTTTGCATCGTGATGGAATCTGCGACGGAGGAGGCTGGAAACAACTCTCCGCCGTACTTGATCTTTTGGGCCATGCGACCTGAATCGAAGGTCAGCAGAATCGGGTCTAGGAAGGCAGGATTGACACCGTTGGTATCCCAGCAACCGTCAAAGTCCCCGGGCCTATCTTTTGCAGTTACGAAACTCCCGTCGAGATAAGCCCACTTGCAACCAGCAAGCTTTAGCGCCCGAATTGCGCCTAGGAATCCGGTGAGCAGTCGCTGGCGGTGAGGCGTAGTCCCAAACGCTGCCCATATCTCCGCCCATTCCGCAATATGAATGCCCGGCGGTAGGACTCCTTCATTTGTCAGCGCAGGAAGCATAACACAACAATAATGTTGTGTTGAAAAAAATGTCAAGACCCTTCTATTTATGGCGTCTCGAGCTAAATGTATGTCATTGAATCTAATTGGGTTGACTGTGAGGAGCTTTTGATTTTGATGTTCCCCTTCAATGGAAATCGTGCGACCGCACCTCTAGTGCTTTATCGGATAGCTTTATCAGTCGCGTAGCTTTCACGTGGATCACATCGTCTTGATTCTGCAGAGATCCTTCGACCAACAAGAACCTGCTCCGGGTGACGAGCGCGCGATCTTGGTCATAGAGGTCAGGAGTAACGATCACGTTCGCAATACCCGTCTCATCTTCCATCGAAATAAAAATGAACCCCTTCGCGGTTCCAGGGCGCTGCCGCGCAATGACGCAACCTGCCGTTCTGACAAATTCTCCATCCCTGCAATACCGCAACTCCTCTGCTGACCGTATACCCTGGCTTCGTAGTTCGACGCGGCGATAGAACATCGGGTGCTTATCCACAGTTAGGCCGGTTCCCGCGTAATCGGCAACAAGACGCTCATCGACAGTCATCTGGCGCAGAGGAAGCCCATCTGACTCCTCCTGTAGCCACTCACTCTTCTGGCTGAGGAGGGGGCCTTCTGCTTTGCCCGCCCGTTCTACTTGCCACAACGCATCACGGCGATGTTCGATTCCATCGAGCCTGTTAAGCGCACCGATCTGAGCCAATCTAGTAAGGCCCTTTTTGCCAAGTGACGGAACCCGCCGAATGAGGTCTTCGGCAGAACGGAAGTTCCCCTCCGTATGACGTGTCGCGACCAGCGCCTCCGCTGCTTGCTGTGGCATACTCTTCGCATATCGCAATCCGATTCGCAATGAGAGCGTCCCGTCGGCCTCGTGCTCAACTGTGCAGGACCAGTATGATCTCTGAACGTCAATTGACTTCACCCGCAGGCCGTGCCTCTGCGCATCTTTTACTAGAACTGCGGGGCTATAGAATCCCATCGGTTGGCAGTTGAGGATGGCGCAGGTAAAAGCGGCCAGATACTTCACCTTGAAATACGCGGACGCATAGGCAATCAGCGCGAAGCTGGCGGCATGGCTTTCAGGGAATCCGTAAAGCGCAAAGGAGCTGATGTTCTGCACAATAGTGTCCTGCGTCTTTAAATCGATGCCATTCGCTGCCATGCCCGCCCGGAGCTTTCCTTCTAGGTTTTTCATTCGCTCCCATGACCGACGCATTCCTACGGCGCGGCGCAACTCATCAGCTTCCGCGCCCGAGAAGTTGGCGACCGTCATCGCCATGCGCAGCAACTGCTCCTGAAAGAGAGGGACACCGAGGGTTCTTTTCAGCACCGGCTCAAGCGATGGATGCGGGTAGGTAACCTCTTCTTTCTTCTGCCGTCGCCGCATGTAGGGGTGCATCATCTGGCCCACGATGGGGCCAGGCCTGATAATCGCTACCTGGACGACCAGGTCATAAAACTTCGTGGGGCAGTTCCGTGGCAGCGATGCCATCTGCGCACGGCTCTCGATCTGGAACATCCCGACCGTGTCCGCCTTCTGCAGGACACTGTAGACCTCGTCGTCCTCCGGCAACTGCGCGAGATCGATCTTCTCCCCATAATGCTGCGGAATCAGTTCGAGACAATCGTGCAAGACGGCCATCATTCCAAGGCCCAACAGATCCACCTTAATAATGCCCAGGTCGGCGCAGTCTTCCTTGTCCCATTGGACGACGTGACGGTTCGGCATCGACGACCGCTCTAGCGGCACAACCTTATTCAGTTGCCCCTGGCAGATCACCATGCCTCCGCTATGCTGGCCGAGATTCCGGGGCAGATCCTGAATACGCATCGACAGCTCCAGATATTTGGCGATGCGCGGATGCTGAATGTCGAAACCGGCATGCTGGAACGAGTGGGCCATCGTGTCCGTCTTTCCACGCCACTCCCATTGGCCGACAAGACTCGACAGCCGTCCAAGCGTATCTTCATCGAAACCGAGTGCCTTGCCCACTTCCCGAGCTGCAGATTTGTTGCGATAGGTGATGACATTGGCGCACATGGCAGCGCCCAGTTCGCCATACCGCTGATAGACATATTGAATGGCCTGTTCCCTTTTTTCCTCGGAGGGAAGGTCAAGATCGATGTCGGGCCATTCATTGCGGGATTCGCTCAGGAAACGCTCGAAAAGCAGATCCATACTCACTGGGTCAATAGCCGTGATTTCGAGCGCGTAGCAGACAGCCGAGTTCGCGGCACTCCCTCTGCCCTGCACTAGAATGTCGTGCTGCTTGCAGAACCGGATGATGTCCCAGACGATGAGAAAGTACCCGGCGAAGCCAAGTTTGGCGATCAGTGTCAGTTCGTATTCCACCTGCTTCTTGGCACGTTCCAAGAGAGCGGGATTGTTCTTGGGGCCATATCTTCGTTGGACGCCTTCTGCAACTCGCTTCCGCAGAAAGCTATCCATCGTCTCTCCGTCCGGCACCGGATATCGGGGAAATTCATAACCGAGATCGTTCAACTCGAAGCTGAGACGCGAGGATAGGCTGACGGTATTCTCGATGGCTCCGGGGACATCCTGGAAGAGAGCGACCATCTGGCGTGCACCCCGAAGATGACGCCTGCTGTTGATTGCAAGCAGTCGGCCTGCCTGATCGAGTTCGACGTGGTTGCGGATGGCCGTGAAGAGATCCTGAATCTCGCGATCATACGCAGAGGCGTATCGGACACCATTCGTCGCAATCAGCGGCAGGTTGAGTGAATGAGCGATGCGTATCGCTGCCTGATTTCTCCATTCCTCTTCGCGTTCCTGATGGCGCTGCAGCTCAACATAGACGTTCTCGCGTCCAAAGATATGTGACAGTTGTTCCACTGCTCTGCGTCCTTCTTCCTCACCGCCGCGGCTCAGTGCCTCTGCGAGTGGGCCTTCATCGCCTCCTGTGAAACAGACAAGACCGGACGCATATTGCCGGAGATCATCGAAGGTCGTAGCTCCGGCAGCTTTTGTGGATTCACGCATCTTGAGCTGCGTGATGAGCTGACAAAGGTTTTGATAACCTTCGCGGGATTCGCAAAGGAGCGGCAAGCGCGCCGGTTCCGTTTCATGTTGATGAGGCAGCCACGACGGAGGCGTAAGACGCTCTCCAATGCTCGATACCGAAACTTCAGCCCCGACGTGAGGGCGGATATCATTTCGCTTGCCGCTGGTATGGAAGCGTGCCGAGCCGTAGAACCCATTGTGATCGAGCAATGCCATCGCTGGCATCTCCAGCTCGACAGCACGTTCGATCAGACTCTCAGGTTGCGAGGACCCTTGAAGGAAGCTGAAAGCACTCGCTGCGTGTAGTTCGACGTACTGGCTAGTCATAGAGCGCCACCATTCGCCAGTCATCCTGCATTCGGTCGCGCACGAGACAGCAACACAGAACATTTCCGTTTTGTGTGCGTGCGACCAGGTCCCATTGCTCGTGTCCCCAGAGGGTCGACGTCCACCACTCCCCACTTGCCAGCCAGGGACCATAAGCATGCTCAACCGAATACCGGTGGTCCCTGAAGGTGAATGCTTTGGGGCGCTGACTCTGCAATGTGACGAATGTGGCTTCAGCCGGACGCAGCATCCGCATGGCAGGCCGCAGCGTGTTTGAGGCGACCTCGGAGGGTTGGGCAGTGGGAATGCGGAAAGGCTCTATGCCGAATCCGTCTATTTGATTCGTATCTCTCAGAACAGGACTGCCGACATTCCCATCACCCACGAGGGCACGAATGCGCGCCAATGTGACATCCAGCCGTGAAGGCTCCGGTAGCTGCGGAGAGAAAAGGCCAAGCTGCACTTTGCTAGTGCTGCCTGGTTCCGCCTCAAGTACAACCGCGAGGATCGGCGCTGTTGGAGGATGAGCTTCCAGATCGAGATGGAGCAGCTTAAGCCATATCTGTCTTTCATTGGTAGGCTGTGCCGGACTGACAGTGCGGGAGTGGCTGGTTCCGCCCTCTAGCGCCAATCGAATTGCGACGGAGGCAAGTGCAAGGACACGCGCTGCAGCTCGCAGGATGAGTTGTTCGAGCATGACGTTCACGACGAACATCAGTGCATCAAGCAACTCCACCGGCGCTTCCAGCTCGATTCGCTCTTCAAGCGAGAAGACGGGTTCTGCTGGAAGAAACAGGTGGGGCATCTCTCCACGTGCTTGCTGGCGAAGGCGTTTCCCGGACTGTCCCATTCTCGCGATCAGCTCCTTCTCCGGCAGCTCCGCGAGTGTTCCCAACGTGCGAATGCCCCAAAGGGAGAACGTACCCGCCTGTTCTTCAGTGAGGTCGAGTACCGTGAGAGGCAGATTGGCAAGCGCAGTCGCCTCATCGCCGACCGGGATGACTTTGATGTGGCGTGCGGCCATTCCTTTGGCAAGAGCGACCGCCGCATGGAAATTACGACTAACCGCAACACAAGCAACTATGCCTAGAGCCTTTACGAGAGCGAGGAGGTTCCTGGCCAACGCCTGCGACGGTCCGAACAGCTTCTCGGTTCCTGCAATATCGAGAACACATAAGAATTCCGTGTCTCGACTGCAGTTCTCAACACGTGGGGAAAAGCCACCAGCGCATTCGAGCAGAACTGTTTTGGTCGCGGCTTCTTCGTCGGCGGAGCGGCGCAGAACAGTGACTTCGAGAAATGTGTCGACCTCTACCTTTGTCATGGCAGGCACGATGCCGAGCGTCCGTGCCTTTACATTGAGAGACACAACCTGTTGGAGTGGCGGTTCCCCCTGCATGACGACGCATGGTTGACTATGCAACTCGTTCCTCAAACGCAGGAACGCCTGTGCCGGAAATTCTCGCGCGAGCAGCGCTGCATAGAGTTCAGTCGCTTGATTCACCGCGCACCTGCACATGTCGATTGACTGTGCCAGTGAGCGACGGTGCTCCTTTGGGCCTGCTTCTTGAGAGGTACAACATTCGATACAACAGGGGCAAAGCGCCGCCGTTCCACTTCGAGACGATGCTCAATTCCTGTGAACACAGTTCTCTCGTCGCGGCGTGCTTCACCAGGATGAAAGCAGAGCAGCAGTTCTCCGGCACTCTTCGCGCAGGGATGTTGCGTTAGCAGAAGGAGACTTGCCTGGGTCTTTTCGACGGCAGCGCGATAACGAAACCAGATCGATAGTTCGACACGCGAGACATGCTCCGGCGCGACTCCTCCCATGTCGAGCACAATGGCGCTGAAGCCTCCTCCCTGCAGAAGCAAGTCCGCTGCACCCAGCGCCTGTTCAATTCGTGACCACGGTTTACTGGGTCGAGTTCGCAGCCGGGTCTTCTGTTGGAGTGGTCGCAAGTTTGGCTCGAAACTCTTTTGCTCTGGCCGTCTGCGTGGCTGTGGCTCGGCACAGCGCGGTCCTATCGCTTCGGGTTTCAGCAAGTCACTAACAGCATTGGACAGTCCTTTCGTCTCGTTGCGTGGGTGAGATCCGAATCCTCCACCATGCAGGCCCTGTTTGATCGGGGGTGGAACGAAGTATTTGTCAGAGAGTGAAAACAGATAATTTGTCGTGTGTTTGGGTGGAGTGGTTACGCCGCATCGCACCCACAGGAGCCTCGATAGGTCGACGCCGATTGCTGCTGCCGATTCCGCATGCAGCGAATCGCATACGTCGATCCAGGCGCAGACCTTCCCCTCGTGCGTCGCGCGTGCGATGTAAGAAAGGGCCAGCGAAGTCCGTCCACTACTTTCCGGCCCAGTCATCTCGGTGATCGCCCCAAGGGGCAACCCCCCGCCCAGCAACTCATCGACTGCCGTGACACCTGTCGGCGCGACGGGTCGTATGATCCTTTGCGCCGGAGTCAGCGCCGAAGGGACTTTGTGGGCCAGTGCCGTTTCAATCTGGAGGCGAATTGCTGAGGCGACCTGCATATCACTATCTTCGCCTTATATTCGCCGCATGAGCGCAGACTGTCAATTAGGCTCTGCCTCAATTACAGTGCAAAGAATCGAGTTGTCATTGAAAGGAGAAGGGTTATCTCTTCAGAAAATCTGTGACGTGCCGCAGGTCATCCAGGAAGATTCTGGTGTCTCGCTCTCGGTCTTCGTCTGTTCTGGCACGGAGGATGGCAGACGGATGCAGGGTGGCAATGATCGGTGGGAGACCCTCAGCCTGTTGCACCTTGCCGTGTGACTTAGTGATCTTGAACCCTGAACCGAGCAACGATTGCGCTGCCGTCGCTCCGAGACAGACAATCAGCTCCGGGCGGACGGCCTCCAGTTCGGCTTCCAGCCACGGTCTGCAGGCATGGATCTCTTTCATGCTCGGTTTCTTGTGAATGCGGAGTTTGCCGCGAGGCTCCCACCGGAAGTGTTTCACCGTGTTGGTGACGTAAACCTTTCGGCGGTCGATGTCAGATTCTTCGAGACACTTATCCAATAACTTTCCAGCAGGGCCAACGAAGGGTCTCCCCTGTTTATCTTCCTGGTCGCCCGGCTGTTCCCCAATCATCATGATCGCAACCTTCGGCTTTTTCGCTTTGGCTCTAGTCTCCAGCTCTCCAAATACTGCCTGCGTTGCATTCTGATAGAGATCACAGCCTCGACAGTGCTGAACAGCTTTCTGCAAGATAGGCAGAGACCGGTCGTCCGGGACAAACGGAGCCGCATTTTGTTCCGTGCGTGCAGGCATAGGAAAACTCCTTCCTAATGCACTTGGATGCATGGAGAAGCTACTTCCGTTTCAGGGCTTCGAGTTCGTCCAATGTTCGCGGCCAGTCTTTTCCAAGGAGTCGGGACAGGCTGCGGTCTGCCAACACCTTGCCTCCGGTCTGACACTGAGCGCAATAGTTGGTCTCGTTATCGGCATAGCGAATACGTTGCACCGGCTGCCCGCATCGTGGGCAAGGTTGCCCGAAGCGTCCATGGACAGCCATGTCTTTCCGAAAAGCAGTGACTTTCTCCGGAAAGTCCTTACTTGCCTCTGCTCGAAGCCCATCGGTCCAGAGTTGTAATGTTTCGCGGGTCGCCATGAACAGCCGCTGCCATTCCTCGGGTCTCAATTTATGCGTCTGAAGGATAGGTGACAGTCGGGCCGCATGCAGGATCTCATCCGAATAGGCATTGCCGATACCGCTGAGGATGCGCGGATCAGTCAGTGCTCGTTTCAGAGTTCGATTCTCCGCTGTGAGCGCCGCGTGGAATTCGTCGAGATCGGCAACAAAGACATCGATGCCGCCAGGATCGATCGATTGCATCTCTGCTTCACTGCGAAACAGATGGAGTGAGGCGCGACGTTTAGCTCCTGCCTCCGTGAGCACGAGCGAACCATTGGGAAAGTCGAAGGCAGCAAGGTTGTTGCGCCCTCCAAGCTTCGCTCCCACAGGTCGCCAGTGAAGTCGTCCGGCGATCATCAGGTGCAATACCATCCAAATCCCTTTGTCAAACTCAATGGCAATCCGTTTCCCGATTCTTCGCAGAGAACGTACTTCATGTCCTTCTATCTCTTCGATGGAGGGATGGACCGTCCTCAAGAGAAATGGGCTCGCCAAACGAACTTTTGCCAAGGTCTGGCGGCCGATACATGTTTCCAGTGCGTCGAGATAAGCCTCTATGTCGGGAAGTTCTGGCATAGATAGACAATTCTCAAATCAATCGTTCGCCCGTTTGCGTATCAAAAACAACGATCTCCGCCTTTCGATAACGCTCCCAACCATATTCTTCGTCAAATCGAGAAAGGCGAGTATGTTCCTCGATCGTAACTGTGCATCCCACTGCTTTCTCCAAGATAGCGTCTATCTCTTGGGGAGCTGCCTTTTCCAAAGCCGCAATCATCTTTGACCGTTGGAAAACGTGCTCATGCCGCAGTTTGGACTTCTCGCTACAGTCCATTGCGCCCTGTGTTTGGAAACGAGTCTTGTATTTGTGAGAGTCGGCCTCAGTGATTTTCCAAAGCAGAATACTCAATAGTTCTCTAAGGTGAGAGGGCAAGACTTCCGGTTTTCTCTCTGCCACTAAATATTTGATGAGAGCAGCTGCGCTGCGTTTACGTTCTTCGGATTGCGGATGAGGTTCGAACACTGTTCCAGCAGTATGCGGCAGCGATAACTAGATACACAAATTTATCGAAATCTTTCGGGAGAAACCGAACTTGCCTGTTGGAGAATCTTGTAAACGCAAAGCTATAAGGGTGCAACGCGGCAATGATCTTCAGACTACTAAACGCTTCGGGTGAGTATCTCTCGTTGTAGCGACCATTCAAGCGGGATCTCACCGGCGCACTTCTCAAGCGAAAGATCAGCAGCCTGCCTCCCTTCGAGGATTGCCTCTGTAATATCTGGTGCCAGAAAGGCAAGGGGAATAATCCTGCTAATGTACCGTTCATCAAAGCCAGTCTGTTTTGCCAAGGCTCTTTGATTTGACACTTCCCCGCGCAGGATCTGATCCATCCAATCATGGGCTCGGGCGACGGCTCGAACCAGAGAGGGCACAGAGCGCGCTTTGCTTTGCGAGGAATCGGCAAGTACGAGCCGAACCTCTCCTCCACACCTACGAAGCTGAGCATCCTCTTCGAGGGTAATGAGATCTTCGGAGCCAGTCTCCGAACTATCGATCTCCTCATCTCGTTGGCGATTTAGGAAACACTTCAGAAGAGCTTGTTTGCTTAATTTCAATTCGACCTTCTTCTGTCGAACGGTGATCCTAGTGACAATTGAGGGCAAATCACTGCGGATCTTTTCGTGGGAAGTTAGATATTCCTTAGCAACTCTCGCGATCATGTGAGTATCGGCCACGCTGAAGAAAGAAGCTCCCCAGATATCCAATATCCTCGGTGCCGACTGCAAAAGCGCGGCCAGCTGCGATAAAACCAATTCCTCAATCTCTTCGGCAGGAAGGCGGACTGGGTTATTTTTCTCTTTCACTGCGCCTTTGGTCAGAGTTTGCGAGACATAGTAGCGGTATCGTCGACCCTTCTTTGTAGCGTGAGACGGAGTAAATCGATTGTCGGCCTCGTCGTAAAGCAGGCCAAGGAGAAGGCTCTTGCTTGTCGCACGGGGGCGTTTTCGCTCAGCCTGAAGATTGACTTTGAACTGTTCCTGAACGCGGTCCCAGAGAGTCCGCTCAATGATCGCCGGATGCTGGCCAGGAAACGAGGTGTCCTTATGCACGATCTCACCCAGATAGATCCGGTTTTGGAGCAGCTCATAGAGCGCTCCTCTAGAAAAGTCGTTGTCTCCGGAGGCGTTTCCAGTTTTACTCAATCTTTTCTTGCTTCGGATGTTGTTCTTCTCAAGATAAACCTGTAGCTTGGAGACGCATCCTTCAGCAAGATACGCTTCAAAGATCTCTTCGACACGTTTCGCTTCCTCTGGATTCAACATCAAATGGCGATCTTTGAGGTCGTAGCCCAGCGGGACGACTCCACCCATCCACATGCCTTTGCGCTTCGAAGCTGCGATTTTGTCCCGGATACGTTCGCCTGTCACCTCTCTCTCAAACTGCGCAAAGGACAGAAGTACATTCAGTGTCAGTCTGCCCATGGAGGTGGTGGTATTGAACTGCTGGGTAACTGACACGAAGCTGACTCCCTGCTGATCGAACTGTTCTACGATCTTGGCAAAATCGGCTAGGGAGCGGGTGAGCCGGTCAACCTTATACACCACCACGGTGTCTACTCGTTTGGCGGCGATATCGTCTAAGAGCCTCTTTAGCCCCGGCCGCTCCATGTTGCCGCCAGAAAAACCGCCGTCATCGTATCGGTTGGAGACAACATGCCATCCTTCATGTCGTTGGCTCAGAATGTAGGCCTCGCAGGCCTCTCGCTGGGCATCGAGAGAATTAAACGACTGCTCCAACCCTTCTTCAGAAGATTTTCGGGTATAGATGGCGCAACGAACCCGCGCAGTCTCGGTCATGGCTTGCGGACCCCAAAGAACAGTGGGCCCGACCATCGTGTACCGGTAATCTCCCGAGCGATTTTGGAGAGACTGGAGTAGGTTTGGCCCCGATATTCATATCCGCTCCCGGTAGCAATAACCTCATGCGTCTCCCCTTTCCAAAGGCGAATGAGTCTCGCGCCGGATTGAGGGGAGGAATCGGATCGCTCTTGTAACGGCCCATCTGCTTTGAGAGACGCTGCGATCTCTCGCAGGCGTCTTCTGGCGGTATGGGATAAGCCTCCCAGTTCCCTTTCCTGCATCCGGTAGGCCAGGAGAGGAACCATCAGTTGTTTACGAAGGGTAGGGGGCGGCTCTTTGCTGAAGTTTTTGGCCCAAATGATGACTAATTGGGCTCTATTCAAAGTTGGCAGTATTTCAATTCGCGCCGAAAGTTCTTTTTGCACTGTTTCTCCAAGAGGGCCGATTGTTCAGCCGCATGGACAGTGACGCTCTGCTTGGGCACACAGTCAAGTCAAATCATAATCGGTAAACACAAGCCGACTTCACGTTACTAATCCGGCGTCGGTGAGCACATTGGCGATTTAGCACTCGTCGAGAAAAGAAGCATCAAGCTTGCGCTAATTTCAGATTGAGCCAGCCGGCGTAACGGTGGGAAAGTCCTTCTCGGGACCGAATACGTTATTGAAAAAGTTGGTCAGTGAGTACATGGCCACCAGCACCTACGATCTAACTCAGTTGGGAGCGAATCCGACACGGCAACAAAGTCGACCGCCAGGGCGACGGAGGGCAACG
>Ga0207678_10001075_pt1 | contig 25020 bp, 21 predicted proteins | sample KBSC63metaG_FD_184319 | JGI IMG/M metagenome (GOLD analysis project Ga0207678, IMG submission 184319) | Corn rhizosphere microbial communities from Kellogg Biological Station, Michigan, USA - KBS C6-3 metaG (SPAdes) (version 2) | ecosystem: Host-associated > Plants > Roots > Rhizosphere > Soil ... | reverse complement strand
CAACGCCAATCCGCTCGTCGAGCCGATAGCTGGAGGCTGACTTCATTACGTATACGCTCTCAGTGCCCGCTCGCTCAACGCAACTGGTATCGCCATCCTCGCTGCGCTCGCACTTTCCGGAGAGCGACTCAAGGCCACCGGGATGACGAGCTGACGATAACCTGATCCCCCCCGCGCTCGCACGTCCCGAGGCGGTCAGGAACGGCCCGCAGCGCTTGTGACAATGCCGTTACATGGTATTGCCCACCAGCGCCGCGGGCCGTTCTAGCTTTCAGTATCAACATGGACGGCATCGAAAGAATTCGCGGAATGAGCGGCCTCGAGCGCGAAACGACCGCACGCGTGTCGATCGTCGGCTCCGATCTGGGTGACCGCGCTTACTCGGTGATAACGACGGCGTTTGCGATCTGCATCCCGCTGCTGCTCATCGCCATCGCAATCGAGATCGGACGCGCGGCGTGGCCTGCCCTGCACCAGTTCGGATTCGGATTCCTGACGTCGAGTGAATGGGACGTTCCGGCGGGCAAGTATGGCGCGGCGCCGGCGATTTTCGGCACGATCGTCTCCTCGTTCATCGCGCTGGTCATCGCGACTCCGCTCGCACTGGGTGTCGCGATCTTCCTGTCCGAGTTCGCACCGCGCTGGCTGCAACAACCGGTTGCATTCCTCGTGGATCTGCTCGCCGCCATCCCCAGCGTGGTTTACGGCCTGTGGGGAATCTTCGTCATGATTCCGCTGCTGCGCGAAGACGTCGTGCCATTTCTGCGTGACACCCTACATCTCGGCGCAACACCGTTCTTTGCGGGGCCGGCGTACGGTCCAAGCATGCTGGCGGCTGGCATCATTCTCGCCATCATGGCGCTGCCATACATCTCAGCGGTGTCACGCGAGGTTCTCCGCGCCGTTCCGCGCTCGCAGCGCGAGGCGGCTCTCGCACTTGGTGCAACACGCTGGGAAGTAATCCGAGATGCCGTGATCCCAAATGCACGCTCGGGCATAATCGGCGGAATAATACTCGGCCTTGGCCGCGCCCTCGGTGAGACCATGGCGGTTACCATGGTGATCGGCAATCGGGCAGAGATATCGTCATCGCTGCTGGCGCCCGGTTACACCATGGCGTCGCTCATCGCGAACGAATTCAGTGAAGCGACCAGTGATCTCCATCTCTCGGCACTCATGGCCGTCGGCGCAGTGCTGTTCGTGATCACCATCATCGTCAACGCGATCGCGCGCTGGCTCGTGTGGAGCGTATCCGTGAGGAACGAAGCATGACCACCGGCGTGATGCCGCGCTCGACGCGCTTGAACCGGGCCAAGCGCCGCGGTGTGAGCGGAATGATGGTCGCGCTGACATACCTGGCGGCGGCACTTGCGACACTGCCGCTGCTCTTCATCGTCATACATATCGTCAAGCTCGGGGCCGGGGCGATCAGCGTCGATCTATTCACGAAAATGCCGCAACCTGTCGGCGAGGCTGGCGGCGGCATGGCGAATGCCATTTCGGGGACACTGATTCTTATCGGCATCGCCGCGGCTGTCGGGGTACCCGTCGGAATTGGCGCTGGGTTGTATCTCGCCGAGCACAAGCGAACGCCGCTCGCGAATACAGTGCGGTTTCTGTCAGACGTGCTGAACGGGATTCCATCGATAGTGATGGGTATCTTCGCATGGCAGCTCCTCGTTCGACCTGTCGGCCATTTCTCGGCTCTCTCCGGCGGGGTCGCGCTCGGCGCGATGATCATTCCGCTGGTGACGCGGACCACGGAGGAGATGATCCGCATCGTTCCTAATTCGCTTCGCGAAGCGGCGCTCGCGCTCGGCTATCAGCGCTGGCGCACATCGCTCAGCGTAATTCTGCGCACCGCGATGCCTGGGATCGTAACAGGGGCGCTGGTCGCGATCGCGCGCATCGCCGGCGAGACGGCCCCGCTGCTCTTCACCGCGTTCGGCAATCAGTTCTGGTCGACGTCACTGCGGCAACCGATCGCTGCGCTGCCGTTGCAGATCTTCACGTACGCAATCAGCCCATACGACGAATGGCATTCTCTCGCCTGGGCGGGAGCGCTCGTTCTGATCGGCATAGTGCTGATCATAAGCATCGCCGCGCGGTTCGCCACGCGGTCGCGATTCGGAGCCGCCGTTGACTGAAACAGGAATTGTCGCAGTGACCGCTGATACAGAATTCGATGATCGATTGCTGGCGACCGAGCCGGACTCGACCCGGCATTTGGAGGTGCCGGTCGCGAGGCACGTGTTCCCCAATGCGGACCGCCCGACCACAACCGCCGGCACGGACGCGTCCGTCGCACGTCTCGAAGCAACAGGGTTGAACGCGTACTTCGGACAACAGCACGCGGTGAAGGATGTGACGCTCACACTCGACCCGCGCAGTGTCACCGCGATCATAGGCCCGTCCGGCTGCGGCAAGTCCACACTGTTACGCTGCCTGAATCGGATGCATGAAACTGTGCCCGGCGCGCGTACGAGCGGCAGTGTGACACTGGATGGCGAGCAGCTCTACGGCGATGGGACCAGTGCCATTGCAGTCAGGCGGCATGTCGGCATGGTATTTCAGCGACCGACGCCATTCCCCACAATGTCGATCCGTGACAACGTGGCCGCCGGACTCAGAACGCAGGGCAGTGCCCCCTCACGGGCGCACATCGATGACATAGTCGAGGACGCACTCCGCCGCGCCGCCCTCTGGCAGGAAGTCAAGGATCGCCTCCGCACTGGTGCCATCGCACTTTCCGGCGGACAACAGCAACGCCTCTGCATCGCGCGTGCGCTGGCTACCAAACCGCGTGTGCTGTTGCTGGATGAGCCGACGGCATCGCTCGATCCCTCCAGTACCCAGAAGATCGAAGAGCTCGTCTATGAGCTTCGCTCCACTGTCACGGTTGGAATCGTTACACACAACATGCAACAGGCAGCGCGTGTCTCGGATCGCACCGCGTTCATGCTCGACGGCGCATTGATCGAAGCCGCGTCGACCAACACGCTGTTCACCGCACCGAGTGATCCGCGCACCGAAGCATACATTACAGGGAGGTTCGGATGAGTGCACTGGCCGTCGAGGTCGACACGAGTTCCGTCGCAACAGGGACGATCGAGGCTGTCGACTTCTCCTTTTTCTACGGAAAGAAGCAGGCATTGTTCAACGTGTCGCTTGCGATCGAGCCACACAGCGTCACCGCGCTCATCGGCCCGTCAGGCTGCGGCAAATCGACATTCCTCCGATCGATCAACCGGATGAACGACACGATTCCCGGGACGCGGCAGGAAGGCTCGATACTTTTGGACGGAACAGACGTATATGCGCGTGGCACAGATGTTGTCGCACTCCGGCAGCGCGTTGGCATGGTTTTTCAACGCTGGAATCCGTTTCCGGCATCGATCTATGACAACGTTACATACGGTCCACGCATCAACGGTGTGACGTCACGAGCGCAACTGGACGAGTTTGCCGAGGATGCTCTGCGTCGCGCAGCACTCTGGGATGAGGTGAAGGATCGCCTGCGCAGGAGCGCGCTTGGGCTGTCGGGTGGCCAGCAGCAGCGCCTCTGCATCGCGCGCGCTCTCGCAAATCGGCCCGAGGTACTGCTGTTGGATGAGCCGGCAAGCGCGCTCGATCCGATCGCGACGCGCAAGATCGAGCAGTTGCTTCACGAGCTCAAGTCGGAGCTTACGATCGTGATCGTTACCCACAACCTGCAACAAGCGGCACGCATCTCGACGCGCACCGCGTTCTTCTTCCTCGGCGAGCTGGTCGAGGCTGACAGCACGGATAGAATGTTCACGCGACCGCGCGAGGATCGCACCGAGGCATACATCACAGGGAGATTCGGATGACCGCCCTTCAGGACGCGCCGAACGGCTTTCGTCACTTTCACGATCAGATGGACGAGCTCAAGGCTCGGCTGCTCGCCATGTCCACGCGCGCAGAGGAGATGATCGAGCACGCAGTCGATGCGCTGCTCCACAACGATCAGGGGATCGCCGAAATGGTGATTGCCAGCGACGCCGAGCTCAACGCGCTGGAAGTGGAGATCGAGCAGCGCGCGGTGGCACTGCTGGCGTTGCAGCAGCCCATGGCACGCGACCTTCGTTTCATCGTCGGTGCGATCCGGGTGTCCAGTGACCTCGAGCGAATCGGTGATCACGCGGTGAATATTGCGCAATCATCGCAGCGCCTGATAGAGCAGCGCGCGACGCTCGTCCCCGATCCGGAGATCGAGGACATGGCGCGCCGCGCGCGACTGATGCTGAGCGATTCGCTGGATGCGTTTCTTCGCAGCGACGGTGCGCTCGGTAGAAGAGTCTGCCAGGCTGATGATGCAGTCGACGCGCTGCACAATTCCATCTTCCGCATCCTGCTCACACACATGATGGGCGACGCCCGCACCATTACACCGTCCCTGGAGCTGCTCCTGGTGAGCCGAAACCTCGAGCGCGTTGCGGACCTCGCAACCAACATCGGCGAGGACGCGGTATATCTCGCGGAAGGAAAGCAGATCAAGCATCACTTTGAAGACTGACCGCGAGGACTGACCGGGCAACCGGCGTTAGATTTCCTGTCATGATCTGGCAGGAAATGTGAATGCCGAACGAAGCTGAGGGGACGCACGCGGGCGCGCAATCGCAACGCCCCGCGCCACGTGCGGACGACGTTCGCATCGCGGCCATTGGCATCGGCTCCAATTCCATCCGGCAGATCGTTGCCGACGTATCTCCCGACGGCGAGATCCGCGTCATCGATGAGATGAAGGCCGCTCCGCGACTTGGCGAGGGCGTGGGCGAGACCGGGCGTATCGGGGAAGCTGCAATCCGCAACGCGCTCGACGCGCTGCTCCGCATGGCCACGCTCACGCGTCAGATGGGTGCTGTTCGCACCGAGGCGGTCGCAACCAGCGCCGTGCGAGACGCGGCGAACGGTGCCGAATTCATCGCGGCCGTTCGCGACACGACTGGACTTACGGTTCGCATTCTGGACGGCGATCAGGAAGCTCTGCTGTCCTACAGAAGTGCGCTGGCGCACTTCGACCTGGCGACGGGCCGGGCAGTAGTAATGGACATCGGCGGCGGCTCGCTCGAGCTGGCGCTGAGCGCCGACGGTCTGCTCGACGGCCTGATGTCGTTCCCGATGGGCGCCATCACAATGACTGAGCAATTCTTCCGCAAGAGTCGCGGTCGCAGGGAGCTTGCGGAGCTGCGTCGGTATGCACGCAAGGAGCTGCGCGCCGCAGTGTCCCGTCGCGACTGGCACGGCGCTCGTTTGATCGGTTCCGGCGGGACGTTCACCAATCTTGCCGGAATGATTTTGTCGCGGCAGGGCATGGGCCGCGCGTCGGGCGTTCACGGCACGATAGTTACACGCGCCGAGCTGGAGCACGTGCTCGATCTCTTGCAGGGGATGTCGCCGTCGGAGCGGCAGACGGTGCCAGGGCTGTCGCCTGCGCGCGCCGATATCATCGTTGCTGGGCTCGCTGTTGCCGCGGAAGTGATGGCGCGCATCGAGGCGCGGGATCTGGTCGTGTCAGCGTATGGAATTCGCGAAGGGCTGCTGCTCGAAGCTGCGCGCATTACGCCGGCCGTCGCGGATCCTGGCGAGGCGCGCAGCCGGTCCGTGATGCAGCTCGCCGAGCGTTCGCATTATGAAGCACCGCACGCACAGCAGGTTCGGCGAATCGCGCTCGAGATCTTCGATGCACTTGCCGCGAAACTGGAATTGGGCCCCAGCGATCGAGCGGTTCTCGCGGACGCCGCGCTGTTGCACGACATCGGGTACCACATAAACTTCGAAGCGCATCACAAGCATTCGTATCATCTGATCCTGCACGCGGAGTTGCTCGGCATGACACCGGCCGAGCGCGTGATGGTCGCGAATGTGGCACGATACCATCGTGGTGCGGCGCCGACCGCGCAGCATCGCGCATACGCCGGCCTGGATCGGCAGCTCAGGCGCCGCATCAAGCGACTGTCCGCGATCCTGCGGGTCGCGGACGGGCTGGATCGCGGCCATGCCAGCGCCGTGAAGGACCTCGACACTGAACTCACGCGAACGGAATTCGTCATTCGGGCGATTCCAGCGTCAAGCTCGTACGATCTGCGGCTCGAGCTCTGGGGCGCGACCAGGAAGTGCGAGCTGCTGGAGGAAGTACTCGGGGTTCCCGTGCGGATCGAGGCTGCGTAGGGACCGGGGCCGGCCGGCCCGCCGCACTGCACCCCCCTCCGCCGTCCTATATTTCAGCTGTGACCAAGCATTCAATCGCGGATGATTTCGGCGCCGTGGACCGGGTCGGGATCGAGGAGCGGGTGGCCAAGTTCACCACCCGCAGCATCAAGAGGAAGTCCAAGCTCTGGGGCCTCCATACTGCCGTCTCGATGGTTGATCTCACGACCCTCGAAGGCAAGGATACCCCGGGCAAGGTCGCGTCGCTGTGCCAGAAGGCCCGGCAGCCAAGCGACGACGCCACCATCCCGCCTGTCGCCGCCGTCTGCATCTATCCATCGCTCATCAAGGAAGCGCGCAAGCATCTCGCCGATTCCCCGATCAAGATCGCCTCAGTCGCGACGGCTTTCCCGTCCGGCCAGAGCTCGCTCAAGGTCCGTCTGCAGGAAGTGAAGTACGCGGTGAACGCAGGCGCCGACGAGATCGACATGGTGATCAATCGTGGACTCTTTCTCTCCGGCGAGTACGATGCGGTGCAGGACGAGATTGCGGCGGTGGTCGAAGCCTGCGGAGACGCAACGCTCAAGGTGATCCTCGAAGTCTCCGAGCTGGAGAGCTACGACAACGTCCGCGCTGCCTCGTTCATCGCAATGCAGGTGTTGCGCGCCGGTGACTTCATCAAGACCAGCACCGGAAAGGCCGGCGGTAGCGCGACCCTCGCCAACACGCAGGTAATGCTGGAAGCGATCCGCGATTTCTATCTCGATACCGGAACCCCGATCGGGATGAAGCCAGCCGGCGGAATCAGGACTGCAAAGCAGGCGTTGCATTATCTCGTCGCCGTCAAGGAAACGCTCGGTGATGCGTGGCTCAACTCGTCGCGCTATCGTTTCGGAGCAAGCTCGTTGTTGAACGATCTGCTTCGCCAGATTCACAAGGAGAAGCACGGCGCGTACCAGGCACCGTACTACTTCTCCGAAGCCGCTGAGAGCTACTGAAAATGGCAATCACACTTGATCCGTCCGAGAACGAATCCGCATCGAAGGACTCGAAGAAGAAACACGGACGCAGGCAGGGGATGCCGGAACTGATCTTCGGCGACCTGTGGGAATACGACCCCGCACCTGAGACCGCGGATCCGCGCATCCGTCAGCGGTATGATCTGTTCATCGGCGGACGTTTCATCGCGCCGCAATCGGGCGAGTACTTCACGTCGATCAATCCGGCCACGGAGCAACCCGTCACCGAGATTGCACTCGCCAATTCGGCAGATGTCGATTCCGCGTACATGGCCGCACAGCTTGCGTACGAGACCGTCTGGCGGGATATGCCGGGACGCGAGCGCGGAAAGTACATCTATCGCATCGCGCGGCTGCTGCAGGATCGCGCGCGTGAATTTGCGGTCGCAGAGTCGATCGATGGCGGCAAGCCGATTCGCGAGTCGCGCGACTTCGACGTTCCCATGGCTGCAGCGCACTTCTTCTACCATGCGGGATGGGCCGACAAGCTGGCGTACGTCGCACCCGGCCGCACGGTCGAACCAATCGGTGTGGTCGGCCAGGTCATTCCGTGGAACTTCCCGCTGCTGATGCTCGCATGGAAGATCGCGCCGGCGCTGGCCGCAGGCAATTGCGTGGTGATCAAGCCCGCGGAGACGACGTCCGCGACGGCGATGAAATTCGCTGAGTTGCTGCAGGAAGCGGAACTCCCCGATGGCGTTGTGAACATCGTAACCGGAGCGGGAGAAACCGGCGCCGCACTCACGGGTCACCCTGCCGCCCGCAAGATCGCTTTCACGGGATCGACCGAAGTCGGCAAGCTCATCATGCGACAGCTCGCCGAGCGTGGCACGCGCATGACGATGGAGCTGGGCGGCAAGGCAGCGAATGTAGTCTTCGAGGATTCACCGATCGATCAGGCCGTCGAGGGTGTCGTCAACGGCATCTTCTTCAATCAGGGCCACGTCTGCTGTGCAGGCAGTCGTCTTTTGATTCAGGAATCGATCGCGGATTCGTTCGTGCACAAGCTGCAACAACGCATGGCCAGTCTCCGCGTCGGCGATCCGCTGGACAAGAACACCGACATCGGCGCAATCAACTCGCGCGAACAGCTGGACAAGATCTGCAACCTGGTGGAAAGCGGTGTCGCCGAAGGAGCAAAGCTGTATCAACCCGCGTGCTCGCTTCCATCACGTGGATTCTTCTTCCGCCCGACGCTGTTCACCGAAGTGACGCAGAGCCATCGAATCGCGCGGGAAGAGATCTTCGGGCCGGTGCTCAGCATCCTCACGTTCCGTACGATGGATGAAGCGATCGAGAAGGCCAACAATACGATGTATGGACTGTCGGCCGGCGTCTGGACCGACAAGGGCTCGCGCATTCTTCGTATGGCTGCGGAACTGAAGGCGGGTGTCGTGTGGGCCAATACGTTCAACAAGTTCGATCCATCGTCGCCGTTCGGCGGTTACAAGGAATCGGGCTTCGGGCGCGAGGGCGGCCGCCAGGGCCTGCTCGATTACCTGGAGCTGTCATGACCGCGCGCATCCCTGTAGTGAAGACGCCGAAAGTGTACGTCGGCGGCGCATTCATCCGTTCGGAGAGCGGCCGCACCTTCCCCGTATACGATAGCGGCGGACAGTTCGTCGCCAACGTTCCGCAATGCACGCGCAAGGATCTGCGCAACGCAGTCGAGGCCGCGGCGAAAGCAGGGCCTGGATGGTCTGCGCGCACGCCGTACAACCGCGGTCAGATCATTTATCGTCTCGCAGAGATGCTCGAGGCGCGCGCGGACGAGATGACGAGCGTGCTACGCCAGTTCTCTCCGGAATGGACGACGGCCGCTGAGCGCGAGGTCGCCGAATCCGTCGATCGGCTGGTCCACTATGCCGGCTGGGCGGACAAATACGAGCAGGTGCTCGGCAGCGCCAATCCAGTCGCCGCACCGTTCTTCAATTTCACCATTACCGAGCCCGTCGGCGTGATCGGCATCATCGCGTCGGATGCATCACCGTTGCTCGGTCTAATCACACAGATCGCGGCAGCAATCGTGAGCGGCAACACCATCGTTGCACTCGCCTCCGAATCGACCCCCTACCCTGCTATCACCCTTGGTGAGATGCTGGCGACGTCGGATCTACCCGGCGGTGTGGTCAACATAATCACAGGCTACAGAAAGGAATTGATTCCGACCTTCGCGACGCACACGCACATCCGTGGAATCGATGCGGTCGCAACCGGCGATGATGCAACGTCGCTGCGCCGCGGCGCTGCAGACAGCGTCAAGCGCGTGAAGGTGCGCCAGCCGGACATCGACTGGTCGTCGGACCGCGCGGAAGGCGTTTACGAGATTCGGCACTTCGTGGAATTCAAGACTGTCTGGCACCCCATAGGAGCGTGAGCCGGGATCAGCTCCTGCGCGCTGTGTGCACAGCGCGGGCGTCTTCCGTCCGCGCATCCGGCGGCGCGCCGCCCCACGGATCGCGGAGGAATATGTCCTGCGTCGCGCGCACCGGCGCATCTCCGGGCTGTCGCTGCGTGTAGCTTCCATCCGGCGCAAGATCCCACGCCTCGCGGTTGTCGGTCAGCGAAGTGGTAAGAATCGAGTGCAGCTTTTCATGCAACAGCACGTCGTCGACCGGAACGATCGCCTCCACCCGGCGATCGAAGTTCCGCGTCATCCAGTCTGCTGACCCGATGTAGTACTCCGGCTCGCTGTCGTTGGCGAAGTAGAACAGCCGGGAGTGTTCCAGAAATCGACCGATCACGCTCATCACGCGAATGTTGTCACTGGCACCGGGAATGCCGGGGCGCAGGCAGCAGATGCCGCGGACGATGAGATCGATCTCGACACCCGCGCGCGACGCGTCGTACAGAGCCTCGATGATCTGCTCGTCGACGATCGAGTTCATCTTCGCGATTATGCGCCCCTTCTTTCCCACACTCGCAAGGGCGGTCTCTCGCTGGATCATCTCCATCAGCCGGTCGCGCATGTTCGCGGGTGCGACGAGGATCTTGCGATACAACCGCTGTCTGGAAAACCCGGTCAGTGCGTTGAACAGATCCGTGATGTCGGCGCCGATCGATCGGCTTACCGTGAACAGCCCCAGATCGGTGTACAACCGCGCGGTCTTCGAATTGTAGTTGCCGGTGCCGACATGAACGTATCTACGAATGCCGTCGGGCTCGCGCCGCACGACGAGTGTGGTCTTGGCGTGAGTCTTGAGTCCCGGCAATCCGTAAGCGACGTGCACCCCATAATCTTCCAGCGTGCGCGCCCAGGTGATATTGTTCGCCTCGTCGAACCGCGCCTGAAGCTCGACCAGCACGGCGACCTGCTTCCCGCGCTCGGCCGCATCGGTCAACGCGCGCACGATCGGCGTGTCACCTGACGTCCGGTACAGCGTCATCTTGATCGCGAGCACGTCGGGATCGACCGCCGCCGCCTGGACGAACTGCTCCACGCTCGCCGTGAACGACTCGTACGGATGATGCACGAGCAGGTCGCGCTCCTTGATCACATCGAAGATCGAGCGCGTGGTATCGCGCAGGCGTACCGGTGTCACCGGAGCGAACGGCGGATCGCGCAACTCGGGAATGTCCAGCGTCGCCAGCGTCATCAGATCGCCCAACTCGAGCAGCGCGCCGCCATCCACGACATCCTCCGGCGTGAGCGCGAACTCGGGTGTCTGTTCCTCGCGAAGCTCGTCCACCAGAATCGCGCGGATCTCATCAGGCACACCCGTCTGCACTTCGACGCGCACGACTTCCGTGAATCTGCGCTGAAATACCTGCTCCTCGATCGCCGTGAGCAAATCCTCGGTCTCGTCCGACGCCTTCACTTCCAGATCCGAGTAGCGCGTCACGCGAAAGGCCCAGCTTCCGAGAATCTCCATGCCCGGAAACAGCGCGCCGAGGTTCGCGCTTATCACCTGCTCCACCGGGACGAAATGATTTGCGCGCCCGATCCCTACCCAGCGCGGCAGACTCTTGGGAATCTTGACGCGCGCGAAACGCTCGACCTTGTTGTCGGGATCGTACAGCTGCACCGCGAGCGACAACGAGAGGTTCGAGATGTACGGAAACGGATGCGTCGGATCGACACCAAGCGGCGTGAGAACCGGAAAGATGTCGGACTCGAAGAAGTCGTCCACAGTCTGCCACTCGCCGGCGCTGAGCTCGCTCATGGTCACGAGCCGCACGCCGTGCGTTTCCAGCGCCGGAAGCAGGATGTCGTGCAGGCAGTGCTGCTGCATTCCCACCAGTTCGAGAATGCGCGCGCGAATGGCACTCACCAGCTCCGCTGGCACTATTCCATCGGGCCCGGTCGCTGCCGTCACACCGGCGAGAAGCTGGCGCCGCAAACCCGCAACGCGAACCATGTAGAATTCGTCCAGGTTCGTGCTGAAGATCGAGAGAAACTTGAGCCGTTCGAGCAATGGGTTGCGCGCGTCGAACGCCTCGTTGAGCACACGAGCGTCGAACGCGAGCCAGCTCAGCTCACGGTTGATGTATAGCTCGGGATTGATTGCCATCTAGAGTTTGACGATCGACGCCAGTATCCAGTAAGCGATTGCAGCCATGATGCCAGCGGCCGGAATTGTAACGACCCAGGCCCAGACAATCCTCCTCGCGATTCCCCAGCGCACGGCCGACAGGCGAGTTGTCGCACCCACCCCCACGATCGCACCGGTGATGGTGTGGGTCGTGCTCACCGGAATTCCAAGCGACGTGGCTCCCAGAATCGCAATTGCGCCGGCCGTCTCTGCCGCGAACCCGCCCACTGGCCGAAGCTTTGTAATGCGGCGCCCCATCGTCGCCACAATCCGCCACCCGCCAAACAACGTCCCCAGCGACATGGACGTGTACGCTGCCACCTCGACCCAGAACGGGACACCGTTGGCGTTATCGACGTAGAGGTGGCCCAGTATTCCGGTCTGATGCACCGTTAGTGCCCGCACCGACACCAGCAGTCCGACGATGATTCCCATTGTCTTCTGCGCGTCGTTGCCACCATGCGCGACGGACAGCAGCGCCGAGCTCCCGAGCTGCATTACACGAAAGAGTCTGTCGACCTTGCCCGGATAGACGCGCCGGAAAATCCAGTAGATCGCCGTCATCAACGCCAGCCCCACGACGAGGCCAACGATCGGGGAGATGACGATGAAGGACAGTGTCTCGATCCACTTGCGCCCCCACACGATCGCCGCCCAACCCGATTTCGCAATCGCAGCGCCGGCATAGCCACCAATCAGTGCATGCGATGAACTCGACGGAATCCCATAGGCCCACGTTATGAGATTCCACGTGATCGCGCCCAGCAGTGCGGCGAGTATCACGTTCGGATTGACGATCGCAACGTCGATCATCCCGCTTCCGACTGTCTTCGCGACTGCCGTGCCGACTGTGAACAGCGCGAGAAAATTGAACGACGCCGCCCACACCACCGCGGCAACAGGACTCAGCACTCGAGTACCGACTATCGTCGCTATCGAGTTTGCGGAATCGTGAAAGCCGTTGCTGAAATCGAAGACGAACGCAATGATGATTATCGCGACGACGTAACCAATCACACGCTATCCGTTCTTGAGTGCGATCGACTGCAGGACGTTCGCGACATCTTCCGCCTGGTCCAGTGCATCCTCGACCTTGTCGTACAGCTCCTTCCACTTGATCACTTCGATCGCGTCGAGCGCGCCGTCGAACAGCGCGCCCATCGACTCGTGGTAGATGGCGTCGCCCTCTTCCTCCAGCTTCTTGAGCTCCTGCGCCTTGAGACCGACGACCTTCGGGTCCTTCATCCCACGTACCGCGGCCTCGACCTGTACCGCTGCGCGAACCATCACATCTGACAACGTGACTGCAGCCTGATGAACGGTCGTGATCCTGAATATCTCGACCCGTCGCGCGGCTCCGTCAAGCAGATCGACGACTTCGTCCAGCGCCGACGCGAGCTGATGGATGTCCTCGCGGTCGAACGGCGTGATGAAAGTCCTGTCCAGCCGGTCGATTATCTCGCGCGTGATCTCGTCCGCTTCATGTTCGGCTGACTTGATGGCCTGAACGTGCTCGGCTCGCCGCTCCGGCTCCCGGAAAAGCTGGTTCAATAGCCGCGCCGCAAGCGACAGACGTTCGGCGAGCTGGGTGAATAATTCGTAAAACTGCTCGTCACGGGGTATCAGCCGCACACATCTCTCCAGATCAAATAAAGCGTACGGGCGAGGCGTGCCTCGCCCGTACGAAGTTAGCCTCTCCGGAACGGTGCAGCCACCGCCCCGCGTGAAGTGAAGAACTTGATCAGCAGAAGACCGGTCACAAATCCACCAACGTGGGCCCATACCGCCACCCCGCTCGAGAATTCCGACCCCATCTGACCCGACGTCGCTATCCCCTCGAACAGTTGCAACAGGAACCAGTAGATCAACACGATCCACGCTCTCACGTCCGCCAGAATGATGAAGAAGAACATCTTCACGCGAACATTTGGATATAGCAGCAGGAAGGCGCCCATCACCCCGGAAATCGCACCAGATGCGCCCACGGTCGGGACCGGAGAGCCCGGGCTCGAAGCGATCTGGGCCAGACACGCGACGATCCCGCAGATGAGGTAGAACGCCAGATATCGGACCGGTCCCATCGTGTCTTCGATCCCGCGGCCGAATACCCACAAAAAGAGCATGTTGCCCAGCAGATGGGCCCAGCTCCCGTGCAGGAAGATCGAGAACAGCGGCGTGAGGATGTTTATCGGATCGTTGTCCACGACGCACGCCAGCCCGCGCCCGAGCGGAACGGCGAGCCCGATCGGTGCGACGTGCGTTATCTCGCCCGGCACCATCCCGAAGTTGCAGATCGTCGCGGCGAGCCTCATCGGATCCACACCGGCACCTTCGACCTGAATCCACACAGCTATCGTGACCAGGATGATCAGGTAGTTCATCCACGCGATGCGCCGAGTCGGCAGGTTGGTTCCGACGGGAATCATGCGTTTATCCGCGACTGTGCCATTCTGGCAGGAAAGTTCGGCATTTGCGTTGCTCTAGTAGTGATCGCAGATAGCACCGTGCACGAGTCAGCGACGGCGCCCATAAGCTCGGGGCTTGCAGTACTGCTCTCCAGCGTCGTTTTCACCCGAACCAGATAATACAGTCATGGCAGAAAAAGTCATCGGCATCGACCTCGGCACCACCAACTCCGTCGTTTCCGTGATGGAAGGCGGAGACCCGGTCGTCATCCCGAATGCGGAAGGCGGACGGACAACGCCGTCGGTCGTTGCATTCGCGAAAGATGGCGAGCGCCTCGTAGGTCAGATCGCCAAGCGTCAGGCAGTCACCAACCCCGCAAATACCGTCTTCTCGATCAAGCGCTTCATGGGTCGCAAGCTGAACGAGATCAGCGAGGAAAAGACCCGCGTTCCCTACAAGGTAGAAGCAGGGGCGAACGAAATGGTTGTCGTCGAAGTCCAGGGCAAGAAGTTCTCCCCGCCCGAGATCTCCGCGATGATTCTTCAGAAGATGAAGCAGACCGCTGAGGATTACCTCGGAACCAAGGTCACCAAGGCTGTCATCACCGTTCCCGCGTATTTCAACGATTCGCAGCGCCAGGCCACCAAGGATGCCGGCAAGATCGCCGGCCTCGACGTGCTCCGCATCATTAACGAGCCGACCGCGGCTGCACTCGCGTACGGTCTCGATAAAAAGAAGGACGAGAAGGTCGCGGTGTTCGACCTGGGCGGCGGTACGTACGACATCTCCGTGCTCGAGCTCTACGACGTCGAAGGCTCGCGCCAGTTCGAGGTCAAGTCCACCAATGGTGACACGCACCTCGGCGGCGACGACTTCGATCAACGAGTGATCGACTGGCTCGTCACCGAATTCAAGCGCGACCAGGCCATCGATCTCTCCAAGGATCCGATGGCGCTCCAGCGTCTGAAGGAAGCGGCCGAGAAGGCCAAGATGGAGCTGTCTACCACGCAGTCGACCGACATCAATCTTCCGTTCATCACTGCGGACCAGACCGGCCCCAAGCACCTCAACTATTCGCTGACGCGCGCCAAGTTCGAGCAGCTCGTCGACGACCTCATCAAGCGCGTGATTCCGCCGATGCAGCAGGCGTTGAAGGATGCCGGAATTCAGCCGAACGAGATCGACGAGGTGCTTCTCGTCGGTGGCTCGACGCGTATTCCGAAGATTCAGGACGAGGTCAAGAAGTTCTTCGGCAAGGAGCCCAACAAGGGCGTCAATCCCGACGAAGTGGTCGCGATCGGCGCGGCGGTTCAGGGCGCCGTTCTCACCGGTGAGCAGAAGGATGTATTGCTGCTCGACGTTACACCGCTGTCGCTCGGAATCGAGACGCTCGGTGGCGTGATGACGGTTCTCATCCCGCGCAACACAACCATTCCGACCAAGAAGTCGGAAACGTTCTCGACCGCTGATGACAATCAGTCGACAGTGGAGATTCACGTGTTGCAGGGTGAGCGCGAGCTTGCCACGTACAACAAGACGATCGGCAAATTCCAGCTGACCGGAATTCCACCCGCACCGCGCGGCGTGCCGCAGGTCGAGGTCACGTTCGACATCGACGCGAACGGAATCCTCAACGTTACGGCGAAGGACAAGGCGACGAACAAGGAGCAGAAGATCCGCATCGAAGCATCCAGCGGATTGTCCGACGCCGAAATCGATCGCATGGTCAAGGACGCCGAGAAGAACGCAAGCGAAGACAAGACGCGTCGCGAGCAGATCGATGCACGCAACCGTCTGGACTCGCTTGCCTACGAAGTCGAGAAGAACTCCAAGGAATGGGGCGACAAGCTCGGCGACGACATGCGCAAGCGGCTCGAGGAAGGCGTCGAGAAGGCGCGTACGGCTCTACGGGGTGACGACGTGTCGGCTATCAACGCCGCTTCGGAGGAGCTGACCAAGCTGTACAGCGAAGCTGGCCAGGCCTTCTACCAGGCCCAGAACCAGACCGCGCAGCCCGGCGAGCCGGCGGCCGCACCAGAGGCCGAGAAGCCCGCAGACGATAACGTAGTCGAAGCCGACTACGAGATCGTCGACGAAGACAAGAAGTAGCCGTAAGGGCAGGCCCCCGTGCCTGCCCCGACGACGCTCTCACGCGCTACCAGCCATCTGACCCGGGCAGGCCCCACACTTGCCCGGCACTAGCCATCTGACCCGGGCAGGCCCCACGCCTGCCCGGCACCAGCCTGCCCGCTGCACTACGACGATCCGTGCGCATCTCCGGCGAGGAGCTGCGCACGGATACTGGCATCAGGACAGGCGCGCACGGGGGCCCGCCCCTGCAGCATCCACGTGGCACGCTATGTTCGATACGAACCGAACGTCGTCTCCGGTGTTTTAAATGCAAGGATGGGGCAAGCCCCATCGTTCCAGATTCCTCTTTACCTTTCACCTTCATGCCTCCTATATCATCACGTGTCCGCTGGGGAACCGCGGTCGCGGTAGCATTCATCGGCGGCGTTCTTCTGGCGTCCGGCAAGGGATGGACGCGACTAGGCTTCGCTCAGGATGGTTCAACGGTCGCCGCCGTCGCCCCAGGCGGAGCTCCGTCAGCCGGTTTCTCCTCGATCGCAGACCACGCCACGCCGGCCGTTGTGTCGATTCAGGTAGACACCAAGAACCGCGCACCTACGCGCATCCGGCAGCAGATTCCGCGCGGCATGCTTCCGCCCGGGATGGAACAGTTCTTCGACTTCGGTCAGCCGCAGGCTCGGCCATCGGTAGAGGAAGCCAGCGGTTCTGGCTTCATCGTTACCAAGGACGGCTACATCCTTACTAACAACCACGTAATCACCGGCGCCGATCACACGACCGTCGCCGATCAGATTCACGTGAAGCTCATGGATGGCCGCGTCTTCGCGGCAAAGGTCATCGGACACGATCCATCGACGGACGTCGCAGTCCTCAAGATCGACGGCAACAACTTCCCGACCATCCCGCTCGGTGATGATACCAAGGCCAAGGTCGGCGAGTGGGTCGTCGCAATTGGAAATCCGCTCGGCGTTCTCGACTTCACCGTCACCGCCGGCATCGTGAGTGCGAAAAATCGTTCACTGCCTGGACTGCTCGGCAGCGACCGCTACGCGATTTCCGATCTCATCCAGACAGACGCCGCAATCAATCCCGGCAACTCCGGCGGCCCGCTCATAAACACGCGCGGCGAAGTGATCGGAATCAACAACGCGATAGCGAGTGAAACGGGATACTACGCAGGATACGGATTCGCCGTCCCCATCACACTCGCGAAGAAGGTCATGGACGACCTCATCGCACACGGTCACGTCAGGTTCGGAATTCTCGGCGTTCAGATAAGCGAGGTGGATGCAGATGCTGCCGCCGTCGCGAAACTGGACCATGTGTACGGTGTCCTAGTTCAGGGATTCAATCCTGACACACCGGACAATCCTGCACGCAAGGCGGGATTGCAGGAAGGCGACGTCATCATCAGCGCAGACGGCCAGCCTGCGGATCGCGTTAGTTCGCTGCAGCGCGTAATACGCAACCACGCGCCGGGCGAGACCGTGCACCTCGAGTATGTCCGTTACGGCAAGAAGATGGCGGTGGACGTCAAGCTCGCGCCGCGGCCCTCCGACTCGACAACTGCAACGCAGGCGAGTGCCAGCCCAACTTCCACCAAGGGTGTTGCGGGCGCAAAGCTCGGCGCCACGATCGCACCACTGCCGCCGCCGGATCAGCGTCCAGCCGGTTTCCCGAACCACGGTGTGCTGGTCACCGACGTTGTCAGTCTGGGCACGTCATACGGCAAGCTGCAGCCTGGCATGGTGATCACCGAGGTGCTGTACCCGACACCGCGGAAGCAGATCAACTCGGTCGCCGATCTTCAGGGCGTTCTCAACTCCATGAAAGCCGGCGACTACATCAGCCTCAACGTCGCGCTTCCGGACGGCCGCGGTGGCGTGATAAACAATGTGGTGAACATTCGCCTGGGCCAGTAGCTCGGCCACTACCATTGGGAAGCGGCCGGGATGCGTAATCGTATCCCGGCCGCTTATTTTTCGTTCTGCATCACGCGAGGATGGCGAAATTGGTAGACGCACCAGCCTTAGGAGCTGGCGGTTAACACCATGGGGGTTCGAGTCCCCCTCCTCGCACTGATCGGTCCTGCGTGGACTTCGCGTCAACTTTAGTTGCACTTGCCAGACGCGACTCGTACTGTTCGTCGGTGTGGCCGTTCCAGATCGACCAAACCAGACGACGCACGACTTTATGCCAGCGTCATCTCCAATACCCGACGCGGCATGAAACTGTGGGAACGGATTCTCATTGCGACGAGCGTGCTTGCGCTTCCGCTCGCCCCCATGCAAGCACAAATGGAAACCAGCGACAGCGTCGCCGCGGCTTTGTCGAATTCGCCCGCACCCACAGCCAGTGCGCAAGCTGATTCGACCCCGCCCTGGATCACGAAGCGTGAGTTGCTGGGCGGCGGAATATCCGTACTGGCCACCATTGCCGTCGCCCCTCTGGACAAGCCGGTCTCGGCAGAGTTCCAGGAATCGGGCTGGCAGAAGGACGAGCCTTTGCACAGCGCCAGCCAGGCGCTCGCGTTCGCCGGCGGCCCGGGACCGTTCCTGCTTGGCGCGGGATTCATCGCGGCCGGTCGCCTGTCCGGGAGTCCGCAACTCTATGGCGCGGGGATGCACCTCACTGCGGCCGTACTGCTTGCCGCCGGACTGACAGCTCTGGGAAAGGGGATTGCCGGACGCGCCCTTCCAGGAGTGAAGACATCAGAAAGTTTCGAATGGGCCCGTGGGTTCCACAGAGGGAACGGACCATTCGTGTCGTTCCCTTCCGGTCACACCGCCGCGGCATTTGCGATGGCCTCGGCGCTGACCGGAGAGACCGCGGCGTGGCGTCCGGGGCTCGCGCGCTACGTCGGCCCGTTTGCCTACACGACGGCGTCAGCGATTGGGTTCGCTCGCCTCTATCAACACGTGCACTGGGTGAGCGACCTGCCGCTGGCGGCCGCCATCGGCACGTGGAGCGGGCTCTCGGTCGAGAGCCACGTACATCACAACGGGAAACGCGGCGTGATAGCCGCCGTCGCGCGCTGCGCAACGCTCCAGCCGAGCCCGGAGGGAGGCGTGTTGGTGGGAGTATCGCTGCCGTTCGTCGCAACAGTTAGATGACGGCTGCGGCGGTGCCGGACTGACGCGGCTGGTCTCGAAAGGGTGTTCAGACGCCGCCGTGGAACGATCCACTGCCACGGCCCTGTGCCAGGCGCAGGAATTCGTCACGCGTTTTAGGATCGTCACGGAAATTCCCCCGCAGAGCGCTTGTGATCGTCGTGGAGTTCTGCTTCTGCACTCCGCGCATCATCATGCAGAGATGCGACGCTTCGATCACCACGCCAACACCACGCGGCTTCAGTACGTCGCATATCGCTTCGGCGATTTCTTCCGTGAGCCGCTCCTGCACCTGAAGCCGGCGCGCAAACATGTCGACGATTCGCGCGAGCTTGGAGAGTCCGATGATCCTGCCATCCGGGATGTAGGCGACGTGCGCTCTCCCAAAGAACGGAAGCATGTGGTGCTCGCACAGCGAATACAGCTCGATGTCGCGAACCATCACCATGTTCTCCTGACGCTCCTCGAACACGGCGTCGCCAACGATATCGGCGAGGCTCATGTCGTAACCGTGCGTCAGCCAGGCGAGTGATTTGACGATGCGCTCCGGAGTCTTGAGCAACCCATCGCGATCCGGATCCTCGCCTAGCAGTTCGAGCTGACGGTGTATCAGAAGCTCCATTTCCAACTTGTCGTCGGTCGGGGATGTTTCGAGATGAATCGCGCCGCGCTGTATTGCATTCGTCATTGGTTGCACCGGGTCGCTTACGCGGGTAGAGGTTTGCGGCGTCCGAGCGTGGAATCGCTCTCGATTCCAAGTTGCAGTGCTGTATCGGCAGCGCGCTCCATCGCCACTTCTGTATCGAGGCTGAGTATGTCGTGCCCGATCGTGGCAACTGCCTGATCCCGACCGCCGCTACGATACGTCACCGCGATCCTTCCGTCATGGAAGTCACCGAGCACTTCCGTCTCGTCCCAGCTATCCGCGTGACCAACGTAGGAGATGGTAGTGTCGTAATGCGCGCTCCAGAAGAATGGCACTGCGATGAACGGCTCACGTGGCGCGCCTTCAAAGTGCGCGACAATGTTGTGCGCGGCCGTCGCTCCCTGGCGCTCTGCGACGACCCAGTGCTCTATTCTGCGACTGTGACCGCTCACCGTGTCAGTCCATTGCGCGATGTCACCCGCAGCGTACACGCCCGGCGTGCTCGTTTCGAGGAATTCGTTGACGACGACGCCACGATCCACCGACAGTCCCGCCTCACGCGCGAGCGTAACATCGGGGCGCACACCGATCCCGGCGATGACGAGATCCGCCTGCAGTCGCTCGCCACTCGCGAGCAGCACGTGATCACCACCGACAGACGCCAGTGCATTGCCCAGATGGAATGTCGCACCGTGGTCCTCGTGGATCCGCTGAATGATGCCACCCAGCTCGGTGCCAAGAATGCGTTCGAGCGGGCGATGTTCCGGTGCAACGATGTCAACATGGAGACCGCGCGTGCGCAGCGCGGAGGCGACTTCGAGACCGATGAAGCTGGCGCCAATCACAACGGCGTGACCGGCGTGCTCGCAGGCCGCAATGATCGCGCGCGAGTCCGCCAGCGTCCGCAGATACATGACCCGCTGCAAGGGATCCATGCGCGGTGGCAGCCGCACCGGCGTCGCGCCAGTCGCGAGCAACAGTGCATCATAAGCGACCGAGTTGCCGTCACTCAGTTGCACGACACGCTTCGCGACATCGATCTCCGTCGCGCGAACCCCAAGTCGCAGCGTTATCCCCTGTTCCTCGTAAACGGAGAGCGGCCGGAGTGGGATCCACTCCTCTGGCGCGGTGCCAGCCAGATAATCCTTTGAGATATTGGGACGGTCGTATGGCGCGTCATTGTCCGCGCTGACCATGGTGATGCTGCCCGCAAATCCCTCGCGCCGTAATGTTTCTGCCGCCGCGCTGCCAGCCGCTCCTCCACCGATGATCACAACCGACCGCGCTTTCTGGGCTTCGCTGCCGGCGGGTGCCGCCGCCGACCGCGTCTCGATTTCGTGCGTGACGTAGACCTTGCCGTCGCGCTGCTCCACGGCCCAGCACGGAAGTGAATGCAATGCCGGTGCGCGGAGAGCTTCGCCCGTTTTCAGGCTGAAGCAGGCGTGGTGCCACGGGCAGCGGACCGTATCGCCGACCACGATCCCCTCGGCGAGCGGGCCGCCATAATGACTGCACACCGCTCCAACTGCGAAGACTGTCTCTCCGCGGCGAATCAACATCGCCGGCTTGCCATCCGCGTGCCCCTGAACCAACTGCCCCTCACTCAGGCTGTGCATGGAAACACCCTTGGTGAAGTCGGGACCGCTCAATACCACGTCTTGATCACTCATGCTGGCTGACGCATAGGTCGGAACCCTGGGGCTCGTATAAGGGGGGTCTGGCTGCGTACACCGTCCACCAGTGAGAGTCTAGAAGCGTGATACGAGATTGTCAATAATCTACTTGACAATCTTGACTAATTGGTGAGTTGACGTACTTTTCACGTCATGCGTTGAGCACGCTTCTCATTCCACGGTGGCCGCATGGCTCCCTTGAATCGCAAGTTTCTCGAAACCACCAGAGGTAAGGTCCTCGCGCTGCTCCAGCGTGAGTCGCGCACGGTGGACGAGATCGCCACAGCGCTCCAGATCACCGACAACGCGGTCCGCGCCCACATCATGTCGCTCGAGCGTGACGGTCTCGTCACTCGGCGCGGCTCCCGTCCAACGGGGACCAGACCTGCCTACGCGTATGAGCTCACACCGGATGCACTCCGTGGCCTTTCGGACGCCTCTCGCCCCGTGCTCAGTAGCCTGCTCGGCGTCCTGGGTGAACGCTTGCCACAGCAGGAACTGGAGAGCGTCCTCGCCGAAGTGGGTCGGCGGCTTGCCGAAGGTCGAGACGGGACAACCGGGTCGATCCGCACCCGCGCCGAGGCCGCGGCGGACGCATTGCGTGATCTTGGCGGCGTGGTGGATATAGAGGAAGCCAACGGCAAGATCATCCTCCGCGGCCTGTACTGCCCGCTGGGCGACGCCGTGAGCGCACATCCCGTTACCTGCAATGCCGCCAGAAGCATGATCGGCGAGATAGTGCAGGCGCCGGTCATGGAGTGCTGTGAACACGGCACGCCCTCGCGCTGCAAGTTCGAGATCATGCTGGACTCCGAGGAGGGCGATCGCGCCGTGGCATGAGCGCACCGGCAATACCTGACGCCCGACGCGCATGATCCGTAGGTAGTCTGGTTAAATTGCCGTGATGGAGATACAGCTCAACCCCAAGACCACCACCGGCGTCGAGCGCGCCGTTGAAGTGACGGTTCCAGCCTCGGAAGTGGCCGCGGCTGAAGAGCGCACCACCAAACGCTACGCGTCCCAGGCGCGGCTGCCCGGCTTCCGGCCCGGCAAGGCCCCGGCGGCCGTTGTGCGCAAGAAGTTCGCTGAAGCGATCCGCAACGAGACGATCGAATCGGTCGTGCGCGAGGCCTACAAGGAGATCGTCGAAAAGGACAACATCCAGGTAGCGTCGCAGCCGCACATCCACGATCTCAAGTTCGAGGACGGCTCGCCTCTCACGTTCGAGTTCCATTACGAAGTCCGGCCAACGGTCGAACTCGGGCGAACCAGCGGATTCAAGGTGCGTCGCGAATCTGTGACCGTCACCGACGAGCAGCTTCAGGAGCAGATCGACCGCCTCCGCGACGAGCATGCCGCATGGGCCCCCGTAGAAGGCAAGCCGATCGAAGGCGACATGGTGAGCGTCGGTCTCTCCGTCGCTGATGACGAAGGCAAGCTCGCCGAGCCGCGCGACGTGTCGCTCGTGCTTGGCGACGGCAAGGCGATCGCCGGAATCGAGGAGCTGATAATGGAAGCGGGTCCGGGCGAGACGGTCGAGCGACCGGTTCGCTGGCCGGAGGATTTCCCGGAAGAAGCGCAGCGCGCGCAGACCAAGACGGTTCGCGCAACCGTGCACGAAGTGAAGCGCAAGTCGCTCCCGACGCTGGATGATGCATTTGCACGCGAGATCGGTGACTTCGATTCGGCCGATGCACTCCGCGCAGCGGTTCGCCAGGACATGGAGAAGTTCGCGCAACGTGAATCGGAAGCGCACGTGCGACAGGGTCTCATCGACCAGGTGATCGCTGCAAATCCATTCGACGTTCCGCGCAGCTGGGTGGGGCAGCTGGTGGATAACTACGCCGAGACGTATCAGGTTCCCGTGGACCAGCGTGCGCAGTTCGACACGGAATTCGCGCAGGTCGCGGAGCGACAGATCAAACGCGACCTGATCGTCGATGCAATTGCGGAACAGGAAAAGCTCACCGCTTCCGAACGCGATCTCGACGACAGGATCGCGGAGCAGGCTACGGAGCGTGGCGTCGAGCCAGGGCAGCTTTACGCGGCGCTGGAAAAGGGCGGCAGATTGAAGGATCTGGAGCGGACCATTACGGAAGACAAGGTGTTCAAGTGGTTGGTTGAACGAAACGACATTGTGACAGAGGCCTAGTCATGCCGATTTACGCACCATATGTAATCGAGCGCTCTTCTCGCGGAGAGCGCACCTACGACGTTTTCTCACGTCTGCTCATGGACCGCATTGTGTTCCTCGGAACGCCGGTCACCGACGACGTCGCGAACGTCATCATCGCGCAGCTGTTGTTCCTGGAATCGGACAATCAGGAGCGCGACATCCACATGTACATCAACTCGCCTGGCGGCTCTGTTTCCGCCGGAATGGCGATCTACGATACGATGCAGTACCTCAAGAGTCCCGTGAACACGACGTGCATGGGAATGGCGGCGAGCATGGGCGCGTTCCTGCTCATGGCAGGCCGGAAGGGCAAGCGGTTTGCGCTTCCCCACTCGCGCATCATGATCCACCAGCCGTCGCAGAACGGCGGCGGCGGATCGGCATCCGACATCGAGATTCAGGCGAAGGAGATTCTATTCCTGCGCGAAAAGCTGAACTCGTTGATGGCCAAGCACACGGGTCAACCGTTGGAGCGCATCGAGCGTGACACGGATCGCGATCGTTTCCTTTCGGCGGAAGAGGCGAAGGAGTACGGCCTGATCGACGCTGTGATAACGCACCGCGGCGAGATGATCGAGACGTCGAGCCAGCCGCAGGTTACGGTGTAAGCTGGGTTGATCGGCGCAGACCGCGCCGCAGATGCTGTAACCGGGGGGGGCGGAGTTGTCGACCGCCCCCTCGCAGCATCCCATTCCCGCTGGTGCTGCACCCAAAGTATGCAGACGAGACCTGCGCTGCACCGCACACGCATGCCGCGCGCTAGAGCGATTATTCGTCTGGGAAGATGATACGACCCTTCTCGGCGAATGCTGTAACAATTGTGCATGGTCTCGCTGTATTCGCTATTGCGATCGCGCAGGCGATGACACGCCGGTTCGATCCTGAACGTCACCATCGCAAGTCGATTCGTCTGCGGGGGTACGACTACGCTTCCCCTGGTGCGTATTTCGTCACGATCGTTACCCAGGATCGCGCCTGCTTGTTTGGCGAAATTTCGCGCGGCCGCATGCATTTAAACGCTGCCGGAATGGCGGCGCAGACTGTGTGGGCTGCGATCCCGGTCCATTTTCCACGGGTGCGATTGGACGCGTTCGTCGTGATGCCGAATCACGTGCATGGCATCATCCTGATCGCCGGCACGGACGCGGCAACGGACGACGCGGATGAATCGGTGCCCGATGATGCGGATGAATTGG
>Ga0207678_10001073_pt1 | contig 25043 bp, 22 predicted proteins | sample KBSC63metaG_FD_184319 | JGI IMG/M metagenome (GOLD analysis project Ga0207678, IMG submission 184319) | Corn rhizosphere microbial communities from Kellogg Biological Station, Michigan, USA - KBS C6-3 metaG (SPAdes) (version 2) | ecosystem: Host-associated > Plants > Roots > Rhizosphere > Soil ... | reverse complement strand
GTCCCTGTGGAACTGTTCGGTTCGGGTCACGAAAGAACCACAGAAAGAAGGCCGCCAGAATGATCGGCAGTATGATCAGCACGAGCGGCATCTGCAAATACCAGAGCACCACTGCCACTGCGCCAAGGCCTAACGCATAAAAGAATCCGTCTCGAACCATAAGTAGACTCGATTATAAGGCCACGCACACCTTCCCTCAGCACCCGTGCCCGTCACACCGTACGCGGTAAATGGTTCTTAGTGCTCAGCAGCGGCATCCGAATGCCGCAGCCGCTCCATCTCGTCCTTCAGACTCAATTTCAGTTTCTTCAGCCGCACTTCTTCCAATTTCTCGGCCTCGGTCAGAAACAGCTTGGCCCGCAGCGTCTCCAATCTGCGCGCGTAAAGGCTATGTTCCTGCTCAAGTCTGTAGATGGATGGAATTGCGGTGGAGTTAGGTATTTCCGTAAACTTTGCGGTCTGCATGAAGAACACCCTCCAGTATCAGACGACAGCTCACCGATTGGCCTAAACGCTATCACAGGGCCTCTACCTATTGCAAAACCGCTTAGGCCCTTTTCTTTAAATCCAATCGCATCAATACAGCGTCATCAATTGGGTCACTGTAATAGGCCGGGCGGAGCCCCTCCGGGGTAAAGCCAAGGCTTCGATACAACCCAATCGCGCCTCCGCTCGCCGCACGAACCTCCAGCTCAACCGTTTGCGCTCCTTGGGCTCCGGCCCAATCAACTATGGCCTTGCAGAGGTCCTTTCCAATGCCCCTACGCCTGGCGTGTGCATCAACCGCCACACTCTCGACCTCCGCCAAATCTCCGACGATTTTACCCACAGCAAATCCAATCAGTTCATCATTCGATTCCGCAATAAAAATTTCCCGCCGTACATACTCAGTTGTTCGCCTTTCAGCCATCGCAACGTACTCTGCTTCGGCCCAGTGCGGAGCGTTTGCTGTAGCTCGCTCCAGTTCAATGATCTTTGCAACGTCCTTAGCCAAGCCAGCACGAACAAGAAAGTCCGTCATTGCACCGAACTCTTCAGCTTTGCAAAGATCTCCGCATCCGTTCGTCGGAGATAGTTGGCATCCAGTAGTGCGCCATCGTCGAAATCACCCGCCGTCGTCCGTTCCAAGGCAAACGACAAAGCGTCTCCAGCAACAGGTTCAGGAACAATCCTTGGCTTCAACTCCGCCAAATTCTCCGCAACGCTTATTTCACAAACCACTACCGACCCTTTCACCGCAGCTGCCATTACCTTATCGCGCGTCAGCAAAGCTTCTCGCATACATACGCGTCCCGAATATTCCCCGTAGTAAAACTCTCCTCTTCCAGCATCCAAAACAGCGTGAACAAGCCCGTTCTCGTTCGCAGCGAGCAGTGCAAGGCGCGACACGGCAATCAGCGGTATGCCTCCAGCCTCACTAAAACCTTTTGCCGCACTCAGCCCAACGCGAACGCCGGTAAACGATCCCGGCCCGTGCACCACTACGACCGCAGTTAAGTTCTGCAACATCCATCCCGAAGTTTCCATCATCCCCCGAATTACCGGGACCAGCCGCTCCGATGCCCTTCGTCCCGGCAATATTTCGGCAGCAACAATCGCCTCAGGCAAGTCCGAATCCGCCAAAACAACACTGGCTTCTCCCCCGCACGTATCTATCAATAAAAACCGCATTATTCGCCTTCCCCAGCCGAATCGCCCACTATTTCCATCAGAACTCCTCCGGTACTCGCCGGATGAACAAAAAAGTACCGGTGCCCACCCGCACCCACCCTAACTTCTTCGTTTGCCACCCGAATTCCCTGCAGTTTCAACCTGGCGAACATCGCATCCACATCCTTCACACGCACTGCAATATGGTGCAGTCCCTCGCCACGGTTTGCCAGAAATTTTGCGATGGTTGAGTCGCTCTCCGTCGCCTCCAACAGTTCAATTCTGCTATCTCCCAGAGGGAGCATCGCCGTCTTCACCCTTTCATGCTCCACCACCTCTTCCTCGCTCACCAACAATCCCAGCGTCTCGTAAAACCTTCGCGCTGATGCAATGCTTTTCACCGCCACCCCTATGTGGTCCAGCCGAAGTTCACTCGGAGCCGTGCGGTTCTTTTTCTTCCGCTCATATGCAGCGCATCGCTGCACCGCTTCCATTAACTCCTTCACGCCAGCACCGCTGGTTCCCATGGTTCGTATTACCGGTGCGACCCAGGCGTCGCGATCGGCCGCCAACCCCTGCATGGCCAGAATCTCTGCCTCAACTTGTTCCGCACCCTCGCGATCGCTCTTATTGATCACAAAGATGTCCGCGATCTCCATCACCCCCGCCTTCAGGCTCTGTACCTCGTCCCCCATTCCCGGCACTAGGACTAAAGCTGTAAGATCAGCCAGTTCGGCGATTTCAATCTCGTCCTGCCCCACTCCCATGGTCTCAATCAGAATGACCTGCCGACCCGCCGCCGCCAGAACGGCACAGACGTCTTCGGTAGCGCTGGCCAATCCACCCTTGGCACCCCGAGAAGCCATGCTCCGGAAATACACGCCTGCATCACCCGCAAACCCCTGCATTCGTATTCTGTCCCCGAGCAGCGCCCCACCCGTATACGCGCTCGATGGATCAATGGCCAAGACTGCAACCGTCTGTCCGTCCTGCCGTAGCCATCGTGTCATCTGGTCGATCAGCGTGCTCTTCCCTGCTCCCGGTGATCCGGTGATGCCGATGCGTAAAGATTTTCGCGCATCCCTCCGGCAAGCCCGTACCAATTGCGCGCCCTGCGGCGTGCCTTCCTCCACCAGCGATATCGCCCGCGCCAGGGTCCGTACGTCGCCCGAGCGCAGCCGTTCCAGCATCTCCTCAACCTGTCCCGATTCTGCCCATACGTTCACGTCAGCGATGATACCGCGCAGACCAGCGCCGTGGATGTTCTTCGTCCCCGGTTCTCGTTTTGTTTTTACCTACACCATAGATTTTTCACATACAATTCCCCAGTCATTATTTCACGCTAAGGATGTCTTATGAATTTGAATCGCCGCACCTTCACCGCCGGTCTCTCCAGCCTTTTACTCGCTCCCGCAGCACTCGCCCAGACTGAGGGCAACCGTATCGCCACCTCCGACAATCATCCCGTCAAGGCCATCCAGGATACCGAAACTCCGGCTGAACGCGATGCTCGCATGGCATGGTGGCGTGCAGCCCGCTTCGGCATGTTCATCCACTGGGGCCTCTACTCTATCCCCGCCGGAACCTGGGACGGCAAGCAGATTCCCGGAATAGGCGAGTGGATCATGAACCGCGCTTCTATCCCGGTAGCCGACTATAAAGCTCTCGCACCCAAATTCAACCCCACCGGCTTCAATGCGCACGACATCGTCGCCCTCGCCAAATCCGCTGGCCAGAAATATATCGTCATCACCGCCAAACACCACGACGGCTTTGCCATGTTCGACTCCAAAGCAGACCCTTTCAACATCGTCGCTGCCACCCCCTTCCATCGCGATCCCCTCCGTGAACTTGCGGAGGAGTGCAAAAAGCAAGGTATCAAACTAGGCTTCTACTACTCGCAAGACCAGGACTGGACGGCCCCCGGAGGTGCTGCGCTGAAAACCGGCGACCACCAGCCCCCGACCTATCATTGGGACCCTGCCCAGAACGGAGATTTCGCTACTTATCTCCACAAAAAGGCCATTCCGCAGCTCAAAGAACTCCTTACCAACTATGGCGATTTCCCCGTCGTCATCTGGTTCGATACGCCGACCAAGGACATGACGCCCGAACTTGCCGGCGAGATTGTCGAACTCCTCAACCAGCACCCCAACCTCATATGGAACAACCGTCTGGGCGGCGGCTACAAAGGCGACACCGAGACGCCCGAGCAGTTCATCCCGCCGCAGGGCTACCCCGGGCGCGACTGGGAATCTTGCATGACCATGAACGACACCTGGGGCTACAAGTCCTTCGACACTAACTTCAAATCCACCGAGACCCTGCTTCGCAATCTCATCGACATCGCCAGCAAGGGCGGCAATTACCTCCTGAACATCGGGCCCGATTCTCATGGCATCGTTCCCACGCCTGAAGTCGAGCGTCTCCGCGAAGTTGGCAAGTGGATCGAAGTAAACGGCGAAGCCATCTATGACACCCAGCCGACCCTCTTCGATGTGCCTACCGGCACCTTCAGTTCCACTGAAAAGGACAAGAAGGGCAAGTCCAAATTCACTCCCACGTGGAACTGGCGCTCTACTACAAAGCCGGACAAGATTTATATTTCAATCTTCGAATGGCCTTCCAATGGTGTATTCCATCTGGACAAACTGCCCCGCAAAGTCACTGGTGCGTATTTGCTCGCTGACGCACAGAAGCCTCTCGAACTGACTCACAGTGGCGACGGCCTGGACGTCCATCTCCCCGAAAAGGCATTGGACCCGGTTGCTACCGTTCTGGTCCTCACTACTGCTTAAAGTCAAAGAGCCATGGAGAGAACATCCCCATGGCTCTTTTTCTCACGAATCCATCAAGCATTACTTCACGGCAGATGCAACTTCAGGCCAGAAAGCATCTACCGTCCTCAGCCACTCCTTCGCCATCAGGCCATGTCCCGCATAGGTCGGATGAACTCCATCCCAACTCCAGTGGTCCGCCGGGGCCTTGGCGCAGGCGGCATCCAGCGCCTCCTGATACCGAACAATAGGCAGGTGATATTTGGCAGCCAGACGAAAAGCCGCGGCCTGCCGCTTCTTCACCTCGACCATCTCGGCCGCATAGTCGTCCTTATATTTCCCCACAGGAAGCAGAAACGGCTCGCCCAGCACGATCTTCGTCCCCGGAAGCGCCGCTACCGTCTCGGCCAGGAGTTTGTCGTATGCGGCCTCATACTCCTCCACCGTCTCGCTCCTCGGCCCACGACTCAGCGTGTCGTTAATCCCGACCAGAATGCTCAGCAACTCAGGCTTCAGATCGAGCGTATCGTGCTGCCACCGTGCCGCCAGATCGACAACCCTGTCTCCGCTAATTCCGCGATTGATAAACGTGAAGCTACGTTCGGGATACTCGGAGCCGATCTCCGCCGCCAGAATATAGGCGTAGTCCTGCCCCATGATGTGGTTGTAGTCGTTTCCTGTACGCTGCCGCCCGCCATCCGTAATCGAATCGCCCTGAAATAACAGCGTATCTCCCTTGTGAAGGAACCCAAGCGGTTGTTGTGCGACCGAGAGAGAGGAGAGGCAAAGAAGAGCTGCTACCAACTTTAAGAGATGAGCCATGCCGAATCGATGTTATACCCCCTCGACGAGCAGAATAGCCACACTCCTTCACCTTCTTTCTCTTAAAGTGTTTACTTCACCTTCGTGGGATTCCACCCATCCATTCCCGCCAGAAATACCTTCGTCTCGTATTTCCTGGCCTCAGCCGCCGTAAGCTGTTTCGACCACTTCTCCCGTGTCCTAGGATTCGCTCCCGGCCCACTCGAATGAAACTCCGCATAAGTCGCGGTTGGCAATCGCGGAACCGGTGCGCTCTTCCACTCTGACCATCCTGCCGGCATGATGTGGCTGCCCATTTTGGTATTCAAATAGATTACCGTCGAGTAATCCCGCCAGGGACGCCCAAGATAGACGTTCTCAACTCCAGGATCAGCCGTGAGCGTGCAACCGTTGAAAACATACCCGGAGCCCTGCTCGGGTCTGCTCCTGCTCTGCGCCGTCAGATACCCGCCGGCAAGATGGGGGATGCTGTGGATTTCGCAGCGGTCGAAGACCGCCTTCGCATCACCAAAGATAAAGTCCACATGCCCCTCGATATAGCAATCTGCGAAATACTGCCGCTTTACTGCACACGGAGACCTCCCGTCCATGCACTTTTCGCTGGCAGCGTACAGCGTGTCCTGCGCCCCCAACAGGCGTACATGCCGGAACACCGCCCGGTCACCTGTAACCTTCACCGCAACCGCTTGTGAAGGCACGTCCGAGTGCTTGCTGTAATCATTGGCGACTGTCATCATCCCAGCAAAAAACTCATCTCCCGTCACAAAGAGGGTCGCCGAGCACGAAGTCCCGCAGGTCGACGCAGCGCTGTTCCCATAGACCAGAACCACCTTCGAGGGGTCTTTGGTCTCTCCACGAAGCTGGATCCTCGGCTTATCGACATGGACCACCTCACGATAGATTCCCGGCTGTATCCGAATCACCGCACCTGTTTCAGGAGCCGCATTCACAGCTGCCTGAATCGACGGGAAGTCTGCCCCGGACGATCCAACCGTGATCGTCTTCAGCCGCTGCGCCCATGCCAACCCGCATCCCCACATCACGAGCACCGCCATTGCTACCCATCGCTGCAATCCCCTCACCAAGACCTCCATACCATGCGTGAAATCCAACCTCGCGTCTGCAAAGCCACTCTGAATTCTCCGACTGCGAAACAATGTACCTTGACAGACGTAACCCAAAAGCGGCTATCCTCAACCTCGACAGTTCTGTTCCAGATCTCCAGATCGAAGTCCTTTCGTGAGATAGTGGTCAGACCAACATTGTCGCCGGAGCTTTACTGAATGTCCATGAAAACTGCCAGCCTGTCCGACTCGGGTCCCTCGATGTCCGCCCCGCCCCAGTCCAACGTCCGCTGGTTCGTCTGCGGACTGCTCTTTCTCGCCACAACGATCAACTATATGGATCGCTCGGCTCTCGCCCTTGTCGAGCCGCTGCTGCACCTTCCATTCATGGGTTGGGTCCCTGGAGTTGCCCCGCAGTTTCAAGTCGCCTATCACCTCAACTATGCACACATCGTCGAGTGCTTCATGGTTGCTTACGGCGTCGGCTTTCTCTTTGCGGGACGCATCATTGACAAGTTAGGCACCAAGACAGGGTACGCATTAGCCATTCTCGTCTGGGGTTGCGCCTCGATCAGTCACTCCATTGTGACCACCGTTATTGGCTTTTGCATTGCCCGTATCTTGCTCGGCCTCGGCGAGTCCGGCAACTTCCCCGCCGCTATTAAAGCTGTCACCGAATGGTTTCCCTCCGACGAGCGCGCCCTCGCCACCGGCCTCTTCAACTCCGGTTCCAACGCAGCGTTCTTCATCGCGCCTATTCTCATTGCTGCAGTCACCTCCCATTGGGGATGGCACGCAGCCTTCATCACTACAGGATCGATGGGTCTGATCTGGTGCGTCATCTGGATCATTTTCCCCTACAACAAACTTCGTCGAGGAGCTACCCAGACCCAGGCTGACCTTGCACCCGTCACACAGGGCGGCCCGCTCTACTCCATCCTGCTCAAACACCGTGGCTTTTGGGCCTTCTGTATCGGCAAGGGCCTTACCGACCCCATCTGGTGGTTCTATCTCTTCTATCTCCCCATGTTTCTTCACGACAACTATGGCCTCGATCTCAATCAGGCCAAGTATCCGCTCATCGTCATCTACACCGCAGCTACTGTAGGCTCTATCGCTGGCGGATGGCTCTCGGGCTTCCGCATGAATCGCGGCCACAGTGTTAATTCCGGACGAAAGTTCGCTTTGCTCGTCTGTGCTCTTTGTGTCCTGCCCATCATGCTCGTTCCCCATATGCGCGTGATCTCTCCGCATAACGCCTGGCCGGCTATCGCACTTTTCTGCCTCGCCACCGCCGCGCACCAGGGATGGTCAGCAAATCTCTTCTCCACTCCGACCGATATGTTTCCCTCCACCAGTGTCAGCACAGTCGTGGGTCTGGGAGGAGCAGCCGGAGCGGCCGGGGGTGCCGTCTTCACATGGATTGTCTCCCACCTCTTCTCTCTTCATCCTCTTGTCATCTTTACCCTTGCCGGGTTCGCGTACGTCACCGCGCTCGTTATCTTCCAGATCCTCGTACCTCGTCTGGGGGAGGTGAAAACAGCTTGATATTGGTCTCGATAATGCTTCATTTACGGCAAATCGGTATGACCTCGTGTTACCCTTTCTCCACTTAGGCGCAAGGAGTTTCGTTCAGCGTGAAAAATGCGGTAAGCGATGAAGTAACCGGCCATAGTCAATTAACGATGCAGGTCGTCGAGCATGTCCGCAACCTCATCAGCACAGGTGAGGTGCATCCCGGAGACCGCCTGCCGCCGGAGCGCGAACTGGCGCGTAAGCTCAAGATCAGCCGCTCCAGTCTTCGTGCCGGTATTGGTTTTCTATCCGCCATGGGCGTTCTCAAGAGTCGCCATGGAGCAGGCACCTTCGTCTCCACCGGTCCTCCTGCGCTCGATTCCAGCTCTCTTTCGGTACTCGGCGCTCTTCATCACTTCCATCCCTGGCAGATGTTCGAAGCCCGTATTGTCCTTGAATCCAACATAGCCGCGCTCGCTGCTGAACGCGCAACAGGCGAGCACATCGCCGAACTCGCGGAAGAGGTCGCAGAGATGTACGCTTCTCTCTCCGATCCCCAGGAATACCTGATACACGACGTTCGCTTCCACCGCACCATCGCGCGCGCTTCCGGCAATCCCATCCTCGGCGCTCTCATGGAGACCATTACCGCCGATCTTTACAAGCACCGCAGCAAAACCGTGCAGAATACGCAGGACCTCAAACAGTCTGCCGAGATGCATCGTGAGATCTATCGTGCCATTCGCTCTCACAATCCGACCCAGGCTCGGCTCACGATGGAGCAGCATCTGAAACTTGCGGGTGATGCCCAGGCATTGGAGCTGAATACCGCCGCATCGACCGAGCAGCAGAATCAAAATGAAGTCTCTACAGAGGACAAAGAGTAGAGAGGGCGTTCTGCTCCGGATATCCTCAAGCAAGTCACGAAGAACAGTTTGAGAAATCTACTCTCTACCGTTCCCAGCAGATATGTATTGCCTGCGATGGCCGGGACATCGAATTATTTGATGTCACCGGCCATCGCTCTTATTTTTACAATTCCACGACCTCGGCCGTCATCGCATCGCCCATCTACTCCCTGCTAGACTGACCTTTGGCCCATCATGTCTGAGACAAAGAAAAAATTCTATTTAACGACTCCCATTTACTACGTTAATGCGCGCCCACATATCGGCCATGCCTATACCACCATCGCTGCCGACGTCATCGCCCGTCGCCATCGTCTTCTTGGCGACGATACCTTCTTTCTCACCGGCACCGACGAGCACGGCCAAAAGATCGAGCGCAGTGCCAACGCTGCCGGCATTCCGCCGCAGCAGTTCGCCGACCAGGTCTCTGCCCAGTTCGAGTCGCTGTGGAAGCGCATGGGCATCACAAACGACGACTACATTCGCACCACGGAGCCCCGCCACAAAAAGGGCGTGCAAAAGCTCTTCTCTCTTCTCCAGCAAAACGGCTTTATAGAGTTGCGCTCCTATACCGGCCAGTACTGCATCTCCGACGAAACCTTCGTCGATGTGCCGGTCGGCGCACCCTGTCCCGAGTGCGGCCGACTAACCGAAACCGTCACCGAAGAAAACTATTTCTTCAAGCTCTCCCATTTCCAGCGCCAACTCATCGACCTGATCGAAAGTGATACGCTCGCCATTCAGCCCAACACCCGCAAAAACGAAGTCCTGAGTTTTCTCCGCGGTAACGCTTCCGATGGAGACAAAACCGCACTCTCCGCAAAGGGTTCCAGTTACGCTCCAGGAGCCCTCAAGGATCTCTCCATCTCACGTTCCAGCTTCAAGTGGGGAATTCCCGTTCCAGGCGACGAAAAGCACGTGGTCTATGTCTGGCTCGATGCACTCGCCAATTACATGACCGCGATCGGCTATGGCAGCGACAATCCCGCAGATAAGGAAAAATTCAACAAATACTGGCCCGCCGACCTCCACCTCGTAGGCAAAGAGATCATCCGCTTCCACTGCGTCTACTGGCCTGCCTTCCTCTTGGCAGCCAGGTTGCCGTTGCCCGAAGCCATTACCGCCCACGGCTGGCTGCTATTTGAAAACGACAAGATGTCGAAATCGAAGGGCAATATCGTACGGACCGAAACCATCCTCGATGCCTTTGGCACCTTATGTCCAGCTTCTCCGCCCATATCTTTGTCATCCCGTAGCGTAGCGGAGGGATCAGCTTTTTCACCTGACACTCCACAACATCCGAGCAAAGCGGAACAAGACCTCTTCGCCGCTGACATTATCCGCTACTTCCTTCTCCGCGAAATTCCTTTTGGGCAGGACGGCAGCTTCAGCTTTGACGCTCTCGTCCAGCGCTATAACAGTGATTTAGCCAATGGCTACGGCAACCTGGTCAGCCGCACCTTAAAAATGATCGCTGACTTCCGTTCTCAGTTGGTTCCAGAAAAGTCTCGCCCTGATGGTCTCGTCCGTTTGTATGAGAGTGTACTAGCGAATCATTCGCTTGCATCATTGATCGAGACATATGACTTCTCGAAGTACTTAGAAATCACATGGGGTTTGATAGCAGCAACCGATAATGAGATTTCGTCAAAGACTCCATGGAAACTTGCGAAGAACGACGATAACGAAAGCCAAAAGCAGTTAGAGGAAGTGCTTTATTCTGCCGCTGAATCCATTCGCATTATCACTGCCCTCCTCCATCCAATCCTCCCTTACGCCACATCCAAAGTCTGGGCCCAGCTTGGCCTTGGCGACATCGAACAAGCCGCCGCAAACGGCGAACTCAAAAATCTCCAATGGGGTGGCCTCAAACCCGGCACCAAACTAGGCCCACTCTCTCCCATCTTCCCCCGAGCACCCAAGGAACTCATCCAGATCATGACCGACATGGAACAAAATAGCACTGCCCAAAAATCAGTTCACCCCACCGGACTCCCTCACATCAACAACACCGTCGACAATCCGGCCCACGAGCACACAGAATTCCGCGAAGCGCCCATCTCCTCGGTTTCTGCCACCCCGGCCATGAACCCGATCGCCGAATCCACCCATCCCATCACGGACGCTGCCGTCATACCCGACACCCCGCAGATCGCCATTGATGATTTTGCAAAAATCGACCTTCGCGTCGCCAGGATTCTCGTCGCCGAGCGCATCCCCAAGGCAGATAAACTGCTCCGCCTCGAAGTCGATCTTGGCTACGAAAAGCGGCAAATTCTCTCGGGCATCGCCCAGTGGTACACGCCCGAGGAACTCATCGGCCGCCGTATCGTCGTCATCGCGAACCTCGCCCCTCGCAAGATGCGTGGCCTCGAATCCCATGGAATGTTGCTGGCCGCCTCACACGGAGAAGACGGCAAACCCGTTCTCGCGACCTTCAACGAAGAGATTGCTCTGGGTTCGCGCCTCCGCTAACCCGGCGAGCCACTCAATCGAGCGTTCCTATCCACGGTGCGAGGTTAACCGCCGCAATACATCCCATGTTCCCCTGAAATGCATCTCAGGAGATGCTTGGTTGACGCGTCCCCATGCCATTTATTCCGGTGTAATCGATAGGAGGAACCACCGTGTATCGATCTTTCCTCGGGCTCACCGCACTCGCCTCCGTTCTGGCCCTTCCTCTCACCGCCCACGCCGACACCGTCGATGATTTTGTCCTAACCGGCGGCGGTCATACCATCTCCTACTCGCTCCCCGCCAGCACGACCTTCGTGGATGGTCTGAGCATCGAATTTTTCAGCGCGATAGCTAACGAAACCATCGATGGAGTGCCAGGCTACGTCGAAGGGGGACAATACGATGCCATCCCTTCTCTATCCGCTACTCTCCAGCTCTTCGTCCCGGAAACAATCTTCGGATTTTCAGCAATTCAGTTCCAGGGCCCCCTGCTCACCAGCTACGTCATTGTGCCTTCAACAGACCCGTTCAATCCGTATAACGTCGTTGCAACCTTTATCCCCGGCGCCTATGATCTGCTCGGACAGGGCGTGTCCTTTTATCCATCTCTTACAAATATTGGACCTCCCGTTCCCTATACCCTGACGATCACTCCGCAGACTGCAACTGCGACGACTCCAGAGCCGCCCAGTTGGGCGCTGCTGGCCACGGGAATCTTCGGCCTTCTCGGGTTCGCGGCAATTAAGCGCGGCCGCATAGAAGTCGGACACCGAAGCTAGGCATGAAATACAGGCTCTTTTAAACGGCACACATCCACGCCAATCTGACGTGTTCCTCGGTGCAGATCGTTGTTAGGCCTCTTGCCTCAGAAGCATAAATCAAACCCTCTGCACGCCCGGTTCTCGCCCAATCGCGATCACAAAATACTGTGCCGAAGTATTCCCGGTATTCTTCAAGCCGTGCATCTTGCCTGAAGCAGCGAAGATTACCCCACCCGGCCCGACTGTCTCTTTTTTGCCGTCGTTGTCGAATTCCACCGTGCCCTCACGGACCATCATGAACTCCGAATGGCGGTGCTTATGCGGCGGATGCGGCATCTGTCCCGGCGGCAGCGTCGTCTCATGCATCTCGACGTACTCGCCCGTCGGCAGCACGCCTTGGATTACATGCCTGCTTTGGCCGCCATTTTTGGACTGACGCACCGGCAATTTGTCGAAAGGAAACGCCTGCGAGTCCGCCAGCACCTTCTCCCCCGGAGCGGTCGTTTCCTGCGCTCCAGCTGCCACACTCCCCATCGCCGCAAAGGCCGACAAGGCAATACAAAGATCACGACGGTTCACACTTTTCATGCCGACATCTTACGCGTCAGCTTCATTCTTCGCCAACTGCATTGCCCCTCTGCTCAGCGGCTTTGTGTCTCAGGCTGCGGGACATTGCGGACGCGTAACGTTGGCTGGAAAAAACGGCCCACCACCGCAATCGCAATCAGCCCCGTGCCGAACAGCCATAGCGACGAAGGCTCCGGGGTGGACGCAAGTGCGGCCGATGCATCCGTTGACACGAGATGTCCGCTGCTGAAATTCGTATTCGGGAGACCGAAATTGACGCCTGTCGCATTGTTATAGAAGCTATAAATCTGCAGTGTCGAGGGAGCAATCGTTCCCGCCGAGGTTCCGCACTGCGCTCTGCCGATGCAGAGATCGAAGAACCCATTGGCATCGGCAGTCGTGTTGAAGTAAAGCGCAAGCTGGCCAGCGCCGGTTGGAGAGACAAGATAATTTTGGCTTAGGCCGTTATAGGTATTCGTCCAAACGACCGACCTGAAATTCGGGAGACCGGGATTATCAAAATACGGATCATTGAATGTGAGATTGGCAGTCGTTACATTGCCAAAGCTATTTAGGTTCACCGTACCAGTAACGGAATGGCCGGCCACGTAGGCTCCGTCCAGATTGTAGACGCCGGCAGTAATCGTGCTGGCCTCAGCCGCGATACTGAAACCGAGAATGATAAAGGATAGGAGAAGGAGAAAACGGCGACGCATGGGGAGTTCTACCTTTGAGTGAATTTACTCATGTAGACAGTAGCAGGACGTATGAATGTTTTTGCTGGAATTTTCTACAACTTTGGTAGATCCCCATAGCGCAGAAAGGTCATTGGGAGATTTATCAGAGCAGACATATCCCAACGAATAATACCGTTCCGCTCTGAATTACTTCTTGGTGTCCCCGCCAATCGCGATGACGACATACTTAGCAGGCACGGTTCCTATATTCACGATCTTATGCATCGTTCCAAATGCCACATAGATCACCCCACCAGGTCCCACCTGCTCGTTTTTTCCATCATGCTCGAACTTCAGTGTTCCCTCCCGCACTACGATGAACTCCGAATGCTGAATACTATGCCCTGGATTCGGCGAACTCCCTGGCGATAATGTGGACTCATGCACCGCGACTCCTTCCCCAGTCCTCAGCACTCCACTTACAACGTTTCTACTCTCCCCGCCATTCGCCGTTTTCCTTACCGCCATCTGATCAAAAGGAAATACTTCGGCACTCGACAGCACTTTGTCCCCTTGCTGCGCCGCAACGGGTATCTGCTGCGCTCCAATCGCGCCGATTCCCAATGTTAGAAAGGCGCAGGCCAAAATAGAAGCAGCACGATGGATCAGATTCTTCATGCGGCCATCTTACCGCCGGCCCCGCCTGAGCGGCACAATTTCATCAACATGGAAACTATGGCAATACAATAGAGACATGGGCAATGGCATAGCTGTACCTTCTGGCCAACTCGCAGATATCGCTACAAAGGTCGACCAGGGCGTCCGGATCGATGCTGCCGACGCTCGCTGGCTCTGGAAGAATGCCTCCGACCCCGAACTTTGTTCGCTGGCCAACACAGTCCGCAGCCGCTTTCATCCCTCGAATGCCTGCACCTACATGGTAATGCGCATTATCAATTACACGAACGTCTGCGTTGCTCAATGCGATTACTGCGCCTTTTATAAGCTTCCTAACGCAAGCGGCGGTTATGTGCTCAGCCACGAAGACGTCTTCGCAAAGCTGGACGAGTTGCTCGCCCTCGGCGGAGATCTGGCTGCCTTCAACGGCGGCTTCAACCCTCAGCTTCCGCTTAGCTACTATTGCGATCTCTTCGCTGCCATCCGCGCACGATACGGCGACACCCTCGAGTTCTACGCACTCACCATCGCCGAGTTCATGTACCTCGCCGATCATGCCAAACTCCCCTACGCTGAAGCTGCCGCTCGTCTGAAACATGCTGGCGTACGCTGGATTACTGGTGGCGGCTCCGAAATCCTTACTGAAGATTTCCGCGCCCGCCACTCCAAGTTCAAGTACACCGTGGCCGAGTACTTCAGCGCTCAGAGGGCAATCATTCAAGCCGGCCTGAAAACCACCGCAACCATGGTCATTGGCTTCGACGAGACGCTGGATGAGCGCATCGAGCACCTCGAGCGTACTCGCAGCTTTCAGGACGAAACCGGCGGCTTATCAAGCTTTCTCTGCTGGACTTTCAAGCCTTACTTCACCCAGATCGGCGGCATCGAAATCACCACGGCGGAGTACCTGCGCCATCTTGCACTCAGCCGAATATATCTGGACAATATCCCTCGCATCCGCACCTCCGTGCTCACCCAGAACGACCGTGCGCTCGATGGCCTCCGCTTCGGCGCCGACGATTTCGATCTCCCCATCGAAGATGAAGTCACGCAGAAAGCTGGCGCAACCATCAGTCTCGACTTTGAACGCATTCTCGACTATGCCCGACAGCTCGGCTATTCGCCGGAATATCGCCACGTCTCCGGCGCTGCCGCAGCAGTTTAGAGATTAGGGGATCACCGCCCCTACTCCAGCCAGTCGCCATTCAGATGCAGCCGCCACGCTGTATAGCCCAGCATCTCGTGAAAGTAACGCATCGCCAGGTCCCAATCGCTGATGTGGCCAAGAGCGGGACGCGGTGAGGTGTATACCTTCAAACCAACATCCTTACAAAGCTCCCGGATGCGAAACAGGTGCGTTCCGTCGCTCACCACAACGATAGATTTGAGATTATTCTCTCGTGCGATTGCAGCCAGGCGGCGCACCTGTTGCTCAGTGTCGGTGGACCGGGTCTCGGCAACGATGTTACCGAATGGGATGCCATTGGCCAGTAGATAATCACGACCCACCCCACCTTCCGTGTGGCCGGAATTCCTGTCGCCGCCTCCCCCGAGAGTAATGACCAAAGGGGCAATTTGCTTCCGGTAGAGTTCTACCGCATGGTCAAGCCGCGCATGCAATACGGGCGAAGGATGTCCCGAGTACTCCGCAGCCCCAAATACAGCAATTGCATCAGCCGGCTGTACCTGGTCTTCGCCGGCGACCTCAGCGATCTGCTGATAAACCCAGACAAACCACCCCAGCGCCGCAAACAAAAAGATAACAAAGAGACCGCGTAAGAAGGTACGTCCCGCGGAAGGACGGCGAGTGCGGCGCAGATTGGACGAGGACACGATCATCGATGGTGAAAGATGAGTTTACGGCAACCTGGAGCAGATGGGGGAATATCCTCTGAAGAAAGTCCCGCTCCCCCCATTCTTACGCATCGCCTCCGAACGACTGCGAAATTTTTGACTCTTTTGGTTGGTGTCCATCGGTGCACATAGCGAATGGATATTTTGCGGCTATCGTTGCAGCGCAAGCGCAATCTCATGCGTGGGTATCGCCCCCTCGCGCAGGATCATCCACGAATTTCCTCCGCCCGACAAGTCCACGATCGTGGTCGGCGTGGATCGCGCAGTCGGGCCTCCATCCACGATCAGCGGTATCTTGTCTCCCAACTGACCGCGCACGCACTTTGCATAGGTGCACTCGGGATATCCATGAAGATTTGCCGAGGTCGCCGTAATCGGCAGCCCCAACTTCGCAACGACAGCGCGTGAGATCGCCGCCTCCGGAACGCGAAGGGCCACATTTCCCGTATTCGCCGTGACCCGCAGTGGAAGTTTCGAACCTGCCTTGACGACGACGGTCAGAGGTCCCGGCCAGAATTTTTCTGCCAGCCGGTCAAATGCGGAATCCAACTGCCGCGCAATCTCGTATGCCTGCGCCACCTCGGCCAGCAAAAGCGAGAGCGGCTTATGCCGCGCTCGTGACTTCAAGTCATAGATGCGATCCACCGCCTTCAGATTGACGGGATCGACTGCGAGCCCATAAAAGGTGTCCGTCGGCAGAGCGACGACCGCACCGCAGTTAAGACTGCCTACCACCTGGCTGATGAGCTCTGGTTCAGGCTCATCAGGATGAATACGGAGAATTTCAGCCGTCAAAATCTGGCTCCTATGCCGGAAGTTCGGCCGCCTCGGCCATGTATATGGCTCGAAATGGCAAACTCGCACCAGAATAGCAGCACTGCTGTTCAATCGTGTTGCACCTGTAGCATCGCAGATACCGGGAGACAGCGTAAGATTTTGCCTGATGCCCTTGTATGAAAATTCCGCGGTCGCTCCCGTTATCTCCAGCCGGACAAACAGCCGGGTGAAGCAGCTACGGGCTGCCTTTGCCGGTCATGCGCGCCTCAGTGGGGGCATGGTAGGCATCGAAGGTGACCATCTGCTCGAAGAAGCACTCCGCAGCGGTATGGTGCTGAAAACCGTGTTTGTAAGCGAACAACGCGAGATTCCCAAAGCTATTCCACGCAGCATCGAAGTGCTCCGCCTCACCAACGACTTATTCAAAAGCATCGTCGAAACTCAGTCTCCACAGGGAATAGCTGCCCTGCTCGTCCCTCCCATTCACAAAATAGAGGCCATGCTTCAGGGAACTCCTCTCATCCTGATCGCCGCCGGCCTGCAAGACCCTGGAAATCTTGGAACACTGGTACGCTCCGCCGAGGCCTTCGGCGCAACCGGCGTTTTGATCACACCAGGAAGCGTTAGCCCTTGGAACCAGAAGGCCCTTCGAGCGAGCGTGGGCAGTATCTTCCGAACGCCGGTCGTGGCCGCAACCGAGGACGAGATAACAGCCCTCAAATCTCATGACATTAAGCTCATCGCAGCAGTAGGCCGTGAACCCTCCGGCACCGTTGCCGCACAGGAGATGAATCTTACCCGCCCCTGTGCGCTGATGATCGGCAACGAAGGTGCCGGGCTCTCAGCAGAGTGGATGAAACTGGCCGACGAGCACGTAACCATTCCCTGCCCTGGCCCCGTCGAAAGCTTGAACGCCGCAGTGGCCGGATCTCTGCTCCTTTACGAAGCTTCACGGCAGAGGAGCCAACGATGAGCCTCTTCGATACCTCGCCTCTCTCCCCTGACGCGACGCATGGAAAGCAAGCGCCGCTCGCGGAAAGAATGCGGCCCCAAACGCTTGATGAGTATGTCGGCCAAGACCATCTCCTCGGTCCTCGCAAGCCGCTCCGGCTGGCAATCGAAGCGGACGACCCGACCTCGATGATCTTCTGGGGACCTCCCGGTACCGGCAAGACCACGCTGGCCAAGATCATTGCGCGTATGACCAATGCCAGCTTTATCGAATTTTCCGCCGTGCTCTCTGGAATCAAAGAGATCAAGCAGGTCATGGTCGAGGCCGAAAAGGCCGCCAGCTTCGGTTCACGCACCATCCTCTTCGTCGATGAAATTCATCGGTTCAATAAGGCCCAGCAGGACGCTTTTCTGCCCTACGTTGAACGCGGCACCATTCGGCTGATCGGCGCGACCACAGAAAATCCCTCATTTGAGATCAATGCCGCGCTCCTCTCGCGGTGCCGCGTCTACACACTGCTCGCGCTCACCGAAGAACAGGTTGTGGCCCTCTTGCAGCGCGCCTTGACTGACGAGAAGCGCGGCCTTGGGGGCTCCGGACTCACCGCAAACGAAGACGCCCTCGCGACCATCGCCTCTTACTCCAGCGGCGATGCACGCAATGCTCTCAATGCTCTCGATGTTGCGGCAAAGCTGGCTGAAGGGCGCAGGGAGCACATCATCACTAAAACGCTCGCATCCGAAGCCATGCAGCGCCGTGTTCTCCTCTACGACAAAAAAGGCGAACAGCACTACGACATCATCTCGGCGCTTCATAAGAGCGTACGCAACTCCGATCCGGATGCTGCTCTCTACTGGCTCGGCCGCATGCTTGAAGCTGGCGAGGACCCCATGTACTGCGCACGCCGCATTGTCCGCATGGCAGTCGAAGACATCGGACTAGCCGCACCCGAAGCCTTGAATCTCTGTCTCTCCGCAAAGGATGCCATGCACTTTCTCGGGCAGCCGGAAGGCGGCCTGGCCCTGGCTCAGGCCGTTGTCTATCTCGCACTCGCCCCCAAATCAAATGCTGTCTACACGGCATATAACGCTGTGCGGGCCGATATTGAAGCGACGGCGGCAGAACCCGTACCACTCCATCTCCGCAACGCGCCAACTAAGTTAATGAAGGATCTCAACTACGGACGGGATTATCAATATGCTCACGACATTGAAGGCCGCGTAGCCGATATGGCATGCCTTCCGCCTTCCCTCGCTGGCCGCCGCTACTACCAGCCCACTGGCGAAGGCCGCGAGAAGCTACTCGCCCAGCGGATGGACGAGATCTCCCGCATTAAATCAGCCAAGCGAAAGTAGCTTGCCTCAGCTCGCTTCCGCCTGTAGCTCCGGTTGAATAGGCTCAATCTTTCCAAGCATGAACAGATACGCCGCAATTCCGATCAGAAGATACATCGCCGATACCCCGAACGCCCAGGCAAATGATTTCGTCGCTGCAACCACATAGCCCGTAATGATCGGCGCTGCAATGCCTGAGATCTGGTTCGAAAAATTCATAATGCCGCCCACTTTGCCCACGCTATGACGGGGCGCAATCAGCGATGGAATCGACCATCCCACCGGAGCCGCAGCCGACAGTCCACCAATCGACACGCTGATCCAGATCAAAGCCCGCATCGCGCTGTGCGCATGAGCAGCCCCGATAATGCCCAATCCCAGTGCCGTTCCGCCCACAAGAACAATCTTGCGAACCATGTTCGCGTTCCATCCGTATCGAATCAGTCCATCGACAAGCCATCCACCCACGATCAGGTCGGCTGCCGTCGCTACCAGCCACGGAACCCCCGTATACAGGAACGAGTGCAGCAGGTCGATGTGCAATGCAGAAGAGAGATAGCTGGGCAGCCACGTCAGCAGCAGATAGAAGACATAGTTATACGACCCAAAGCCCAGCACCATTGCCAGCACCTTTCGTTGCCGCAATAGATATCCCAGCGAGGCCGTCCCACTCCGCCCATCATCCGTGATTGTAGACCCGGCCTCGTCGGCGATATGTCTCCGTTCCGCATCACTCAGATGCGGATCGTCATTCGGGTCGCGATACACCTTCCAGAAAAAGAAAAAGTAAATCAGGCTCACCACGCCCGTGATCGCAAAGCTCCAGCGCCAGCCAACCTTCAGCAGCAGAATCCCGATAACAGGTACTCCGATGGCAGAAGAAAACTTCGCCGCGGAGTCAAAGATCGCCGTCGCCATGCTGCGTTCTCTCGCAGGAAACCAATAGCCGATGGCCTTTGCATTCGCTGGAAACGTTGGCGCCTCGCCTACGCCCAGCAGCAATCGCGCCGCGAAAAAGCCACCTAGGTTCGGTGTAATCGCCGCGCCGAACGATGCAACTCCCCAGAGAAACGTGCCGATCAGCCCGACCCTGCGGATGCCGAACTTGTCCAGCAGCACCCCAATCGGCAGCTGAAACATGGCGTAGGTCCAGTTATATGCGCCCGAAAGATATCCGAACGTCACCGCCGATATCCCGAACGTGGTGATCAGCGCCTCGTGAGAAACCGAGAGGTTCACCCGGTCAAAGTAGTTGACCAGCACGCCTATTCCTAGCAGCCATGCGATACGCCATCGCCGCCGCTGTACCTGTGTTTCCTCGCTCGATGAAATCGTGTGTGGCAGTTGAGCAGTCCGATCGTCCTTAGATTGACAGCCTGCCCAGCTTACACGAACGACATCTTTAACTAGAAGCTGCGAAACGTCTCTGCCCGTAGCCTACCGACCGCCTTCAAATGAATCGTAGCGGACGGAACGCCCTCGGCAGCGGCGGTCACGGCAATATCTCCCGAAGAAGCTTTTGCCCGAACAATCGCGATCGCTCGTCCCTCAAAGAGCTTTCGCTCACTGGCCTCAAAGCTGTCGTGATCCGTATTGCTGCCGTTGTCCACGCCGATAACCTGGCCCGGCCCCGCCATGCTGAAATGAATCACCGTAGAGTTGTCCGGAATAACCGTCCCGTTCGCATCAACCAGCTTCACGGAAATTTGGCGCACCTCATTCCAATCCGGGCTGAGCGAACCTCCATTCTCGCTGCTCAGCTCAAGCCGCGCCGGCGCTCCCGCAGTACGCAGCTCATCGACCGCAACCACCTTGCCCTTGCTCATCGCAGTCGCCTTCAGAACACCAGGAACGAATGGAACCTCCCAGGTCAAAGGTGAAGCGTCGGGATGTAATCTCTCCACACCCAGCGATCTTCCATTCAACGTAAGCTCAACCCGCTCGGCATTCGTGTAGACTTCCACCTTTTCCGTGTGAGCTTCTTTGTTTCTCGGGCTCCAGTCTCGAAAGAGCACCTGACGAAACCTCGGTGGCACGGCCTCATATCCCGGGTCGGTCGCCGCCTGCTCCGAAGGAGCAACCCGCCGAACCATATGTACATTGGGCTGCGTCGACCACCAGCTTTCGCGCTCAAGCCCTACCGGGTGCGGAAAGTCGGTCCGGTCGAGCAGCCCGCTCCCGTTGCCGATGCGCGGCCATCTGCCAGCTTCGCCAAGGTAGTCCGCACCCACCCAGATGAACTGCCCCGAATACTCCGGATTGTCCCGCATGGCCACCCACTGGTTCCGGTCATGCGTGTTCTCTGTTCCTATAATCTTGCGCGATGGTTTCTGCGCATGAGCGGCCAGAATCTCCTTCTCGCGATAGTTCTGACCGACAACATCCAGCAGGTCGGCCAGCCCATCGTCGTAATCGTGGCTTACATTGGGGCGAAACAGCGCCTGCGTCACCGGGCGCGTCGGATCGTTCTCATGGAACGTCTTCACCAGCGATTTAAGAATGGGGATAGCAATGTCAGGATGCGGAGTGTCATGAATCTCATTTCCAGCCGACCACAGAATGATGCTTGGGTGGTTTCGGTCGCGGCGCACGCTATCCGCGGTATCGCGCAGCGACCAGTCGCGGAAATAAAGATGGTAATCATAGGGGTTCTTCCCCACCGTCCAGCAATCGAACATCTCGTCCATCACCAGAAAGCCCATGTGGTCCGCAAGGTCCAGAAACTCCGGCGCGGGTGGATTGTGCGCTGTCCGAATCGCATTAACCCCCAATTTACGCAATGCCGTCAGGCGCAATCTCCAGGCATCCAGAGGCACAGCCGTGCCCAGCGCCCCGGCATCCGTGTGCAGCGCAGCGCCTTTGATCTTGAAGTTGCGGCCATTCAGGAAAAATCCCTTATCGGCGTCGAAATGAAATTCGCGAATACCAAATGGGACTGTCTCGTCGTCCACTGGCTTCCCATCACGCAGCAACACCGCATGAACCGTGTAGAGCACAGGATGATCCAGATCCCAGCGGTCCGGCCTCGCAATCGTCGCTTCTGCATCGAGATCGGCAGTTGCATTTGCTCCAACCTGCTGCACCGGCGAGGAAAAAGTCTTCAGTCTATGCCCATCGGGCGCGACCAATGCAACGGACAGCTTAAGAGCAGAAGCCGCCGCGGTCTGATTCACAATGCTACTGCGCACGTGGATCGTAGCCGCCTCAGCCGAAACCTCTGGCGTTGTCACGAATGTTCCCCATGGCACAATATGTTCGTTAGATACCGTAACCAGCCGCACCTGCCGGTTGATGCCCGCGCCGCTATACCAGCGCGAAGCCGGCTGTTTCGAATTGTCGCAGCGAACAGCAATTACATTCCTGGCATGTGGCCCATAGTTCAAATGACCGGTCATGTCATAGACAAAACTGACATATCCGTATGGGCGGTGCCCCAGATGATATCCATTGATCCACACGTCACTATTCGCCACGGCGCCGTCGAAGACGATAAACGTCCTCCTCTTCTCGTCTTTCTCCGAAACCGTAAACGACTTTCGATACCATCCCGTGCCCGCAGGAAGAAATGCGCCGCCCTGTCCTGCGGGCGCGCTCTTGTCGAATGGGCCGCCAATGGCCCAATCATGCGGCAATGTAACCGGCTTCCACGCTGAATCATCGAAAGCTGGCTGCTGTGCATCCGCGGCATCGCTCTGCAGAAACCGCCATCCCGTCGTGAACTCCCGGACGACACGGCGCTGCACCGGCGCTGCATAGATCGCCGGCACAAAGAAAGAGAGGGCAAGAAGAAGAAACATGGAACGACGCATAAAACTCCTCAGCAGTTGCCAGCCATTAGATAAACCGGTGCGCCAACATTCACGGGCGCACCGTTCTCAACGGTTATTTATCGTCAGGAGTAGGTGTCGGCTCAACCGGGTTGAACTGCCTTGCCAGCTCTGGTGTCGAATGCACGTCGGCAGCCGACGTTGCCGCCTTCTCCACCTCAACCCCGAAAATATAGCTCGGGCCGAACATATTGCTGGTAAAGATCACCAGCTTCTTATCCGGCGAAAAGCGAACATTCGGTTCCAACCGATAGTTATGGTGCGACATGTTCACCAGATGCTCGGAATGAAACACTCCCGGTTGCCAGAAGTCCGGCTCGTTGATGCCCGTCACCTTCAGCATCTCCGGATGAAACAACTCAATCCACTCGCCGTCATGCGAACGCGCCACCTGGCCGGAATCGCCGCCGTCCCCTGTAAATAGGTCGAGGTCCTTAGTCAGATTGAAGTGAATGGACCATTCGTTCCGCTGCATATGGAAAGCGGTCCGCTTATGCGTTTGCAGGTTATATCCAGCCAGGAAGAAATCCTGTCCTTTGGGAAATTGCCAGTCATACCAGATCGTCTGGCCATCCAGCCCCCAGAACTCATGTCCGGCAATCTCCATCGCCATCGTGCGCTTGTGGATCAGAATGTTATGCGTGCCGTCAGTATGAATCATCCACACGCGGTCTACTTTATGCCAGGGTCCTTCATGGCAATACATCAGCAGAGTCGGATCAGTCGGCGAAAACAACATGTGACCGATCCAATCCGTGCTGTGCAGCAGCGTCGTCATCTTGCCCGTCTGCAGGTTCACGGTAAACAGCACAACCGGAATATGCGCCGCCAGGCGCCTCTCCATCATCTGCTGCTTATCTTCGGCCTGAACAAGATTGCCCGCTTGTTTCGGGTTTTGCTGTGCGCCACGAGCCCGATTGCGTCCATACTCCTGCGCTGCCCCGGCAGCAGTCTCGGTATAGGTGCCCGCTCCCAGCGTCTCATCAGCATTGATCGTCGAGACACTCACCCGCGGAGGCAGCGTCACCAGCTTCGACACCTCTCCCGTATACATATCTGCCTTATAAAGAGTGGTAGCGTTACTCGCCTCATCAAATTTGGAGAAGAACACGCTGTTCGTCTTCCTGCCTACAACAATGGCGTGAACGCCTCCACGAAAATATCCCCTTGTCGCTTCCGAAGCATCCGCCGGACGCGGCGGGTTGGGCACCAGCAGCCGCGTCTTCTTGCTTGCAAGCTCCAGCACGTGAATTCCATCGGGGGCACTATAAGCCATTAGCTTGCCATCAGGCGAATAGGCATTCACATTGAAATAGAAACCGGAAGAACCGGGCTCATCTGTAAGCCGGAACACACGATGTCCCGTGTCCTTATCCACCCATGATCTGGGCGGAGTGGCAGTTGATTGAGCCATAAGCGGCGCAATCATGCACGAGACGGCAGTAAAAGTGAGAAGTCGGGCAGAAAGACGCATTAAAACTCCTGTGGTGAGTGTATTTGCTGCTGCCATACGTGGCGTCATTGCTGTTGTTCCACATTCTCAGCCGCCGCAGACGAAGGCGTGCCGCGATGACACGACACGCCCTTTGATCCGCTACTTCTTAGCCGCAGGTGGCGGTGTGTGGAGAGGTGTGGGATCGACCGGATTGAACCGCTTCGCCAACTCCGGCGTGGACTGCACCTCCGATGCCGGCGGGTTTACCGCCTTGGCAACCTCCACGCCAAACACATAGCTATCGCCGAACATATTGCTGGTGAAGAACACCATCTTCTTGTCCGGAGAGAAGCGAACATTCGGCTCCAAACGATAGTTATGGTGCGACATATTCACCAGGTGCTCGGAGTGAAATACTCCGGGCTGCCAGAAGTCGGGTTCACTAATTCCCGTAACCTTCAGCATCTCCGGATGGAACAGCTCAATCCACTCCCCATCGGGCGCCTTCGCTACCTGGCCGAGGTCTCCGCCATCCCCGGTAAAGATATCCAGGTCCTTGGTCAAATTGAAGTGAATCGACCACTCATTCCGCTGCATGTGGAAAGCGGTGCGCTTGTGCGTCTGCAGGTTATACCCGGCCAGGAAAAAATCCTCGCCTTTGGGAAACTGCCAGTCGTACCAGATCGTCTGGCCATCCAACCCCCAGAACTCATGTCCGGCAATCTCCATTGCCATAGTGCGTTTGTGGATCAGCGTGTTATGAGTGCCATCGGTGTGGATCATCCATATGCGGTCGACCTTCTGCCACGGACCTTCATGGCAATACATCAGCAGTGTCGGATCGCTCGGCGAAAACAGCAAGTGGTTGATCCAATCTGTGCTATGCAGCAGCGTCGTCATCTTGCCCGTCTGCAGATTAATCGTGAAGAGCACCAGCGGCAGATGCGCGGCGAGACGCTGCTCCATCATCTGCCCCTTATTCTGCGGC
>Ga0207678_10001070_pt1 | contig 25089 bp, 18 predicted proteins | sample KBSC63metaG_FD_184319 | JGI IMG/M metagenome (GOLD analysis project Ga0207678, IMG submission 184319) | Corn rhizosphere microbial communities from Kellogg Biological Station, Michigan, USA - KBS C6-3 metaG (SPAdes) (version 2) | ecosystem: Host-associated > Plants > Roots > Rhizosphere > Soil ... | reverse complement strand
AACTGGTGGGCATACTCGTGGAAGACCACGCTCCAGGGATTTTCGACTGACATGTCCAGCATGATGAAGCTGCGATCCTCGCCGCCCAGAAACTGCCCCGACACCTGCACCGGCTTGCCATTCCAGAGAGGCGCGAATTGCTGCATTTCTTTGTTATTGCGGAAGGCGACAATCTGCAATGGGATGGGAATATTCACGCTGGCCTTGGTCATCAGGACATCGAATACGGCGCGCATCTGTTCGAAGCGCATGGCGGTTTCCCGTCCTCGCTTTTCGCCGGCATCGGTCACCACGGAAAAATGCGGAGACTTGACTTCAATCCATTGCGCATCGCTGGCGAACATAACAGGGACCGCGCTCAGGGTGAGCAGCAGCAGAAACAGCCGGCGGGCATGCCATCGAAGCGGAAAGCACACGGACAAAAACTCCCGATGGATAGTAGCTTAGGCCGGGGCGCATTCCAAGTTTCCGTGGAAATGCCTTCTAGAACACCGGCACCAGGTTATGTTTCTTGGAATACATCTTGCGATCGACCGCCCGCAAAACATCTTCGGCGTCGGAGCCGGTGACATAAGGGGCCAGGGCCCAGCTGAACGAGAGTTCGAAGCCCTTCTTGCTGGCCAGGTTCCACTGCTCCACTTCCCGGAGGATCCGCTGCAGTGGGCAATCGGCCTGCTCTTCGGTAGTGTCCGGCATCATGATCAGAAACTCGTCTCCACCCTGGCGGAAGGCCAGGTCCGCGCCGCGGAAGACGGCCTTCAATATTCTGGCAAAATCGATCAGGACCTTGTCTCCTTCGAGCGCCCCATACTTGGAACTGATGGCGCTGAAGCCGTTCAAGTCAATCGCCATGAAAGTCAGGCTGCTGCCCAGTCGGTTGGCGCGCGCCACTTCCCGCGGCAGCAGTTCGTTCAGGGCCCGCCGGTTCAGCAACTGGGTAAGCGGGTCTATCAGCGACAGGCTCTCCAGCCGTTCGTTCAAAACCAGTTCGCGAATCAAAGCCAGGCGGGTATTGTTGAGGGTCCGCTTTTGTGCCAAAAGATAAATATTGAACAGCAAGATCAGCGAAATCAGCCCAAAGAAGAGTTGGGGCAGATAGAAGCGGTCAACGTGAACAAACAGCTGCGACCACACCAGGTTCGGCAAAATCACCGCCAGCAGGCCCGAAGTCAGGACCAGCATCACCAGAATTCCGATTGACCAGAGCTGCAGGTCGCGTCCGGAAAGCTGCTGAATCTGCTGCTGAATCTCGTCCGCGCGCACCAGCATGGAGGGTGGGGTTGTGCGCTCTTCATCGGACTGCGACATTCCTCCTCCTCGCAAACACAGGTTTCCCTGATCTGGAACACTCGGTCTTAATTTGTATCGCAATTGTGACGGGCAAGAAGCGGGAAAAACTCTCTCTCGATTACCTTCGTAATCGTAGATCGGAACCGGCCGGACCTTTCAGGGGTAATCAACATCCACCAGTACGTTGTGTCCGCTTTCCTTGCGGAAGGTGACTAGAACTTTCTGGCCCACGGGCAAGGCGTTTCGCATGTCGCCCTCGAGCACCAGCAGGTTTGACGAGCCGCCGCCGTCAGACAGGGTCACAATCGACTTGTTGGGCTGGCCCACGCCCGATTCGTAGAACTGAACGCTCTGCACTTTGCCCTGTTGCCTGAGCCCGCCGGCGGCGGTCGCAACTGCCGTCGCGGAGCTTTGCTTTCCCGTGCCTCGCTTACGCAGCTCGATAAGAATGTTCAAGGCCACAATGCCCGACATGGCCGCCAGGATCAGCGACATGAACAACCCGTCCACGGTGGTGATCGAACCGTAGAGCACGATCCAGGCAATGCCCAGAAGCGGAACCAGCGCCAAAAGCACTGAGATGACCAGCATCATGATTTTGTCCGGAAGAGTCCGTCAAAGGTGGAAGTCACGGCCAACAGATTAGCAAAAAAAACGCTCGCTGTTCACCTTCTATGCGGGAACAGGGTTCAGAAGGCAGGTTTCAAAAGGCAGGTTTCAAAGTTTCATGGTTTCAAGGTTTCAAAGTCTCGTTTTTGAAACCTTGAAACTTGAAACTTTGAAACTCGCACTTCAGGCGCAGGTGTCTCGCCAGTCGGAGATTTCCTTCAAGCCGTCCGCCCGTGTCTGTTCGAAGAGCCGTACCCGGTGGCGCGAGTGTTCAAACTCATGGATGTCCGCCCACACCTCGGCCTGCCAGGCTTCATCATGAATGGCGGTTTCACCACAGCTGGCGCAGCGGGTGTGCAGCTTTCGAACCAGGCGGGCAGGGACAGCAATCGGGCCGGCTGGCAGTTCGACAAAAATGCAGCGCACTTCCTGTATGTCTTCATTGTCGCCGATGATGTGCTCATAACGCAGCAGGTAGCCGAAGGCCAGCTTTCTGGCTTCCTGTTCAGCCTCGGCGCGGGTGTGAAAGGGACCGTACTCGGCCCGCATCTGTTCGGTGGAATCGCAGGCCATCCAAAACGTTTCCTTATACGCCATCATTGCCTCGAGGGGTCGGACTTTGCTGGCTCAGGTAAAGCGCCGGAGGGTCCTGGGACTACGCCCCGCTCTGAGGAATGCAATTCGGCTGCCGGGATTGAACCGCTGGAAGGATGGACATAGGTCATTACTCATCAACTACTTACGGGATATCCTAAAATATGGTCCAAGAGCAAAATGCAAGCTTTTGCAGCCTTTTCCCCCAACAGGCCTTTGGGCAGTGTCGGCACACGGGTGCTCCTCAAGGAGAGATCACGTGGGGACAGCCGCCCTCGGCTGTCCGGTCGAGCAAGGCTCGACTTGCTTTACGGGCAGGGCAAAACCAGCGTCGCGCGGTGCTTGAACAGGACAGCCGGGGGCGGCCGTCCTCACGTGGTCTCCTGCAGGGACACACCGCACCATGAGCACACCAACGAAAAAGTGACGCACTCAAGAAAGCCTCCGGCAGGTGGGGCCAGAAACAGCGGAGCTTCGCTCCGCCGGCCAGCCGGGGCGGCTCTCCCCGCGGTCTTGCCTGCTTACATCTTTCCCGCTGCACCGCAGTCTCAGGAGGCAATCGTCCCCGACATCACATTTCTCGGCTGCATGGCGATTTCATCCTGCCATCTCTCGCCGCCGTGCCGGGCGACATAGATGGCCAGTTCCAGACGGCTCCATACCCCTAGTTTGTCGAAGGTGTTGCGCAGGTAGTTTTTCACGACCTGTTCGGTGGTGCCAATGGCTCGGGCAATTTCGCGGTTGGTCTGGCCTTCCCAGACCAGGCCCGCGACCTGCATTTCTTTTCTGGTCAGCCGCTCACGGGGTTGCATGTTTCATCTGCTCCTTGGCAAACATCGCCGTCGCCAGCTTCACCCGTTTTCTGCCGTCCCGGATACCCGCCCGCAGGAAAAGCGTCCGCAGGTGCTGCTTTACCGTGCGCGGGCTGATCTTCAGTTGCGCCGCGATCTCCTTATTGCTGCAGCCCTGGATCAGCAGCTGCAAGACTTGTTCATCGCGCGGTGTAATCTTGATCTGGTTCAGGCTCAGCATGGCGATTCCTCATTGATCCTGATCACTTTTCCCTCGGCGCTTGCGCACTCGCCGGGGGTTGCGATCGGAATTACACAGAAGCAACTGCTTCGCCAAAGCTTCGCTGGCCCGCACCAAGGGACAAAGCCTTGCGAATGCTACATTTTGGTCTATGGCCCATGGTGTTCGGGCGGGGCCGTTAAGCCTGATCCGGGACACCTCGTCCCACAACGGGCGCGGGCCCGGATAGAATTGCCTGGAGGGGAACATTATGCGCGTGCTGGTAGTCGAAGATGAGGCCCGGCTCGCCGAAAACATCGCCCGCAGTTTGCGCGAAAGCGCCGGCTACGCGGTGGATGTTGCCGCCGACGGTCAGGAGGGACTGTTCCTGGCAGAATCGAATCCCTACGACGTGGTGCTGCTCGACCTCATGCTGCCCAAACTGGATGGAATGGAATTGCTGGGAAGAATCCGGCAAGCCGGACAGCACACCCCCGTGCTGGTGCTGACCGCGCGAGACGACAAGGATTCCGTTGTCGCCCTGCTCAATGCCGGGGCCGACGACTACCTGACCAAACCATTCGATCTCGGAGAACTGCTGGCGCGCACCAAGGCCCTGATCCGTCGCGGCAAGGGACAGCCCTCCCCGGTGGTCGTGATCGGCGATCTCGAACTCAATACCGTCAACCGCACCGTGCAGCGCGGCGGAAAGCCGATCACGCTGACCGCCATGGAATATCGCGTGCTTGAGTACCTGGTGCACCGCCCGCGCGCCGTGGTTTCAAAGACCGAACTGCTCGAGCATCTATACGATTACAACTGGGAGAAATTCAGCAACGTGATCGAAGTCTATATCTCCGGGCTGCGGCGCAAACTGAACCAGGGCTCGTCGCGGCAGCTGATCCGCACCCTGCGCGGGCAGGGCTATATGTTGCAGGATTGATTTCTGAAATGGCCGACATGCGGCGCGACTCCATTCAACGGCGGCTCATCGCTTCAGTCCTGCTGTCGCAGATCATCCTCACCGCCGGACTGGTGGTCATCGGGGTTCTGGTCACCTATTGGCGCCTGATCTCCACGCTCGACACCAGCATGCAGGCCCACGCCACCAGCGTGGCCGTGCTGGTTCGCTATACCGAAGATGCGACCGGGCACGTGTACTTTGATAACAGCCTTCTGCCCGAGTCGATTGATCCGCTTCATCCCGACCAGTTTACGGTGTGGGCCGACCGTACCGGATTTCTCACCCGGTCGGAGGACTGGCCCGACGGCCTGCAGTTCCAGCCCGGTCCCAGCGAACACTGGAATTTCACCTGGGCCGGGGTCCCGTATCATGCCGTGCGCCTGAACCACATTCCAATACTGGACCGGGAAGAGGGCGCGGCCTTCCACCCCCAGACCCTGACTATCGTCTATGCCTCACCCCTGGTACGGATTCAACACCAGGTCAAGGTTGCGGGAGGCTCCATTGCCCTGGCCAGCCTGCTCCTGCTGGGCGCGACCACTGGGCTGGCTTCCTGGAGGATCCGACGCAGCCTGCTGCCTTTGCAAAGCCTGGCCCGGCAGGCAGCCCTGGTCTCGACTCAGAGCTGGAAGCTTCAGCCTCCCAGGGAAGCCGAGCAGATCGAGGAACTGCGCCCTTTGACCGATTCGATGACTCAGATGCTGGCGCGTCTTGAGTACTCCTTCAAACAGCAGCGGGAATTTGTGGGGAACGCGGCGCACGAACTGAAGACGCCCGTGGCGGTACTGAAGTCCACTCTGCAGTCGCTGGTGCAGCGTCCTCGAAGTTCGGAAGAGTATTGCGCCGGGGTGCAGGCATCGCTCCAGGACCTGGACCGGCTGGAGCAACTGCTGCAGTGGATGCTTCGGCTGGCCCGGGCGGAGCAGTGGGCGCAGAATGCGCAGGGGCGCAACCTCGATCTCATCGACCTCAACTCCACCTGCGAAGAAGCGGTGGAGAGAATTCGCGCTCTGGCCGAGTCTCGCCACACCACGATTCACCTGGTGACCAACGGGCCGGTTCCCATCCGCGCCGACCCCGAGGACTTGCAACTGGTGTGGACGAACCTGCTGGAGAATGCTGTCCGCTACAGTCCCGAGGGAACATCGGTCGAGATCGCCGTGGCTCGCGAAGGAGACCACGCGCAAGTCTCTTTCCAGGACCATGGCGTCGGTATTGCCGCCGCTGATCTGCCCAAGATTTTTGAGCGCTTCTATCGCGGAGACCACTCTCGGGCCCGGGCTACGGGCGGCTTTGGCCTGGGCCTGGCCATCGCCAAAGCCCTGGTCGAAGCCTACGGGGGCAGCATCGCCGCCGTGAGCAGCCCCGGAAAGGGCACCCGCATGACGGTTGAGTTGCCTGTCCCGAAACCATAGCGCGGCCTTAACCGGTAGCGCCGGCATCTTGCCGGCTGTCCCGAGGGCGGCCCGCCCTCGGCGGTGACAGCGGAACCCTTCGCGCCTCAATCAGCTTCAGGTACCCTTAAGGTCTGTTCCAGTAATATTTGTACCCCTGCACGCGTAGGGACAGCCGCCCTCGGCTGTCCGGTCGAGCATTGGCTCGACAGATTCTTTTTCGCCAGGGAAAATAGCGGAGCGTTGCTCCGCCGGACAGCCGAGGGCGGCTGTCTCCACGTGGTTTCATGGAGGTGCGGAGAATGCACTTTTGCAGCGGCAATATCGGCAAGAGCATAAGGTTGGTCTTCGGAATGCTGGGTCTGTTTACGATGGCAGCTGCGCAGAACTCAATGCCTGGGGTCGATGCGGACCCGAATCAGGGCATGAATGCCCCTCCCCTGACCGTGACTTTGCAGGATGCCATCGCCCGCGCGCGAAAAAATGATCCTGTATATCACGCCGCCCTGACCGCTTACGGTTCCGCGAAAGAGGACCGGGTACAAGGCCGGGCCGCCCTGCTGCCGGGTGTGAACTACGACGCCGGATTTCTTTATACCCAGGGCAATGGCACGTCCACCGGGCGCTACGTGGGCGCCAATGGAGTGCATGAATACCTCAGCCAGGGCAATGTTCACCAGGATATTTCCCTGCAGGGGGTCGCGGAATACCGGCGCACGCGGGCCGCGGAAGCAGTGGCACGGGCCCGCTCCGAAATCGCCGCCCGCGGGCTGGTGGTGACGGTGGTCCAAGCCTATTACCACTTCGTGGTGGCGCAACGGAAATATGACACTGCCCAGCGTGCGGCCAACCAGGGCCGGCACTTTCTCGATATCAGCCAGAAGCTTGAACAAGGCGGCGAGGTGGCGCATTCGGACGTGATTAAGGCCCAGATCCTGTTCCAGCAGCAGCAGCGCGACCTGCAGGAAGCGGAGCTCGAAATGAATCGCAGCCGTCTCGATCTCGCCGTGCTCATCTTCCCCGACTTCAACGAACATTTCAGCGTAGTGGACGACCTGCAGACCCCTGAGCCCCTCCCGACCTTCACCGAAGTCCAGACCGCTGCCGCCCGCCAGAACCCCGATCTGCGGGCCGCCGTAGGTGCGCTCCAGGAAGCTCGCCAGGAAGTTGGCGTAGCCTGGTCTGGCTTCTTACCTGCGCTAAAGCTGGATTACTTTTACGGCATTGACGCGAACCACTTCGCCACCCGCCAGTTCGATCCGGCTTCGCAGCTGTCGGTGCGCAATCTCGGATACGCCGCCACCGCGACACTCCAGTTGCCAGTCTGGAACTGGGGAGCGAATCGTAGCCGATTGAAGCAGGCCGATCTGCGGCGCGAGCAAGCGCAGCTGGAGTTGACGTTCGCCCAGCGCCAGCTGCTGACCAGATTGCGCACCTTGTACGATGAAGCTCAAATCGCCCGCTCGGAGCTGGACTCTCTCAATCAGTCGGCCGAACTTGCGGCGGAGGCTCTCCGCCTGACCACGCTGCGCTATCAATCAGGAGAAGCCACCGTGCTCGAGGTAGTGGACGCGCAAAATACCTCCACCCTCGCACGCAACGCTTTCAGCGACGGCCAGTCGCGCTTCCGCGTAGCGCTGGCCAACCTTCAAACCCTGACAGGAACCTTCTGATACCGGAGAAAAAAACTCGCGCGGGTGCCCCGTCCTCGTCTCTCCGTTCTTTGGAGAGACAGGGCGGGTTCTTCGCGCACAAATCATGGTATCGGCGGCGTGCAGTTTCCCTTGCGATCCTCCCGTTGCTTTTCCTGCCGGCCTGCTCCAGCAACTCCACAGAGAAAGAAGCCGCCGTCCCGGTGCAGGTGGTCACGGTAAAAAAGGAAACGCTGCGGCGCACGGTCACCGCCGAGGCCGTTCTGTTCCCTGTGCAACAGGCAGCGATTACTCCGAAGATCAGCGCGCCGGTGAAAGCTTTCTACATTACCCGTGGCAGCAAGGTGCGCAAGGGCCAGTTGCTGGCCGTGCTCGAGCACAATGACCTCGCAGCCGCGGCCCAGGAGAACAAGGGATCTTACGACGAGGCCCAGGCCGCTTACGAAACCACCACCGCTTCCGCCCTGCCGCAGGAGGTCCAGAAAGCTCAACTCGACGCGCAAGCCGCTAAGCAGCTTTTGTCCGCCCAGCAGAAAATCTTCAGCAGCCGTCAGGAACTTCTTCAGCAGGGCGCAATACCCCGCAAGGAACTCGACCAGGCGGGCGTGGACCTGACCAACGCGCGCAACCAGTATGAAATCGCGCAGCAGCATCTCGACACGCTGATGAAAGTAGGCAAGCAGCAGCAGTTGAAATCCGCGGCGGGACAACTCGAATCTGCGAAGGGCAAATACCTGGGCTCGGCGGCACAGCTCAGCTATTCCGAAATACGCAGTCCCATGGATGGCGTGGTAGCCGACCGCCCCCTCTACCCCGGAGAGATGGTCGCGGCCGGTACTCCACTGCTCACCGTGATGGATATTTCCCAGGTCATCGCCCGCGCCCACATTCCGCAACCCGAAGCTGCGTTGCTCAAAGCTGGCGACCCGGCAACCATCGCCGTCCCCGGCGAGGACAATCCGATAGAAGGCAAGATCACGGTGGTCAGCCCTGCGCTTGATCCCAACAGCACCACGGTCGAAGTATGGGTCCAAATCAAAAACCCGGATCAGCGCCTGAAGCCCGGCACCAGCGTGCAGGTTTCCATGCTGGCCCAGACTGTTCCCGATGCCTTGGTCATTCCCACCTCGGCGCTCCTGACCGCGCAGGACGGCACCACGTCGGTCATGCAAGTCAGCGCGGACGATCACGCATACCAGAAAAACGTGCGCGTCGGCATTCGTCAGGGCGATGCGGTGCAGGTCATCGACGGTCTGCAGGCCGGAGACCGCGTGGTCGCCTCCGGGGCTTACGGCCTGCCGGATAAGAGCAAGATCAAAGTGGAAAGCCAGAATGAAAAGTAGCCGGGAAGCGAATTCGACAGCCTCCACCTACTGGTTTTCGCGCTATTCCAAACCTCTGATCTTCGTGATCCTGACCCTGGCACTGGTCGGTGGCTTCCTGGCTTTCAGCATTCCGGTGGCAGTCTTCCCCGCCACCAACTTTCCCCGCATCCTGATCGCGGTGGACAACGGAGTCATGCCCACCGATCAGATGATGGTGACCATCACCCGTCCCATCGAGGAAGCCGTGAACAGCGTTCCCGGATTGCAGGAGGTGCGCTCGATCACCAGCCGCGGCTCCGCCGAGATCGATCTGTTCTTCGACTGGAACGTGGACACGATTCTCACCCTGCAGTATGTAAACGCCGCCCTGTCGCGCGTCCAGACGGACTTGCCGCCGACCGCCAGCGTGGTCGCGAATCGCATGACCTTCGCCAGCTTTCCCATCATTGGGTACAGCCTGACTTCGGCGACCGTTCCGCAAACCCAGCTCTGGGAGATGGCCACCTACGACATCAAGCCGCGACTGAACCGGCTGAACGGCGTGTCCACAGTTCTGGTGCAGGGCGGACAGGAGCCGGAATTCCACATCACGCCCGACCCGGCGAAGCTGCTGACCGCGAACGTCACCGTCACCGACATCCTGGACACGATGAAGCGTACCAACCTCATCGATTCCCCCGGACTCTTCGAACGCAATCATCAGCTGGTGCTGGCGCTGGTGAGCGGCCAGGTGCGAACGCCGCAGCAGATCGCCGACACGGTCATCCGGAACACGCCCGCGGGAATTCCCGTGCGCATCGGCGACGTCGCCACCGTCGCTCCCGGAGTCAAGCCTGTATATACGCTGGTCACGGCCAACGGCAAACCGGCCGTGCTGCTCAACATCAACCGCCAGCCCGACAGCAACACGGTCAAGGTTGCGGATGAAGTCCACAGCCAAGTCGCCGAGATTCGCAAGTCGCTCCCGCCCGGAATTGAGATCAAGCCCTTCTATGACCAGTCCATCATCGTTGGCGATTCCATCAGGAGCGTGCGTGACGCCATTCTGCTGGGCCTGGTTCTGGCCTCCATCATCCTGGTGGTCTTCCTGCGCGACTGGGGAACATCGATTGTCGCGGGACTGGTAATTCCAGTCACGGTTCTGGTGACCTTCATCGCGCTCAAACTTCTGGGTCAGAGCTTCAACCTGATGACACTGGGCGGACTAGCCGCGGCGGTGGGGCTGGTGATCGACGATGCCATCGTGGTGGTGGAAAACATCGTGCTTCACCGCGATGCCGGCGAAGGCCGGCTGCAGGCCATCCATGGCGCGTTGAAAGAAATCACGATTCCTCTGATCGGCTCGACGGTGACGCCGGTCGTCGTCTTTCTGCCCTTGATTTCGATCACCGGAGTGACCGGAACATTCTTCCGCGCCCTGGCCGTGACCATGAGTGTGTCTTTGTTCACCTCCCTGGCGCTGGCCCTGAGCTGGACGCCGAGTCTGAGCCAGTACTTTATCGGCAGGCGCAAGCAGGCCCACATGGAGGACAAAGAGAGCGGGACGGCGGAGGAGACAGAAGAAGCTTCCATGGCGCGATTGCTGGCCGCCGAGGAGGCTTCTCTCGGAGGATTCTTCAGGAAGATCGTGGACTTCCACGCCCGGTGGCTGCGACAAGCGCTGGCCCATCCCGGGTGGCTGGCAGGTTTGAGCCTGCTCCTGGTGGCCGCCTCATACGTTTGCTACCGCTATTCCGGCTCCGACTTGATGCCGGAGATGGACGAAGGCGGATTCACCCTCGACTACTGGACGCCTGCCGGCACTTCGCTCGCGGAGACCGACCGCATGGTGGGCCACATGGAACAGATCCTCAACAGCGTGCCTGAGGTCGAGAGCACTTCGCGGCGCACCGGCCTGGAACTGGGACTGGCGGCAGTAACTGAAGCGAATCGCGGCGACATCCTGGTTAAACTCAAAGAAAAGCGTGACCGCAATATCGACGACATCACGGAAGAAGTCCGAAGCAAAGTAACGGCCCAGGAGCCAGCCGTACGGGTTGAGTTCGTGCAGGTCCTGCAGGACATGATCGGCGACTTGACCAGCGAACCTGAGCCCATCCAGATCAAGCTGTTTTCGCCCGACCCTGCGCTACTCGAGGCCTGGGCCCCAAGAGTCGCCGCCGCCATCGCCAAAATCGACGGCGTAGTGGACGTGCTCGATGGAATCGAAAACACGATCAGCGGACCCGCCACCACTTTTCAGATCAACCCCAGTGTCGTTGCCCGCGCAGGATTCACTCCCGAGGAAATTGCCACCGATGCCGCGGCCATTCTGGGTGGCGAACCAGCCGCTGCCCCGGTGATCAGCGCCGATCGTCCCTACACCGTGCGAGTCCGCTTTCCACCGGAAAATCGGGCATCGCTCGAGGCCATGCGCGACACGCTGCTGACCAGCAGCACGGGCAAAACCGCAACCCTCGGCGCCCTGGCCACTATCACCGAGCTTCCTCCGCAAACCGAAATTCGCCGGGAGAATTTGCAGCGCGACGTCTCGGTGACGGCACGTCTCGAAGGCACCGACCTGGGAAGCGCAGTCACCGCCGTGCAGAAAGCGGTGGACGCTTTGCATCTTCCCTCCAGCATTCGCGTGGAGTACGGCGGCACCTACAGGCAGCAACAGAAATCATTCTCTGACCTGGTGCTGGTGCTGCTCCTGGCGATCGTTCTGGTGTTCATCGTTCTGCTCTTTGAATTCGGATCGTTCGCCGCTCCGTTGGCCATTCTGGCTTCCGCATTGTTATCAACGTCGGGAGTATTCATCGCGCTGATGATCACCCGCACCACATTCAACGTGTCTTCCTTCATGGGAATGATCATGGTGGTGGGAATCGTGGCGAAAAATGGAATCCTTCTGCTGGATGCGGACCAGAAGTTTCGCGCCCTGGGATTCTCCGCGGAGGATGCCATGCTGCAAGCCGGACGCCGCCGCCTGCGTCCCATCGTCATGACCGCACTGGCCACGGTCGCGGGCATGTTGCCGCTGGCATTCGCGCTGGGAGCGGGCTCGCAGATGCTACAACCCCTGGCCATTGCCGTGATCGGTGGTGTTCTGATCTCAATGGCACTGTCGCTAATCATCACCCCGGCAGTGCATTACTACTTGAGCGATCGTCACACCGGGCCTCAGCCGGGATAGTGTCACATGCGCGGAATCTACTTGGCGAACTTTGCGGCTTTCTTTGCGTCCTTTGCGGTAAAGGCTTTGACCTCCCTGAGTCGTTGAAGAATCTCAAACCGCCAATTTTCGCCAAGGAGTGCAGGGCGCTAGGGTCGCATTGGCGGCTGGCGCCAATCGGCCGGTTTTGGCCTGTTTGGCTGGTTTCATCCCAAGACGAAAGTGCACAACTTTGCACACTCGGGCCAGGAGAAGGCGTGCCCTTTTGATACCCCAGCAGGGGCTGCGCCGCAGGTCCGCAAGTTGCCGAACTCAAGGCAACATGCCTTATACTTTGCAGCGACTTACCCCGCTTTAGAGTCGGGCCTCTCCTCCCGACATACAACCAGCGGGAGCTATAGTGCATTCTTTGGTAAGCCGGTTTGGTTTATGGATTGCATTACAATAGAGCTTCCGGGATCCCCCACCGGCTGGCGCGTAATACGCTCGTGACCCAAACTGCTACCAGCCCGCAACGAAAGCCTCTGCTTGACGAGGCTTCGTTTCAACAACTTCTCTCCGCAGCCTACGTGCTCCAGGAGCACAATGATCGCTTGCGGGCGAAGGGGCATCAGGCTGACTTCGCGGAAAATCTATCGGCGATTGTAGAAACCCAAAAACTAATCCAAACCCTGCAACTGGACCTGGCGGCCGCAGCCGAACTGGTCGCGGAGAGAGTGCAGAAGATCACACACGCCTCCGGCACCGCGATCGGCATTATCGAAAAGGACCAGCTTTTTTATCGCTCCGCGACGGGCACCGCCGCCCTCGACGCTGGAACGCATGTGCCCCTGAATTCCGTGCTCTCGGCAGACTGCCTGAGCAAGGGAACGGCGCTCAATTATCCCGACGTCACTTCCGACCTGCACCTGCACGCCGACCTTTTCCGCAGTCGCGATGTGAAAGCCTTCATCGCAGTCCCGGTTTATCACGCGGGCCAGGTGGCCGGCGTTCTCGAGCTGCGCTTTGCCCGCGCCAATTCCTTTCGCGAAGCCGACCTCCGCACTGCTGAACTTATGGCGGGCCTGCTAAGCGAAGCCATGGTGACCGCGGCCCGGATGAAGTGGAAGGAGGCGCTCGCGTCGGAGCGGCAAAGCATGCTGGAAGCTCTGGAAAGAATCAAGCCCCAGATCGAGCGTTTGGGCAGCGAATCCTCGCCCGTCGGGAACGTTGCCGCAGCCAGACCGCTCGCGCCCGCCGCGGCGCCATCGCTGATCGGGGGCCAGGCTCCGGCGGTTCGCAGCCCGGACGTATGCTCTGCCTGTGGCAGTGATTTTTTTGACGAGAATGAGTCTTTCTGCGGAATTTGCGGCACCGCGCGGGCGGCAAGCACTGCACTCCCCGATGTTCCAGGCTTGGACTCTGCCAATAAGAAGGAAACTCCCTGGCTCACACCCTATGGACAGGAAAATCCCACGAACGGGAATTCCAGGGTCGGTTTTTCCCAGACCAGGGACACGGTTCTCAAGGACAAAGCAGTTCCGGCCACTCTGCCAGCGGGCGTGGTTTCCGAACCTCAAGTCACACCGGCCCCGGTGGCTCAGAGCGTCGTTGAATTAAACCCGGCGGAGCTATCCGAACCGGATTCGAAGCCCGCCTTGGAAACCGATTCCGTGTTGAGCACCCCGCTGCATTGGACACCGGATCCTTTTGCGCCGGCGGCTGAAGTCCCGGGCCCGGATGCGCTGCGGATTGTTCCGGCAGATCCGTTTCCGGCAGATTCGCTTCCGCCGCCCGGAGCAGTGGGAGCGGCGATTAAAGTTGCGCCCTATCCCTGGGATTCGGCAAAAAAGGCGCAGGAATGGCTGGAGACAGTCAAGACGCACCATGGTCCCCGGGCGGAATGGCTGGCGCAGCAGTGGCGGAGACGACGAGCCAACTTCTACGTGGTGGTTGCGGCGGTGATGCTCCTGATCGTGATCTCCGGCTGGGGTACTCGACCCGCCGGGAACACTGCGGGAAACGTTGCTCCGGCACCCAGCCAGCACAAGGCGCTGCCTCAGCCGCAGCTGACCCTGTTTGAAAAGCTTCTGGTGAGTCTTGGCCTGGCGGAAGCCCCGCCTCCGCCTGTCGATATGGGAAATCCCGAAACTCAGGTTTGGGTCGATGTCCACACCGCCCTGTACTACTGTCCCGGCGGCGACCTGTATGGCAAGACCGCTGACGGAAAGTTTTCCAGCCAGCGAGATGCTCAACAAGACCAGTTTCGGCCCGCCAAAGGAAAGGCCTGCCCGTAAGTCTGGTAAGGGGATCTACAGCAATTTTTTTCCACATCTCAGCATTGACAACCTCCAACCCGGAGTGTGATGTTTGGTAAGCTGGCCGTTGGAGGATGCACGTGTCCAATCTGCAGGACAAATTGTCTGAGCCACCCCTCCCGTCCGAACTGAACCCGCTCACCAACCCCGCTCTGGAGCGCAATCTCGGTCGCTGGGCTCAGGTTTACTTCAGCAATCCTCCCAGGAAACGGCAACAGGCCGTGAGTAAACTTTTGCAGGAAATCCAACGGGAAACCGGCGCGGACCCGGCGGAGAAAGCCGTTCGCCCCTATTTTGCCCGTGACCAGAAATTCCAGAGCGCCCTTTGTTCTGTCTGCCAGCACCAGAATCCGCCGGGCCACAAATTTTGCAGCCGGTGCGGCCAGGTCCTTCAACCCGGTCCTGCGGACCATCGGGGCACAACCGAAGTTGGCGAGATGACACCTCCGCAGTCTGAGGCCGATGTGCCGTGGCTGCGCGATCAGGCCTTTAGCGGTCTGGCGGAATCCAACGGTCCGCAAAGACGAGCATGGAAATATCTGCTGGGCGCGGTCGTGCTGGCGTTGGCGGGTTTCGCGTATCTGCAGTGGGCCCCGGGACCCAGGGCAGGAGTAGCACCATCCAGTCCTGCGCCGCCGGTGAGTGCTCCGGTGGCTTCACTTCCCCAGGATTCTTCGCCCGCCTCTAATCCGCCAGAAGCGATTTCGGCGGAGCCCAAAATGCCCGAGGCCCAGAATTCGGCCACCGCGGCCCATGATCACGCAGCGGTGCCGGGTGGATTGCAGCCGGCTTCCCAGAAATCTCCGCTGCCCGGCGCCCAACCATCGCGGCCGGCGCTGGCAGGCGACGAGAGCGGCGCTTCCGATCTGCGGCTCGCCCAGCGCTATCTCGGAGGCAGCATGGGCGTGCGGGATTCCTCCGAAGCCGCGAAGCTGTTGTGGAAGGCAGTCGGGAAACAAAATGCCACCGCGGCCCTTTTGCTGTCGGGCCTCTATTTGCATGGAGACGGCGTTCCCCGCAGCTGCGATCAGGCCCGCCTTCTGCTCGTCGCCGCCGCCAGGCGCGGGGCTCCGCAGGCGGCGCAACAGTTGCGCGATCTCGAATCGCAGGGCTGTCGGTAAAGAATTCGCGAAAGTATCAAAAAGCAGAAGACCCTCGCGGTGGCGAGGGTCTTCTGCTTTCTGATGGTTGCTTTCGGTCAGCGTTGCAGGTGATTGCGGCGGAGGCCAGGTTGATGGAGACTGAGAATATTCTGCTCCCAGCTTTCCAAAACTTCAGGCGTGCGCCGGGACTTGCTGGCGGCGGGCTTCGTACCAGAGAGCCAACTCGACGCGGTTCCAGAGTCCGAGCTTGTCGTAGATGATTCGGAGGTAGTTTTTGACGACATGCTCCGTGGTGCCGATGGCATCCGCGACCTCGCGGTTTTTGAGCCCTTGAGCGACGAGTTCGATGACTTGATGTTCCCGCTCGCTGGGGACCCGGTTTCCGTAACGCTGTTCTCCGAACATAATTGCCTCCGATAGAGAATAGTTGCGAGTTTGACTCGCTTGATACCGCCAGTAATTGCAAAACGTAAGAAAAGACGATTAAAGTGTGCCTTCACCGTACGCCGGGCCATCTTGAGCTGTCGGGCAATCTCCGCATTGTCGCAACCCTGGAGCAGCAGCTCGGCAATCTGCTGTTCCCGCGGACCCAGCCGAATAGAGCTTTCGTTCATTCCGGCTTCCCCCTTGGTTTATTGCATTCAAGCCCGATTCGGGCAGTTGTGGATAGAAGTAGCTTGTGTCCGAAGCCGCGTGCGGCGTCCGGATCACTTGACTGACTCCCCAGATTTATTGATTTCTCCCAAAATCCATAGCATGCACACTGCCAAGCTACCCGTGAATTTCCATTTTCAGCGGAAAATGTGGATATTCTCGCGAGTCTCAATGGGCGTCATCCAGCCTCTAATCTTGACCTTTGGTCACACAGTAAGTTGTTTGTTGTCTATACAATATCCAGATTTATTCTGCTTCGTCCCGGAACCCAGCCACATTTCCGTGGGATCATGAATATGGGATCGCAACGTGATGACCGATCTGCCCAGTGAATTTCCTGGCAGAAGGTGGAAATTTCGGCTCGTCCGTGCCGTTATGCCGACCTTTCGGCATGGTTCGAGAAACGCTCCGACCCGACTAAGTGCTTTATCTTCAAGCTAAGGGCAGTTAGCGGCGAGAAAAATTTTCCCCCGAATACCTGATAAATTGGAACTAATTACATCTTTTACCCGATGACGAAATGAGCAACCCCGGGTCACGTCCGTGGATATCGTTGAAGCCATCCCGCCAGGCTACTTAGGAAGGATCAATGCACACGCGGGGAGGCTCGGAGCCGGCCGTTTACGCACTGGGTTGCTCTGGCGGGGCGCTGTTTTTGTTTTAAACTGGAGGAACGGGTTCCACGGCTGGCGTGCGCGGTGGCACTCAGGACAGGACTCCTTTGCCAAATCCTGGCTTTCGGGACCCGGTCGGCGGTTTACGCTCCTGTTTTCAGCGCAGTCCGGGGGCGGCTGCGGGAAATCGCGCAACCGTCGCGGCTTTCCCTACATCTGAGTGGCAGGACTTCCGTACCTGCCGGAATACCGCACAAATTGCTGACGTCGGAATCTCACAAAAATTCCAGGAGGCCAAAAAGTTTGAGCACTTCGAGCAGTCACCTGATCCCGCCGCACGGTGGAGAACTAGTCGATCTTATCGCCCAACCGGAAACCGTCAACCAGCTGAAATCCCACTCCCGCGAGTGGCCCTCGTGGGACCTGACCGCGCGCCAGCTCTGCGATCTTGAGCTGCTGCTGAGCGGCGGGTTTTCTCCCCTGCGGGGATTCATGAATCGCGCCGACTACGAAGGCGTATGCAGCAACATGAAGCTGGCCAGCGGTGTGCTATGGCCCATGCCAATCACGCTGGACGTGAGCGAGGAGTTTGCCAAGTCCCTGAAGCCCGGCAGCAGCAAAGTCGCCCTGCGCGATGCCGAGGGAGTAATGCTGGCAGTGCTGCATGTCGAGGACGTCTGGCAGCCCGACCGGCAAGCCGAGGCCAAGGCGGTATTCAACAGCACCAGCAAAGCCCATCCCGGCGCCGATTACACCATCAACAAGGCGAATCCATGGTATGTGGGCGGACGCATCGAGGGCACTCAACCTCCCTCCCACTATGATTTCCGTTCCCTGCGCCTGACACCCGCGGAACTTCGCGCCGAGTTCGCCCGCCTGGGATGGCGACGCATCGTCGCCTTCCAGACGCGCAATCCCATGCATCGCGCCCACCAGGAACTTACTTTCCGCGCCGCTAAGCAGGTGGAAGCCAGCCTCCTGATTCATCCCGTGGTGGGGATGACGAAGCCGGGCGACGTGGACTATTTCACCCGCGTCCGTTGCTACCAGTTGCTGTCGTCTAAATATCCTCCGGGCACGGTAAAGCTTTCCCTCTTGCCCCTGGCCATGCGCATGGGCGGACCGCGCGAAGCTATCTGGCACGCGCTAATTCGCAAGAACCATGGTTGCACCCACTTCATCGTAGGCCGCGACCATGCCGGCCCCGGCAAGGACACCGACGGCAAAGCCTTCTACGGTCCGTACGAGGCCCAGGAAGTCTTCAAGAAGCACGAGGCCGACATCGGCGTCACTATGGTGCCCTTCAACATGATGGTGTACCTGGAAGATCAGGATAAATATTTTCCCACTGACGAGGTACCCAAAGGGGCTCGCGTACTGGACATCTCCGGCACCGAACTGCGCCAGCGGCTGAACGAAGGCCGCGACATCCCCAACTGGTTTACTTATCCGGAAGTGGTGCAGGAGTTGCGGCGCAGCTATCCGCCGCGGCACAAGCAGGGCGTGACCATTTTCTTCACCGGGCTGTCAGGCTCCGGCAAATCGACCATCGCGAACGTTCTGCTGACCAAGTTTCTGGAGACTGGAGGCCGTCCGGTCACGCTGCTGGACGGCGACCTGGTGCGCAAGCATCTATCTTCGGAACTCGGATTCTCCAAGGAGCATCGCGACATCAACATTCGCCGCATCGGCTACGTGGCTTCTGAAATCACCAAGAATGGCGGCATCGCCATCTGTGCCCCCATCGCGCCTTACGACGCCACCCGCAAACATGTTCGCGGATTAATCGAGCCTCTGGGCGGATTCATCCTGGTGCACGTCTCCACTTCGGTCGAGGTGTGCGAACAGCGCGATCGCAAGGGTCTCTACGCCAAAGCGCGGGCTGGAATTCTCAAGGAGTTCACCGGCATTTCAGATCCCTACGAAGAACCGAAAGACGCCGAGGTCGTCATCAACACCGCGGATCTAACTCCGGAAGAGTCGGCGCAGGAGATCATTCTGCATCTCGAGCGCGAGGGCTTCTTCGGCGCCATCGGAGAACGCGCATAAGACGTGGGGACAGCCGCCCCCGGCTGTCCAGCGGAGCGAAGCTCCGCAGATTTCTTTGCGAACTTTGCGGGTCCTTTGCGAACTTTGCGGTTAAAGATTTTGACCGCTGAGGTCGCCAACGAGACCCGCAAAGGACGCAAAAAACGGCAACGCTAATCTACTTATGAGCAGTTCATTTCAGGCCGAAACGCTGCAGCGAATTCACTCGGCGCTCGAGTCCGCCCGCGAGATCTTCGCCCGCTTTACTCTGGGCGCCATCGAAGCGGAATACAAGGCGGGCCACGATCCGGTCACCGAAGCTGACCGTGCGGTGGATGCCGTCCTGCGCCACGAACTACTACGGGCAGGCGAAGGCTGGCTCTCCGAGGAAAGCGTGGACGACTTGTCCCGGCTGGAGAAGAAGCGCGTCTGGATCGTGGATCCTCTCGATGGCACGCGTGAGTTCGTGGCCGGCATTCCCGAGTTTTGCGTTTCAGTGGCGATGGTGGAAGACGGAGTTCCTGTCGCCGGAGGAATCTGCAATCCCGCCACCAGCGAGATATTCCTCGGCTCTCTGGATTCAGGCGTCACCTACAACGGGAAACCCGCCCGCGCCAGCCAGCGCCCCAGCCTCGAGGGCGCGGTGATCCTGGCCAGCCGCAGCGAAATCAAGCGCGGAGAGTGGAAGCGATTCGAAACCGCCGCGGTAAGAGTCCGCCCCATGGGATCGGTGGCCTACAAATTGGCGCTGGTGTCGGCGGGCTTGGCCGACGTGACCTTCACTCTCACCCCGAAGCATGATTGGGACATTGCAGCGGGCGCGGCCCTGGTGATGAGCGCTGGTGGTTTCATCAGCACGCTGGAGAGTTCTCAGCTGCTTTGCAACCGCAAGTCGCCGCTGCTTCCTGGCCTGCTTGCAGGCGGACCTTTCTTGCGCGATGAATTGCTCTCCCTGGTGAAGGAATACCTGCCGGCAAATTCCGGACGCTGACAACCAGTGTGGGGCGGGCGCCCTCGCCCGCCGCCTTTGACTTTGCTCTTGCTTTGACTTTGCTCTTGCTTCACGAACCTTGGTCATCTGCCATGGTTCCGGAGATCTTCCAGCAAGATCAAAATCAAGAACGGCGGGCGAGGGCGCCCGCCCCACACTTATGCGCTCTAGTTTTTCGCGTAGCGCCGGAAGAAGCTCTCGGCTTTCCATTGCGGCCGCTGCGGATCGTCCGCCACTTTGACCAGCAGCTGCTGAACAATCTCTTCGTACTTGCCGGCTGCCGCCAGGTCAACCGGCTGGTCCAGATCGTCCGACGGCGCGTGATAGCGGTGGGTCAGCCAGTCCTGAAACATCTGCTTCTGCTCCGGCGTGCTTGGAGCAACGTCCATGGCCAGCGCCGGAACGCCGTGCCGGATGAAACTGTACTGGTCGCTGCGGACAAAAACGTTTCTCAGCGGCTGGGGATCGGGCTGGACGGAAACACCATCCGACTCCGCTACCTGGCGGGCCACGTCTCCCAGGTCCGATTCCGCCAATCCCAGAACGGTGAGCAAGTTCAGAGGTACGAGTGGGCGAAACATGTCAACGTTGATGTCCGCCACCATCGATTTCGGGTCCACCGTGGGATGCGCGGCAAAATATTTCGAGCCCAGCAGCCCCTTCTCTTCTCCGGTCACAAACACAAACAGCAGCGAGCGCTTCAAGTCTTCGGGATGCCTTTTTAGAGAAGCTGCGACGTCGAGCAACACGGCAACACCGGCTGCGTTGTCCATGGCGCCGTTATAAATGCGGTCGCCGTTGACCGGCTCGCCGATGCCCACGTGATCGATGTGCGCCGAGAGCACCACATATTCATTCTTCAGCTGCGGATCATTCCCCGGCAGCCTGGCCACGAGGTTGGAGGACATCACGACTTTCGTTTTCAACCTGGCCCTGGCCCGGATGGAAGCAGTAAGGGGAAAATGCGGCAGCGGCTTGCGGTCTTTGGCCAATTCAGCCAACTCCTGGAAGTTATGGCCCGATCCGGCAAACAACTTGTCGGCATGCGCGGGATTGAAATAGAGCGCGAGCTTCTCGCCATCGGTCTCACTGAATTCCGAGCCTGCCAGGTCCATGCTCGGGTGCAGCCGGTTTAAGGCGATGCGGGACCAGGGTACGTCCATCGATGCGGGATTCGGAATCGTAACGATTCCGACTGCTCCCGCGGCGAAAAAAGGCTTCCAGCGCTCCGCCGCCGTCTGATGGTGCGCCGACAGCGCCGAAGGAATCTGCGACGGCGAGCCGCTGATCAGGACCGCGACCTTGCCCTTGAGATCGAGTCCGGCAAGATCGTCAAAGTCATTTTCTGGAACGCTCAGGCCGTAACCCACAAACACCAGCGGAGCTTCCACTTCAGGAGCAAGGTCCACGCGCGTGCTGAAGATCGCATCTTCTCCCAACGTCAGCGGCTCCGCTTTGCCATGGCGAAGCAGAGCGGCGTTTGATTTCTGTTCCACCAACTGGCGCGACACGAATTTAACCGGCTGGTAATAGCCCTCTTCGCCGGCAGGTTGAAGGCCTGCGTTCTTCAATTGGCCGACGACATAAGCCTCGGCCTTCTTCAGCCCTCGACTTCCCGTGTCGCGGCCTTCCATGTTGTCCGCAGCCAGGACTTTTATGTGTTCCCACCACGATTTCCCATCGAATGCGGGCGGATTGCCCTGCTGCGCGAGCGCAGGAACCAGAAAAACAACGATCCATAGGGACAACAGAGACTTTCTCAGCATCGTTCCTCCAAAGCTAACCGCAGCGGCTGAAGCCGCCCTCAATCGGAGGCTTCGTGGCACGACTGAAGTCGTGCCTTCCCAGCCGCTCTCTTCATGCTTCTTCCACGTCTCGAATCGCGCTGTTTTCTCGAAACCGCTAGACATATCCCAGGCCTGCCAGGCGGTCGTGCACTATTCGCGCTGACTCCTCATCTGAGCCTCCGCCGGGTCCCTTCTTTTGCATGCCGAAAACCAGCGAACGGCCTTGCATGGTGTCGGGAATTTCGTATCCGGCGAGATCTAACAAGGTGGGGGCGATGTCCAGCAGGCGGGCACCTTCGTACTCGCCGCTCAGCGGGCAATTCGGAGCGGTCAGAATGAACATTCCGTATTGTGCGTGGTTGCAGCCGTCGGGGCCGGTGTCATTTTCCTGGACATGCAGCTTCGCATGCCCGACGCTCCCAATCGACCGCCAGTAGAGTTCGCCGAAGTGAACGATCAGATCAGGGGCTACGTTGCGGACGTTGTGATAGGTTTCCTGCGGCTTAAACACCAGAGACTTCATCACTTGCCCGTTCTCGCCGGGGAGGGCTTCGAGCCGCGCTTTCATCTCGTTTTGAAAAGACTCGTATTCAGACGCAGGAATCACGCCTTGCGGCTCGCGGCCCTGCATATTGAAGAAGACGCGGGCGTAGTATCCGCCTTCGCTCCAGACTTTCGTCCTGCTCCAGTTCACGTTCAGCTTTTCAAATGGTGTCAAGGTCTTCGGATATTCATTCAGAACCAGAAGACCTTCGCGGATCAGCCATTCGTTGATGGCAAATCCACCATCCAAACGTTGGGCTCCGTGGTCTGAGACCACCAGGACGATGGTTTCATCATCCAGCAATTCGAGGACGCTGCCGATCTGCTCATCGAGCACACGGTAGTATTCAGGAATCGCATCCTGATAAGGATTGTCAGGCTCGAACTGCACGTGGCGGGGGTCGAAATAGTTCCAGAAGCCGTGTTGCATGCGGTCGAGACCGATATCGACAAAGTGGAAGTAGTCCCACTCCTGTTCGGTCAGCAACCAGCGCACCACCGCCCACTGCTTGCCGCACATGTTGAAGATCTCTTGCTTGAGCCAGTCTTTTTTATCGGTCCGAAAGTTTTTTACATCGACCGGATACTCCCCCACCAGTTCGTCGATCTTCGTTTTGAGCGTGGGGGGATAAGTGAAGTCGTTTTTGACCGTGTCGGGCGTGAGAAAGCAGCCAATGCTAATGCCATTCACCTTGCGTGGAGGATAGTTTGGCGGCACACCAACGATGATTGACTTCTTGCCTTCACGCGCCAGCTGGTCCCAGATCGCCAGCGCCTTGATTGACGCCGAGTTGGCGAAGGCCAGTTGGTCGTAAGAATGGTCGGAGCGATTGCGGAATCCATAGACGCCGAGCGAACCTGGGTCCTGGCTGGTGCTCATGCACATCCAGGCGGGGACCGTGATGGGGGGGACCACGCTCTCCAGCCGTCCGTAAACCCCGAGATCCATCAGGCGGCGCAGGTTCACCAGGCGCTCATCTCCAAAGACGATTTCGGGTGCGGCGCAGTCGAGGCCGAGTACGCAGATTTTCATGTCGTCAGAGTCCTGGTGCCGGAATCGCTTTGGTCACAGTAACGACGCGCCTTCCATGGTGCCGGGCCTGGCCACTCCGAGGTAGTTCAAGATCGTGGGCGCCAGATCGATAATTCGCGCATGATTGTGCAAGGCCGCGCGATTCATGAACAGGATGCCCGGGACTGATTCCGGATCGACAATGTGGTCTCCGCTCCAGCGGCGCATATTGTCTTCCAGTACGGAATGGGCAAAGCCGCCCACCGCGCTTTCCCACGAAACCCGGAAGCCGCGATGAAAATTTACCAGCAAGTCCGGCGAATTCTCCACAAACGCCCCCGAGTATAACTCTTCACGGCGCGACACACTGCGAATGGCCGGGCGCTGCGTGTGCGCGTCGGGAAAATCAGCCAGGCCGGTCTGTATCGCATTGCGCACCCGTTCGGCTTCGCTTCCCTCTTCCAGAATCCCGCCGCCCTCGCGCCCCTTGAAGTTCAAATAAATGCCGCCCAGGCCAACCGCGTAGGCGTAGGTCTTCGACCAGTCAACTGCGGCAAATCCCTCGCCCATGTCCCCGCCCGGTTTGCCACTGCCCTTAAGCGCCAGCAGCCCGTTCTGACACAACCAGGTATTGGTGTCGAAAGCACGCCGGAAAGTTCCGAAGCCGTGATCGGAAAGCACGATCAGCAGTGTTTCTTCGTCCAGCTTGTCGAGTACCGGGGTAAGTAATCCGTCGCAGCGCCGGTAGTGTTCTTCGATCCGGGTCGCAAGTTCGGGCGAGAGGTCGGGCTCAAAGCCAGGATGTTCACGATCGCGGAAACGCCACAGCATGTGCTGCACCCGGTCGGGCGTGTCGAACAGCATGAAGAACAGGCCTTCGCTGAAGCGATCGAGTTCAAAACGCATCGTGCGCTCGCGCTCCGCCAGCACCAGTTCACAGTGCTGCAGGTACGCCGCTTCATCCAGGCGGCCATTATTCAGGCCGTTATGATCTTCCGCCATGCCCAGGGTCGAGAACAGGCCAATCTTGTCAGCCAATTCTCGAGCGTAGTCGGGCGGAGCCGAAACTGGAAACATTGGAGCCGCCGGATCGAAGTTGACGGCGGAAACATAAAACTCGAGATGCGGCTCCAGTTGCCGGACATAAAAGCGCGCGATTCCGGTCACCGATTGCAGCATGGAGAACTTGAATTTGAATCTTACCCAGTCGCTCCAGCCTTTTTCTGGAACTTCAATCCTGGCGGGTGTGCCACCGGTCTGAATCGCAAGCTTGCGCGCCGACTTGTCCACGTGGACCCGCACTTCGCAGGAAGTATCGGCCGCCGGCGAAACCCTGGTATTGCGCGGTCCGATCACTCGCGTTGTAATCTCAGCCCCGGTCTCAAGGAAAATGAGCTGCTCGTTCTCCTGCGCGACCACCGCTCGGTCCTGGGTGTAGAAGGTGCCCTTACTCTGACTGCCGCGCAGGTCTGGCACCCCCACTCCGGCCAGCATGCGGCCCTGCACAGCTTCGGGAGGGAAAGTGCATGGACAACGCAGGATGGTGCACGGAATGCCCGCCGCCGAAAGCGTCTGCCACACCGGCACGCCGCTTCGCCGGTTCACTACCCGCGGCTGGGCCAGCATGCTTTTCGGCCGCTCGAACCGGGTTAGCGCGACATCGGGCAAATAAGTTTTAGGATCGCGGCAGATGAAATCGAAAATTCCGTGTCCGCCGGGATTGGTCCCGGTGGCAAACGACGACCAGGCCACGGGAGTCTGGGCCGGATAAGTTGTCTTCAGGCGGGAGTAACTACCGGAGGCGCGGATCTTTGCCAGGTTAGGAAGCTCGCCGCGTTCCAGCATCGCTTCCACAATGCCGGGTTCGAGCCCGTCCAGACCGATGACGATAACTTTTCTGCGCAAGCGGCGGACCCGACTTTACGGAGTTCCTTTGGGAGTTTCCTTGGGAGCATCAACGGCGGCAGGCGTACCAGAACGGCTGAACTTGCGTACAACCTTGAAAAAGATCCCGACGACCTTGTTCCAGAAAAGCAGCAGGAGGCCAAGCAGGCTGGCCAGCCCGGA
>Ga0207678_10001069_pt1 | contig 25093 bp, 22 predicted proteins | sample KBSC63metaG_FD_184319 | JGI IMG/M metagenome (GOLD analysis project Ga0207678, IMG submission 184319) | Corn rhizosphere microbial communities from Kellogg Biological Station, Michigan, USA - KBS C6-3 metaG (SPAdes) (version 2) | ecosystem: Host-associated > Plants > Roots > Rhizosphere > Soil ... | reverse complement strand
GAGCAGGAGAACACGGCTGAGGATGCAGAGACGCGCGAGTGCCGAGTAGCGACGCGTGCAGGTATTCCGAAAGTTGTGAGCCTCGTCGACGATTATCAGATCGCGTCGTCTCACGGGCGGGCCCGTGCGCCCGAGTGATTCGATCGTGACGAATTCAGCTCTGACGTGGGTCGCGGCGAGGGCATGCAGCCACATGTCCGTGAGCGAGGCTGGGGCGATTACGGTCACTGCCTGGTAACGAGCCCCGACCGCGAGTGCGACGTACGTCTTGCCGAGCCCGACATCGTCGCAGAGAAGCGCGCCGCCATGCTCCGATATCGTACGCTTTATGCGTGCGACCGCGGACCGCTGGTGGGGGTGAAGTGTGATGTCTCCAATTCGAAGTTGCTTTGGCTCGTCACCAAGCATGCACGCAGCGACTGCCGCGCGTGCGTCGGCGACAGAGACGACGCGGGGCTCTGCGTCGTACTGGGTCGTGTCAATCGTTGTTGCGAGCATGGGTCCACTCGAGAAGCGGCAGGAGGGCAGATTCGTTCAAGCCATACGCGGACAGCACGAGAGCATCGAGATCATCGTCGTCTGGCTCTTTCCCGCCACGCGCGGCTTCCGCGACGGGCGCGAGCAGTCTCACGGCGCGCGACCAGTCCGACGGGACGGGCAAGCGCGCGATCGTCCAGCCGAGATACCGGTGATAGCCGCCGCGTGCCGGCTCCGCAATCGCGCCGAGCCATGCTGCAGCTATCCGCGAGTTGAGGATGGTCGCGAGCGCGAGAGCGTCGGTCATGCAATTGCACGTCACGGAGTAACAGGTGTTGAGAGGGACTGTCGGATCACCCGCTTCGAGAACGGCTGCTCTCGGCGCACGCCCGAAGTCGGCCCAGATCACGCGCGGCGACCTGGCGCACGCACTCTCGACGCGGAAGAGGGACCACCAGCGATCCGAGCGCGAGTCGCTCCGTCGCTCGAGCGCGCGCCGGGAGCGCGCAAGCCAGCGGTGCGCGTTCGGTGGCAGCGCGCGGAACGGTGTGCCGGCGTCATCGTGGGTCCATATGATTCGCTCATCGTCCGGAGCGAGCCGCCATCGCGTCAGCGTTTCTCCCCGGACGAGCGGCCGAAGCAACTGCGTCTCGATGTGGCCACGTTTTCCGGCCGCGGCGATGTCCGTCACATCACCACGATTGTCGCACGCCCGAACGACAAATGCGTCGTTGCAGCCGGTCTTGACGCCGAGGTGCGGTCGTCCCAGTGCTGTGGTAAATAGTGGAACGCCGGCGGCTGTCAGCAGATCGAACGACGCGCGAGCTCGGGGGCCGAGCAACAGCCATGGGCTCCCCGGGGACGGGTCGAGCGAAAGCTGCTCGGTAGCAACGTTCCAGTGCGAAATTTCGCTGCGATGCTGCACGCTGACCTCGATGGGGCAGTTGTGTTCTGCTCTGTCTTCAGAAATGCGCGTTGCGACAAGCATCGAAGGGTACACGGCGGCCTCGAATGCGTCGGGAGCATTGGAGTAATCGCCGAGCGCGATGATTCGGGCGCGTTCGAGCACGAGCTGGCGCGCGCCACCGCCCGCCAGCGAGCTCCACAGCTTGGATGGTAGAAGCAGTCCCATGACGCCACCCTGCGCGAGCAGGTCCACCGATCGTTCCACGAACAGAGCCGCGAGATCAGTTTGTCCGGCGAAACCCTGGCCGGCGCTTGCACTGCGCGCTCCCTCCAACCACGCGCCGCGACGGAAGACGCTGAATTTCTCTCGATAGCGCGCGCGATCGTCGACGTGCATGTTGTGCACTCGAACCCAGGGCGGATTACCGACGATTACATCGAATCCACCCGCCTCGGCGACATCCGCGAAATGGATCGGATAGGCGAACGCCGGCGTCGCGCCGCGCGTGATTGCCGTACGCTTTCGTCGCAACGCTCGCATGGTTGCGCGCAGTTGGAGGAGTCTGTCGCGCTGTTTCGGATCCGGCGCCGTACGTACGTCGAAGAGGTCACGCGACCGTACGGCACGGACGATCTCCTTTCGCTCGAATCGGGCCGCGGTGATGCGGACGTCGATCGCATCAACTGCACGCGTACGCTCCACGACGTCGAGCTGCCTCCCGAGGGAGAGCTTTCTCCGACCGCTGGATCGCGCGTATCGATCGCGTAGCGCTGATGGGCGTCGCGGTGTGGCAGCGCGCGAAGCCTGACCTCCGAATCCGTCGTCCGCAAGCGAGTTCCCGACGCGAATCTGGCGATCCAGATTCGGCAGAGGAATGACACGCATGGGGTCCTGCTCGTCGCTGTCGATCACGGCAGACAGCCACAGCCGCAACTCGCACAGCCATACTGCTGTCGGACTGGTATCGACACCGAAAATCGATTGCCGGAGCACCGAGCGTCGCACATTGCTGGGCGAGTCCGTATCCCCGAGCGCGATCCGCAGGCGTGCCATGCGTTCGAGTGCATAGACGAGGAATGCGCCGGATCCGCAGGCGGGGTCGAGAATTCGCAGCCGCTTCACGCCTTCCAGAAGGTGTGGATTCGGGCTCGTTCTGGGCGTCTGGTCATCGAGCAGCAGCTCGGCCTGTCTGCGCGTCATGCCGGTGCGTTCGAGCGCGGCCCGGAATGCGAGAGTTGTGAGCTTCTCTACAAAGCGCTGTGGAGTGTAGAACACTCCTCCGCGTTTGCGGTCGCCGGATTCCATCAGCGATTCAAAGACCTTGCCGAGCATCTCGGGATCGATGGCGGCCTGGGACCATGTGGTTGCGTCTTCGCGCGCGGTGAAGCGAAAGCGAACGAGGACGTCGCCGAAGAGAGCGCCGAGCGCGTCGTCGGAGAATCGCGAGTGGCGGTGGATGCGCTCGACCGTCGTGCGCGAGAAGAGTCCGCCGTTGAGGAACGGGACGCGTCCGAACGCCCGGGATCGCGGTGCGCGTTCGGAGACCCGCGTGTTCAGCGTTCCAAAAAAGAGCGGCTCGAGTACGCGGCGCTGATACGCGCCTCCGCTCGCGATACACTCGGTGAATCCGTTGGCAAGAAAGCCGAAGTCGCTGTTGAGCCAACCCTTGGCTTCGAGAAAAGAAAGGAAGAGAAGGCGGCTCGTCGTGAGGATCGCGATCTCGCGCGCGTCTGCGGCGGGTACTTGTGATGGGAGGGAATCGGAGAGCGAATCGATTGTATGCGCAAGAGCATGAAAGAACCGGCGCGTGACTGCATCACGACCGAGTACGTCGAGCCAGCGCATGTGACGCATCTCATCGCCGTAAGCAGCGGTTGCCGCCGACAATGCGCACAATGTCTCCGCGTCACTGTCCACGACGTTGCCGCGCTCGGAAATCAATGCGGCGATCTGCGGGGTGGAGCGAACGCGGCGCCAAGTCGCGATGCCCAATGTCGATCCGTCGCGCTGACCCACGACGACGAGCCAGAGGAGATGTGGCGCCTGCATCGTGAGCTGGCGCGCTATCACGGCTATTACTTCCCGCACGCTCGCAACGTGTTCGATCTCCGCGCTCAGGGCGCGCAACGATCCCTCGCCAGAGCTTATGCGGGCTGAGAGTATTGCGGTGGGAAGTCCGAGCCGATCTCGCGACGCAGCATCGAGCGGATGTGACCGCTCGGTGAAGCCCAGCGTCGCGAGGAGCGCGTCCATGCCACCCTCGTGAGCGGTAGCGTCGATGATCCGCGCGGCATGAGTAAGAGAGTCCACGCAGCCACAGTACGTGGCGCCGGTATGGCGGGGCCGAGCAGCTCCAGACGGGCGCGATCAAATATCTACCGGGTGCGTAGCCTGCCGCTGCTCTGATTGGTCGCGTGACGCCACGCGGCAATTTGCGGGGCGGCAGGGTTGCGAGAGCGGCCGCGACTCACGCCGGGAACTGGCGGCGGGAGTCATTGCGTCCGACATTTAAATACGAGGTCCGCAAGCTCACGCATGCAAACGGAGAATTCGGCATGTCTGACACAATCAGGGTGAGCCAGTGTTTCTAGCGCTGCTCGTGGTTACGTTCGCCGTAGCGCTCGTGGTGTCGGCCATCGTCGCCTTCATATTCAGCGGATCGATCCGGCGGATACTCGATCGTGTCGTGGCACCTGACCTCGCGGGCGCATGGCATCGGTACATGATATTCGCGCTGTACGTTGTGGGAATATCCGGCGGAGTGAGAATCTTCTCGCTCGAGCAATACGTGAATCCGGCAGATCCGAAGGCACCACCCCTGGTACTCACACCCGAGCGCTGGACGCTGGAAGTGTACCGCACCGTGATCGAAACGCTGCAGAGCACTGCATGGATGTTGCTCGTCGCGTTCGTGTTCCTGCTGATTGCATACGTCATCGCGCGCGGCATGGAGCTGCGAGCGACGAAACATGCCGGAAGCGGCACGTAATCGGCCAGTTCAGTATCATCATCACTCAATTGTGCGTCGTGAGCGCGATGAGCTACCCACGTGCGCGACGCCCGGAGAACCTCTTGCGCTTCCGTTTGCTCTTTCGCACGCTGACTGCCGCGATTTCACTCACTCTCGTATCATCGCCTGCACTGGCGCAGGCTCCCCACATCACGCCAGCCGGAGACCCGTCGGTCAATGCGGACACGATCTACCGGCTTGCGGTCAAGCCGGAACAATTTCCTGAAGAATCAGGAGTTCTGCTTCTGGACGACGGAGTCCTGCACATCGAGGCCGACGGGCGCGAGGAATCGACATATCGGCAGATCATCGAGATATTGCGTCCCGAAGCCGTCGATCGGTACAGAGAGCAGCAGTTTTCCTATGCACCCAAGCATCAGCGATTCACCCTGAACTGGATTCGCGTGGTCAAGCCGGACGGCACGGTCGTGAGCGCGGCACCGTCGCAGGTGCAGGAGTCGGACGTGCCAGCGCAGTTCGGTGATCCGACCTATTCGGATCAGAAAGTCGTACGAGTATCGCTTACGGGTGTAGCACCCGGCACGCTCGTCGATCTGAGCTACACGACGACGGAGTTGAAGCCATTTCTACCCGGTGACTTCTTCGACTCGTGGAACGTGAGCAGCGGACCGCAGGTGATGCGCTCGCGTTACGTGGTCGATGTCCCCGCCGGCTTGACGCCGCGCATCCGCGAGGAAAATCTCAACTTCGCACGCACGGAGAAGTCGGCAAACGGACGCCACGTCTATACGTGGGCGACCAGCAACATCAAGAGCATCAAGTCCGAAGCATTCGAATCGGATTCGAACGGCGTGTACATGTCCGTCATGGTATCATCGCCGATCACATGGGCGGCTATTGGCAAATGGTACGCTGGAAATGCGCGCAACCGATACGTGACCTCGCCCGCCGTCGATTCCGCCATCACGCAGGCTGTCAAAGGCGCACGGACGCTGGATGATTCCATCCGTGCGGTGCATCGCTGGGTGGCGCAGGACATTCGGTACGTCAGCATCGCGCTTGGATTGGGCGGCTACCAGCCGAGGTCGCCCGACGAGGTGGTTCGCACCGGATTCGGAGATTGCAAGGACAAGGCTACGCTGTTCATCGTCGCGCTCAAGCGATTGGGGATTACAGCGTATCCTGTAATTCTGAATTCGGGTGGAGGCGTGCAGCGAAGCATGCCATCCATCGCGCAGCTCGACCACGTAATCGCGGCGTTCAAACGGCCTGGCGCGAACACATACGAATTTGCCGATCTCACCGCATCGCTCACGCCGCTCGGTGAATTGCCCTTCGATTATCAGGGAGCATTCGGAATGATCGTTCACCCGGATGGGAACATCGAGGAGATGACGTTCCCGAAGGCGCACATTGCGGATAACTCCGGTTCGCGCCGCATCGTCGGTACGCTTTCAGTCGACGGGCAGTTCACCGGGAAGTACGAAGAGAGCGGACTCGGCGCGCGTCAGTATTCGTTGCGGAACGCTTTCGAGAACCCGCTGGATTCCGTTCAACGGGCCAAGGCCGCCAACGCCATTGCGGGTAACATTTTCGAGGGGGCCCAGGGCGACAGTCTCACCGGGTTCGCGGGGAAGGATCTTGCGGCGAAACCGAGGATGTCGGTGATCGTCAAGAACGGGCGAGCTGCATCGATGGCAGGGACCAACGCGATTCTCACCAATCCGTTCGGCACGATGAGCGGCTTTTCCGCCGCGGCGCAGGAAATAGAAACAGCCGGCCCGAGGCTGTTTCCGATTGCGGCAGACAAGATCTTCGGGTACGGCGTGACGACGATGGAATTCCGCCTCACGATGCCGGAAGGATGGCACGCTCAACTACCGGCCGATGTGGATGCGTCGAGCGAGTTCGGCAAGTACCACAGCGAGTACACACAGTCAGGACGCGAGCTGGTGCTGAAGCGAACGATCACCGGTGCAGGGGGCGACTATGCTCCGGATCAACTCAAGGCCATGCTCGCGTGGATGCGCAAGATCGCGACGGACGACGCGAAGCTGATCGTGATCGACAAGGGAGCGCGCTGAGCGGCCCGTCGAGCGGTCCGCGGGGCGGCTATCGCTGCTTATCTTACATTCATGCAGAAAAAGCGGGCAGCGGCGATCAAACAGGAATGGGGCGACAGACCCTGCAAGCATCCTGCGCTGGCGAAGGAGTACGATCTGGGGAAGCGCACGGGAAGCTACGTCTGCACCCAGTGTGGCAAGACGTTTACGTTTCGGGAGAAGGCGGAGATGTTCGGCGTCCGGTCGCCGGAAGCCGAGCCATCACACTCTGGGGGCTATATGAAAAAGAAATCGACACGCGAGATTCCTGATTTCTCACGCAAGCCATCGCGCCCAAAGGCGGGAGGGATTCCCAACGCAGCTCCACAGGCCAAATCGCGGACGGTCAATGTTTCGGCTCCCCGTCCCAAGCCGCAGGCTACCTCGGCCAAGTCGGGTCAGCGCGGCAAGTAGACGGTACGCGTCAGGGGTTCGCTGGATGTACGCTCTGGTACTCGCGTCCCTTCCACTCGACGCGACTGCCGCGTAATACCGCAGAAAGCGTGATGTAGAGAGTCACTCCTGCGCCCAGGGGAAAGAGCAGCGCGTACCGCATCGGTACGCGGGCGAGGCGATAGTAGGCGAGCCATGTGAGCAGCGTGACAGCTGTCGCAATGGCGCCCCACAGCTCGAGCGCCGGAATTCGGAACGCGATGGCGACGACAAGCAGGAGAGGGGGCGCCAGCTGCATGACGAATGGGAGCGGTAGCAACAGTGGCGCGAGCCAGGCAGTTCGGCCCCCGAACGGCATGGAATGACGGCCGCCAGCAAAGAGATTCTTGCGCCAACCGCCCATCAGCTCCGCGAGCGATGTGTACATGCGCGTCGACAGCTGATCGATACCCTCGACCAGCACCGTTTTTTTCCCCAGCTCGAAGTAGCGCTGGGCGAGCATCAGGTCCTCGGCGACGTATCCGCGCACGAGTCCATGTCCGCCAGATTCGTCGTAGGTTGCGCGGCGCACCATGAGATACTGGCCGTTCGCGATCTTCGCGGATGCGTTCCCGGAGCGGTTGACGATCTCGGTCCCGCCGAACCGGGTTACCAGTACGGTGAAGACCTGCATCTGAAGCAGACGCTCCCAGAAGGTGACCATTTCCTGGCGCCCCAGCACGGAATAGAAATCTGCGTGGGTTCGGAGCATGCCGTTCACGGATCGTACGATCAGGTCGGGCGCGGCACGCGCGTCGGCGTCCATGAAGACGAGTATCTCGCCTGACGCCGCGTCGGCGCCGGTCTGGCAGGCCCATTGCTTGCCGAACCAGTCCGCCGGCAGATCGGGGTTGTTCAGAACGGTAAGGCGCGGATCGGCCGACGCGATGGCGTGTGCGATCGCCTCAGTGTCGTCGGTCGAGTGATCGTTCACTGCAATTACTTCCAGCCGTGGGTATGACGAGGCGAGGATCGAGTGGAGGCACGCAGCGATGTTTCGAGACTCGTTGCGCGCGGGAACTATTACCGTAACGCGCGGCGGATCGGCTGGTGGCTGCGCCGATTCGGTGTCGAGAGACTTGGAGCGCGCCATGCGCAGAGAGGCGATTATCGGCGTGAGGATCCACGGGATCGTCGCGGCGATGCTGGCCGCGAAGGAATGGTTCATTGCCGGCATGGGCGAAAGGTATTCGCATTCCGCCCCTGAACGCACGAGAGGCGCGCCGGTGTCGGCGCGCCTCTCGTGGATTTCGACAGCTGGATAATCAGGTCCGGCCGCTGCCAGAGCCGCCCGTGCTGCGCCGTGACGCATCGTTTCCGGAGTCACGCGTGCCTGAAGCACTGCTGTCACTCGACGACCGCGTGGCGGATGCATCATGTGGAGCACTGCTGGAGGGACCACTCGCCCGACGGGCGTTCTCGTCGTTCTGCCCCTGCCTGCCGGAGCTTCGTGATGATGCGTCGCTATACCCTGAATCGGCGCCGTATCCACCCTCGTCACGCGAGCTGCTGGAGGATGCGCCTCTACGCGCCTGGTCGCGGTCCCGCTCGCGAGCCTCGTCCATGGTTCCCTGCGAACCGCCCATGCTTGACTGTCTGTCCTGCGTCGAACCAGTCGAGGCGTTCATTCCGCCGTTCGAGCTGACCTTTGGTTTTGATTTGCGAGAACTGTTGTTCGAGTCGTTCGGATTATTATCATGTCTATCTCTGCCGGCCATAAAAGATTCCTCCGTGATACCGAGAAGTTGTTTTTCCTTTGCTGTGAAGACCGGCAACGCATGTGCCAGATTACTCTTGTAACGTCGGGTGTTCGCCAACTCGCACTCAAATATTCACATGCCAATTCGCGGCTTTTCACACGTTCAAACGACAGGCGCTGGCGCCAGGGTAGCGTTCGTTGCACCATCCGGTCCATTGAAGGATCGTGGCGATGTGGAGACAGCTCTCGAGACTGCGCGCTCGTTCGGCTGGGAAACGACAGTTGGTGAGCACGTTCTTGCGCGCTACAGCTATTTTGCTGCGAAGGACGCAGACCGCATTGCGGACATGAACGCTGCGTTGCGCGATGATTCCATCGACGCAATCTGGTGTCTGCGGGGTGGTTACGGAGTGATGCGCATCCTGGAGCATCTCGACTATGACGCGGCGCGCAGACATCCCAAACCGGTCATGGGATATTCCGATATCTCCGGGTTGCACGCAGCGATGGGTCGTGCGTGCGAGATCGTCACTTATCATTCACCCAACGCGCGCACGCCGCTCACGCCATTTGCGCGCACGTCATTCGAGCGCGCACTGGTTCAGGGTGAAGATCCGTGCGGCGCCGCGCCTGGCGCCCGCGTGATTCGCGCCGGTCGCGCACGCGGAAGACTTGCGGGTGGAAATCTTTCTCTGGTATCCTCGCTCGCCGGTACGCCATATTTCCCGGATCTCGATGGTGCGATTCTGGTAATCGAAGACACCAACGAAGGGCTGTACCGCGTCGACCGCATGCTCACGCAGCTTTCGCTCGCGGGCGAGCTGTCCGGGCTTGCTGGAATCGCATTTGGATACTGCACGTCCTGTGATGCGGACGAATCACCCGGTGACACGCGTCAGTCACGTACGCTCGATGACGTGCTCGCTGAATTTGCAGGCACTTTGAACATTCCGTGCATCGCTGGAATACCGATGGGACATGTCGACGATCAGTGGACGATCCCGCTCGGTGCAATCGCGACGCTCGACACGGATTCACTAACCCTCCACGTGGAACAGTCATGACGAAAAGCGGAAATGATCTCGTTGCAGAAGCAAAGACGCGAATAAAGGAAATCGATGCGGCGAACGCGATCATGGAGAGGCAGAAGCCGGGCACCTTCTTCCTGGACGTGCGCGAGCCGAACGAGTGGAATCTCGGGCATGTACCCGGCGCGATCCATGTTCCGCGCGGTCAGCTCGAAGGGAAGATCGAAGGCGTTCTCGACCGCGACAAGAACATCGTCGTGTACTGTGCCGGCGGATCACGTTCCGCGCTCGCCGCCGATACGCTGCAGCAAATGGGATATCAGCATGTCACGTCGCTCAAGGGCGGATTCCGCGGATGGGCCGAGGGCGGCGGCGAGATAGAGGACTGACAGCGATTGTCATTCCCGCGAAAGCGGGGACCCATGTTATCGATCTCCGGATGCGATGACAGCAGAAAGCGGATCGGCAACAAATGGATTCCCGCTTTCGCGGGAATGACGAGCCCGGGGGCTTTCGCGGGAATGACGAGTCGAGGGGCGGCTTTCGCGGGAATGACGAAATGTTCCTGGCCTTCGTATACTCCGCTCTAGAAGATGTTCATGTCGCCTGACTCTTCCAGGCGTCTGTCGGCTTCGTTTGCTGCATTGTTTGCTTCGTCGCGAAGACGCTGCTGCTCGCTCGCGCTTGCGCTACGATCGTACGCGTCCCTGACATAACCGCGTACGGTATTCCATTCGCCGTACGTCTGTCTCGCGCCACCGTCCCAGCCGCGGCGAAGCTCGTCCTCGATGTCGTCGAACGGACGGCCACGATAGTCCGGATTGCGCGCCGCGAGATGGCCCAACCGGTAGGCGGGACTTACGGATTCGTAATCCCGATCTGCGAGCCGGTCCGGCGAGTTGTCGTAGTGGTTGCGATAAACTGCATCGTCGCCCGGTGTGTATTCCTGGGCAGCTTCGGCCACTGCATGCCCCGCCCACCATCCGCCGACCGCGCCTGCAATTCCGCCAATGAGCGTACCAACCGGGCCACCGACCGACCCGATTGCCGCGCCAACAACGACGCCGGAGATGCCGCCAGCAGCTTCGCCAATTTCGTCACCTGCGATTCGGGACGGGCTTTTCGGAACGGAGCTGTGCTTATCCGGGTTGTCCTTTCTGGTATCCATACTGCCTCCAATGGGAATGGCGTCCGATCGTCTGCCACGCGGGACACCGATATGCAGACATGAGGGGCAAGGTGGATGCCACACGACGTGTGTTCATCTTGACAGCGATTCGATTACTCTGCCGATTCAATGTATGGCGACAACGATCCACATCGGAACACAGGGATGGAACTACTCTGCGTGGGCCGGTGTGTTCTATCCGGACGGAACGCGGCCGGCGGATTTTCTTCCGACCTACGCTCGCGCGTTCGCCACCGTCGAAGTCGATTCGACATTCTACGCAGTACCGCCATCGACAACGGTGCGCGGGTGGTACGACCGCACGCCAGCGGATTTCATCTTCGCGCTCAAATTCCCGCAAACGGTAACGCACGAGGCGCGGCTGCGCGACGTCGATGGTACCATCGACATCTTCTTCGATCGAGCGCGCGAATTGCGCGAGAAGCTCGGCCCTGTACTGGTGCAGCTCGGCCCTGACTTCGGACCGGAAGAGCTTCCCGCGCTGGTCGATTTCGTTCCACGTGTCCCGCGCGACATTCGCGTTGCGATCGAATTCCGTGCGCGTGGCTGGATGACGCCCGGCGTGCTCGCATTCCTGCGCGACTACGGGATTGCGGTCGCGCTCGTGGACGGGTCGTGGATTCCACGTCGCTGGATGATCGAGCTGCTGGCACGGCCGACGGCCGCCTTCCACTATATCAGATGGATGGGGCCCAACAGATTTCTCGTCGATCACTCACGCATTCAGGTGGACCGCACCCCCGAATTGCGAAAGTGGGCCAACGCGATCGAATTCGTTCCTGACAGCGTTACCGACATTTACGGATACATGAGCAACTATTTCGCCGGTCACGCCCCTCGCTCCGCGCGCGATCTTCAGGAGATGCTGGGCCAGGAATCCATAGACCCGGACATGCTGGGCGAGCAGATGCGCCTCCTGTGAACGTCGTTCACGCCGGTCCAATTCAACCCACCGTGCGGGCGTCGTGCCGCGCTACTACCTTCGAAAGATGATGCATCGCCCAGTTCGCGATTATGTCCTGTCAGTGCTTGCCGTCGCGTTTGTGATACTCACCACATCGCTCGGCTTCTGGCAGCTTCGGCGACTGGCGCAACGGCGCGCACAGAACGCCGAGGTAGTTGCGCGCCTGGCCGAGCCGCCCATCCCAGTTCGGCAACTGACGCATGATTCGGCAGCGCTGCATTACCGTCGCGTAACACTGCACGGTGCGTACGACTACGCGCACGAGATCAAGATCGCGGATCGAACGCGGCTCGGCTCTCCCGGTATCAACATCGTCACGCCGGTCCACATTGCCGGAACCGACACGGCTGTACTCGTGAACAGAGGTTGGGTCTATGCGCCCGACGGTCTGACTGTGGATCTGTCGCGCTGGCGGGAGGGCGATTCGGTGAATTTCACGGGCTACGCCCGTCCGCTCTTCAGGGCGCTGCCAGGATCTCCGGTTTTGCCGGGACGACCCGACTCGTTCCGCTGGCTGGACCTGAGCGCGCTCAAATCGCGTGTGCCATATCCCCTTTATCCATTTGTTATCGTGCTGGAGGGAAGCACAGCAGCGAACGGAAACATACCACCGCGCGTTCCGCCGCCACCGCTGGATGAGGGCCCGCACAGGAGCTACGCGATTCAGTGGTTCTCGTTCGCGATAATCGCGGTGGTGGGGATGTACTTCTTCCTGCGTGTTCCGCCGTCCGAGCGGTTTCCGAACGAACGCTAGATTCCGTGCGCTTCCAGTGACGGATCCATTACCGGCAGCACGCGACGCTCTTCGACGACGTCGGCGATGACATAGCCGGTGACTGAGATGGCGTCGCGCAATTCCTGCTCGGTCACCGTCCCGTCATGTTCGACGGTGATGCGGCCCAACGCAACGTCGGCAGATCGAATTCCCGCGATCGGGGTCAGTGCGGTGAAGAGCGCGCGCTTGCAGTGGTCTCCGCGCATCCCAGCGATGGTTACAACCGTTCTCATGCTGAACGCAACTTAGTCAAGCGGCGTCTTCGGTGGGAGTGGCAGCGGCGGTGACTTTTTGTGCGACTCGAACTCCTTCGCGAGCGCGGGAAGAAATTCGTCGTACTTGGATCCCGGATTCCACAGCACCCATCCGTCGTAGCCCGCATCGTACACAGCCTGCTTCTCCGCCTCGAGCTCCGCCGGTCCGTAAGGTGGCGCACCAAGCGTGAAGGCCTGTAGCCACGGGCGTACATGTTCCGGAGTGGTAATGCCGAGCTTGGCGTCGCGCGTTCGCGCACTCGTGATAGCTATGAAGATTGTCTTGTGCGGCTCTGCATTGGGGATGCGGATTCCGAACGACCCGCGCGGATAGAGTGACGGATACACCATCGGTAGTACGATGTCCACTACGGGAGATATTTTCTCCCAGTCCTGGCCCACTTCGAGCGGACCCTGCACCGTGGTAACGAGTCCGAATATGTCGGCTGTCATACGCACGCCCATCTTCCTGTACCGTGCTTGCGCGGTCTTGAGAAGATCGTTCAGCGCGTCGGCCTTGCTGCGGCCCGCAGCCTCGGGAAAGACCTGCGGGGGCAGCGACTTGTACGGCTCCGGGAAGCGTACGTAATCGAACTGTATCTCGCCGAAACCCATCTTCACCGCTTCATCGGCCACGCGGAAATTGTAATCCCATATTGCGCGCGAGTACGGATTCACCCATGTGACTCCCTTCTTGTCGCGCCATGGAGTGCCGTCGGCCTTCCGAATCACATGCTCCGGATTGTTGCGAGCAGCAACCGAATCCTTGAAGACCACCATCCGCGCGATCGGAAGAATGCCGTGCGCACGGAGCGTATCAACGAGCGCCGGCAGATTCGCGACCTTGTTCATACTCCCTTCGTTGCGTTGCAGCAACGGGTCGGATGAGTGCCAGTTGAGCCCGAACTCGTCCTTGATGTCGATGACGAATGCGTTGATCTCCGTCGAATCCGCGACGGCGATCAGGTGCTGCATCTTGGCACTGCTCTGCGCCGCGAACCGGTTGATGTACAACGCGCGAATCGGACGCGGTTCCTTTTGCAGCGACATCGCTTCCGCGTATCCCGTCAGAGCAGGAGGCGCCGTGTCGGCTTCCGCCCTTGCGACCGTCGCAGTCGTCGTCGCTCTGCTCGCGGCGTGAGGCGAAGGGGCCGGCGTTCCCGATGCAGCCTGCTCGCAGGCAAGCGTCGGAATAAGGAGAAGAGCGAGAAGTCGCATGTGGTACAGTGTGGCGCGTTACAGGAGGGGGATCGGCTCGGGAAATCTACGGCGTGGACGGCGCTCAGAGTATATTCAGCGCGATGTTACGGCACGCACGCATTCGCTCCCGCCGGCCCGGATCGGCCGTCTTTCCCATTCTCGCGCTGGCGCTGGCTGCGGGATTCATGGGCTGCGAAGCGCACGCGCCGGATCCGCCAGATGCCGAATTTCTGGTTGCAACAGCCGATTCGGCTTTCTGGGTACACAGCGGCGCGACGGGAATCCACGTCAAGGCAGTGCCCATGACCCTCGCGCACTTCGATGGGCGCTTCCACGAGGTGTTCATAGCCGATGTCGACCGATCGTTCGACGACGCTGTGTTCACAGGTGAGCGCGTCTACGTGCGCGACCTCCAGTCGAACGACTCGACACTGGTGTACGACGACACAGCCATCGTGACGATGGCGGCCCATCACGCTCGCGCATATCCCGATGCGACTCCGCTCGGGCCTCAGGATGACACACCGCAGGACCCCTCCATCTCCGCTTCAGGCGAAACGGACGTGCTGGAAGTGCGCGGCCCGTATGCGCTCCTGGAGCACCGCACGTTCTACGAGATGCCCGCGGGTGATATGCATGACACCGTACATACCGCAGTCGATCTCCGGACCGGTGCCGCGGCAACCCCCGCTGACATGCAGCGCGATTCAGCGGCGGAAGATTCCAACGTCGTTCGTTCGGTGCCGCACAGCTGGATTCGCAAGGACTACGCGCTTTACGCTCGTGGCGTCGCAGATGGATCGGTATCGATCTCCCTGCGCGACAGGTCGCAACGCTCCTGGCCGCTATTTACAGTCAGTGCGCATCCGCGCATCTACTGGCTGGACAATCCCCCGATCGACGCCGCCACGCGTCGCGCTCTCGTTCGCGCGTTCAACTCGGCGGCGGCTTACGACGAGACAGTGAAATACGTGCGATATGTGCACCCCGCGCGTCCTGCGTCGCGAGCAAGGAGTCTCCGTCATGTCTGATGGCTCGGGCGTCGCGATGCAGGCTGCACCATCAACAAACGGAAGACAGATGAAGGGGAAGACCCCGCGCGAATCCGAAGCGATCATCGCGGACCTGATGATGCCGAGCCAGGCAAACGGTCTGCGCACGCCGTCGATCTTTGGAGGAGTGGTGATGAGCATGGTCGACAAGTGCGCTGCGCTGTCGGCGATGAAACACTCCGGCGGCCAGGCGACGACGCTGTCAGTCGAGCGGATTCTGTTCAAGGAGCCGATTCTGGTCGGCGAGCTGGTCGAGATCCGGTCCCACGTCGCTCACGTGGGCAGAACGTCGATGTCAGTCGTGGCGGATGTGTACGCCGAGGATTTGCGAACCGGTGGCCGCCGCCACACCAACGAGTGCTGGTTGACCTTCGTCCATCTGGGCGATGATGGCAAGCCGGCGCCGGTTCCGCCACTGATTCTGGAGACCGAGGCCGATCATCACCTGCACGGCATCGCGGCAAGGCGCCGGGAGCAGATGCTGGCGGAACGGAACTAGGGAGAGCCGGGCCGTTTTGGAAGTGGTCATTCCCGCGAAAGCGGGAACCCATGTTATCGATCTTCAGCTGCGATGATAGCCGCCGGCACCTCGGCAGCGGGTGGATCCCCGCTTTCGCGGGGATGACGGCTTTTGCGGGATGACGACGAAGGCCATGGCCAGACATTTCTCCAACCATATTTGTGACTTTGCCGGAGGCCTCACCGGTTATATAATACCGAGAGAATTGTTCGGGTAAGTTTTCTCTCAGTCGAGGTCGATGATCCAGAGTTGGTCGCCGGAGTCCAGCCCAGCATTTGCCGCAGCAGGCGCCGAACTGGCGGCCGTGCTATTGCAGATTTCGGTCACACTCGGGCTCATGGTGGTCTGCGCATGGCAGTACCGCGAGTACCGCAAGCCGGTGTTCGCGTGGTGGTCCCTTGCGTGGGGACTGTATGTCGTGCGACTCGCGGCGATTGGCGCGTTCCTGTTCACGCGCGAATCGGTACTGCTCTACTGGCACCAGGTCTTCACTGGATGGACGGCGCTCGCCGTGCTCGCGACCGCGCTGGTATTCTCGGGCAGATTCCGGCGACGACGCTGGCACATAATTGCGGTTCTGTTCCCACCTGTCTGGTCCTACTTCGCAGTCTACCATCTCGGAGCGTACACACTCGCTTCGGTCCCGATGGTGCTGTTCCTGTCGTGTGCGACGCTGTGGACGGGAGTCGTGTTCTATCGCTACGCACGCAGCACCCGGTCGACCGGCGCGACCGTACTCGCCGCGGCGTTTTTCGTCTGGGGCGTACATCATCTCGACTATCCCGTGCTGCGCGCGTACGGCGCGTGGCTACCGTGGGGATACTACGTCGACGTGCTCCTCACGATCACAGTCGGCGCGGGGATTCTTCTGCTCGTCACAGACGACCTGCGTCGCGGAGTCGGTACACTCGGCACTCTCTCGTCCGATCTGATGTCGGCCGCATCGTCGTCGCGTGAGCGCGTTGTCGCGACGGTTCTTCAGCGGATCGTTTCGGTGCCGGCGGTGAGCGGTGCAGCGGTATTCCGGCTCGACCCGGTACGTGACGGGTATTTCGAGCTCGGGGTCGGCGCGTGCGAGGGTTGGAGTGGTACGACGCCAACCGGGTCGCAGGCCGAGCTGCTGTCGCGTGTCGCGGCTGGTTCGCAACGCGCATTCATCGCACCGGAGTGGAGCGCTGCCGCGGATGCAATCGGCGACGGGCTCGCGTTTCCTTTTGCAGCGGTTCTGCCCGTCGAGGAGCGCGGCCCGGAAGGCGGCGGCAGCGCGCTCGTTATAGTCGCGGAAGATCACGTTCCATTCGCAGCCCTCGACGCGAACTTTCTCACCGCGCTCGGCCGGCAGATGAGCGGCACTCTCGAAAATTCGCGCCTGTATGGCGCGCTGCAGCAGCGCACCGCTGACCTGGAGCGCCTCTCGACACGAATGGTGTTGCAGCAGGAAGATGAACGACGCAGGCTGTCGCGCGAGCTGCACGATGAAACCGCGCAGCTCCTGTCGGCCGTGAAGATGGAGCTCGCTATTCTTCGCGACGTGGTTCCCGCGTCCGACGCAGGCCGCGTTGACGAAGCACTCGCGCTGACCGATGCCGGCATACGCAGCATCCGCGCGGTGATTCACGATCTGCGGCCCTCACTGCTGGACGATCTGGGGCTGGTGCCAGCGCTGCGATCCGTCGCGACGGCATTCGCGCAACGATCCGGCACGGAAGTGCGTCTCGATCTTCCACCAGCGCAGGAGTTTCCTGCACTCGAAGACGGTGCAGATCTCGCGTTCTATCGCGCCCTTCAGGAGGCGTTGTCGAACATCGGCCGTCACGCTGGCGCATCGGTCGTCCACATAGCTCTTCGTTGCAAAGATGGCAGCGTCAGGCTGACGGTCATCGACGATGGATGCGGACTTCCATCCGGGCGCGGCGGCGCCGTGCACTCCGGCATGGGACTCATCGGAATGCGGGAGCGATTCGCGTCACTCGGCGGCTCCGTCGAGCTCTGCGACAATCCAGGCGGAGGCGCTCGGCTCGCCGCGAGTCTGCCGCTGGACGTGGGTGTCATCGCGTGACCGCAGTGACGCAGGAGATAACGGTCCTCGTAGCCGACGATCACGCTGTGGTGCGCGCGGGGATCAGGCACATTCTCGAATCGATGCCTGGTGTCGCGGTGGTCGCCGAGGCCACTGATGGACCGTCCGCGTTGCGGCTTGCACGAGAGCAACGTCCCGATGTGATAATACTCGACGTTTCCATGCCCGGCGGATCAGGGCTTGGCGTGCTCGCCGAATTGCGGCGCGATCTGGAGAACACGCGCATTCTGATGTTGAGCATGCACGACGATGCGGAATACATTGCGGAGAGCGTGCGTGCGGGTACGCACGGCTACCTGTTGAAGGACAGCGCAGCGACGGATCTGCGCGCCGCAGTTCGCGCCGTGATGGCTGGTGAGACGTTCTTCAGTCCCGAGCTGGCGCGGCCGCGTGTTACACCCATTGAACAAACCGAATCGCCAATTACCAGGCGCGAGCGACAGGTGCTCGTGCGTGTCGCCGCTGGCGGTACCAACAAGGAGATCGCGGCGGATCTCGGAATCAGCCACCGAACGGTCGAGACCCACCGCGAGAGCATCGCGCGCAAGCTGGGCATCTCATCGGTCGCCGGCCAGACACGTTACGTGATAGAGCACCATCTCACAGATGATTGAACGTTCAGAGGAATCCACTCTTCCGGCGCGGCACATCGGACCCCGCATTGCCTGGATCGCCGGCGCGCTTGCCGTCATTGCCTTGCTGATCTGGCAGGGCGTGAGTCGGGGAGGGAATCCGGACCCTGCGCTCGACCACAGCTCGACCGCGGCGTCGATCGACATTGCGGTGCTCGTCTTCCGCGAGGGTCTCGAATGCATTCTCGTGCTCTCCGCGATAACTGCGAGCATGGTGGGCGACAGCAAGTTGTATCGAAGGCCCATAACACTCGGCGCCGCGGTCGCGTTCGTCGCAACGTTGCTGACGTGGCGAATCGTCGTCGGCATTCTTGACAGCATCCAGGATAGTGTGCCGGCGCTCGACCTGCAGGCGGCAACGGGACTGATCGCGATAATCGTGCTTCTCATCGTGATGAACTGGTTCTTTCACAAGTTCTACTGGTCCGGCTGGATCTCGCTGCATACCAAGAAGAAGCGCGCGTTGCTCAAGAGCGCCGATCGCGGCGAATCGCGCGCGCGCGTTGCGTGGGGCCTTGCGGCGCTTGGATTCACGTCGCTGTATCGCGAGGGCTTCGAGGTGGTTCTCTTCCTGCAGAACTACCGGCTCAAGCTGGGCGGTCACGCGGTGCTGAACGGAGTGATCGTCGGTCTCATCTTCGCCAGCATCGTGGCGGTGCTGACGTTCGTCGCGCATCGCAAGCTGCCGTACAAGCGCATGCTCGTGCTCACCGGCGCGCTGCTTGGAGTCGTGCTGCTGGTCATGGTTGGCGAGCAGGCGCAGGAGATGCAATTGGCGCACTGGATCGGGACGACTCCGATTCCAGCTCTCGATGGAATCATTCGTCCGTGGATGGGCCTGTGGTTCGCCGTCTTCCCGACGGTCGAGACGCTTGTCGCGCAGGCGATTGCCGCGGTTCTGGTATTGGGGTCGTACGCGGTCGTCGAGGTCCAGCTCTCGCGGCAGCGCACCGCAGCGGTGCAACATGACGTCAGCCTCGGCTTGCTACAACCCCACAACACCGCCGATTAGATTCGGCAAATGGATTGGGGGCCACTGCTCGACGCGCGACACCCGTCGTTTCCCATGGTTCGAGAGATCGTGGCTGACCTTCGCCGCGATTTGTCGATCTGGCGCGACAAGGTGCGCGAGTTCGAGCTCGCATCGGTGAACAGTACGGCGGCGGAGCCGGGTGAGGCGGCGGCGGAACTCGAAGCCGAGGTGCGCGCGCTGGCCGTGGACATCGAGAGCTACGTCGCCGAGATCAATTATCTTGGCGTCGAGCTGGACGTGCAGCAACTCTTCGAGGAGGGACCGTGAGCATCAAGAATATGAAGCCCTTTCAGACCGCGGACGGCACGCTTTGGGGTGTCGAGGTCCAGCTTCCGGGCCATAGCAGCGCAAACATCATTTTCCATCATCCGGACCCCAGCACGTCGCGCAAGGACCGGTATGCTCGATTCGACTGGCGCGGGGTCGACGCCTCGGTCGTTACCGAGCGGGTCCCGGTCTCGAAGATCCAGGCCGCGCTGACCGATTCGGCGATCGCCGATCTCTTCAAGCGGTCGATGCCAATAGGGTTCGGGGCGCCGGCCTTCGCGCCGGCATAGGCCCTACCGGCCTGGCGCAAAGCAGGCACAGGAGCCTGCCCATACAGAAAAACCCCAGGAGTTATCCCGGGGTTAGGCTGCCACGCACGCCGTCATTGGAACTCTACGTCCTACCGATCGGCGGCGGGCAATACAATATCTATTTACAAGACGCAGGCCGAAGCCTGACGTAACATCAAAGTGGAGCTGAGGGGAATCGAACCCCTGACCTCTGCAGTGCGATTGCAGCGCTCTACCAACTGAGCTACAGCCCCGCGACCGTGAATTCTGGTTGCGACAAAGGCGTAGCTACCCGTCGCACACGGGTGGTACTCCACCAATTATAGGCCGGAACGACCCAAAAGTCAACTTCGATATATTGGGCCATGGATCTGAGCGTTCGGTTTTTAGGAACATCTGCTTCTCGGCCCACCGTCGAGCGCAACGTCACCTCGCTGGCGATCCGCCGGGGGGGCGAGACGTTTCTTTTCGACTGCGGTGAAGGGACTCAGCGTCAAATGATGCGCTACGGCGTCTCATTCAACGTGGGTGACATCTTTTTCACCCACATGCACGCTGACCACATTCTCGGGGTGACGGGACTCATACGCACCATGGCGCTGCAAGGGCGGGCCGAACCCATGAGGCTCTTCGGGCCGCCCAAATCAGAGCGGCTGCTGCGCCAGGCGGTGACGCTCGGAAGCGACAAACAGCACTTTCCTATCATCTACACGGAGATGACACCCGGTGAGCCGCTCCAGCGTGATGGCTACTCCATCCTCCCGTTTGGCGTCGAGCACGGCGGCGCGCTGGCGCTGGGTCTGGCGATCGTGGAGAGCCCGCGACTGGGCCGGTTCAACCCCGATCTTGCGCGGTCGATGGGAATTCCAGAGGGCCCGCTCTGGGGTCAGATCCATAAGGGGCACGAGATAACGCTGGCGGACGGGACGGTCGTGCATCCATCGGAGCTCGTGGGACCGACGCGCGCCGGACGGAAGCTCGTCTTCACGGGCGACGCTCGTCCCTCGGACACGACGATCGAGATCGCCACTGGCGCCGATCTCCTGATTCACGAGGCGACGTTCGCTGACGAGGAAGCGGCGCTCGCACTCGAGACCGGTCACAGTACCGCTCGCGAGGCCGCAATGGTTGCGGAAAAGGCTGCGGTGAAGCGATTGGTGCTCACGCACATATCATCGCGATACTCCCGTGACGTGCAGGAGCTGGCCGCGGAAGCCAGGTCGGTGTTTCCATCCGCTGTCGTCGCGCGGGACGGGATGGAGGTAGTGATCCCGTTCGACGACGAGGAAGCTGCGATCTAGCGAAGCGCTGAATCCACGTCCGCTTTCAGTGCGCTGTACAGCACGACATTGAAGCGATTCTCCTCGGGTTCCGCCTTGTCCACGAAATCGCCCATCGCAGTACCGCCCAGCTTGCCGAGGAAGCGAAGGATTGCACTCTCACGGACAGTGGTGGAGCCGCGGCGGCTCATCAGCGTGGGTCCGCCGGGCTGGTCGTGGATGGTGAAGCGGAATTGCGTGCCGTTTCCCTCGAACGGACGGCGCAGCGGCGACTTGATGAGAAGCCCGACGATCGGGGGAAGCACCCAGCTTGGCTCCTTTGTGAAGCGGAGAGCCCAGCCGCGATCGTGCTCGGTGTGGATGTTGACCCACTCCCCGCTCATGTGCTCGACGCCGATTGTGAACAGCTTGATCTTCGCGGTCAGATCCACCCGCATCGCGAGCGTGTCGGGCATGGGGCGGATGGAGCCGTCGAGTGGAGCGAAATGTCCGTCACGTGACCGCAGATGGAGTGTGATGTAGCCATCGCGGGACGTCACGTCGAGCCAGCTCGATCCGCGCGAGTCCTGCAGTGTGAAGTGAAGCTTCACCTTGTCTGCATACTTTGCCATGTACGCCGCATACGCCGGATAAATCTTGCGAATTCCCTCGGGCGTGATGTGTACTACTGCATAAAGACTGTTGGCGCCATCTACATCGCGCGTTGAAGTCAGCGTGTCGAGCGAGTAAAGTCTGCCCAGCGCGTCAGTGGTTCGGGGGAACTGCGTGCGATATGCGGCACGCAGTTCTGCTCCGCTGTGTCCTTCACTCGCCGCCAGCCACCGTGTAATGACGTTCCCGAAGTCGTTTGCCGTGATGGTTCCAGCGACGAAATCGACGCCGGTGAACCAGTCGTAATCGTCGTTGTTGAGCTTGTGAAGGCGCATGATGTGGCGTCCTTCTCCAAGCTCGTGTACGGGGTCATCCGTGACGGCATTGCTGAAGATGTAGCGACCATCCCGGAACGTGGCGTTGCCGAACAGCGTGCGATATCCGTCTGGCCCGGACGATGTCCAGAGCGACGTGTCGCCATAAACCTGGGACGGCGTGAGCGCATAGTGCAGCAACATTTCTCGCGCGCGAGCGTAGCGCGGTGTACGCTCGACGTTCGTGAAACGCTTGACGAACGCTCCGAACAGTCCATCGGCGTTTGCCTTCGCCTGGGCGGGCGTGGGTCCGAACGCAGCTGGGACGTCGGCACATGCCGCGATCGTCGCCGCGATCGTGACGAAGGTCGCCGCGCGCGCGATCGATCGGAGGGTCTGCGCTATTCTGGAACGCTTGATCAAGGTGTGATATGAGGGTCAGTGCAGGAGCATACAAAGATATTCTCCGGAGAGCGCAACCCCAACATGTGCGTCTGATGAGTACAGAGGGTTTGAGCGCCACTCGGCATGCCGCTTGCCTCGTGTAGCACTATCATCGTGCAAATACGGAGGTTGAGCACATGGGAGACATGAACAAGAAGGGTGCCGCAAACGAGGCAAAGGGCGCGATCAGGGAAACCGCCGGCAAAGTCAAGGGCGACGTCGGCGATGCGCTCGATGATTCGAGCATGCACGCCGAGGGTCGTGGCGAGCAGCTGAAGGGCAAGATTCAGAAGAACTTCGGCAAGGCTGAGCGTGCGCTCGACCCGGATAAGCATCGGGATTCGACCGATTCAGACAGGAAGCGTCGGGACTGATCGGCGATCTTTACTGGATCGTAGCAAACAGGCTTGAACAAAGCGGGGCCGGCGTAATGCCGGCCCCGCTTTGTTTTTTAATTCGTCATTCCCGCGAAAGCGGGAATGACGAGTCCTGGCAGCGTCAGAACGTGTAGCGCAGCGTGAGGTTTCCGTAGACCGTCGCCTTGTACGGTCCGGGGATGATGTATCCGTCGCCGTGGCCGCCGTCCGGTGCCTGTGCGAGACCGGCGTAGTTCGGGCCGACGAACAGGAAGCTGTAGTACGTGCTGCCGAGCAGGTTGTCGCCGCCCAGGGACGCATCGAGCGACCAGTGCCTGTCCAGCTTCGTCTTGTAGCCGATCTTGGCGCCGAGCAAGTCGTATGACTTGACGTAGGTCGAGTTGTCGAACGTTACAGGGACCTTGTCGACGTACTGATAGGTGCTGTTGAGGTAGATCCCCTGGTTGCTGGTCAGGTCGAGTCCGCTGTTGAACATGTTGCGCGGAACGCGTGGCACCGCCCTGTCCGAGAAATCGACGGTGGCAGCGGTGTTGTTGTTATCGCTCTTGAAGTCGATGAATCTGGAATCGTTGTACGTGTACGATGCCCACGGACGTACCAGCGACACGAGTTGCGTGGGGTCGTCGATCACGAGATAGCTGAGTGATGCTTCCGCACCGCGGTCGCGCTGTTTGCCTGCGTTGGTCGTGTACGTTATCGAGTTCGCCGTCTGTGAAATGAGCTTGTCGGTGTTCTCGACGTCGAACAGCGAGACCTGGCCGTTCAGGCGATTCGCGAAGAGGCTCCCCTGCGCTCCCACTTCATACTGCACGGCGCGCTCGGGCTTCAGCGAGAGATCGACAGCGCCGGTGTTGTCGATGGTATTGCTCAGCAGCGGCGGCGTGTAACCGGAGCTGACGCTCGCGTACACCGACGCGCTGCTGCCGAAGCCCCTGGTTAGCGCGACGCGGGGCGCGATCACTGCGTCGAACGACCTGACCTGCGTCGTCGCGCTGTCGAACACCTGGCCGCTTCTCAGCATGTTGCGGATACCGAATTCGTTCTTGTTGAGGCTCGCGCCAACCGTCAGCGTAAACTGGCTCGGCATGGCGAAGTTCCATTCCGTGAACAGCGACGCGATGGTGGCGTAGTTCTCCTGATCCGTGGGTCGCTGAGGGTATGGCGGCGCCGGAACGATGAACACGCCATTGGTCGAGATGTTGGTGCGCTCGAGCATTCCGCCCAGTGTGCCGGTCACATCGACCACACCCCACTGGCCCGAGTAGCCGAATGCCGAGCGTGCGCCGAAGGTGAACTGGTTGGCGTCCGTGAAGCCGTGGGCGAATGGCTGGCCGTAAGTACGACCTGTGCCGAAGACGGTGGTCTTGTTGGTGATGTCGTCGGTCAACCGATAATTGTCGGTCAGGCCGGTGATGAAGCTGGTGATCTGGATGTGCGAGTCGTTGGCGAGGTAGGCTGCGTTGCTCACCGGGCGACGCGCGTAGAAGTCGGCGCTGTCGATCTCGCCTGCGAGCTCCTCGAACGACCGGTTGTAGGCGAAATACGCGGACAGGGTCTGGTTGTCGCTGACCGTGTAATCACCCGTCGCGCTGAGGTAATCCTTGAGAGATCCGCTGTGTTGACGGAATGAATCGTAGGTCTGATGGCCGTAATTCAACACCAGGTCCGACGAGTTCGTCGCGGTCTGGAAACTGGTATTGCTGCGGAGCAGACCATAGCTCCCGCTCGTCAGCTGCTGACTGAGGCTGGTCTCGTTCGGCGTTGGGCGCGCAGTGGTAAATCTCACCGTACCGCCTATCTGGCTGCCATACTGGCTCGATGCTGGCCCCTTGATGACTTCGACATTGCCGAGTGTTGAATAGTCAATGTCGTCGAGAATGGTCGCACCGGAAGCATCGGTGACCGGGATGTCGTTCAGAAAGACGTTGTATCCCAAACCGTTGGAGTTCGGGCTGTTGCCACTCGTGCTCGGGTAGTAGCCGCGGATCGTGATGCGGGCACCGCCCCAGGGTGTGCGCGACTGCATGAAGACGCCGGGAACGGTATTGATCGAGTTCTCGAGGCTCAGCCCGCTCGCGCGATTGAGATCCTGCTGAGTGAGGACCGCGGTGGATGGCGTCGGCTTGTTGGCGACGATCTGCACACCGGGAAGCTTGGTCTGCGATGGCGTGAGTCTGATGCGCAGCGGAACACTCGCATCGGTCACCGGGATTTC
>Ga0207678_10001068_pt1 | contig 25098 bp, 22 predicted proteins | sample KBSC63metaG_FD_184319 | JGI IMG/M metagenome (GOLD analysis project Ga0207678, IMG submission 184319) | Corn rhizosphere microbial communities from Kellogg Biological Station, Michigan, USA - KBS C6-3 metaG (SPAdes) (version 2) | ecosystem: Host-associated > Plants > Roots > Rhizosphere > Soil ... | reverse complement strand
ACTGACGTCCGGAGTGCATGCGAACATGTGTTCGCCATGCCGCCTCGTCCGAAGCCGCCGCCAAAGCCGCTGCTCACGAATCGCGGGCGACCCCCGTCGGAGACGCGCACGAGGCCCGTCGAGGTCCGGCACTGTCCCCACCACGGGGAGGTGGAGTTCGCCAACTACGCCTCCGGCAATGGTCGGTTTCGGTGGTACTGCAAGCGCTGCCTGGGGGAGGCGGTCACGAGGCGCCACCAGAAGATCAAGCAGATCCTGGTCGCCGAAGGCGGCGGTGCTTGTGCGGTCTGCGGATATGACAGGACTGTCGTCAACCTGCATTTCCACCACGTCGATCCCGCCACGAAGAGCTTCGCGGTGAACATGGCGCGAGGTAAGTCGCTCACGACGTTTCGCCGCGAGGCTGCGAAATGCGTGCTCGTATGCGCCAACTGCCATGGCGAGATCGAGGCCGGTCTGATTCCATCGCCGCCCCCTCAGGCGAAGTGGGGCGAGAAGTGGGTGCCCGTCGATGACGCGACGCTGCCTCCGCTCGGTGCTGTCGAACCATCTGAGCAGCGCCAGCTAACCATCGAGCTCGAGGCCGCGGGCGAGCTCAGACCGGGGCGTTCCAGCGCTGGATGACGCGGTAGTCGTGTTCCCAGCCGAGCCGCGAGAGGGTGGCGGTGCCGAGGCCGAAAAGCTGGCCGTCGGCGGGCGGGAGGTCGAGCCAGCGGGCGGCGAGGACGCGGAGGACGTGGCCGTGGGCGAAGACGGCGACCGTGGCGCCGCCTTCTTCATCGGCGGCGGCGGGGGTGGCGAGGAGGTCGGCGACGATCCGGTCGGCGCGGGCGCCGACGTCGGCGGCGGACTCTCCGTCCGGGCAGCCGTCGCGCCAGAGCAGCCAGCCGGGGCGGTCAGCGCGGATGTCGGCGCTGGTCCGGCCCTCGTAGTCGCCGTAGTCCCATTCGAGGAGGTCGTCGGTGAACTCGGCGCGATCGCCGAGGCCGGCGAGCTCGCAGGTCTCGCGAGCGCGGGAGAGCGGGCTGCAGAGGACGCGATCGAAGGCGACGGCGGCGAGCGGCCCGCGAAGCGCTCGCGCTTCCGCCTCGCCCTCCGCGGTCAGCGGGATGTCGGTGCGCCCGGTGTGGCGGAGCGTCCGGCTCCACTCGGTCTCGCCGTGGCGGGCCAGCCAGACGACCGGGCGCCCCGGTCCTGTCGTCCCCGAAGGCGGCTTCGGCACCCGCGGCACTACAGCTCCGCGAGCCCTTCCTCGGGCGAGGAGGCCTGCGCGTGCAGGCGGGTCGGGATCCGGCCCGCGTGGCGGGCCGCCCAGCCGGCGGCTACCGCATCCCGCATCGCGACCGCCATCCGCTCCGGGTCGGCGGCGCGGGAGACGGCGCTCGCCAGCAGCACCCCGGCGCAGCCGAGCTCCATCGCCAGGGCGGCGTCGGAGGCGGTGCCGATGCCGGCGTCGAGGATCACGGGCACCCCGGCAGCCTCGACGATGATCCGGATGTTGTAGGGATTGCGGATCCCCGCGCCGGAGCCGATCGGCGAGCCGAGCGGCATCACCGCGGCGCAGCCGATCGCCTCGAGGCGGCGGGCGAGGATCGGGTCGTCGCTGCTGTAAGGGAGGACGGTGAAGCCGTCGTCGACGAGCTGCTCGGCGGCGTCGAGGAGCTCGCTCGGATCGGGCAGGAGCGTTCGGTCGTCGCCGATCACCTCGAGCTTCACCCAGTCGGTGTCGAAGGCCTCGCGGGCGAGCTGCGCCGTGCGGACGGCGTCGCGGGCCGTGTAGCAGCCGGCCGTGTTCGGGAGCACGAACAGCCCGAGCCGCTCGATCACGTCGAGCAGCGTCCCGCTCGAGCCGGGGTCGACCCGGCGCAGCGCGACCGTGACGATCTCGGTGCCCGAGGCGACGAGCGCCCGCTCGAGATCGCCGTGGGAGCGGAAGCCGCCGGTGCCGACGATCAGGCGCGAGGCCCACTCCCGGCCGCCGAGCTGGAACGGTTCCTCCCCGGGGGCTCCACCGCCGATCGCCTCGACGACCTCGACCCGCTGCCCGGCGGCGAGCGGCGTCGATCCCAGCTCACCGCGCGGCACAACCTCCCCATCGAGCGCGATCGCGATCCCGTGCCGATCCGGGTCGAGCCCGGCGGCACGGGCGGCGTCGGCGACGCTCGCCCCCTCGGCGAGCTCGACCTCGCGCCCGTTCAGCTCGACGATCACGCCCGCGATCCGGTCGGGACGAAGCGGTCGGGAGCGAGCGCCGCCGCGGCGTCGGGCAGCGCCTCGCCGCGCAGGCAGGCGCCGATCACCGCGGCAGTGAACGGAGCGAGGAGGACGCCGTTGCGATGGTGGCCGCCGGCGACGAGCAGGCGCTCGACCGCGGTAGCGCCGATCAGCGGCGCGTTGTCGGGGGTCGTCGGCCGCAGCCCCGCCTCGCATCCGGCAAGCTCGAGCTCGGCGATCTCGGGCAGGGCCCGGTAGGCCTCGCGGAGCAGCTCGTGGACGCCGCCGGCGGTGACCCGAGTGTCGAATCCGCGATCCTCGACCGTCGCCCCGACGACGACCTCGCTGCTCGCCCGCGGGACGATGTAGACGCGCTCGGCGGCGATGATCCGCTCGCATGGCCGCTCGTCGCGTCGCGCCCGGAGCCGGACGATCTCCCCCTTCATCGGCCGCACCGGCAGCTCCAGGCCGGGAACCTCGATCGAGCCGAGCCAGGCCCCGGCCGCGAGCAGGACGCGCTCGGCGGCGATCGCCGTGCCGTCGCCGAGCTCGACCCCGCGGACGCCGCCGTCGCTCAGGCGCACGCTCGCAACCGATCCCGCCCGCATCCGCACGCCGGCTCGCTCGCAGGCCGAGCGCAGCGCCATCGTCACCCGCCGCGGGTCGACTTCGCCCTCCCCCGGCGCCACGTAGCCACCGGCGACATCGGGGCTGAGCCCCGGCTCGAGCCGCCGGCAGGCCCGCGCGCCCATCCAATCCGACTCGAGCCCGAACTGCCCGTGGAGCTCGTGACGGCGGCGCAGCTCGGCCGCCTCGTCGCGGTCGAGGCCGACGTGGAGCGCGCCGCAGCGCCGGTAGCCGACGTCGCCGCCGCCCTCAGCTCCGAGGCGCTCGGCCCAGTCCGGCCAGCGCCCGGCCGAGTCCAGCGCCGCCGCAAGCAGCGCCTCCTCCCCCCAGCTCGCCTCGCCGACCGGAGCGATCATGCCCGCCGCCACCTCCGACGCGCGGCCGTCCGCGCCGGGATCGACGACCAGCACCTCGAGACCGGAGCCGGCGGCCTCGAGGGCGCAGGCGAGCCCGATCAGGCCGCCGCCGGCGATCACGAGTTCGGCCCCGCTCGCTTCCCTCTCGTTCTCGCCGGCCATGCTGCGTCTCGCCTCCAAGTGGTTGCCGGGGGGCGGGATCGTCCATCCCTGCGCCGGCACGACCCGGATCAGGTTCGGACGGTCGGCGGCGCCAGCCGCCCTCTCAGCCGGTCGCTTCCGGCTCCCGTTGACGACCTGATCGTAGCGCCGGCCCCACGCCGCGCCCGGCGCCGTTATCTACGCTTCCGCCCGATGCCCGAGCCGGAGCCGAAGCCCGCGTTCCTTCCCACGCCCCTCGAGCGGCTCGCGCGATCGCGCCTCTACCTCGTGACCGAGGCCGGCGCCGACCCGGCCACGCTCGGACGCCTGCTCGATCAGGCGCTGCGCGGCGGCACCGACCTGATCCAGCTTCGCGACAAGGACGCCGACGAGGAGAGCCTGCTCGCAGCCGCCCCCGCCTTTCGCGCCGCGGCCGATCGCCACGGGGCACTCTTTCTGATCAACGATCGGCCCGACCTCGTCGCGGCGTGCGGCGCCGACGGCGTCCACGTCGGCCAGGACGACACGCCGGTCGAGAGGGCCCGCACGCAGGCCGGCGCGGACGCGATCGTCGGACTCTCGACCCATTCGCCGGCCCAGCTCGACGCCGCCCATGCGGCCGGCCCCGGCCGGCCCGACTACGTCAGCGTCGGTCCCGTCTGGGAGACGCCGACGAAGGCCGGGCGACCGGCGGCCGGGCTCGAGTACGTCGGCTACGCCGCCGAGCACGCGACGCTGCCGTGGTTCGCGATCGGCGGGATCGACCCCGACAACGTCGCTGCCGTCGCCGCGGCAGGCGCCGCACGGATCGTCGTCGTCCGCGCGATCCGCGACGCCGCCGAGCCCGCGGCGGCCGCAGCAACGCTTCGCGCCGGCATCGATCCGGCCGGCGAGGAGCAGCGGTGAGCAGCCGCGAGCGCAAGCGCGCCGAGCGCCGCAAGCGAAAGGGGCGGTCCGCGGCGCCCCCGGAAGCCGGCGCCGGGCCGGAAGCCGGCGATGACGCGGACGACGCCTCCTCCCCGACCGATCTCGCGGCGGCGGCCGAGTCGGAGGGCGTCAGCCGCTCCGAGCTCAAGAACCGGGCAGCCCGCGAGCAGCTCGAGCCGCTCGAAGAGGGCGAGCGGCCGCTCGTCGTCACGATCGGCGCCGTCCTCTCGCTCGCAATCGCGATCAGCATCGTCGTCGCCTGGCTGGCCGGCGTCGAGGTCCAGGTCGGCAACACCGACATCGAGGAGCGGCCGAGCGCCTTCCAGGTCTTCCCGCCGGCGATCCTCTTCGCGGTGATGGGGATCGGGATGCTCCGATCGCGCTACTGGGCCGTGCTCGGCTTCCAGGCGATCATGGCGATCATCATGATCGGCGCCTTCATCACGCTGATCGCGGCGACGTCGGTCTTCCAGGCGATCTCAACCTTCCTCGTCCTCACGATCGCCGGGACGCTCTTCTGGTTCACGGTGAAGGCGCTCGCGCGGATCCAGATGCCCTCGCCGGGCGAGCGAACGCGAGGCCGGTAGAGTCGCCGCCATGGCAGATTCCCCGCAATATGACGTGATCGTCGTCGGCTCCGGACCGGGCGGCTATCACGCCGCGATCCGCGCCGCCCAGCTCGGCCTGAAGGCGGCCGTCGTCGAAAAGGACGAGACCGGCGGCCGCTGCCTCAACTACGCCTGCATCCCGGCGAAGACGCTGCTCCGCACCGCCGAGATCTACGAGCAGGCCAGAAACGGCGAATCGATCGGGATCGTCGCCACCGACATCTCGCTCGACTGGACGAAGCTGCACGAGCGTCGCGAGGAGGTCCGCAAGGGGCTGACCGGCGGCGTTGCCGGCCTCTTCAAGAACCACAAGATCGACCTGATCGAGGGCGAGGGCAAGCTGACCGCCGAGGGCAACGTCGCGGTCGGCGATCAGACCTACGAGGCTGCGAACGTGATCCTGGCGACCGGCTCGGTCGCGCTGCCGATCCCGGGGACCGAGTTCGGCGGCCGGATCCTCGACACCTGGGGTGCCTGGTCGCTGCCCGAGCTGCCGGCGAGCATGGCCGTCGTCGGGGCCGGCGCCTCGGGCTCCGAGATCGCCTCCGGCTACGCCCGCTTCGGCACCGAGGTGACGCTGCTCGAGATGCTCGGGCAGATCCTCCCGGCCGAGGACAAGGACATGGCCCGCGTCCTCGAACGCAGCTTCAAGAAAGAGGGGATCGAGGTCGTCACCGGCGCCCGGGTCGAGAACGTCGAGGCCGGATCCGACTCGGTCAAGTTCACCTACGGCGAGGAGTCGAAGACCGTCGACTACCTCGTGATCGCCGGCGGTCGCGGCGCCGACGTCGCTGCGCTCGGCCTCGACGCGGTCGGACTGAAGCTCGACGACGACGGCCGGATCGACGTCGACGATGCCCAGAAGACGTCCGTCGACGGCATCTACGCGATCGGCGATCTCACGCCCGGCCCGGCGCTCGCCCACAAGGCGCAGGAAGAGGGCATCGTCGCCGCCGAGTCGATCGCCGGCCAGGAGATCCACCCGATCGACCGCGACGCGATCCCCGGCGCGACCTTCACCCATCCCCAGGTCGCCAGCGTCGGCCTCACCGAGGCGGCCGCCAAGGAAGCCGGGCACGACGTCAAGACCGCCAAGTTCAAGCTCGGCGGGGTCGGCGGCGGCTCCGTCTACGACGACCGCGACGGGATGGTCAAGCTGGTCGTCGATTCCGCCTACGGCGAGATCCTCGGCGCCCACATCGTCGGCAACCGCGCCTGCGACATGATCGCCGAGCTGGTCGCCGTCAAGGACCTGGAGGGCGGCTACCAGGAGCTCGCCCGGATCATCCATCCCCACCCGACGATCTCCGAGGCGATCCCCGAGGCCGCGAGGGCGATCGACAAATGGGCGATCCACGCCTAGACGAGCCGGGCGTCGCCTTCTATTTCGACCTCGGCTCCCCCTACGCCTATCTGAGCGCCGAGCGGGTCAGCCGCCTGTTCGCCGACGCCGGGCTCGCGCAGCCGGAGTGGAAGCCGGTCCTGCTCGGCGGCCTGTTCGCCCGCTTCGAGCGCGGCTCGTGGTCACTGACGGATGTCCGTGAAGAAGGCATGCGGGAGGTCGAGCGCCGCGCCCAGGCGCAGGCGCTGCAGCCGATTCGCTGGCCCGATCCCTTCCCCGCGAACACATTGCATGCGATGCGGGTAGCGACGTACGCGAAGTCGATCGGCAGGACGATCTCGTTCGCGCTCGCCGCGTTCCGGCAGGCGTTTGCGGGCGGTCGCGACCTGACCGATCCCGACAACGTCGCGATCGCCGCCGCCGCCTGCGAGCTGCACCCGAACGCGATCGCCAAGGCGGCCGCGAGCGCCGCCGTCAAGGCGCGGCTGCGCGAGGAGACCGACCGCGCCGGCGACCGCGGCGTCTTCGGCGTCCCGGCCGTCGCCGCCGGCGACGAGGTGTTCTGGGGCGACGACCGGCTCGAGGAGGCGGTCGCGGCGGCGGCGCGGCTGCAACGATCGGCGCCGTGAGCCCCTGGCCGCGCTTTGCGGGCGTCGATACAGTGGCCGCCATGATCACGAAGCTCGATTTCATCGGCGTGCCCTCGCGGGACGCCGACCGCACGCGGGCCTTCTACGTCGAGACGCTCGGTCTCCGGCCCGACCCCAAGTCCGACTACGAGTTCTGGGTCGGCGACACCTGCTTCGGCATCTGGGAGCCGGAGAAGATGGGCTTCGAGTTCACCCCGTCCCACAACGGCCATCCGGCACTGCACGTCGACGACGTCGCCGCCGCCCGGGCCGAGCTCGAGGCGAAGGGCATCGAGTTCCTCGGCGAGACCCTCGACACCGGCGTCTGTCACATGGCCCTCTTCAAGGACCCCGACGGCAACGATCTGATGCTCCACCACCGCTACGCCGACTAGATCCGATCGCCTTCGGCGGGGCACCGGGCGGGCGGACGGGCTTGGGTATGGTGCGGGAGGTTGGCTGATACGGAGGACACGAGCGAAGTTCGGACGCCGGCGGGCGTTCTGAACAGCTCACGGGGCCGCGAGCTCCCCGACGCCGAGACGAGCCGCGAACTGCTCCGCCAGATGGCCCTGATCCGCCGCTTCGAGGAGGAGGCGGGCCGCCAGTACCAGCGCGCGAAGGCCGGCGGCTTCCTGCACCTGGCGATCGGCGAGGAGGCGACGATCGTCGGCACGACCTCGGTCATGGAGCCCGACGACTACCTGATCGGCACCTACCGGACCCACGGGCACGCGATCGCCCGCGGCACCGACCCCAAGAACGTGATGGCCGAGCTGTTCGGGCGCGAGGACGGCACCGCGCGCGGACGCGGCGGCTCGATGCACATCTTCGACGGCGACCGCCGCTTCATGGGCGGCTACGGGATCGTCGGGGGGAACCTCCCGATCGCCGCCGGGCTGGCCCTCGCCTCCGACTACAAGGGCACCGACGAGGTGACCGTCTGCATGTTCGGCGACGGCGCCTCCAACACGGGCAACTTCGGCGAGACGATGAACCTCGCGGCCCTCTGGCGGCTGCCGATCGTCTTCCTCGTCGAGAACAACCTCTACGGGATGGGGACGGCGATCGAGCGCCACTCCGCGGTCACCGACCTCTCCCGGAAGGCCGAGGGCCTCGGCGTCCCCGGCGAGCGGGTCGACGGCCAGGACGTCGTCGCGATACGGGAGTGCGTCACCGACCACCTCGAGATCGCCCGCCGTGACCGCCGCCCGACCCTCGTCGAGGCCTTCACCTACCGCTACCGCGGCCACTCGGCGGCCGACCCCGAGGTCTATCGCGACAAGCAGGAGGTCGAGGAGTGGCAGCGCCGCGACCCGATCGAGATCTTCGCCCGGCGGCTGATCGACGCCGGCACGATCGCCGAGGACGAACTCGAAGCGATCCGCGAGGAGGTCGACCGCGAGGTCGTCGCGGCGGTCGAGTTCGCCGACGCCTCGCCGGAGCCGCCGCTCGACAGCCTCTACGACAACCTCTACGTGCTCGCCGGCGAGCACGAGGGCTGGTTCGCGGTCGACGAGCGTACGCCCGACGCCTTCCGCGGCGAGCGCGAGCGCGAGGCCGCCGCCGACGAGCGGGTCCGCGAGCTGCACGAGGCGGGCGCCTCCTACGGCGGCCAGAACCCGCGCTCGGGCGGCGGCTCCGGCGAGGGTCCCGTCACCGAGACCGACGCGCCGGCCGATCAGGCGCAGGCCGAGGAGGACGAATCCATCGACGCGGACGCCTCCGAGCGGTCGGAGCAGAGCCGCCAGCAGGGTCCCGGGGGGATCGACTGATGGCGACGATGCGGATGCGGGAGGCGCTCAACGCGGCGCTCCGCGAGGAGATGGACCGGGACGAGTCGGTCCTGCTGCTGGGCGAGGACATCGGCGTCTTCGAGGGCGCCTTCAAGGTCACCGAGGGCCTGATGAAGCAGTTCGGCGAGCGCCGCGTCCGCGACATGCCGATCTCCGAGAACACGATCGTCGGCACCGGTGTCGGCGCCGCGATGGGCGGACTGCGGCCGGTCGTCGAGCTGATGACGGTCAACTTCTCGCTGCTCGCCTTCGACCAGATCATCAACCACGCCGCGGCGATCCCCTACATGTTCAACGGCCAGGTCCGGGTCCCGCTCGTGATCCGGATGCCGGGCGGGGGCGGCCATCAGCTCGGCCCGACCCACTCGCACAGCTTCGAGGCGATGTTCCTGCAGATCCCCGGCCTGCTCGTCGCCTGCCCGTCGACGGCCGCCGACGGCAAGGCCCTCCTGAAAGCAGCGATCCGCGACGACAACCCGGTCATCTTCATCGAGCACGAGACGCTCTACGGGATGCGGGGCGAGGTCCCCGACGACGACGACCACATCATCAATTTCGGCATCGCGGCGGTCCGGCGCGAGGGGACCGACGCGACGATCGTGGGCATCCTGAAGATGGCTCACGAAGCGGAGCGGGCGGCCGAGACGCTCGCCGAGGAGCACGGGATCGAGGCCGAGGTGATCGACCCGCGGACGCTCCGCCCGCTCGACCTCGAGACGATCCTCGAGTCGGTCCGCAAGACCAACCGGGTCGTGATCGTCGAAGAGGGCTGGCCGCACGGCGGCGTCGGTGCCAACCTGGCGGCGCTGATCCAGGAGCAGGCCTTCGACTACCTCGACGCGCCGGTCCAGCGGGTGACCGGCGCCGACGTGCCGATGCCGTACTCGAAGCGGCTCGAGCAGAGCGCGATCCCCCACCCCGAGCACATCGTCAGCGCGGTCCTGCAGACGACGGCGGGCGTGCGATGAGGGCGCACGTCTCGCCGGCGCGCACGTGGCTCCCGGAAGCGAAGCGGGGGAAGCGCCGTGGCTGATGTCGTCATGCCGCGGCTCTCCGACTCGATGGAGGAGGGAACGGTGCTGGCCTGGATGAAGGCGGTCGGCGACGAGGTGGCGGTCGGCGACGAGCTCGTCGAGATCGAGACCGACAAGGCGAACATGGTCTACGAGTCCGACGTCGCCGGGACCCTGACCGAGATCCTCGCCGACGAGGGAGCGACGCTGCCGATCGGCGAGGTGATCGCGCGGGTCGGCGACGACGGCGCCGCGGCCGGGAACGGGCGGGCGGCGGCGACCGCGGAGCCGGATGGCGGCGAGCCCGAGGCGCCGGCGACGAGCGCGCCGGCCGAGCCCGCGCCGCGTCCCGCCGCGGCGGCTCCCGAGACCGCTGCCTCGTCCGCGCCCGCCCCCGGCGAGCGGATCAAGGCCTCGCCGCTGGCCCGGCGGATCGCCGGCGAGCGCGGCGTCGACCTCGCGGGCCTGAGCGGGACCGGACCGGGCGGGCGGATCGTCAAGGCGGACGTCGAGGCGGCGCCTTCCGGCGACGGGGGCGCGCCGGCGGCCGAACCCGAGGTCGCCGGCCCGTCCGAGCCGCCGGCGGCCGCGGCGGAGACGCCGGAGACCGCCCGCGGCAGCGCCGAGCAGATCGAACTGACCCGGCTGCAGCAAACGATCGCCCGGCGGATGGCGGAGTCGAAGGCGACCGCGCCGCACTTCTACCTGACGAGCGAGATCGACATGTCACGGGCGGTCGAGGCGCGAGCCCGGATCAAGGCGGCGTCCGGCGAGGGCGACGTCGTCCCCTCGTTCAACGACATGGTCGTCAAGGCCTGCGCGCTCGCCCTCCGCGAGTTCCCGCGCGCCAACGGCGCCTACCGGGACGGCAAGTTCGAGGAGTACTCGCGGATCAACATCGGCATCGCGGTCGCCGCCGTGGACGCTCTGGTCGTGCCGACGATCTTCGACGCCGACCGCAAGGGGCTTCATCAGATCGCCGCCGACAGCCGCGAGGCCGCCGAGCGCGTCCGCGCCGGGACGATCACGCCACCGGAGCTGTCCGGCGGAACCTTCACCGTGTCGAACCTGGGGATGTTCGGGATCACCAGCTTCTCGGCGGTAATCAACCCGCCGCAGGCCGCGATCCTCGCGGTCGGATCGATCGAGCAGGTGCCGGTCGTCCGCGGCGACGCGATCGTCCCCGGTCACCGGATGTCCGTCAACCTGGCCTGCGACCACCGGATCCTCTACGGCGCCGAAGGGGCGAAATTTGTCGCCCGCGTGCGCGACTTGCTGGAGGAACCGGTGTTCTTGGCGATGTGAGGAGCACGATGCGGGTCAGCGAAGCGCCGCCGCCGAAGGGGAAGCCGAAGCCCCGGACGATCGACGTGCCCCTCGAGGAGCTGCCGCCGATCGACGAGCACGCGATCGAGATCGAGGCACCGGCCGAGGCGGCCTGGGACGCGCTCTTTCCGACCCTCGAGCACTCCTTCGATCGGCCGAAGGCACGCCGCTACGCGGAGCGGGTCGGCGCCGCGGTGACCGTCGCCAGGGGCGATCTCCACCACCCCGGCGGAACGCTCCCGGGCTTCACCGTGATCCGCGCGATCGCCCCGGTGATGCTCGCGCTCGCCGGCCGCCACCGGTTCTCGCAGTACGCGGTCGTCTTCCGGATCGACCTGCTGCCGGGGCAGCGCTCGCAGGTCCGGCTCGAGACGCGGGCCGAGTTCTTCGGCCGTAAGGGCCGCCTCTACCGCGCCGGCGTGATCGGCACCCGCGGCCACGTCCTGCTCGTCAACCGGATGCTGCGGGCGATCAAGCGCCGCGCCGAATCCGGCTGAGCCCGGGCCGCGTGGCCGGCGGCTGCGAGACTGCGGGCATGGTCGAACCGCTGCGCTCGAGCCGCCTCGGGCTGGTCCCCTACGCGGAGGCGACCGCGCTCCAGGATCAGCTCGCGGAGGCGCGGAGGCGCGGCGAGGTCGCCGACACCCTGCTCCTGCTCGAGCATCCCCCGGTCCTGACGAAGGGGCGACGGACCGACCCGCGCGAGCTCGGGATGGGCGAGGACTGGTACCGGTCGCAGGGGATCGACGTCCTTCCCACCGACCGCGGCGGCCGGGTCACCTATCACGGCCCCGGTCAGCTCGTCGCCTATCCGATCGTCGACCTCACCGCCCTCGGCGAGGGTCGCACCGCCGATGTCCGTGCCTGGGTCGAGCTGCTCGAGCGGGTGATGATCGCCGCGCTCGCCGACCACGGCGTCCCCGCCCAGGTCTTCAGCGGCCTGACCGGGGTCTGGACGGCGGGACGCCCGCCGATCCCCGAGGGTGCCCCGGGCCCGCAGGGGACCATGGTCGCCGCCTGCGACCCGGCGCTCGCCGCCGCCCCGCGCGAGGCCCGGAAGATCGGCTCGATCGGGATCCACGTCAGCCGCGGCGTCTCGACCCACGGCCTCGCCGTCAACGTCAACAACGACCTGCAGCCCTTCGACTGGGTCGTGCCGTGCGGGATCGAGGCGGCGCGGATGACCTCCGTCGCGGCCGAGCGCGGCGCCGAGCAGGACCTCGACGGCTTCGCCGCCGCCGTCGAGTCGGCATTCGCGTCGGCGCTCGGGCGGCCGGTCGAGCGGGTCGATGCCGCGGCGACCCCCGGGTCCGCGGGTTAGCCGTTCGCCTCCATCCAGGCGGCCTCCTCGCGGCCGAGCTCGGTCGCGGGCTCGTCGCCGTAGATCCATTCGCAGGCGATCCGGTACCAGTTCGCCTCGGACTCGAGCTGGCCGAGGACGGCCAGGGTCAGCAGCTCGAGCCGGCGACCGAGGAGGTGCTCGGGAACGATGTCCTGGTGCCGCGCCGTCTTGAAGTGGCTCGAGCGCACGTCGGTCGTCTGGATGAAGGCGCGGTTGACGATCGTCTGGTCGATCCGGATCGACTCGTCGGTCGTGTACCACCAGATCCCGTCGCGGACGAACTCGACCAGCTCGTCGGCGCCGATCACGTCGCTGCGCGGCAGGAAGCCGGCATCGCTCATCAGCCGCTGGAGCTCCTCCTCGTCGCCGTCGATCACCGCCCGCTGGCAGGCGAGCTCGAGCGCGGCGACGTCGCGGTCGATCGATTTGAACAGACCGAAGTCGAGGAAGGCGATCCGGCCGTCGGCGAGCCCGAGCATGTTGCCCGGATGGGGATCGCCGGAGAACCGGCGGTAGCGGTACATCGAGCCGAAGTAGAAGCGGAAGAGGATCTCGCCGATCCGGTCCCGCTCGGCGCTCGGCGCCGCCCGCATCTCGTCGAACCCCGCCCCGGTGACGAACTCGCTGACGATCACCCGCTCGCGGCAGAGCGGCGTGATCACGGCCGGGATCGAGATGAACGGGTGGCCGGCGTAGATCCGCGCCATCGTCCGCTGGTTGGACGCCTCGAGCTCGTAGTCGAGCTCCTCGACGATCCGCTCGCGGATCTCGTCGCCGACCGCCTTCGTGTCGAGCTCCGGCGTGATCGAGCGCGCGAGCCTGAGCAGGACGCCGAGGTTCTTCATGTCGGCGCGGACGGCGTCGCCGATCCCCGGGTACTGGACCTTGACGGCGACGTCGCGGCCGTCGTGGAGGGTCGCGCGGTAGACCTGCCCGATCGAGGCGGCTGCGATCGGCTCCGGATCGAAGTCGGCGAAGGCGCTGTTGACGGACTCGCCGAGGTCCTGCTCGATGACCTTCCGCATCTGCTCGAACGAGACGGTCGGCGCCGCGTCGCGGAGCGACGCCAGCTTCGCCTGGAAGCGCTCGCGATCGTCGGCGGGGACGATCCCGATGTCGACGAACGAGAGCACCTGGCCGAGCTTCATCGCGGCGCCCTTCATGCCGCCGAGGACGTTGACGATCTGCTCGGCGGTCTCGAGCTGACGGCGTTCGAGCGCCGCCTGCGCCTGCTCCTCGGAGCGGGTCATGTTCACGGCCCGCGTCCCGGCCTGCCGGGCGGCCTGATGAGCGGCCGCGTAGCCGACCCGCGCCAGCCGGCCGATCCTTCCCCTCGGGACCCTGTCCGCCACCAGCTCCTACCTCTGCCCGCCGTCCACCACGGGGTCCATCGAATCAGGCGACCTCGTCGGACGTTGCCAGCCGCGCCTGCAGCTCCTCGGCGGAGCCCGGCGCGACGCGGTCCTCGGGCCGCGGCTCCGGCCGCCGGTAGATCGCGTAGAGGAGCAGGGCGAGCAGCGCCGAGCAGGCCGCGTAGCCGACCTCGACAGCCCGGAACGGATCGCCGGCTGCGACGAGATTGATGACGACGAAGAGTGCCGCGCAGAGGATCCAGCGCGAGGCCGCGCGATGCGCCTGCCCCTGAGCGAGCGCGGCCTGGTTGAGCGAGGCGGCGACGAGGTAGAAGCCCATCCCGACGGCGACGATCGCGAGCCCGAGGCGGTCGTAGTCGAAGTTGTCCCCGAAGGCGAGCTGCATGACCTCGGGGCCGACCGCGAGGACGCCGAGGGTCGTCGCGGTCGCGAACCCTGCGATCAGCCACATCGTCTTGTGCAGCGAGTCGCGGAACGCGTCCTCCCCTTCGCGGTCGGCGCGGGCACGCTGCCTGGTCAGGTGCGGCAAGAGGCTCGCCGCAACCGCCTGGAAGAGGACGAGCGGCGCCCGGGCGACGAGCAGGATGTTGAACATGAAGCCGGCCGCGGCGGCGCCCTCCGCAGCGCGGACGAACAGCGCCCCGGAGCTGACCAGCACCTGCTCGCTGAGCATCATCAGCAGCACCGCGCCGGCGAAGGCGCCGCCGCTGCCGAGCGTCAGGTCGGCGCCGCCGGGGAGCTCGCCGGTCGCCGGCACCGACGGGTAGCGGCGGGTCATCAGCGGGATCATCAGCAACCCGCAGAACGGCGCGACCGCGATCCCGATCGCGATCGGCGTCGCCCCGTCGAGGATCCCGATCGCGACGAGGACGGCGAACACCAGCCGCCCGACGACCTCGCTGATCAGCAGAGCCGCGTAGATCGAGAACCGCCCCTTGCCGGCGAGGTAGCCGCGGGCGAAGTAAGCGAGAGCGAATCCGGCCAGGGCGACGAGCATCGCCCAGTAGAGGTTCGGGTCGGTGCCGAACAGCCGCTCCTCGAGCGGCCCCTTCACGGCCAGCAGCACCACCAGGGTCGCCAGGCAGACGCCGAGCTGGATCCAGCCGGCCGTTCGCAACGCGTCGCCGGTCGGCGCGCCGGCCTGATCGCGTTCGGCGAGCGTCCGGGCGAGGAGCTGCTCGATCGGGCGGTAGAGCGTCGAGGCGACGATGAAGACGACCGACCAGAGAACGACGATCTCGCCGTACTGGTCCTCGCCGAGGCTCCGCGAGGCGAGGATGAAGAAGACGTAGGTGAGGACGCCGCCGACGCCGAGGGCGACGGTCAGGCCCGCAGCCGAGCGCCCGTAGGAGCCGGTCTCGCTTCTGACGGGCGCCGGCATCTCTCCGTCAGCCCCGTTCCGCAGCTGCACCGGGATCGTCCTCGAGGCCGAGCCGGGCCGGGCGAACGATCCGTCGCGGCGTCCGTGCCCTGAACCGGAAGATCATCTCGATCATCCGCAGTCCGATCATGATCGCGGCCAGCTTGCTGCCGGTCGCCGAGGAGGTCCCGACCCGCGGCAGGTAGTTGACGGGGATCTCGACGAACCGGGCGCCCGAGGTGATCGCGATCAGCATCATCTCCGGGCCGGCGTGGTTCCCGCCGACCGTCATCCGGTCGGCCACCAGACGCGCCACCGGCTTCGTGAACAGCTTGTAGGTGCAACCGACGTCGCTGAGGTGGCTGGTGTTGAAGAGGATCTCGATGCCCTTCGCGACGCCCCAGTTCCCCCACTTCAGGAACCACTCCATGTTGGCGCCGTGCCAGATCAGCTCGCGGGTCGTCCGGGTCCCGAAGACGGCGTCGCAGTGCTCGCTGAAGACGAGCAGCTTCTGGATGTCGGTCGGCAGGAAGGTCCCGTCGGGCTCGGCGAGGACGATCAGGTCGCCGCTCGCCTCGCGCAGACCGCGGCGGCTGGCGTTTCCGTAGCCCTGCTCGGGCTCGAAGACCTCGCGGGCCGGGGTCTGCGCGACCTCCTCGCTCGTCCCCGGCTCGGCGTTGTTGTTGACGACGACGACCTCATCGACGACTCCGGTCGCGAGGAAGCCCTCGATGACCGAGCGGATCGAATACCGCTCCGCATAGGTCATCAGCACCACCGAAACGCGCTTCTCTCCCCACATCCCGGCTCCGAGCCTACCTGCGTCAGCCGGCGCCGGATGCAGCGGAGCCGGGGGCCAGAGCGCGGACGACCGCCTCGCTGAGGTCGGCGGCGCAGGCGACCGTCGGCCAGCAGATGTTCTCCGGGACGTCGGTCATCCGGTGGTAGTTGGAGAGCGCCTTGTAGCGGTTGATCGCGACCACGGTCGCGGTCGGCACGCCCATCCGGCTCGGGACGACGCTGTCGGTGCTGGTCCGCGACCGCATCCCGCGCCGCAGCGGGATCCCCTCGCGCTCGGCGACGCGGCCGATCAGGTCGCGAAACGGGCGGTCGAAATAGTCCTCCATGACGACGCAACCCTCACCCTCGAGCAGGGCGAGCGACGGGCCGCCGACGGTCTCGACGTTGAGGAAGAAGGTGCGCTCGCGGTCGAAGCCGGCGAGGTGGTCCTCGCAGTAGCCGTAGATGCCGCCCTGCAGCACCTCCTCGGCGCCGACCGAGACGAGCTGGACCCGCAGTCCGCGGACGGGATTCGCCGCCAGCGCCTCGGCGAGGGCGACGATCACGGCGACGGCGGTCAGGTTGTCGTTGGCCCCGGGAACGGTCGGGCTGCGCTGGATGTCGGCCATGGTCGCCGCGGCCCCGGCGCTGATCACGCCGCCGGCGGCGGCAAGGGCCTTGCGGCCGCTGAGCGCACCGGCGGCGGCCAGCAGCGGACCGGCCACCACCGGCCACCAGAGCGGCAGCGAGGTGTCGATGCGCTCGACGACGCCGGGGAGATGGTCGATCAGCCGCTCCTGGAAGCGCGGGTCGAAGATGAAACCGGTCTGGGCGGCGTCGTGGTGGGCGAGGACGACGACCGTCCGCCCCGCCTCCTCCTCCCCGGCCTCGGCGACCACGTTCCAGGTCGTCCGCTCCGGCCGGACCAGCTTCCGGAACGGCCGCGCCCCGTTCGAGATGTCGTCGGCGATCAGGCCGCCGGCGAGGGCGCCGGCGAGGCCGCCGAGCTTCCGGCCCCGCTTCGTCGTCGCAAGCGCGCCGGCGGCCGCCCCGGCGGCGGAGAGGGCAGCGACGACGCCCGCGAAATCACCGCGGAACCGCGTCTCCTCGACCCGGGCGGGCGCTCCCGCGGCCGTCAGCCGGTCGGCGATCCAGAGCGCCGCCTCGCGCTCTCCCTCCGAGCCCGCGGCCCGCTCGATCGGGGCCAGCGCGCCGATCACCTCGCGCAGCGTCGCCTCGGGCGTGCGCGGCGCGGTCTTCGTCAACTCGGAGTTCGTAGTCACGGACCCGGAAGGCTAGGCCTACTGCGATTGCGAGCCGCTGCCGCTGCGCGCCTGCTCGCCGATCGCGGTCAGTTGCCGGTTCAGCTGCCGCATCACGAACCGGTATGCGGGCGGGCAGAACGACTGAAGGGCGAAGAGGATCCGGGTGTCGGTCGAGGTGAACACCAGGTAGCGGCCGCGCTCGACGGCGTCGAGGACGATCTCGCCGACCCGCTCGGCCGAGACGGCGCGGCGGCGAAACCGCTCGGTCAGCTTGCCGACGGCGGGATGGCTGCGATCGACATCGACGATCTCGACCGTCCCGACGAGCGGGGTGTCGACGGCGCCGGGGCAGACGAGGCTGACGCCGATGTCGTAGGGCTCGAGGTCGAACCGGAGTACCTCGGAAACCCCGCGAAGGCCGAACTTTGCGGCGCTGTAGGCGGCGTGCCAGGGCAGGCCGAGCAGCCCGGCCGCAGAGGAGACGTTGACGAGGTGGCCGCCGCGCCCGGCCGCCATCATCGGAGGGACGAACGCCTCGATGACGTTGATCGGCGCCATCAGGTCGACCTCGACCATCTTCCGCCAGTGCTCGTGGGTGAGCTTGTCCACGGACCCCCAGATCGAGGTCCCGGCGACGTTCATGACCACGTCGAGGCTGCCGTGGTCGGCTTGGACCGCCGCCGCGAGGCGCTGGACGCCGTCGCGATCCGTCAGGTCGAGCGGTTCGGTGTGGAGGACCCGCCCGCCCCGTTTGCCGATCTCGGCGGCGGTGGCGGCCAGCGGCTCGGCCTGGATGTCGGTGAGGACGAGGGCCGCGCCGCGCCGCGCCGCCTCGAGCGCACAGGCGCGCCCGATCCCGCCGGCGGCACCGGTGACGAAGACGGTCTTGCCGGCGACCGGGCCGCTCACCGGTGGACGTCCGACTGAATCCGCAGCGAGTTGATCAGGCCCGCGAGCATCGAGTAGTGGCCGGCGAGCATGCAGAGCTCGACGAGATCGCGGTCGGAGAGCTCCCTCCTCAGCGCGGCGAACGTCTCCTCGCCGATCGCGTCGCCGTCGTGCAACTCGTCGACGGCGCGAAGCAGCAGGACCTGGCGGGGTGAGAACGGCCCGGCGCCCGGGTCGTCGCCGGCGATCGCGTCGATCTGCTCGGCGCTGAGCCCGGCGGCGCGGCCCATCGGCCGGTGGTGGACCGCCTCGTACTCGGCCCCGGTCCGGTGCGAGACGCGGAGGATGACCAGCTCGGTGTCGCGACGGGGCAGCCCGCCGCGGGGCATCAGGGTCCCGGCGAAGAGCAGCCAGAGCCGGAACATCCGCCGGTTGCGGCCCATCGTCGTGAACAGGTTCGGCGGCGCCGTGGTCTTGGCGACCCGGCCGGCGATCCGGACGAGCAGCGCGTTGACGGGCCCGAGCTCCTCCCGGGAGGCGGGACCGATCCGCGGTGCGTCGCGCCGGTCGCTCATCGGCTCAGCCGCTCGAGCAGGAACACGAAGGACTCGTAGCTGCGGCCGGTCCGTCGCGTCATCCCGATCTCGCAGGTCCGGTTCGAGCAGAGGTGGGCGTCGCCGTTCGCGGCGATCGCCTCGGCGCCCTCGACGGCGGTCGCGGCGGCGGTCAGCTCCGGATGAAGGAAGCCGCGGTCGCCCGCGAACCCGCAGCAGGCCGCCGACTTCGGGACGACGACCTCCTCGGCCAGGACGCCGGCCAGCGTGGCGAGATCGTCGTTGACGCCGAGGTGGGCGCCCGAGCAGGTCGGATGGACGACGGCGGTGCCGACCCGCTCGCCGATCGTCAGCTCGCCGGCGAGGTCGCGCGCCCACGAGATCGAGTCGACGATCCGCATCGCCGCGAGACGCTCGGCATCCGCCTCGCCGAGGAGCGGCGCCGCCTCGGTGAGGCCCTGGGTGCAGGACGTCGCGTCGACGACGACCGGGAGCCGCCCTTCGTCCGACCAGCGCCAGAGGTCGCCGACGGTCTTGGCGGCCATCCACTCGGCACCGCGCCGGTAGCCCTTCGAGACCCACGGGGTCGCGCAGCAGTCACCCGCGACCCCGGTCGGGATCCAGAGCGGCCGCCCGGCCCTGAGCGACACGGCGACGAGGGCCGCCGGCAGCGACGGCGGCGCGGCGGGGTCGGCGGCGGGGTCGGCGGCCGCCGGGTCGCGGCCGAACATCCGGTTGACGCAGGCCGGCAGGTAGACGGCAGCCGCTCCGTCGCGGACCGTGGGCGGCGGCGCCGAGTCGGCGGGCGGCGGCATCGGTGCCTCCCAGCCGGGGACCAGCTCGGGCCCGATCAGACTCCGGACGGCGCCGGTGGCCCGCTCCATGGCCGGCTCCCCGAGCGCCCGCGAGATCGCTGCCCCCCAGGCCAGGCCGGAGCGGGCGCCGGCCTCGACGCGGTCCCACCGCTGCGCGGCACGCAGCGCCGCCCGTTCCTCGCGCTCGCCGTGCTCGGCGGCGCGGAGCTCCTTGACGAGGACGCCGGTGTCGATCCCGAGCGGGCAGGTCGTCGCGCACATCCCGTCGGCCGCGCAGGTCTCGAGGCCGTCGTACTCGTACTCCTCGATCAGCTTCGCGAGCAGCGGCGAGCCGGGCGGCTGGCGGGCCATCTCGCGGCGGAGGACGATCCGCTGGCGCGGCGTCGTCGTCAGGTCGCGGCTCGGGCAGACGGGCTCGCAGAAGCCGCACTCGACGCAGGTCGTCGCCACCTCCTCGATCGGCGGCGTCGTCTTCAGGCCCTCGAGGTGGCAGCCGGGATCGCGGTTGAGGACCACCCCCGGCCCGAGGATGCCGGCCGGGTCGGCGAGCGCCTTGATCCGCCACATCATCTCGGTCGCGGTCCGCCCCCACTCGCGCTCGACGAACGGCGCCATGTTGACGCCGGTGCCGTGCTCGGCCTTGAGCGAGCCGTCGTAGCCGTCGAGGACGAGGGTGACGAGCGCGGCCATGAATCGCTCGTAGCGCTCACGATCCTCCGGCTTGGCGAAGTCCGGGGTGAGCATGAAGTGCAGGTTCCCCGCCGAAGCGTGGCCGGCGACGCCGCTGAGGAAGCCGTGTTCGCCGAGCAGCGCTCGGATCTCGTCGGCCGCGGCGGCGATCCGCGCCGGCGGCACGCAGACGTCCTCGACGATCAGCGCCGTCCCGGGCGGGCGCAGCCGCCCGACCAGCCCGTGCAGGCCCTCGCGCACCCGCCAGTAGAGCTCGATCGTCTCCTCCTCGTGGGTGAACTCGGGCCCGCGGAACGGGGTCTGGTCGAGCCCGGCGAGGATCTGCTCGGTCGCCGCTTCGCCCGCCTCGAGCGCGGCTTCGTCGTCGCCCCCGAACTCGACGAGCAGGGCGGCCGACTCGAGCGGCAGCTCCTTCCAGTGCTCCGGCGTTCCCGGGATCGAGTTCGCGGCGACCATCAGCGCCGGCGCGACCATCAGCTCGACCGCGGTCGCGCCGGCGGCGACGAGGTCGGGGACGGGCGCGGTGGCTGCTGCGATCGAGTCGAAGTGGATCCAGCTCAGGGTCGTCCGGGCGGGCAGCGGCACCGTCTCGTAGACGGCTTCGGCGATGAAGGCGAGGGTTCCCTCGGACCCGATCAGGAGGCGCCGGAAGATCTCGAGCGGCTCGTCGGCGTCGAGGAACGCCGAGAGGCGGTAACCGGTCGTGTTCTTGATCTCGAACTTGCGGGCGATCCGGCTCCGCAGGTCGGCGTCGGAGCGGATCTCGTCGCGGATCGCCTCGAGCCCGGCGGCGAGCTCGGGCTCGGCGGCGGCGAACCGTGCCGCCGCATCGGGCGCCGCGGTATCGATCACCGTCCCCGACGGCAGCGCGAACGTCAGCGAGCTCACCGTCCGGTAGGAGTCGGCCGTGATTCCACAGCGCATCCCGCCGGAGTTGTTGGCGATGACGCCGCCGACGGTCGCGATGTCGGTCGAAGCGGGATCGGGCCCGAGCCGGCGACCGTAGGGCGCGAGAACGCGGTTGCCGTGGCCGAGCACGGTGCCGGGTCCGACTCGGACGCGGGCGCCGTCGTCGAGGGCCTCGATCCCGCCCCAATGGCGGCGAACGTCGACGAGGACGCCGTCGGTCTGGGACTGGCCGTTCAGGCTGGTCCCGCCGGCGCGGAAGACGAGCGGCGTGCCGAGCCGCTGCGACCACCGCATCAGCCCGACCACCTCGGTGACGGTGCGCGGCTGGACGACCGCCGCCGGGATCCGCCGGTACGGGCTCGCATCGGACGCGTAGCGGATCAGGTCGCTGGCCCGGCCGAGGACCGCGCCACGGCCGACGATCGCGGCGAGCTCCGCGGCGAGCCGCTCGCCGGTCCCGTCCGCGACCCCGGCGGGAGCGCGATCGGCGGGCGGCTGCCCGGGAGGAGCCGGTGCGATCCGCGCGGTCTCTGGCGCGAGCAGTGGCATCACGGTCAGGCGAGCCACATTCCCGGTGCGACGCCGACCTCGACGAGCCCCGGCTTGCCGGAGCCGATCGCGGCGGCGACGGCGCTCTCGAGCTCCTCGCCGCTCTCGACCCGCTGGGCGGGAACGCCGTAGCCGGCGGCGACGGCGGCGACGTCCAGCGCCGGCAGGTCGAGTCCGGGGGCGTTCTCGACGCCCTCGGCGAGCGAGAACCACTTGAGGATCGCGTACTCGGAGTTGCGGAGGACGAGGAACGTGACCGGCGCGTCGTAGGCGACAGCGCTCCAGAAGGCGGTGATCGCGTACTGGGCGGAGCCCTCGCCGACGACGCAGACGACCGGCCGGTCCGGCTGCGCGATCTGGACGCCGACCGCCGCCGCGAGGCCGAAGCCGAGTCCGCCGCCGGCGCCGAAGTAGTAGCTGCCGGGCCGCGAGATCCGCAGCTGGTTGCGGAGGGCGAGCGTCGCCGAGGGCGCCTCGAGGACGACGATCCCGTCCTCGGGGAAGGCGCGGGCGAGCGCGGCCATCGCCTCGGTGCCGCTGATCGGCGACCCCGGCTCGACTCCCATCTCGGCCGCGGTCATCGGCGCCTCGCGGGGCTCCGGTGTGGCGCGATCCGTCTCGGAGTCGCCGAGCTCGGCGAGCAGGGCCCGGAGCGTCAGCGCGACGTCGGCGACGATCGCCTCACCCATCGGCGCGCGTGCCGCCTCGTCGGGGTCGGAGGTGACGACGACGAGCTCCGCCCCCTCGGGCAGCAGGTTGCCGGGGACGTAGGGGTAGTAGGCGAAGACCGAGGCCCCGGCGACGAGGATCAGGTCGTGGCCGGCGAGCGTCTCCGCGATCGGACCGATCGCCGGCGGCAGGATGCCGCGGAAGTTGTCGTGACCCTCCGGGAAGCCGAGCCGGCCGCCGCCGGTCGCGGGGATCGCCCAGACGGGCAGTCGCCCCCGCTCGGCGAGCGCCACGGCGTCGGCCCAGCCGCCCGACGCGTCGATGTCGGGACCGGCGACGAGCACCGGGTTGCTCGCGGCCGCGAGGCGCCGGGCGAGGGCGGCGACGGCGGCGGAGGCGGCGACGGCGCGGCCGTCGACGGTTCGCGCGATCGCCTGCCGCGAGCCCTCGTCATCGGCCTCGCCGGCCCAGTCGTCCATCGGGATCGAAACGAACGCCGGTCCCTTCGGCGGCAACGCCGCGGTGTGGATCGCGCGCCCGATCGCCGCCGGGACGTCGGCGGCGCGGGGCACCTCGTAGGACCACTTGACGAGCGGGTGCGGCATCCGCGCCGCCTCGCGGTTGGTCAGGTTCGCCTGCATCGTCATCACCGGCCTGACCTGCTGGCCGGCCGTGATCAGCAGCGGTGCGTGGTTGGCCTGGGCGTTGAAGATCGCCCCCATCGCGTTGCCGACGCCGGGCGCGGTGTGGAGGTTGACGTGGCCGACGCTCCCCGACGCCTGCGCGTAGCCGTCCGCCATCCCGACGACGACCGCCTCCTGGAGGCCCAGCACGTAGCGGAAGTCCTCTGGAAAGTCACCGAGCATCGGCAGCTCGGTCGAGCCGGGGTTGCCGAAGATCGTCGTCATCCCCCGCGCCCGCAGAAGCTCGAAGGTGGCTTCCCGAACCGTGCTCATCTCATCCTCTCGTTGGCTGCCGCTGGGAGCCCGACCCTATCGCGTGAGTTGTTGCGGACTCGTGTCGAACCGCGGCTTTCGACGCGCCACGGTCCGCTGCCGCTCGACCGGTTGGCAGAGTGCCAATGTTCGCTAGCATCCGGTCTCCGATGGCCACCCGCTCCGCCCCGGCAGAAACGGTCAACGCCCGCCTCGACGGCGACGAGCGGCGCCGGCGGATCCTCGCCGCCGCCCGGGCACTCTTCTCCGAGCGCGGCTACAGCGACGTCTCGACGACCGAGATCGCCGCCGAGGCCGGCGTCGCCCGCGGGCTCATCAACCACTACTTCGGGACCAAGCGCGAGCTCTACGTCGAGGTGGTCCGCGAGATGGTCCGCTTCCGCTCCCAGCCGGTGCCCGAGTACGTCGACGGCGCGACGCCGCAGGCGCGGCTCGACGAGTCGATCGAGCGCTGGCTCGACATGGTCGAGCGCAACCGCGAGGCGTGGCTGGCCGCGATCGGCGCCGAAGGGCTCGGACACGATCCCGGAATCGAGGCGGTCCTCGACGCGGCGCGGGAGGAGGCGACGACGAGGCTGATCCAGGTGCTCGGGCTCGGCCCCGCAGCCGACGCCCCGCCGGAGCTGCACGCGGTCCTGCGCGCCTACGGCGGGATGGCGGAAGCGGCGACGCGGGAGTGGCTCGAGCGCGAGCGCTGGAGCCGCGAGCAGGTCGCCGCTTTCCTGAAGGCGGCGCTGCCGGAGCTTGTCGGTGGCGCCTACGAGGCAATTCCGAAGCAGTCAGCAACCAAACGAGGAGAACGACGATGAGCAAGAGGACGTTCGTGATCGGCGTCGGCATGACGAAGTTCGACAAGCCGGGCAGCAAGGAGGGCGACTATCCCGACTGGGCGAAGGAGGCGGGCACCAAGGCGCTCGCAGACGCCGGCATCCCCTACGAGGACGTCGAGGAGGCCTTCGCCGGCTACTGCTACGGCGACTCGACCTACGGGCAGCGGGCGATCTACCAGCTCGGGCTGACCGGGATCCCGGTCGTCAACGTCAACAACAACTGCTCGACCGGCTCCTCGGCGCTGTACCTGGCACGGCGGGCGGTCAAGGGCGGCCTCGTCGACTGCGCGCTCGCGGTCGGCTTCGAGAAGATGGAGAAGGGCTCGCTCGGGATGAAGTACACCGACCGGACCCCGGCCCTCGACAAGCACATGGGGCGCATGTTCGAGGTTCGCGATCCGGAGGAGTCGCCGTTCGCGCCGCAGATGTTCGGCAACGCCGGCCGCGACCACATGGACAAGTACGGCTCCAAGCCGGAGCACTTCGCCTGGATCGGCTGGAAGAACCACAAGCACTCGGTCAACAATCCCTACGCCCAGTTCCAGGACGAGTACACGCTCGACGAGATCAAGGAGGCGCGGATGATCCACGAGCCGCTGACGAAGCTGCAGTGCTCGCCGACCTCCGACGGCGCCGCCGCGGTCATCGTCGCGTCCGAGAGCTACGTCGACGAGCACGACCTCTGGGACCAGGCAGTCGAGATCGCCGGCCAGTCGATGGTCACCGACCTCTCGTCGAGCTTCGACGAGACGGCCGATTGCATCTCGATCGTCGGCTTCGACATGTCGAAGGAGGCGGCCCGCCAGGCCTACGAGGAGGCCGGCGTCAGCGCCGATGAGATCGACGTCTGCGAGCTCCACGACTGCTTCAGCGCCAACGAGCTGATCACCTACGAGGCGCTCGGCTTCGCCGAGGAGGGGCACGGGCACGAGCTCGTCGAGGCGGAGGCGACGACCTACGGCGGCGACGGTCCGGTCGTCAACCCCTCCGGCGGGCTGATCAGCAAAGGGCACCCGCTCGGGGCGACCGGGCTCGCGCAGTGCAGCGAGCTGACCTGGCAGCTCCGCGGACAGGCCGACAAGCGCCAGGTCGAAGGGGCGAAGGTGGCCCTTCAGCACAACATCGGGCTCGGCGGCGCC
>Ga0207678_10001064_pt1 | contig 25130 bp, 23 predicted proteins | sample KBSC63metaG_FD_184319 | JGI IMG/M metagenome (GOLD analysis project Ga0207678, IMG submission 184319) | Corn rhizosphere microbial communities from Kellogg Biological Station, Michigan, USA - KBS C6-3 metaG (SPAdes) (version 2) | ecosystem: Host-associated > Plants > Roots > Rhizosphere > Soil ... | reverse complement strand
ACGCCTGCGAAGTCGAGCGCGGCGCCGTCGGCTGGTCGAACGAGCTCGTGCGCCATGTCATCGAGATCAAGAACCTGCGGCCGACGTGCGATCTCGCGGCACTTACGGCGAGCTTCGAGCGCGAAATCTATGTCGGGGTTGCCAAGGTGCGCGCCACCAAGCGCGGTGTGTCACGGCTCAAGGACATCAGCCAGCGCATAAAGGATGAGATCGAAGCGCAGGTGTTGGAGTTCGATAGCGATGGCTGGGCAGGTGAGATTGTCGATGGGAGGAACCGAAGCCTGACCCAGGATGACAGGCAGCTTGGCGTTGAGGAGCGCTGCTCCGATCTCATTGGCCAGTGACAGGCTGGCTGGAATGGAGGAGACCTGGGCGGTGTCCCAATGAAGAATGTGAGGCGGGTGAGCGGATGCGGAGGGGGGCGTCAGGGCTGAGGTAAAGAGGTGGATGCCGGAGCCGCTGCTGGTGGCGTGCAGGATAAGGCAGACGGCGGGATGGTCGTGGTTGGCGATCTCGGCGCGCTGATCGGTAGTGAAGACAGTGCCGGGATCGGCGGTGCGGGTCGAGATGACGGCAAAGTTGGCCGTGGTGAGCAGAGCGCGAAGGCGGTTGTTGAACGCGAGCGTAATGTCTTTTTCGGAGGCGTTACCGCTGAGGTGTGCGCCGGTATCGGGGCCGCCATGGGCAGGGTCGAGCAGGATGAGAGTTCGGGTGGGCTTGGGGGCGATGGGGGTTGCCGATGAGGCGGCGGGTGGCTGCGTCTGAGCTGGCTGAGGGGTTTGTGGCTGAAGAGTTTGGGCTTGTGCGGGGAAGAAGGCGAAGCTGCTGAGGATGAGCAACAACGCAGGGACGGATTGCTTTCGGGGAGAGGTCAATGGGATCTGGGTGATGCGTGATTGATTGTAATTGGTTGAGGCGACTCATTGTGGAAGAGTGGTTGAGGGCGTTGGTTCCCACCCTTCGCAAAAAGCGCGAAGGATGGGGCACCCGGAATTTGGCAAAGATGTAGGAGGGTATACCTGAATGTTTGGGTTGACGGAAATGGGCGGGAGCGGTCGTCCTTCGGACGATGCCCACCTTAGCGACGATAGGACTGTCGCGAAGATGGGGCACCCGGTTAGGAATGGTTAGTCGAGGGCGTAGATGGCGAGGCCGCTCAATAGTTTGGGGTAGAAGTCGGTTGATTTTTGCGGCATGACGTCGCCGGAAAGTGAGACATCCTTGAGCTGATCGAGGGTAATCGGCTTGATGAGGAAGGCGATGTCCGCCTCGCCGCTCGCGACCAGTGCGACTGCTTCGTCGGCTTCGCGGATGTATCGGACATTGCCGAGTTTGGTGACGGTATCGGGCGTCAGCCCGAGGATGCGCTCCAGCACAATGGAGTGCAGTTGAACAACGTCGAGCCGCGCCTGACGTGCCGGGACATTGGCGAGCTCCTTCGCAATGACATCCTTCTTGGCCTTGAGCAGGTAGTTGCCGTCGCCGGTCGCCGCGACGAAAGCTACGTCGGGCGTTTTGGCGAGAATACTGGCGTCAGGTGAATCGAGCTGCTGGATATCAAAGAAGGCCGAGGCTTTGGTGATGAAGTCTGGCGAACTGAACTCCGGTATATCGTAGACCACGCGATGGGTCGGCAGGATGGTGATGCCGGGCGCTTCCATGTTGAAGAAGGTCATCATCATGGCTGCCTCGGGAAATGGTGGCGCGGGCAGATGGCCGGGGCTCAGCTTTTCGTCTTCATCGCGGGGCTGGTTGAGCGGCAGTCTGAGCTGCGCGCTGCGCTCTTTGGCATAGGCGACCGAAGTCTCATAGCGGTGGTGGCCATCGGCGATGATGAGCTTTTTATCAGCCATGGCGGTGACGAGGAGGTTGATGAGCATGGGATCGTCGAGCTTCCAGACCTTATGCATTACGCCATACTCGTCGGTGACGGCAAGGTCGGCAGGGGCACCTGTGTTGAAGATGAGCCTCTCCGCGGTGAAGGCGGGGTCGGAGTAGAGCATATAGATCTGCTCGCAGTAGGCGCGGGTGGCCTTGAACAGGCTCATGCGGTCGGATTTGTACCTGGGAAAGGTCTGCTCGTGACGATAGACGACCTTATCGGCGTAGTCGTAGAGATGGCCCAGAGCGATAAAGCCACGGCGCTCCCGTACTTCGCTGGTATGGGGAACGGTATAGGTCTGCGAATAGCCGTAGAGCGCGGGCTCGGCTTCTTCGGCGAGAATGTGCTGCTTGCGCCAGCTCTTCAGTGTCTCGGCAGCCCGGGTGTAGACGTTGTCTTCCTCCGTGTCAGTGGGGAACTGCTTGCCCAGAATGATGCGGACCAGATTGTAGGGGCTGGCTTCGTAGTAGCGCTCCTGCATCTCCGGAGTGATCTTGTCATACGGCTGAGTTACGACGTCTTCCATGTTGACCCGGGAAGTGTCGTAACGAAGAGCGCGGAAGGGATAGATACGGGCCATGCGTTAGCTGTCTCCAGAATAATGAGATGCAGCGATTGTACGGGTGATGTAGGAATCAGTGGAGCAAGCCGGCAATCGAGGCAACCGTGAATGCTGGATCTCCGTCCAGATATTTAGGTTGAGTTGATAGGTTCGTGGCTTTCACGTAGACCGGATTACAAAAGGGCTTGGATCGAGTCTATTTTGCGGGCGATCGCTTGCGGCTGTCGCTTTGTAATTTGCTGGAGCATTCGGTGTGATGAGGAGTATTGTGAAAGTTCCTTTCCGGGCTGACGGGATGGCATGGGTATTCGTATGCGGGATACGGGCGATAGGCGAAGGTTGCAGGCAACATGGTGGGAGTTTGCCCTCGTAGTTTTATGCGTGGCGCTTTGCGGCGGCAGGGCCCAGGCGCAGGAAAATCCGCTGGACCAGGTGCATACGCAGGCGCCGCCCCCGGCTGAAAAGTCGCCGCAGGATACAAAACCGCTCATCGAGGGCGCGGGAAATGTGGCGGCCCATGCGACCTCGAACCGGAATGCCCGGATCCGGGTGGATGTGAACCTCGTTCTGGTGCCGGCCACCGTGACCGACCCGATGAACCGGCTGGTCACAGGACTGGATAAGGAGAATTTCCAGATCTTCGACAATAACGTCGGTCAGATCATCAAGAGCTTCGCTACCGACGACGCGCCGGTCTCGATCGGGATCGTCTTCGACCTGAGCGGAAGTATGACCTCCAAGTTCAGGCGCTCGCAGAAGGCGTTGATGGAGTTTCTGCGGACCTCCAATCCGCTGGACGAGTTTTTCGTTGTTGCCTTTAATGACCGGCCCGCCGTTGTCGTGGACTATACCTCCGATGTCGAAGACGTCGAGGCGCGCATGGTGATGCTGAAGCCGGAGAAGCGGACGGCGCTGATCGACGCCGTTTATCTCGCCGTGGACAAACTGAAAGAAGCAAAGTACGAGCGCAAGGCGCTGCTGGTCATCTCCGATGGCGGCGATAACCGCAGCCGGTACACCGAAGGCGAACTGCGCCGCGCCGTGCGCGAGAGCGACGTGCAGATCTATGCAATCGGAATCTTCGACCAGTACGCGCCGACTCCGGAGGAGCAGACCGGGCCGCTGCTGCTGGGCGATATGTGCGATGCCACCGGCGGTCGCATGTTTCGTGTTCTCGACGTGGCGGAACTGGGAGATATTGCCGCACGCATCAGCGCCGAACTCCGCAACGAATATGTCATCGGATATACACCCTCGGAGATGAAGGCAAATGGGAACTGGCGTAAATTGAAGATACGATTGGTTCCACCGCCGGGGCTTCCACCGCTGACGGTCCACAATCGCCAGGGGTACTATGCACCGTCGGAGTAGGGGATTTTGGATGCCGCTGGCGTTGGCGGCGGGAATGTGGATTTTGACTGCCGGCGTTATGAGCGCACAGCAGGCGGGCACTGCGTCGCAACCCTCGCTGACGGTGGATCGCGACCCGGTGCCGTCGCCCGACCCGGACACCCCTCCGCCTGCGACAGGCGCACCCCAAGGGCTGCCCCAGGGAACCATCCAAAAAGGCAGAGGCGGGAAGTACACGCTGCGGGAAAATGCCTACGAAGTCCGGCTGAACGCGACCGTGGTCGACCGGGATGGACGTTCCATACAGACACTGACCAAAGATGCGTTTCAGGTTTATGAGGATGGCGTTCCGCAGACAATCACGTCTTTCCGCCACGAGGACCTGCCGGTATCTCTGGGAATTTTGATCGACAGCTCCGGCTCGATGTACGACAAGCGTGTCGCCGTCGAAGAGGCCTCGCTCGATCTGGTGAAGCTGTCCAACCCTCAGGATGAAGCGTTTGTCGTGGATTTTTCGTGGGAGGCGTTCATCGATCAGGACTTTACCAGCGATATCAACAAGCTGCAGAAGGGCCTGGATTATGTAAAGTCGAGCGGCGGGACGGCCATGTACGACGCGCTAGTGGCATCGGCAGACTATCTGCAGAAGAATTCAAAGCACCCCAAACAGGTCCTGCTGGTCATTACGGATGGCGAGGACAATGCTTCCACCACTACACTGGAACAGACGATCCGCAGGATTCAGGACCTCGACGGACCTGTGATCTACAGTGTTGGCCTGCTCTTCGGTCAGGATACGGACAAGCGCGAAGCCCGCCATGCAAGGCGCGTGCTGGAGGAGTTGTCGGAGGAGACCGGCGGCGTCGCTTATTTCCCGAAGTCGGTCAAGGATGTGGATGAGATCGCCGGGGAGGTGGCAAAGGACATCCGTACCCAATACACCATCGCTTACCACTCCACCAAGTCGCCGACACTGGGAGGATATCGTCAGGTCCATGTGGAGGCAAAGGCAAAGGGAATGGGCAAGCTATCGGTGCGCACGCGCGCCGGGTATTTCCCGAAGGTCGCAGATGCAGACGCCACCAAAGCTGGCGGAGCAGCCCTTAATAATCCGGGAAAACGGCCTACGGAGTGAAATCTGCGAAGCAAACGTCTATCGCAGAAAGACGCTCAATTCACTGGCTGCGTTCCGCAGATGCGGCAAAAACCGGGTCTGCATATCCAGCACAGACATTCGCGGAGCGTTTCCGCTGAGATTGATGGTTGCCACCACTCGTCCTGAAGATGAGTAAACGGGTACGGCGAGAGAGCGCAAGCCAACCTCAAATTCCTGATCGCAGACGGCGTAGCCGCTGCGCCGGACATTCCGCAGATGCTGGCGAAGCTTCTCAATCGAGTTCACCGTGCGCGTCGTATACGGCGTGAGCACTACCTTGGACAGATAGCTCTCAAGCTGGTCCGAGGGAAGGTGAGCCAGCAAAATCCGTCCCATGCTGGTGCAATACGCGGGTAAACGGCTGCCGATATGCAAATCCACCGACATGACCCGGCTGACGCTTGTTCGCGCAATATAGACAATGTCTTCGCCGTCCAGCGTCGCCACGGAAAACGACTCGCGAAGGGCCGACGACATACGCTCAAGAATGGGCTGCGCGGCGCTGGAGAGCGTATTCGATGCGGTGTAGGTATGCGAGAGTGCCAGCATGCGAGGACGCAGCGAATAGCGCGAGCCATCCTCCGCTCCGGCAAACCCGAGCTTGGTCAATGTATAGAGACATCTCCGCACTGCGGCTCGCGAGAGTCCGGTCTTGATGCTGAGTTGCGAAATCGTCATCTGCGGTGATTGTTGCGTAAACGCCTGAATCACAATCAGCCCGCGCGCGAGCGACGTCATGAAATTCGGATCGCCAGTGTAGGTGTCAAGAGATGAAGCGGGAGTTGCTTTTGGCGCTTCGGACGAAGCACCAGTCAGCGGAGAGGCAGGGTCGGCGGCAAGACGCGGAGCGAGGCTCATCGGAATTGGAATCCTTCCATCCGGCCGTTAGCAAAATCCAACATGGGGCGATAGCCGGACTATCAATACGATAAACGCACATAGGCCCAGACGCAACTTCTGTGACGCACAACGAGCTATGAGAAAATACACGCGTGGACATCCAATACTCTCTCCCCGATGATTTGAAGCGTGGTCTGCAAGACGCACAGGCAGACTGGAAATCCAACGGCAAGCTCGCCCTGCTGTGGGCAAAAGATGCTTCCCTGTGGACCGGTGAAGACGAGGGGAAGTGGCTTGGCTGGCTGGATATTGTAGAGCGCCAGCAGGCGGATATCGACACGTTAACTGCTCTCCGGGACGACGTGAAGGCGGCAGGTTTTGAGTACGCGCTTTTGCTGGGAATGGGCGGCTCCAGCCTCTGCCCGGAGGTGCTGTCGCTGACCTACGGCAAGCAGGCAGGATATCCCGCGCTGCATATTGTGGATTCGACCGACCCGGCACAGGTATCGGCTGCAGAGAAAGCGGTCGATCTGACGAAAACAGTCTGCATCGTCGCCAGCAAGTCAGGATCGACGCTCGAACCGAATATTCTCAAGGATTACTTTTTCGAGCAAATGAAGAAGGCGGTGGGCGCTGACAAGGCCGGAAGCCACTTCATCGCGATTACCGATCCTGGCAGCAAGATGGAGCAGGTGGCAAAGGCAGATGGATTCCGCGCCATTTATTATGGCGATCCCGCTATCGGCGGACGCTTCTCTGCGCTGTCGAAGTTTGGAATGGTTCCGGCGGCTGTAGCAGGACTCGATCTCACGCGCTTTCTCCAGTCGGCCGCCGACGGTGTTGCCGCGGCGAAGACCTCCGATGTGGAGAAGAACTCTGCGGCGATTCTGGGGCTGATTCTGGGTACCGCCCACAACGCAGGGCGGGACAAACTTACATTCTTCACTTCGCCGGAGATCTTCGACCTCGGGGCATGGCTGGAGCAACTGATCGCCGAATCGACAGGAAAGATCGGAAAGGGAATTACTCCGGTTGATCGCGAGACCATTGGCTCTCCTGCGGTTTATGGCAATGATCGCGTGTTTGCGTATGTTCGCCTGAAAGGCGGAGACAACGCCGCTCTCGATGCAGGAGTCGCCGAGTTGGAGAAGGCAGGACAGCTCGTTGTCCGCTTTGAGATTAACGATGTTTATGATCTTCCGGCGCAGTTCTTCACCTGGGAATTTGCGGTTGCGGTTGCCGGAAGCGTGATGGGCATCAATCCCTTCAACCAGCCCGATGTCGAAGCTGCAAAGGTCGCGACACGCGCTTTGACCGATGCCTATGCGAAGACAGGAAAACTGGCCGAACAGACGCCGCTGGTGGAAACCTCAGGCATCAAGGTCTTTGCGGACGCAAAGTATGCCGCGACTTTAGGGAAGCAGGCCGATGTGGCCGCCTACATTAAGGCGCACCTCGAACGGATCAAAGCGCACGATTACTTCGCGACCCTCGCTTACATTCAGAATGATCGCGCCCACGAGAGTGCGATTCAGGCGTTTCGCATGAAAGTTCGCGATGCAAAGAAGGTTGCGACCTGCCTTGGGTTTGGGCCGCGTTTTCTGCATTCGACAGGGCAGGACTATAAAGGTGGCCCGAACACGGGTGTCTTCCTGCAGATTACTGCGGCCCATGCCGCCGATGTTGCGATTCCGGGCGCGAAATATACCTTTGGCGTTGTCATCGATGCTCAGGCGGCTGGGGATTTGACCGTGCTCGAAGAGCGTGGACGACGTGCTCTCCGGGTGCATCTTGGGAAAGATGTTGAAGCTGGTTTGAAGACTCTGGCTGGCTGGGTCTCGAGCGCGTTGAAGTAGCGCCTGCGGATCCTTTCTAGTCCTGGCTTTCTTTCCCTGTGGTTCCATTAGCCAGCGTGGAAGGGCCGTCTTCCAATTCCAATTCATCTTCTACGCGCAGGAAGCGCCGCATGTACCGCAGTGGTTCTTCCGAAACAGCCAGTTCGCGGAGATGATAGCGCCATGCGTCTTCGCGTGTGCTGCGGCGGGTATAGGCCTTGCGTTTGACGATGCCGATCGTTCCATCCGCCATGCGGCGCGTAAACGTCTGGTTGGGAATTTGAAAGGTCATCAACTCGCCGCCTTTCCAGAAAGCAGAGGCAAACTCGTGCGAAAACAGCAGCGCATAATATCGCCTCTCGGCTGAGAGCATTTCGAGGGCGTGTTGTGCATTCTGCCATGGCAGACCGAGTCTCCCGGTGTACCATTTACGAAATTCGAACCCATTGGAGCGGGCCTGCCCGACAAGTAATTGAAGTAATTGAAACCGTGTCATAAAGTCCGTTCGTCTATTTTGCTCGTCAGCTTCACTACAACCTGGAAAGAGTACCGGCGTCCAACTGTATAGTTTACGGTGACGAGCGTCCAATATAAGAGATAGAGCAGGGGGCTGCATCCCGCCCCTGCGAACCTGCAATTCCGAATGGTTTTTCCTACACGATGACTCTAGAGCGACGCACAATTGCGGTTTCAAGCTTTTTTCTTCTTGCGGTGCTCCTTACGACTGTGATGCAGGCAGCCGCTGAACCGTATAACCCCGCCGATCACACCGACCCGATTAATCTCACTCCGTTGGTGCGCGAGGCCCGCGAACATTTTTACAATCTCGACTACGATGGTGCGCTCTCCCGCTTTGAGACTGTGCTGAAGAACAATCCGCAGAATCCGATGGCGGTCGATTACGTGCTCACCACCGTGATCTTTCGAGAGCTCTACAATCAGGACCTGCTCGATACGACGTACTACGCCCACGACAGCTTTCTCAGCTCCAAGCGCGATGTGCCCGTCCCCGAGGCCACTCGTCAGCGCATTGAAGATCTCACCGACCGAGCCATCGATCTTTGCGACAAGCAGATTGATGCCAATCCCAATGATAAAAACGCCTACTTTGCCCGTGGCTATGCGCATGGAATGCACGCTGCTTTCATTACGCTGGTCGATCACAGCTTTATCTCCGCCGCTCACCAGGGGCTGAACGCCCGTAACGACAGCGAGCATGCCCTGAAGATCGATCCCGGCTATGCCGATGCGAAGATGGCGGTCGGCATTCAGCAATTCGCTGTGGCGAGCCTGCCCCGTATTCTCCGAATTATGGTGGGAATCGCAGGGGTCAATGGGAATAAGGAAAAGGGGCTCCAGTTGCTGCGCGAGGCCGCCGCGCAGGGAGTGGTCACTCCAATCGAATCCCGCACCGCTCTCTCCCTCTTTCTTCGCCACGAGGGCCGTTATCCCGAGGCGCTTACTGTGGAGCGCGGGCTGGCCCAGGAGTTTCCTCATGACTATCTCTTCCGGCTTGAGGTCGCGAACATTACCAAGGATGGGGGCAATGGGCCTGCTGCAATCGCAGCGTACAAGGCCATTCTGGCGGATGCGCAAAAGCCGGGATATTTCTATGAGCCGCGCCTCCATATGACCTACTTTGGTCTCGCCGATACGCAGCGCGGCCAGAACGATATTGCCGATGCCGCGAAAAATTATCTCGAAGCCGCCGCCCAGCCCACTTGCAGCGATTGGCTGCGCCGCCGCGCCCAACTGAATGCGGGTGAGATGTTTGACCTGCTCCACAACCGCGCCGAGGCCATCAAGCAGTACCAGCAGGCCAGCGCCGGTGGGGGAGACCAATCTCAGGCCGATGCCGCCCAAAAGTACCTGAAAAACCCTTACACCGGCAAATAGAGCGGCGGACGTGTGGCAAAATAGAGTTCGCTGTAATACGCAGTTTTTGGAGGCTCCCATGTTCTGTAGTCATTGTGGAAAGCCAATTGAATCGTCCTCTCGCTTCTGCCCGGCGTGTGGAGCTACCGTCAGTCCCGCCCCTTTTGCGGAGACAGGTTACCGCCCGGTAGCCCAGCTTACCCGTCCTCGAACCCCGCGCATGATCGCCGGGGTCTGTTCCGGGTTCGCCCTGCATTACGGCTGGGACATTAATCTCGTCCGGATTATCACCGCCCTCTTCATTATTCTTACCGGCGTCGGCGCCCTGGCCTATATTGCCGCCTGGGTAATCATTCCCGAAGCCCCCTACGCACTTCCTATAAAGAGCACCTAGTTTGCCGAAAAAGAACGCGCAGCAGCCAGACCCTCGCCCCTTCGTCTATCAAAACCGTGCCCTCCAGTGTGACGGAGTCGATCTCTCCACTTTGGCTGCCGATCACGGGACACCTCTCTACATCTACTCCGCCCGGCAGATCTCAGAACGCTTTCAGCTCTTTGAAGAAGCGTTCAAGAACCAGCCGCATACGATCTGCTATGCAGTCAAAGCCAACTCCTCCCTGGCGATCCTGGGCCTGCTCGCAAAACAGGGTGCTGGCTTCGATATCGTATCCGGCGGCGAGTTGGAGCGTGTTCGCAAGGCGCACAAGGCTGCGCTCACCAAGGTCGTCTTCTCCGGAGTAGGCAAGCAGGTCTGGGAGATAGATGCTGCGCTCAAGGCCAATATCCTCCTCTTCAATGTGGAATCCGAGGCTGAACTGCACCTGCTGGCCGCCCGCGCCGAGGCGCTGGGTATTCGTGCCCGGTTTGCGCTGCGCGTTAATCCCGATGTGTTCGCCGAGACACATCCTTATATCTCCACCGGGCTCAGCGAACATAAGTTTGGCATCGACATCAACGCCGCCCGGGCTATCTACCGCAAGGCGGCAAGATCGAAATGGCTCGATGCCGCCGGAGTCAGCGTCCATATCGGCTCACAGATTCGCAAGGTTGATCCTTTCGCCGCCGCCACGGCTCGCGTTGCCGCGCTGATCGCCGATCTGCGTAAGGACGGCCATGATATTCGTTATATCGATGCCGGCGGCGGGCTGGGCATTGACTACGGCACGACCGCCTTTAATCCCGCGCAGCAGGTGCAGAAGTACGCCGCCGCGCTGACCAAAGGCCTTGCCAGCGAGTCGGCCCATCTTGTCATCGAGCCCGGCCGCTTCATCGTTGCCCAGGCGGGAGCGCTGCTTACCCGCGTGCTCTTCGTGAAAAAGAATGGCTCCAAGACCTTCGTTATTACAGATGCGGGCATGAACGACCTCATTCGTCCGTCGCTCTATCATGCGCACCACGAGATTCTTCCGGTCAAACAGAGCCGCGTCGCAGCTCCGTCCATGACGGCGGATATCGTCGGCCCGGTCTGCGAGTCCGGCGACTTCTTTGCGCGCGATCGCACTCTGCCTGTGGTCAAACCCGGCGATTTGGTGCTTCTGCTCGATGCCGGAGCCTATGGAATGAGCCTCACCAGCAACTACAACACTCGCCCGCGTCCGGCCGAAGTCCTGATCGAGAATGGAGCCGCGAAACTTGTTCGACGGCGCGAGACCATGCGCGATCTGCTGGCTCCCGAAGTTCTCTGAGCCAACTGGCGCTTAGTAGCCGTTGGCGATGAGGTATTGCTCAGTCAAGGTAAAGCCGTTCTCGGACTGTTGCCGTTCGGCATACTTTGCGAGGACGTCCACTTCGAAGTTGAGCGCAGCGCCGGGGCCAAGGGTGTGGAGATTGGTGGCTGCGTAGGTGTGGGGGATGATGGCGATCTCGACTTCGTTGCCGAGGACCGACGCTACAGTAAGGCTGATGCCGTCGATCGTGATGGAGCCCTTTTCTACAACGTAAGAAGACAAGTTTTCAGGGACAGCGAGGCGAAGCCGCCAGTCGGTGGCCCCACTGCCGGGATGGATCGGGTCAAGAGAGAGCAGGGTGGCGGTACCATCGACGTGTCCCTGAACGACATGGCCTCCGAGGGGGGAGCCTGCGGGAGTGGGGAGTTCGAGATTGACGACAGAGCCGGGGCGGAGATGGGAGAGGGTGGTGCGGGCGATGGTCTCGGCTGCGAGATCCGCAGAGAAGCGTGGGGGGAAGGCGCCGGGCTCGATAGAAAGCGCCGTCAGGCAGACTCCGCTGACCGAGACGCTGTCGCCGGTGTTGAGGCGGCGGGCGATCGTCGGAGCGGCGATGGTGATGCGGGTGGCTCCTGACGTCGGTGTGATGGCGAGCAGGGTGCCGGTGGTTTCGATCAGACCGGTGAACATGGATATAGGTTACAGGCAATGGAGGCATGGGCGAGTCAGGAATCAGCTGAGCGGGGCTGGGATGCATTTGCGCTCCCGGAGTCGGGGCGCAGCGTCTCTGTGATTTACAATCAGACCTTGAGCATAGCCAAACACCAGCAGCACGGCGGGAGTAGTTTTGCATTTAGCAAGAGTTGAATCAGAAGCAAACATACAGCCACACGGATCGCGTTCCAAGCGGTCCGTTGCGCGATCCGCAGCCAGGTTCGCTCTGATAGCCGCGGTATCGGCATCCCTTTTTGGATGCGGCAACACCTATCGGCCCGTTGTTACAGCCATCAACCCGGTAGGTCCTGCCGGTCAGCCGACCAAGTATGCCGTCGCCATTTCAACGACGGGACCGAATACGCCTGGGTTGGTGACATTCGTCGATTTCTCCGGAGACACGGTTCTCATTACGGCGACGATTGGTGTCGACCCCTATTATCTGATCGTGGATTCCACTGGAACCACCGGCTATACGCTCAATCGTGATACTACGGTCAACAGCTTCGATATCTCTCCGTCGTTGCTCAGCAGCCAGGTTCTTCAGACTACTCTGCTCTCCGGGGCGAATCCGGTCAGCATCTTCCCTGAGGGCGCTTACACCTATATTGCGGAGCCTGGACGCAATGCTATCGCCAATCTGCAGGGGACGCCTCCTGTGCTCAAGCAGGAGTTTGGCATTACAAACCCCACCTATGTTGTGGGAGTAGCCAACGCGCCGCGGGTATACGCGCTGGGTCAGGACAATTCCGGCAATGGCCAGGTCACCACGATCGAAACCACCAGCAATACTCCTGATGACACTATCATTCCTGTCGGAAAAAACCCGGTCTACGGCGTGATGACGGCAGATGGAAAGCGCGCCTTCATTATGAACAAGGGTGACGGCACGGTCAGCGTCATCAACTCACAGACCAACCAGCTCGATGTTGTGCCGACCGGCAGCACAAATCCCATTTCTGTGGGCACGGCTCCGCTGTGGGCCGATCTTGCGCCCACCCGGAACGAGTTGGTCGTCGCCAATGCGGGAGACGGGACGTCACCGGGCTCCGTGAGCATTATCAGAATTCCGCTCTGCTCGGCGACAACGATTCCCGGTAATCCCAACTGCGACGCTACCAACCCGGTAGATGCCAACGGGTTTGGCACAGTTCTGGCCACAATTCCGGTGGGAGTCAATCCGACAATGGTCGGAGTCCTGCAGGATGGAAGCCGCGCTTACGTGGTCAATCAGAAAGACAGCACCGTCTCCGTGATCAACCTCGACACGAATACGGTAACTGCCGTGATCCCGGTACCGGCCACGGTTCATCCGAACTATATTGCTGTAACGACCGGGAAGCCGACCGGAAAGGTTTATGTCACCTCGCCTGAATCAAGCAATATGACCATCATCCGCACCGACACCGATTCGGTGTCTACGGTGATTCCTCTTCAGGGCAAGGGTACTTCTGTCCGGGTTACGGCTCCCTAACTGGTTCCACATCGCTCATAAACTGACAAACCCCCGAACATTCGGGGGTTTGTCAGTTACAGCTACGTTTTTGGTCAGAATTATGCTGTGACGGCGACTTGATTGAGAATGCGGCTCCACTGCTTGCCTTTGCGCGCGTCATGGGCCTTCTTGTGAAAGGCATAGCCGGCGATCAGCGGCAGGGCAAGCGTGGCTTCGGAGTAGACCATCTGCTCGTAGGTGAGATCGACCTTACCCCAGCTGCTGGCTTCCTTCAGCGTGCTGCCGGAAAGCGCACCGTCGCGTGCGTCAGCTACGGTGATCTGGATGGCGTACTTGTGCATCGAAGCTTCGACTCCGAGGACATCGGCGGCCACGACAATATCCTGAGCAAAGTTCTTGGGGACACCGCCGCCGATCATCAACAGGCCGGTGGTCGGGTTGGCGATCTTGAGCTGGGTGAGTTCGTAGAAGTCCTTCGCGCTGTCGATGGATACCATCGGCTTGCCCTGGCGCTGGTGCTGATGGGCGACCAGTCCGAACCCCGCGGAGCAGTCGGAGAAGGCGGGGCAGAAGATCGGTACATTCTTCTCATAGGCGGCGAGGACGATGGAGTCGCGGCCTCCTGCCTGAGGAGTCTTACCATTCTTGACGAGATAGGCGCCCATCTCCGCGATGAACTCGCGCGAGCTGTAGGGGCGCGGCTCGAGCGAGTTGGTGATCTGGTGGATGGTCTCATCGCAGATGCGCAGCTCGTCTTCATCGATGAAGGTGTCGTAGATACGGTCGATGGCCATCTCGCGGAGATCGGCGTCGCCTGCGCCATATTTGTACTCATCGCCTGCGATGTAGTGGTTGAAGCCGAGCGCCTCGAAGAAGTCCTGATCGACGATGTTAGCGCCGGTGGAGACGATGGCATCGACCATATTGTTGCGGACGAGGTCGATGATGACCTTCTGCAGCCCGGCGGAGATGAGCGAACCGGCGAGGCAGAGAACGACACCGCACTCGGTGTCGCGGAGCATCATGTCGAAGATGCTGGCGGCGCGGGCGGCATCACGAGAACTGTAGGCCATCGACTGCATGGCGTCGACCAGGGCGACGACGTTGTGCTGCTTGATGTCGATGTGCTGAATGGGGCGGCTGAGGAGTTCTTTTTTCGTAGGCATGGCAATTATTAGGATATCAAGCGTAGATGCCGTTCTCCGGCTGCGGATGTGAATTTCTGTTTTGAGGAAGATTTCATTCCATGCCCGCCGGATTAGGTTGCAAGCCGCGGCATTGGAGGCGAGACTGGTGGCATGAACGTGAACTTCGCGGAGCGGGCGCATAACCATAACTGGAAGCTGGATCCGATCGTACGATCGCTTCTGGATACCGACTTTTATAAGCTGCTCATGCTCCAGTTCATCTGGAAGAACTTCCCCGAAGTGCATGTAATCAGTGAGGTTGTGAATCGGACGGTGAGGGTTCAGCTGGCAGAGCGCGTGAGCGAAGCAGACCTGGTGGAGCAGATGGAGCATGTACGCCGACTGCGGTTTCGCAAGAGCGAAATGGTCTGGCTGGCCGGCAATACGTTTTATGGAACGCGGAGTATCTTCGAGCCGAAGTTTCTGGAGTGGCTGGAGAGAGACTTCAAGCTGAGCGATTACGAAACGATGGAGCACGACGGCCAACTCGCGCTGCGGTTCAGCGGCCTTTGGACCGAGGTAACGATGTGGGAGATCTATGCTCTTGCGATCGTCAGTGAACTGAAGACAAGGTCGGCGCTGGCGGAGCTGAGTGAGTTGGAGCTGGATGTTCTTTACGCGCGGGCCAAGACCCGGCTGTGGGACAAGATCGAACAGTTGCGCGGGATGCCAGATCTGGAAGTGTCAGACTTCGGGACAAGGCGCCGGCACAGCTTTCTCTGGCAGGAATATGCGGTACAGGCGCTGCGGGCCGGGCTCGGAAGCCGGATGACGGGAACGTCGAACACGGCGCTGGCCTATAAGCATGACCTGGAGGCGATAGGGACCAATGCGCACGAGCTTCCCATGGCGTTGGCGGCCATGGCAGACAATGACGTGGAGTTGCGGGCTTCGCAGTACAAGGTACTGGAGCTCTGGCAGAACAGCTATGGCGGCGCGCTGCTGGTGATGCTGCCGGACACGTTTGGGACGACGCAGTTTCTGGAGGGCGCTCCGGACTGGGTGGCGGACTGGACAGGGCAGCGAGTAGACAGCAAAGACCCGATGGTCGCCGGAGACGAGTACATTGCGTGGCTCATGCGGCGGGGAAGGGATGCCCGGAAGAAACGGCTGATCGCTTCGGACGCGCTGGATGCCGATAAGATTGTGCGGCTGCATCAATATTTCCGAGGAAGAATACGGTTCAGCGCAGGTTGGGGGACGCTGCTGACTAACGACTTCAGGGATTGTCATCCACGGGGAGAGGATACGCTGGACCCAATCAGCCTGATCTGCAAGCTGGTGACAGTGGAGGGGAGGCCAGCGGTCAAGCTGAGCGACAATCCGCATAAATCGACCGGCCCGGCGGACGAGATTGCACGGTACCGGCAGGTGTTTGGAACTGTGGCGGTAGAAGGGCCAGCGGTGCTGGTGTGAGAACTACGGGATACAGGTAAGCGAAGGCGATTAGCTTAGGCTGCTCTTGACCTCTGTTGGATATACTGCGGGCATGATAAAGCTTGGCGGTATGGTTCGGCTTACAGTGGCAGTGGCGATGGTTCCGCTGCTGGTGATCCAGCCTTCGTTCGGATGGGGTGCGGATGGGCACTCGATGATTAATCGACTAGCCGCGACAAACCTGCCGCACGATGTTCCGGCATTTTTAAGAAATGGCGGAGCACTGGATGCGATGGCTTATCTGGGACCGGAGCCGGACCGCTGGCGGAACCGGGCCGAAGGCGAACTGGAGGCGGCGCAGGCGCCAGATCACTTTATCGATCTGGAACTGGCGGACATGGTAGGAACGCTGCCGAAGAAGCGGTATGACTTTATCCACGATCTGGAAAAAGTGCAGTTAGCGCATCCCACAATTTCGCTCGCCCCAGATAAGGTCGGAATGCAGCCGTGGCAGGTAGAAGAGGTCTATCAAAGGCTAAAGGTTGGCTTTAGGGAATACCGGAAACTTATTGCTGCAAATGAGAATACCCGGCCAGCAGAGTTGGCCATCGTCTACTATGCAGCCTGGCTGGGACACTATGTGGGAGACGGCTCCATGCCGTTGCACACATCGGTGCAATACAACGGGTGGACGGGACCGAACCCAAACGGATATACGACCGAGCACCATATCCACTCGCAGTTCGAGAGCACGTTTGTTTCGGCCAACGTAAAACCTGACGATGTGGCTCCGCTGGTCGCGGCGGCGCAGCCGAAGGTGCTGGCGGACGAGTGGCAGGATTACATGGCCTACCTGCGGCATACTAATTCCCTGGTGGAGAAGACGTATCAGGTGGAGAAGGCGGGTGGGTTTAGCGGCAGCGGTACGGCGGAGGGGAAGGCGTTTGCGGAGGAGCGACTGGCCGCGGGAGCGATTGAGCTAAGGGATATGATCTATACCGCATGGCTGCGGAGCGCCGATCCGGTGCAGGAGTTTCATGGAAATTAGGAGTTTTGAAATGCGCTAAGGCTCGGCGCGTTCAAGCGAAAGATGGCTGCCGTGCTGAAGGATGGGGTACTGGTGGCGTTCGACGCGAACAAGAAGGCGGCGAAGAGGACGCGTGATTGCTAAAGCAATGACGGGCACAGCGACCACGGCCACGCAGAGCCAGAGGACGAAGGCGTGCCATTCCCATTGCCAGAGCTGCCGGGTGAGCGCGATGGGGCTGGTGCGGGCGGCGTGAATCAGGCTCTTCGCAGAGAACGGAAGAGGCGCGGTATGAAAGAGGATAGTCCCGACGTGGATGAAAGGGATGAGAAACAGGAGTTCGAAAGGGTAAACGAGGTGGTTGGCCAGTTGCGAGGCGGCGACATTGAGGCGAAGGATGAAAGCTGCGGCGAGACAGAAGACGGTGGTGCTGCCAAGAACGGGATTGATGCCGATGAGGAGGCCGACCGCGATGCTCCAGGCGAGTTTTTGCGGAGACGCCCCCATGCGCAGAAGCGCGAAGACAGGAAGCGCAACGCGGCGATAGAGCCAATTGTGGTGAAGCGGTGCCTGGCCGGACGGCAGCCCGCTGGAATTCGTATCGCTCGGTTTCACACTTTACAGGATAGACTGCGCAACAAGGGTTTGTAGCCGATGGGGAGAGCCGAGGATTGGGTCTGGTGAGTTTTCTGCGTTCGGTGGGGCGAAGTATACGGTTGGCGGGAATGTTTGTGGCGGCGGGAACGGAACTGCTGGTTAAGCGTCCGGCGGCGCGACAGGCGCGGGCGGACTGGCTGCACCGGTTTGCGGCGCGGGCGATTCGCGGATTGGGTGTGGAAATCAATGTGGTGGGGAGTTTCCCGGCGCGGGGAGCGGTGATCTCCAACCATCTGAGTTATATGGATATTGTGGTGTTTGCGGCGTTGCGGCCGTGTGTCTTTGTATCTAAGGCCGAGATCCAGACCTGGCCGGTGCTGGGATGGATGACGACCATGGCAGGAACGGTTTACGTGGCGCGAGGACATGGCGGGTCGGCGGTAAAGGCGCGGAGCGGGATGCGGGCGGCAGCGGATGCTGGACTTCCGGTGGTATTTTTCCCGGAAGGAACGACGACCAATGGGAGCGAGTTGCTGAAATTTCATTCCGGATTACTCGCGCAGGCAATGGAAGAGGGAGAGCCAGTGACGGCTGCTTATCTGCGATATAGTCTGGGGCCGGGAAATGATGCGGGGGTAACGGTCGCAGACGACGTGTGCTACTGGGGGGATGCGAAGATGCTGCCGCATATCTTTCGGCTTCTTGGGCTGCGAGGGTTGCGGGCTGAGGTGCGATTTGCGGCGGGGCCGATCAAGTTTTCAAGCGACGTACTGCATCGCAAGCAGGCAGCGATGGAAGCGCGGACTGCGGTGGCGTCGCTGAGCGAGCCGATGGCTATTTTGCCGCAGATGCAATCTGAGGGATCAGCCCGGTGAGAAGGCTGGTGAACTGGTGCTCGACGCGGCGGCCGGTCTCCATGACCTCTTCATGGTTAATGGCCTGGTCGAGCACTCCGGCGGCCATATTGGTGACGACAGAAAGGCCGAGGACCTCGATTCCCATGTGCCGGGCGACGATGACCTCGTGCACGGTGGACATACCGACAAGGTCGGCTCCGAGAATGCGGAAGGCGCGGATCTCGGCTGGAGTCTCATAGCTGGGGCCGAGGACGGCGAGGTAGACGCCTTCGGAGAGCGCGATATTCTGCCTGGCAGCTTCGGCCTGGGCGAGGGCGCGCAGGGCAGGCGAATAGGCTGTGGTCATGTCGAAGAAGCGTGGGCCGAACTTGGCCTCATTCGGTCCGAGGGCGGCGTTCATTCCGGTGAGATTGATATGGTCGGAAATGGCGACGAGCGAGCCTTGTTTGTAGCTGGTGTTGACGCCGCCGGCAGCATTGGTGACGATCAGCGATTTGCAGCCGAGCAGACCGAGGACACGAGTGGGGAAGGTGACTTCGGCGAGAGGATAACCCTCATAGGCGTGGACGCGACCCTGCATAACTGCTACGGGAACTCCGCCAATCGTGCCGAGGACGAGCCTGCCGGAGTGGCCTTCGACTGTGGATTGAGGGAAACCAGGAATATCGACGTAAGGAATGGTAGTGGGATTCTGGACCTGCAAGGCAAAGTTGCCGAGGCCGGAGCCGAGGACGATGCCAAGGCGGGGAACAAGCGGGCTCTTGCTGCGAATGAAGTCGGTGGCCGATTGGGTTTTATCGTAAATATTGATCATAAGAAATTTCTGAGATGGATGATGTTTATAGGACCTTCGCCACGACTGTGGTCAGGTCGTCGGCTTGCTCTGTAGTTCCGGCAAAGGTGGAGACTGCTTCCGCGATTTCGGTAACAATGCTGGCTGCCGGTTCTGCCTGGCTGGTGAGGACAACTCTCTTCAGGCGGTCTACTGAGAACTCATCGCCGCTTTCATCTTCCTGTTCGGTGACGCCGTCGGTGAAGAGAGTGAGAATGTCTCCCGATAACAGTTTAATGTTGCTGTTGGCGAACTGTGCATCGGGAAGAATTCCCATGATAGGACCAGCTTCTTCGAGGAGAAACACTTCGCCGGTGCTGGTACGGGTGAGCAGAGGCGGGTTGTGGCCTCCGCTGGCATATTCCAGTGTTTTTAATGTGTGGTTGAAACGGGCGTAGAACATGGTGACGAAAGTTGCCGGATTTGTGACCTGCTTCAGTACTCCGTCGAGATCTTTGAGAATGGCGGCAGGGCCGCTCAATTCGCGGGCGCGGAGGCGGAGAGCCACAGCAAGCGAAGGCATGAGAAGAGAGGCCGCTGCGCCTTTGCCGGAGACATCGGCGATGACGACGTCGATAATGTCATCTGAGATGGGAAAGAAATCGTAATAGTCGCCGCCGAGAAGTCTTGCGGTTTGCATGAACCCGGCCAACTCAAGGCCGGGCACTACCGGAGGCTTTGGCAGAACCTGACGTTGGACCTGAGCGGCCAGAAGGAGATCGCGTTCGTATTCGTCACGTTGCCGACGAACTTCCGAGGCCAGGCGCTCGCGCTGCTTTGCAATAAGACTGACGAGAAATCCGACGATTAAGAATCCGGCGAGGCTGATGACGGCGTGAATGATGCGCAGGTAAGGCGTGTCTGCCTGCGGCCCGAAGAGATCTGCCAGAATGGTGCACAGGGCAGCAAGACCGATCGTAAAAGCGGGCGGGTCGACCAGCGCGCTGAGAGCGATGGGAAGAACATAGAGATAGCCAAGAGAGACATTGGCTACAACGAACCAGTCGGTATAGGCGACGGCAGCAGTTGCGAGGACGACGACCACATTGAGCAGTCCTGCAGTTCGATTCTCTTCTGCCCGGCGGTGCCGCTTGTAGCCGTCGGTGTTTTGGTCTTCTTTTATAAACGCCATCTGAATGCTTTCTTTCGCGACGAAAAATATGCGAGATTCGATTTCGTGGCAATGCTTACTTAATGAGCATGGAGACGATTGCAGCGGACATGAGGTTTGCCAGAGTTCCGGCGACCATGGCGCGGAAACCGAGACGGGCGAGGTCGTTGCGGCGCTCGGGGATAAGGGCTCCGATGCCGCCGATCTGGATGCCGATGGAACTGAGATTGGCAAAGCCGCAGAGAGCAAAGGTGGTGATGGTAAAGCTGCGGGGAGAGATTAATGCTCTTTGTGCGCCGAGATCGGTATAGGCGATCAGTTCGTTGAGAACGGTGCGGGTGCCGAGCAGATTGCCGACAAGTCTGGCTTCGTGCCAGGGAATGCCGATGAGCCAGGCGACGGGCGCGAAGAAGAAACCGAGGATCGCATTGAGGCTCGATGGAAAGGGGATGTGATGCGGGCCGAGGAAGTTGTGAATGCCGCCGAAGATGCCGTTGGCCAGACTGACCAGCGCGAGGAAGCTGATGAGCATGATGGCGACATTGAAAGCGAGCGCGCCGCCGTCGATGGTGCCGCGAGCGATGGCTCCGATAAAGTTTTCGTGGGCATGCTCTTCATTGGGTGGCATTTTGACGATGCCAGCAGTGGCCGGAATTTCGGTTTCGGGAACGAGCATCTTGGCGACCAGAATGGTGCCGGGCGCGGTCATGATGACTGCCGCGAGCAGGTCGGAAGCATGAATGCCGTAGGCGATGTAGGCGGCCATGATTCCGCCGGAGACGTGGGCCATGCCGGAGGTCATGATGGTCATCAGTTCGGAGTAGGTGGCTCCATTGAGAAAGGGGCGAATCGTCAGGGGCGCTTCGGTCTGGCCCATGAAGATGCTGGCAGCGACGTTCGTGGACTCCGCGCCGGAGATGCCCATGGTTTTCTGCATGACCCAGGCGAAGCAGCGGATGACAAGTTGCATGAAGCCGATGTAATAAAGGACGGCGAAGAAGGCCGAGATAAAGATGATGGTGGGCAGAACGCGGAAGGCGAAGACGGCGACGGTGCTGTCGTTTCCACCTAAGGGGCCGAAGACCATGCTGGAGCCGGCGACAGAGTGCTCGAGCAGTTTATTAACGGCATTTCCTGCGGCAGCGAGGACGCGCTGTCCGATGGTTGAGTCGAGGACGATGAAGGCGAAGAGGAACTGGAGGCCGAGGCCCCAGGCTACAGTTCGCCACCGAATGGCGCGACGATTCGTGGAGAAGACGTAGGCGATGCCAATGAAGACAATAAGGCCGAGAAGTCCGGTGAAACGCGCCAAAGGGTACTCCTGCAAGGATAAAAGCAAATGCGAGCGATTGGGATGAGTGTACCGGGTGAAAGGGCGCTATCCAAAGATTTTCCGGAGTTTGGGTTGGGATTGATGCAGAAATCGCTCCACCTTATAGAAGGGCGGGAGGAGCGATGTTCAGTTCGACCTGAGTATGAACTGTGGGCTTCTGCTTCAGCGTGTACATGCGCCGATCTGCAATGGAGAGCAACTTTGCCGGTTCGTCTGCGTCGTCCGGATAGATGGCGATTCCGAGACTGGCAGAGATGGTGAAGGACTGGCCATTGAGGTGGATAGGAATTTCGATGGCTTTTTGTATAGTGCTCAAGAGCTGGTCCAGATCATCATGGTCTTTTACGCCGGGAGCAATGAGTGTGAACTCGTCACCTCCAAGGCGGGCCAGAGAGTTGCAGGCGGGCAGATTTTCCCGGAGGTTCTGCGCGACACCTCGCAGCACATGGTCTCCGGCCTGGTGGCCGAAAGAATCGTTGATCTTTTTGAAGCCATTGAGATCCAGAATAAGCAGGACAAGGTGGTCGTTTACACGGCGGCAATGGGAGATGGCGGTAGCAAAATGGGTCTCGAAGGAACGCCGGTTGGGAAGACCGGTGAGATGATCGTGCAGAGCGAGCCATTCATTGCTGGTGACCTGTTCTTCGAGCATGACGAGGATCATGCCGATGGTGATGAGCGCCTTCTGCATGTTCCAGACATGAGAGGCGATATCGGCGTAGCTGCGATACGTCACGATAAACGGGTGCACGAAGAAGCAGAGCGACCAGGTGAAGAAGCCGGTAAGAATGGCCAGCTTTCCTGTGCTTTCGCGCGGAAGACGCTTGTATTTGAGCGTTGCAACGGCGTAGACGCCGCACAGGCTCCAATAGACGGCCTGACGATAATGCCCGGTGTGAGTCAGGAAGGCGATGGTAAGCCAACCCGAGATGTGGAGCAGGGTGACCAGCCAGGTGCGGCGGAAATAAATAGAACTGGCAATGGCGATGATGAGTCCCGCGATAATCACGGGAATGTATGGGGCGGGCGTGAAACGGTGCATGCCGTAGAGAGTATTCAGCGCCAGCAGGGGAAGAGTGTTGATGGCGAGATAGAGCAGGCGGACCCGAACCGAGAGCGGGTGCTCTCTGGGATCCCAGGTAAAGATCACGCCTGCTATGAGATAGCAGTTGAGAACGATAATGTGCAAAGCGCGGCCGGGCAGACCGTTTTTTGCGTAAAAGATGTGCGCGGACGATTCGATCAGGGTGACGAACAGGCCAAGGAGCCAGATATCGGCCTGTTTATGTGAATGGCGTGTGCGCAGGAGAAGCAGAATGACGATAAGGATCGCCAAGGCTGACAGATCGGGAAGGAAAGCGTAGTTCATCGAGCTCCGTATTATCTGGGTGAAACCTCAGACGTTTCAGAAACGGGCCGTTTTGTAACAATCTTTCGTAAGTATCGGGCTGCCGGTTTACTGATTATGGAGCATACGGAAAAAACCGCCAATATTTATTTTGAGCGTCCTGGAACCTCATTTGCTCATACGAGGAGCTTTAGGGACCTAACCGCGTCGGCCGGGCGGGATTGCCCACGACGATATTGCCGGAGGGAACATCACGGGTGACGACGCTGCCGGCACCGATGATGGCGTCGTCGCCGATGGTGACGCCGGGCAGGATGATGGCGCCGCCGCCGATCCAGACATTGGCGCCGATGCGGATGGGGCGGCCGTTTTCGAGGTTGGCGCGGCGGGCTTCGGGGTCGCGGGGATGGTCGGCGGCGTAGATCTGGACGGCGGGACCGATCTGGGTCTTGTCGCCGATCTCGATGGAGCAGACGTCGAGCAGGACGCAGTTGAAGTTGAGAAAGACGCCGCTGCCGATACGGATGTTATAGCCGTAATCGCAGAAAAACGGGGGCCGGATAACGGAGCCCTGCCCGCAGGAGGCGAGGAGCTGGGCGAGCAGAGCGGTGTGGGTGACGCGGTGGTGAGGCGTGTTGTTGTACTGGTGCAGGAGAATGGTGGCGTTGTTGCGTTCGGCGTCGAGGACGGGGTCGTCGGCGCTGTAGAGTTCGCCGGAGAGCATCTTTTCTTTTTCGGTTTTGCCGGGCTGCACGTTGGGTACCCCCTCCCCGTACTTAGGTCCTAAAGTATTCGAAGCAGAGACTTTGGGTCCGGACTTCAAAGATTGCAAGTCCAGGGTTAAAAGACGAAAATCCGGCCCGAGCCGGATCTGAGTTCTTCTTTCTTTCTGTCTTAATTATAACGTGCGTGTCAACACCAAGGGCTGGATTTAAGTCGATGGGAGATGGAGCTGGGCATGTCGTCTGGAGTGAAGCCAAAGCTCGATGACGATGGCATTGATGGAGAAGCCTATCCAGAATGCGATGCCGAAGAACTGGTTCGGGCTGAGATGGGTTCGCGGGCTGGTGGCGAAGAAGAACCCCATTACGGGACGGGTAGTTGCGATTCCAAGCAGAATGGCGACGGCCCGGGTCATCCATTCCCGTTTTGGAGCGTTCTCGCCATGAAAGCGGAACCAGTAGGCGCGACCGAGTGAAAAAAGGAACCAGGTGTCGAAGACGAGGACGGCGGACCGCTCGACCCAGCCGCCGATGGCATAAAGAGTCATGGCATAGGCGGTTGCTCCAGTGATGGCCCCGAAGAGGAAGAAGAGGCGTTCCAGCCAATTGCTGGTGGTGCGCCGAAGGAGAACGGCGACGGCGAGGATGACAAAGATAGCTGCCGGGACGATATGGAGGATGGTAATCAACTCATGCGAGGCGAAGGTGGCGTCGATGGCAGCCATCTGCGGAGGTCTGCCGTGGGAAGGATGGGCAAATTCGACAAGCCTGCGGAGAACGACGGCAAGGGCAATGACGACGCAGAACCAGAATCCGCCCAGAAGCCATAAGGGACGGCGGGAGGTTTGAGAGGCCCGCAATGTGCTCGTCTGTTGCATAACGCTCGTCTGTTCGTCTGTTAGAGATGAGGCATCTCTCATGTTCAGGTACGGTGGAGATCGAGAAGAGGTTCCATTCAGGGATGGTCGTTCTTGTAACGGGAAAACCAGACAACGGAAGGAAGAGCGGATTCCTTCGCTGCGGGATGGAAATGCAAAAAAGTGCTGCGGGATGGAAATGCAGAAACCTCCAGGCTTACTTTGATCCCGCCAAACTTGCGTGCCGGAACAGCAGACCGGACGCGATGAACAGTGCCACATAGATCCCATGCCCAATGGCCATTCTCAGCGCCATATCGGGCGGCGCACCCGAAGGCAGGACCACTGTAATCAGCGCAAGCGTCGCCGCCATCGCGAATAACGTGATAGCCAATCGTGGCGCCTTCAGCTGCGCCAGACAGGCCCCAATGAATCCCACTACGAGGACGCTGAGATACCAGAGGCGCTCTGGATGCCCCGAGTCCGCCGTTTGGACCATGGTTGACCACCCTAGGGCGAATCCGGCCACAAGCGCCACGCCGACC
>Ga0207678_10001063_pt1 | contig 25137 bp, 23 predicted proteins | sample KBSC63metaG_FD_184319 | JGI IMG/M metagenome (GOLD analysis project Ga0207678, IMG submission 184319) | Corn rhizosphere microbial communities from Kellogg Biological Station, Michigan, USA - KBS C6-3 metaG (SPAdes) (version 2) | ecosystem: Host-associated > Plants > Roots > Rhizosphere > Soil ... | reverse complement strand
GTTCCTGGTCCGGGCCGGTCTTCGTGGCCACGCCCCAGCTGCTGGCGGCCTTCGGCATCAAGCCGTCCGAGGTCAACCCCGACGCCGACATCCTGACCATGCGGCCCGGGCTGTCCGGCCTGTCGCAGATGCAGCTCGTCTACGGCAACGACCAAGGCGGCGGCGGCCCCGGCGGCGGCGGCCACGGCCCGCAGGACGTCGGGTCGAACAGCTACCCCTGCCCGAAGGGCCAGTGCCTGGCCAACCCGGTGATCCAGGAGGTCGGTGCCCTGCCGTCCGGCACGTCGGGGCCCAACACGGTGATCACCGAGCACGCCATCCACGCGCTCGGCCTGCATACCAGCGTCTCCGGCTGGCTCGTCCAGACCCCGCACCCGCCGACCGCGGCGCAGATCACCGACGCCAGGCTCACCGCCAGCGCGGCCGGCATGACCATCGAAACGAAGTCGAGCACGCCCTCGTCGGCGGAGATCCTCAACTACGCCACCGCGTTCGGCATCGCCCTGGCGCTGGGCATCCTGGCCATGACCATCGGCCTGATCCGCAGCGAGACGGCCCCGGATCTGCGCACCCTGGCCGCCACCGGGGCGAGCAGCTTCACCCGCCGGGAGCTGACCGCCGCGACCGCCTTCGCCCTGGCCCTGGGCGGCGCCGTGCTGGGCACGGTGGCGGCCTACGTCGCCGCCGTCGGCTATGCCTGGGACAACCCCCTCGACGGCCTGTCCGAACTATCCAGCGTGCCCGCCCGGCAACTGCTGTTCATCCTGGTCGGCATGCCGGTGGTCGCCGCGGTCGTCGGCTGGCTGCTGGCCGGGCGCGAGCCGGCCGCCATGTCCAGGCAGCCGCTGGAATAGGGGCGCGCAGCAGTACCCGTTCGGCCCGGTCTACTGACGTAGGCCGGGCCCGGACTGCTCGCCCTTGTCCTTGCGCTCCAGGATCTCCGCCGCGCCGCGGATCACGCACCGCATCGGGTCATCGACCAGGACCGCGCCAATGCCGGCCGCGGTCTCGATCCGGCTGACCAGGCCGGGCAGCAGCGCGCCGCCGCCGGCCAGTCGGACCTTGCCCCGGACCACGTCCTCGGCCAGCCCGGCCGGGATCTCGGACAGCATCTCGTGCACCGTGGCCGCGATGGCCGACACGATCGGCTCCAGCGCGATCGCGACCAGGCCGCCCGGCACGTACTCCGAACGCGGCGTCCGCTGCGCGACGTCCAGGCCGACCGCCTCGGCGAAGCCCTCGGCCCCGCCGGTGACGCCGAGCGTCATCTTCAGCTGCCGGGCCGCGCGCTGGCTGATGATCAGGCCGAGCTCGTTCCGCACCGCCTGCACGACGGCCTCGTCCATGGCGTTGCCGGCCTTGCGCAGCGACTGGGACCTGACCACCCGCCAGCCTGCCACCGCCGCGACCTCAGTGGTGCCGCCGCCGATGTCGACCACGAAACCGCCCGCCCCGCCGGTCAGGTCGAACCCGGCCCCGGCCGCGGCGGCCACCGGCTCGTCGATCAGCCGGACGTTGTACCGGGGCCGCCGCACGCTCAGCGCGGCGATGATCGACCGCCGCTCGACCGGCGTGGCCCCGCTCGGCACGCACACCAGCGCGTCCCGCCGGATCAGCGAGAACCGGCGGGTCCGGCGCAGGAACGCGTGCAGCATGGCCGCGGTCGCGTCCAGGTCCGCGATGACCCCGTCCCGCAGCGGGTGGATCACCTCGATGTCCTGCGGTTCCTTATCGGCCAGCGCGTCCGCCGCCTCGCCCACCGCGGCGACCTTGCCCACGCCGGTGTCGATGGCGATCGCGGTTGGCTCCTCGAGCACGATGCCCCGGCCGGCCACCCAGACGAGCGTGTTCACGGTGCCGAGGTCGATCGCCACGCTACCCCGGAAGCGCATGATGCTCCCCTCCGTGCCAGTCACAGGTCACCGTGACGTCCCTCGATCCCGATACGACACTCCAGATCCGCCCCGCCGCACGACGTTCGCTAAGCGTACAGCCGGTATCCTCAGGGCCGGTGGAGGGAGACGTTTTCATGCGTGTGCCCGGGCTGGCGGCCATCGCGGTCGGCCGGTTTGGGCTCGCCGCCGTCACGGCCAGCACCACCCCAAGCGCCATCAGGTCCTGTTCGATCACCTGTCTCAGCGTCTCCGCGCTCTAGCCTGGCCGACGTGGCCGTCCGGCCCGGCGTGCAGCAGGCCGGCCGCGTGCAGGCCAGTCCGCCGACTACTGCTGACTGCGAGAAAGCCTACAAGGTCGCCTGCTACCAGCCGGCCCAAATCCAGCAGGCTTATGACCGGCCGGGGGACCACGATCGTCGGCGAGCTTGCGTCCGCAGTCGGCCGCTAAAGGTCTTTTTGTCCCGAACGGGCCTTGGTGCGAGCCTTGGTAACGGCGTAATCATCTGATGTTTCCGCGTTGCCGGGCTACGCCCGGTGCGCGACGAAACGCGATCTGCCTGGTGAGACTTCGTCCGCGACCCGCCCGGGGGGATTCGGCGTGAAGCGGCGTTATCCGGCGCTCGTCGCGAGATACATTGTCTGCGGGTGCCGGCACCTTCAACGCCGCGTACTACGTGCCTACGCCCGCTGTGACCTCGTGTTTCCCGGAAGAACCACCCGTACCATGCCCGGCCTGCGGCGGTTAGGCCCCTCCCAGGCGGGCAGTGGGAGCGCACTCCGGCGAGGTGACACGCAAGGAGGAGAGGAACCGATGGAGGACGTGTTCGATGTCCTGGTCGAGGACCACGAGGAGATAAGAAAGGCCCTAGCCGAGCTCGAGAAGGGTCCGACCGCAGCCACGGGTGCCACCGAGGACCAGCTCATGCTGCGCAAGATCATGACCGAAGAGCTGATCATCGAGGAAGCCAGGCACGAGGAAATCGAGCTGGCCTGCGTGTGGCCGGCCGTGCGCGGGCATGTCCGCGGCGGCGGCCAGCTCGCCGACCGGGCCGTCTGCGCCGAGCTCGAGATCGTGGGCCTGCTGGCCGAACTGGACAAGCTGGACGTCTGCCAGCCGGAGTTCGAGCAGCTGCTCGGTGCGTTCACCCAGGCCGCCAGGGAGCACTTCGACTTCGAGGAACGGCAGGTGTGGCCGCGGCTGCGTTCGGCGCTGACCGCCAAGGCAGCGGACGAACTGGGCCACAAGGTCCTGGCGGCCAGGGAGGCCGTCCTGAGGGAGGGCCTGGCTATAACGTGAATCTGCAGGCTGCTTTCAGCTATCTATCAGGTTCGTAGTGCTCACTGGAAGCGCCATCCCTTGACGCCCAGACCTAAGGCGTGATGCAGATGCAGGATCCCAGCGGCTACGGCGGGTACGGCGGCGGGTACGGTCCGCCGCCGCCGGGAGATTACGGCCATACCGCGCCGTTGCCCCCGATGCCTCCGCCCCCGCCCAGACGCCGTGTCGGCCTGCTCAGCTACGTGGCCGTCGCGCTGGTCGCGGGCGCCCTGGGCGCCGGGTCGGTGGTGGCCCTCTACCACCCGGCGTCGAACTCTACGGCCGCGCCGTCCGCGCAGCCCAGCGCGCCCGCCCCGCTGCCCAGCACCGCCGTGCCCGAGCCGAGTAGCGGCGGGAACGGTGCGGCCGGCGGCAGCCTGACCAAGGTCGGACAGGGCGTCGTCATCATCAACACCACGCTGCAGTACAGCGGCGAGCGGGCCGCGGGCACCGGCATGGTGATCAACGCGGACAAGGGCCTGGTGCTGACCAACAACCACGTCATCGAGAACTCCACCAAGATCAGCGCGACGGTGGCCGCCACCGGGAAGAACTTCCAGGCCAGGGTCGTCGGGTACGACGTGACCGGCGACATCGCGCTGATCCAGCTGCAGAACCCGTCCGGCCTGCACCAGGTCCCGCTCGGCGATTCCAGCAAGGTCAAGGTGGGCGACGCGGTGACCGCCCTGGGCAACGCCGAGGGCCGCAGCCAGATCGTCTCCGCGCCCGGGCGCATCACCGGGGTCGACAAGACCATCACGGCCAGCGACCAGGGCGGCACGGTCACCTCGGAGACGCTGCACGGGATGTTCCAGACCGACGCGGGCATCGTGTCCGGCGACTCGGGCGGCCCGCTGGTCAATGCGGCCGGCCAGGTCATCGGCATGGACACGGCCGGCCAGAACGTACGCTTCTCCGAGCAGCAGGCGGCGGCCGGCTTCGCCATCCCGGTCAACACCGCCCTGTCGGTGGCCAGGGAGATCGCCGCGGGTAACGCCAGCTCGACCATCTCGATCGGCTACCCGCCGTTCATCGGGATCTACGTCGGCCAGGGCTCCAGCAGCGACCCGCAGCAGCAGGCCCAGGAGCAGCAGCAGCAGAACAACAACGGCTTCGGCGGCTTCGGCGGCGGTAACGGCTTCGGCGGTAACGGCTCCACCGGGAACGGGCAGGGCCAGAGCTGCTACACCAACGACTCCGACCTGCCCGTGCCGGACTCGATCGCCCAGGTGAACTCCGGCACCCTGGTCATCGGCACGATCTGCGCCAGCCCGGCCGCGAACGCCGGGGTGACGGCCGGATCGGTCATCACCAGCGTCAGCGGCCAGGCGGTCGGCGCGCCGCCGACGCTGCACACCGCGCTGTCGAAGTTCCGGCCCGGCGACACCGTGTCCCTTACCTGGGTCACCCCGTCCGGCCAGCACAAGACGGCCAGCATGACCCTGAAGGAGGGCCCGCCGCAGTAGGCCCGGCGGGCACGTGTTACGTGATGCCCCGGGGCGGTACCCGCTGGCCGCCCCGGGGCATCGTGGTCCGGCTCAGGCCACCTTGTGCAGCACGGACTGCTCCTGCTGCTTCTCGAAGACCCGGACGATCTCTTCCACCGGCAGTTCCTTGGTCTCCGGCAGGAACTTCCACACGAACACGATGGCCAGCGCGCAGAGCCCGGCGAAGATGACCATGACGCCGCCCAGGCTGAGCGCGTTCTGGCTGACCGGGAAGATCTCGATGATGAGGAAGTTGGCCAGCCAGTCGATCATCGCGCAGAACGCGGCGGCCTGGCCGCGGACAGCGGTGGGGAACACCTCGCCCTGCAGGGTCCAGCCGGTGCCGCCGACCCCGACGGCGAACGAGGCGATGAAGAAGTCCAGCCCGATCATGATCACGACGAGCCGCAGCGTGCCGGACAGCGCGGCCAGGCCCAGGGCCGCGATCAGCGCGGAGACGATCATCCCGGTGTAGCCGCCGATGGCCAGCGGCTTGCGGCCGAACTTGTCGATCCAGCGGAAGCCCAGGTACGTGGCGGCCACGTTGACCGCCGTCATGATCAGGGTGACTTCCACGCCGGCCACCGTGGTGTCGACCAGCGAAGCGTGCCCGCCGGCGAAGTACGGCCCGAGCAGGGTCGGCCCGTAATACAACGGCACGTTGATCCCGGTTATCTGCTGGAAGATGAAGAACACGCTGACCACGACCAGCGCCCGCCGCACCCCCGGACTCCAGGCCCGGCGCCGCGACTCGCGGCTGCCTCCCTCGACCCGCTCCACCACCTGCGCGGCTTGCCGTACGTCCTCGTCGCTGACGTCCTCCACACCGAGCGTGGCCATGGCCTTGCGTACTTCGTCGTATTTGCCGTGCCGCAGCAGCCAGCGCGGTGACTCCGGCATGCGGGAGCGCATCACCAGCCCGATCAGGGCCGGGACGGCGCCCAGGCCGAGCACCAGCCGCCAGCCAGATGAGGCCGCGCTGGCCGGCCAGAGCGCGAAGATGATCAGCGCGATGATGTAGGCGACCAGGATGCCGACCGTGATCATCCACTGCTGCAGCATGGTCAGCGACCCGCGCCGGTCCTTCGGCGCGTACTCGGCGATATAGGCGGTGGCGATGGCCGAGTCCGCCCCGATGGCCACCCCGATCAGCGTCCGCGCGATGAGCAGGACCGACGTGTGCCAGGTGACCGCGGACAGGATCGAGCCGGCCGCGTAGATGCCGGCGTCGATGACCAGCAGCGCCTTGCGGCCGAACCGGTCCGCCAATGGACCGGCTAGGATCGCCCCGGCGGCCGCGCCCAGCGACGCCCCGGAGACCAGGTAGCCCAGGGCCAGGCCCTTCAGGTGGTAGGGGACGAAGTTCAGCGCCGACCCGATATTCGACGTGTCGTAGCCGAAGAGGAACCCGCCCAGCGTGGCCAGCAGTGTGAGCTGCCACAAGAACCTCGTCGGCACCCGTCGATCGAGCCTGGTGAGAATGTTGCTGCGGCCGTTTACCGCGGGCTGAGCCATGCGGGGCACTCCCTTGTTGCCATCGGATTACGCCGCCCCCACTTCCCCGGCCAGCCGAAGATGAACATGCCCCAACAAAATCCCAGGCGTAGGGTTCAGCTCGTGGCTACTGTGAGCGTTCGCTACATCGTGTACGACGTCGATGCCGCCATCGACTTCTACTGCCGGAACCTGGGCTTCACCGAGGTGATGCACCCGGCGCCGGCCTTCGCCATGCTGGCCCGCGGCGACCTGCGGCTGGTGCTCAGCGCCGCGGGCGGCGGCCCCGGCGGCGGTCAGGCCATGCCGGACGGCCGCCTGCCCGAGCCCGGCGGCTGGAACCGCTTCTCGATCGAGGTCCCCGATCTGGCGGCCACGGTGGCGGAGCTGCGGGAGCACGGCGCGCGTTTCCGCAACGAGATCGTCACCGGCGTGGGCGGCAAGCAGATCCTGCTGGAGGACCCGTCCGGCAACCCGGTGGAGCTCTTCGAGCCGACCCGGCCCGAGGCCAGGCTGTCCCGGCCATCCTGAGCCGACCGGGCCCTAGGGGTTCAAAAGGCGCCCTGAGGTCGTCACACTGGATGACGTGTACGACTACGACGTGCTGGTGATCGGCTCGGGGCCCGGCGGCCAGAAGGCGGCCATCGCGGCGGCGAAGCTCGAGCGCCGGGTGGGGATCGTCGAGCGCAAGGACATGATCGGCGGTGTGTGCCTGAACACGGGCACGATCCCGTCTAAGACCCTGCGCGAGGCGATCATGTACCTGACCGGCCTCAGCCAGCGCGAGATGTACGGGCAGAGCTACCACGTCAAGGACGAGATCACCATCGGTGACCTGGCCGCGCGCACCACTCACGTGGTCAGCCGCGAGATGGACGTGGTGCGCAGCCAGCTCGCCCGCAACCGGGTCTCGATCCTGACCGGCACGGGCAGCTTCGTCGACCCGCACACGGTGGAGGTGGACGGCGGCGAGGGCCGGGTCCGCCGGGCCACCGCAGACAAGATCGTGATCGCCACCGGCACCCGCCCCGCCCGCCCGGCCAGCGTGGAGTTCGACGAGCGCACCGTCATCGACTCCGACGGGATCGTGAACCTGGACAGCGTGCCGCGCTCGATGCTGGTGGCCGGTGCCGGGGTGATCGGGATCGAGTACGCCTCCATGTTCGCGGCCCTCGGCACCAAGGTCACCGTGGTCGAGCAGCGCGAGCGGATGCTCGAGTTCTGCGACGTCGAGGTGGTCGAGGCGCTCAAGTACCACCTGCGCGACCTCGCGGTCACCTTCCGGTTCGGGGAGACGGTGTCCTCGGTCGAGGCCCGCCCGGAGGGGGCCATCGCGACGCTGCTGAGCGGGAAGAAGATCCCCGCCGACACGGTCATGTACTCGGCCGGCCGGCAGGGGGCCAGCGACTACCTCAACCTGGACGCGGCCGGCCTGACCGCCGACAAGCGCGGCCGGATCGCGATAGGTGAGTCGTACCAGACCTCGGTGCCGCACATCTACGCGGTTGGAGACGTGATCGGGTTCCCGGCCCTGGCCGCGACCTCGATGGAGCAGGGGCGGGTCGCCGCCCACCACGCCTGCGGCGAGCCGCTGCACGAGGTCAGCGAGCTGCAGCCGATCGGCATCTACAGCATCCCCGAGATCAGCTTCGTGGGGCGGACCGAGGAGCAGCTCACCCACGACAACGTGCCCTTCGAGGTAGGCGTCTCGCGTTACCGGGAACTGGCCCGCGGGCAGATCATCGGCGACTCCTACGGGGTGCTCAAGCTGCTGGTGTCGCTGGACACCCACAACTTGCTCGGCGTCCACGTATTCGGCACCGGCGCGACCGAGCTGGTCCACATCGGCCAGGCCGTCATGGGCTGCGGCGGCACCGTCGACTACCTCGTCGACGCGGTCTTCAACTACCCCACCCTGGCCGAGGCGTACAAGGTCGCCGCGCTGGACGCGATGAACAAGATGCGCCAGATCGCCCGCTTCGCCTGAGGCCCGGCACGCGGCCGGCTCGCCGTGCATCATGGACCCATGGCTGCCAACGACGTCACCGAACCCCCCGTCCAGGCCCTGATCGCCGCGATCAACGCCGGGGACCGCCAGGCGTTCTTCGCCGCGCTCACCCCGGACGCCACGATGTCCGACGACGGCACCGACCGCGACCTGGCCGGCTGGGCCGAACGGGAGATCTTCACCGTGCACGGCCACCTCGACGTGGTCTCGGCGCGGGACGGCGGCCGGTCGCTGATCGCCGCCTACCGCAACGACACCTGGGGCGAGATGCGCACCAGATGGGCCTTCACCATCGCCGACGGCAAGATCAGCCGTTTCGAGACCGGCCAGGCCTGAACCTTGATCCGCCGGGCCGAATTTGCCGATCTAGCCGCAATCGTCCAACTGCGTCGCGAGTGGACCCGAGAAGAGCACGGGGATATTGCCGACCCGGACTTCGAGGAGAATCTGACCGCCTGGTTCGGGCGGGAGTGGTCACGCCGGATTATGTGGCTGGCTGAGGAGGGTGGTCGCCCGGTCGGCATGATGAACCTGGCCGTCTACGAGCGGATGCCGCGGCCGGGGCGTGCGCTAAGCCGCTGGGGATATCTCGGCAACGTATTCGTGCTCGCGGCATACCGGAATCGGGGCATCGGCAGTCAGCTCGTCAGCGCAGCGCTCAGCTATGCAGATCAAAACGGCTTCGTTCGCGTGGTGCTGAGCCCGACCGAGAGATCCATCCCCCTCTACGAACGGGCCGGGTTCGGCCCGGCGGATGCCCTGATGCTCCGGACACCACCGCCTTGGCAAGTGTCAAGCGTCTAGTTACAGTAGACAGCGTGGACGAGGCACTGCTGGCCGAGGCCAGGCAGGCCCAGGAACGGCTGATCGACGCCGAGCGGGACGCCGACGTGTTCCGGGCCGAATTCCACCGGGCGGTCCGCCGCCTGCACCTGCACGGCGCGTCCCTGCGCGAGCTTGCCTCCAGCCTGGGCCTCAGCCACCAGCGGGTGCACCAGATCGTCGAGTCGGCCGGCGGTTCCCGCCGCTGGCTGCGCCGCGACCGGGTCCGCCCCGACCCGGGACTGCTCCACTGCACCTTCTGCGGTAAGGATCAAAAGCGGGTCAAGAAGCTGATCGCGGGTCCCAGCGTGTACATCTGCGACGGCTGCACCGGCTTGGCCAAGGTCGTGATCAGCGATGGTCAGCCGGTGACCACCGAGATCGCCGAGCTAACCGCCGGACCGGAGGATCAGCCCAGAACGCAGTGCAGCTTCTGCGGCAAGCGCCGCGATCAGACGGCCGGCCTGGTGATGAGCTCGGCGCAGACCGGGCGCAACACCGCCGCCACCATCTGCAACGAGTGCCTCGACCTCTGCACCGAGATCATCACCGAGGAACTCGGCTAACCCCTCTCGCCCCACCCGTATCTCCAGCCCCAGCCCGGTTTCAGTGAGAGTGGCGCTCTACCGGTTCTATCGGGTAGAGCGCCACTCTCATTGACTTCGGGGAGCGCCCGCCTTGACTTCGGGGAGCGCCCGCCTTGACTTCGCGCAGCGCCCGCGGCGGCGTTACGTGAGTTCGCGGAGGTACTGGGGGAGCATCTCGCGCCAGGTGGGCCACTGGTGCGCCCACTGCGGGCCCCAGTTGTCCACCCGGTTGGGGATGCCCTTGCCGCCCAGGGCCTCGGCCATCTGCCAGGACGAGCCGATGTCCTCCCATTCGCCTTCCCCGGACGCCAGGATCACCCGCCGCTGCCGCAGCTGGTCCAGGTGCGCGCCCTCCAGGCCGGGCAGGAACTGCAGCGGCGCGGAGTAATACAGGTCCTGGCTCCAGGCCTCGTCGTAGAACCGCTCAATCCGGTAGCTGCCGCTCATCCCGACGGCCGCGCCGAACACATCCGGATACCGGCACAGCACCGCCACCGCGTTGAACGCACCGATCGAGGCGCCGGTGGTGATCACGTCCGAAGACGCGCCGCCCAGGTCGGCGTGGATGGCCGGCACAGCCTCCCACCTGACGAACTCGTGGAACTGATTGAGCAGCCACATCCGGTGCTCGACCGGGCCGGCCTTCGTCACCATCGCCTGCCCGGCCACGCTGTCCACCGAGTAAAGCTTGACCCGGCCCTCGGCCAGCAGCGGCCCGCACGCGTTGACCAGGCCGTGCCGCTCGATCTCCTCGGCGTCGCCGCCCGCGGACGGGAACACCAGCACGGGCACGCCGAACGCGCCCCAGCGCACCACGGTGACGTCCGTCTGCAGACGCTCGGAAAACCACCGCTCCCTGACCCTCAGTTCGTCACTCATTACTCATAAAAATACTTCTGTGCACCCGGGAAAATCCAGGACAGCCCGTCTTGCAGCCGATCTCGCCAGTTCTCCCAGCTGTGCCCGTCGCGGGCCTCGACGTAGCGGACGGTCATCCCGGCGCCCTCGAACACCGGGACCATCGACCGGTTCGGCACGATCAGCGGTTCGTAGACGCCGCAGCTGATGAACAGCCGGTCGGCGACCCGGCGCGGCGCGGCCCGGAACCGGTTGACGAAGCGCACCACCGGCTCGAACACCGGCCCGCCGCCGTGGTCGTGGCCGATGTCGGTGAAGACGAACGAGCCGGACTGCAGCAGCAGCGACCCGTAGACGCCGGGATGGCGGTAGGCGGTAGCCAGCGAGGCGACGGCGCCGAAGCTCGAGCCCATCAGGCACCGCCCGGACGGCGTGCCGGCCAGCGGGAGCTCGGCCTCGAGCCGGGGCAGCAGTTCCGCGGTCAGGAAGCGGGCGTGCGCCGCCGAGTTGGCGTACTCGGTCAGCCGGTCGCCCGGGTAGACGAAGGCGGCGACGAGCTCGGCCACGTCGAGCCGGTGGATGAGGTTGTCCAGCACGGTCTTGGCGGCGGCGTACCGCAGGTAGTCCCCGCCGTCGTGCACGATCAGCAGCGGGTAGCGGGTGCCCGGGTCGGCGCGGCGGAACCTGGCCGGCAGGTAGAGCGTGACCGGGCAGTCGCGGCGCAGCGCCCGGCTCGGCACCACCATGTCGACCAGCGACCCCGGCCGCGCCTCGGGATCAACAACCGTCCAGTCCGGTATCTCGTGGCCGTACGCGTAGCAGACCGAGGAACTGCCGACCGGGCTGTGCGCGAGGCGGGGGTTCAGCGGGTCGTTGATCCGCTCCCGGTGCCCATCCGCGAAAGCCACCTCCAGCTGGTACTCGACCCGCGATCCCTCGGGCAGCTCGAGCACCGCGTACCACAGGTCGGTGCCGCGCAGCCGGCGCAGCGGCAGGTGATCGGGCAGGCCGAAGATCCGGTGGATGAGGAACACCTCGTCCGCCTCGCCGCGGTACAGGAACGTGCAGCGGGCGCCCTCGACCACCGGGACCTCGTGCCGGGCCAGGAACCGGTCCACCGCCGCCGCGTCCAGCGGCCGCCGCTCGCGCAGCCGGTTGATCGCGAGCTTCGGGAGGGTCTTCACGCCGCCTCGATCGTCCGGATCCCGGGCGGCCAGGCGCCGTCGGCCGGGACGTCGATCCGGGTGCCTGCCTCCAGCGGCACGCACCGGGCCGGGGCGAACCGCCGGGCGAAGACCGCCATCCGGGGCGTGTCGTCGAGCAGCAGCCGTGCCCGCGCGTGCGGCAGCAGCACCACGTCGCGGAGCAGGCTCAGCCCGCTGCCGTAGACCTCCGGGTGGCCGGGCCCCTGCGGCGATCGGTCACCGAACAGCACGATCCGGTCGGTCAGCGCCATCGCGCCCGCCGACCACGCGATGACCGGCGCCCCGTTCAGGGCGGCCGCGACGTTGAACAGGTGCAGCACCTCGGCCAGCACGCCGACGTGGCCGCCCGCGATGACCAGCGCCGCCGCATTCGCGAGCACCGCCGACACCGCCGCCCGGTTTTCGGCGATCACCGGCCGGTCGTGCGGCCGGAGCCGGTCGAAGAACTCCAGACGGGCCTCGTTCACCCGGCGCAGGTGCGCCGCGTCCAGCTCGCGGACCGCCTCGAGCGCCTCGCCCAGCGCGTCACCGGAAGCCGAGGCCGGGGCGGAACGCCGCTGCACGGCATACACCGCCTGCAGCGCATAATCGAGCCGCAGCAGGTACAGCTCCTGCAGCTCGGCGAGCACACCAGCCAGCCGCTGCTCCTCGGCGCGGTACTCCGGATCGCGGTCCTGCACGTCCAGCCACCGCCGGTACAGCGCCAGGTTGGCCGCCTGGCCCTCCAGCAAGTCGGCCAGCACGGCGTCGTCCGGTTCGCGCTCCTGCCATCCGGCCGTGATCGTGGCCACCGGGCCCGCCAGCCCCGGACCGGAAAGGCCCAGCGACCGGGCCACCCCTTCGAGCGTCGGCCTGCGCTGCGGTCCGAGCAGGACGATCCTCACGAGGCGTAGACGTGCAGGGTGCGGCCCACGTCGTCGAGCATGCCGCGCAGCGTGTCGTAGTCGGGATGCCGCATCCGCACGTAGGCGTTGGCCATGTACCCGGCCTCGACCCCCTGGGTGGGCGTGCCCGGCGGCGGCAGGTGCGCGTCGATGACCCACTCGCCGTACCGCTGCTGCAGCTCGTCCACCCCGCTGTAGCCGGAGATAGAACCGTCCTGCGACGGCCGCAGGGCCACGATCCCGCTGGCGTACCGCCGCGACGGCACCGCGCTGACCCCGCCGTGCACAATGGCGTCCGCCCAGGCCCGGTACAGGTCCATGTCGTTGCCCGCCGAGTACAGGTCCCAGGCGCCCACGCCGGGCGGCCGGCAGCCGATCTCGGAGAACCGCAGCCCCTTCGGCCCGAAGAACCACTCCATGTGCGTGGCCGAGGTGCCGATGCCCAGCGCGGTGATCACGCGGGCGCCCATCTCCCGCAGCTCCCCGTACTCCGGCGCGGTATCCAGGCGGTTGGTGGAGACGAACTGCGGCGAGATCCACCGGGTACGCATCGCCTCGAGCACGTTCGGGTAGTAGTGCGAGGCGAAGTCGATGGCCACGTGCCCGTCCACGGCGATCGTGTCGTAGAACCCCTCGTGCCCCTCGACGAACTCCTCCACCGCGATCGACTCCACGCCCTGCCCGCCGAACACCCCGAGCGCGTCATCCAGCTCGGACACCGAGTCCACCCGGACGGTCCCCGACGCCCCGGCGCCGCTCCGCGGCTTCAGGATCAGCGGGAACCCGGCCCGTTCGGCAAATTCGCGGGCCGAAGCCGCAGATGACACCGCGGCCGATGCCGCCGTCGGCACCCCCGCCTCCCGCAGCACCTCCTTCATCGACGGCTTGTCCCGGCACAGCCAGGCCGTCCGCACCGACGTGCCCGGGATCGTGCAGGCCTCGCGGACCTGCGCGGCGGCCATGGTGTGCGCCTCGATCGTGGCCTCCAGCCGGTCGACCCACAGCTTGTCCTGCACCCAGCGGACCGCCCGGGTCATCGCGTCCACGTCGGTCACCGACGAGACCCGCTCGTAGTGGTCCAGCCAGCCCTTCAGGTCGTCGTCGAACGACTCGACGCCGTACTCGCCGATGCCGATCACGGTCGCGCCGGCCTCGGCCAGCGCCCGCGCGAACTGCCGCTGGTTGGACGGGAAGAACGGCTCGACGAACACAACGTTCATGTCTGGCATGGTAGCCGGAGGGTACGTTTCTCCCATGGTGACCGCCGGGTTCGTCGCCCCGTACCTGCTCGACACCACGACGCGGTTCGTGGAGGCCGCGGCGCGCCTGCCTGACGTGCGGCTGGCCCTGATCACGTCCGAGCCGGAGGACCGGCTGCCGCCGCAGCTCAGGCCGCACCTGGCCGGGCACTGGCGGATCGAGGACCCGCTCGATCCGGGCCAGATCGCCGCCGCGGTGCAGGGCCTGTCCCGCCAGCTCGGGCCGGTGGAGCGGCTGCTGGCCGTGCTGGAGCAGCTGCAGGTCCCGCTGGCCCAGGTGCGGGAGCACCTGGGCATCCCCGGGATGGACCCGGTCACGGCGAACAACTTCAGGGACAAGGCGCAGATGAAGACGGTGCTGCGGGCGGCCGGCGTCCCGTGCGCCCGGCACAAGCTGGCCGTCTCGGCCGCTGACGCCCTCGAATTTTCCGAACGGGTCGGCTTTCCCCTCGTCGTCAAGCCGCCTGCCGGAGCCGGGGCGAAGAGCACCTTCCGGCTCGACGACGCCGCGGACCTGAGGGCCTGGCTCGATACCGTGCCGCCCACGCCGGACCGGCCCGCGCAGATGGAGGAGTTCCTCACCGGCGACGAGGGCTCCTACGACAGCGTGATGGTGGACGGGCAGGTCGTCTGGGATTCGGTCTCGAACTACCTGCCGACCCCGCTCGAGGTGCTGCGCAACCCGTGGATGCAGTGGGTGGTGCTGCTGCCGCGCGACATCGGCGGTCCCGAGTACGCCGGCATCAGGCAGGTCGCGCCGCAGGCGCTGAAGGCGCTCGGGCTCGTCACCGGGCTTACCCACATGGAGTGGTTCCGCCGCCCGGACGGCTCGGTGGCCGTGTCCGAGGTCGGCGCGCGCCCGCCCGGCGCCCAGATCACCTCGATGCTCTGCTATGCGCACGACTTCGACCTGTACACCGCGTGGGCCCGGCTCATGACGGACGGCACCTTCGACCCGCCCGAGCGGAAGTGGGCCGCGGGCACGGTCTACCTGCGCGGGCAGGGCGCCGGCCAGGTCCGGGCCGTGCACGGCCTGGACGCGCTGCCGCCCGGGGTGGCCTCCCTGGTCGTCGACTCGCGGCTGCCCCGGGCGGGCCAGCCGTCCTCGGGCAGCTACGAGGGCGACGGCTACATCACGATCAGGCACCCGGACACCGAGGTGGTCACCGCCGCGCTGAAGACGCTGGTCAGCACCGTGCGGGTGGAGCTCGGATGACGGTCCTGATGATCTCGCCGGGCTACCCGGCGGAGATGGCGTTCTTCACCCGCGGCCTCGGCCAGGCCGGGGTCCGGGTCATCGGCCTGGGCGACCAGTCGCCGGATGCGCTCCCGGCCGAGGCCAAGCCGGCCCTGGACCACTACGTGCACACCGGCTCACTGGCGGCCGAGGACCACGTGATCGGGCTGGTCCGCGAGATGGCCAGGCGCATCCGCATCGATCAGGTCGAGTGCCTGTGGGAACCGTACATGGTGCTGGCCGCGCGGCTGCGCGAGGTGCTGGGCCTGCCCGGGCTCACGGTGGAGCAGACGGTGCCGTTCCGGGACAAGGAGCGGATGAAGCAGCTGCTCGACGCGGCCGGCCTGCGCACCCCCTGGCACGTCGCCGCGCGGACGGTCGCGGACGTCTGGGCGGCGGCCGAACGGGTCGGCTATCCCCTCATCGTCAAGCCCATCGACGGGGCCGGCTCGGCCGACACCTACCGGGCCGATTCGGCCGTCGAGCTCGACGCCATCCTCCCGATGATCAGGCACGTGCCGCAGGTCAGCGTGGAGGAGTTCGTCGAGGCCGAGGAGTTCACCTACGACACCATCTGCGCCGGCGGGAACGTCCTGGTCGAGAACATCTGCCAGTACCATCCGCGGCCCCTGGTGACCAAGATCCACGAGTGGGTCAGCCCGGTCACGATGGCCCTGCGCGACCTGGACGAGCCCGGGCTGCAGGGCGGCCGCGAGCTCGGCCGCGCCGTGCTGCGGGCCCTCGGGTTCACCGACGGGTTCACCCACATGGAGTGGTACCGCAAGGCCGACGGCGAGGTGGTGTTCGGCGAGATCGGCGCCCGGCCGCCCGGCGCCCGCACCGTCGACGTGATGAACTACGCCACCGACGCCGACCTGTTCGCCGGCTGGGCGCACGCGGTCACGCACGGGAGCATCCCGTTCCCGGTCGTTCGGCACTACAACGCGGCCAGCATCTTCAAGCGGGCCCAGGGGGCCGGCCGGATCACCCGCTACGAGGGCCTGGACCGGCTGCTGGCCGAGTACGGCGACGACGTCGCAGCGGTCGACCTGCTCCCGCTGGGCGCGCCGCGGCGCGACTGGCGGGCCACCCTGATCGCCGACGGCATGGTGATCGTCCGCCACCCCGAGCTGCCCCGGGCCGAGGAGATGGCCCACCGCTTCGCCGCCGACCTCCACCTGTTCGCCAGCTAGCTCCCGCTCGTCAGCTAGCGCCGTGGACGCCATCTAGTCAGTGCCGCTTCCCTACGTAGCCCCTCCACAGCACCGATCAGTGAATCACTGTAACTCTGGTATCACCACTAACACGGGTCTCTGCAGCCCCGGTCGACGAAAATCCGGTCGATTTATCGTGGTTGATCCGGGCTTCGTGGTTGATTTGGTGCACGACAGACCCCCGGATCAACCGCATAACCCTGATCAACCATCTAAATCCAGCCCGCAAGACCGACAAAAGGGGTAAAAGTGCCCGCCTGGGCGGCCTCGCCGCGCGGGCAAGCCTCGGACTGCACCTGTTCACCGGCTGATGTGGGCGGTAACGTCCCGTTCATGATCGCAGACCTCGGCGACGCTATCCGGGAGGTCCTGCCGTCCGCCCGGGCCGACCTGGAGCGGCTGGTGCGGATCCCGTCGGTGTCAGCGGACCCGGCCGCCACGCGGCACGTCTGGGCCAGCGCCGGCGAGGTCGCCACGCTGCTGCGCGAGGCCGGCCTGCCCGAGGTCGACGTGGTGACCGCCGGGGAGAGCCGCCCCGCCGTATTGGGCCGCAGGCCGGCCCCGCCGGGCGCCCCCACCGTGCTGCTCTACGCGCACCACGACGTGCAGCCGCCCGGCGAGGCCGCGGACTGGGACAGCGACCCGTTCGAGCCGGCCGAACGGGACGGCCGGCTCTACGGGCGCGGCACCGCCGACGACAAGGCCGGGGTGGCGGTGCACCTGGCCGCGCTGCGCGCCCACGCCGACGGGCTCCCGGTCGGGGTCACCGTGCTGGTCGAGGGCGAGGAGGAGATCGGCTCGCCGGCCCTGCCCGGCTTCCTGGACGCGTTCTCCGACGCGCTGCGCGCCGACGTGGTGGTGTTCGCCGACGCGGGCAACTGGACCGAGGACATCCCGGCGCTGACCACCTCGCTGCGCGGCGGGACCAGCGTCGTGGTGGAGGTGCGCACGCTGCGCCACGGCGTGCACAGCGGCATGTACGGCGGCCCGGCCCCGGACGCGCTGACCGCGCTGTGCCGGACGCTGGCCAGCCTGCACGACGAGCGCGGCGCGGTGGCGGTGCCCGGCCTGACCCGGGGTGACGCCGATCCCCTAGACCTGACCGAGGAGCAGTTCCGCGCCGAGGCGGGGATGCTCAACGGGGTCCGGCTGACCGGCACCGGGGGCCTGACCGCCCGGCTCTGGGCCGGCCCGGCGATCGCCGTCATCGGCATCGACGCGCCGACGGTGGCGGCGGCCTCCAACACGCTCATCCCGGTGGCGCGGGCCAAGGTCAGCATGCGGATCGCGCCCGGCGACGACGCGGCCGCGGCCTGCGAGGCGCTGACCGCCCACCTGAAGGCGCACGCGCCCTGGGGCGCCCAGGTGAGCGTGCAGCCGGGCTCACTCGCCGCCCCGTTCACCGCCCCGGTCGGCGGGCGGGCGTATAAATGCGCCCGTTCGGCCCTCGGCGAGGCGTGGGGGCGGCCGGCCGTCGACGCCGGCGCGGGCGGGTCCATCCCCTTTGTCACCGCCTATGCCGGCCTGTTCCCCGACGCGGAGATCCTGATCACCGGGGTGGAAGACCCCGGCACACGGGCGCATGGCAGCAACGAGAGCCTGCACCTGGCCACCTTCGAGCGAGCCTGCCTGGCCGAGGCCCTGCTGCTGCGCAACCTGGCCGGCTAGGTCACTTCGGAGAACCGCGGCGCGCCTGGCTCGGGCGCCAGCCGGGTCGCCCGGGCGACGTACGAGATCGCCCGGTACCAGCCGCAGATCAGCAGGGCATCGACGGCGCCCTCCTCGCCGACTCCGGCGACCAGGCTGGCCCAGTCGGCGTCGGACAGGTCGCTGTCCCGGTCCAGCGCGTCGGCGGCGCGGAGCACGGCCCGGTCGGCTGGTTCGGTCCAGCACGGGTCGTCGGGGTGCCCGGCGGTCACCGAGCGGACCTGCGCGGCGGACAGCCCGGCCTTGGCCGCGAACACCTGCACGTGCACGCCCCACTCGTACTCGGCGCCGCACCGCGCGGTGGTACGCAGGATGAGAAGCTCCCGGTGGCGCAGGCTCAGGGCGCACCGGCGGGACAGGTAGTACCGGCCCCAGCCGGCCATGCCGTGCGCCCGGTCCGGGCGGCGGGCGAACACCCGGAAGATCCCGATCGGCGGCCCGAGCGCCTCGAGCGCGGCGGCGGTGTCCGCGTCATACGGCGGCGCCACGAGCGCGATCCGGGCCTGTGTATTCTGGTTCGAATTCCGAAGCATGACTGTTACGGTAGCATCTTTGCTTCGGAAATAGAAGCGGGCCTGGTCGCCTGCTGAGCTAGTCGTCTACTGGGAGGCGTGGATGCCGCCGTCGGGAACGCCGCTGCCCGGCCGGCCGGTACGCGGGTCCGCCACCGGCCGGCCCATCATGGCTCTGCTCGACCTGCTGGGCCGGCGGTGGGCGCTGCGGGTGCTCTGGGAACTGCGGTCCGGCCCTGTTCCCAGCTTCCGGGAGCTGCAGAGCCGGTGCGGCGGCGTCTCGTCCAGCGTGCTCACCGACCGGCTGACCGAGCTGCGCGACGCCGGCATCGTAGAACGCGCCGAGGACGGGTACCGGCTGTCCGCGCGCGGAGCGGACCTGGCCGAGGTCATGCTGCTCATGGCCAAGTGGGCAGCGGACTGGCAGCCGCCGGCCCGGCCCTAGCGATGCGCCGGCGTCAGAAGGGCGGCGGGGGCGTGTCCGGCGGCGGCCCGGTGAAGCCGGCCCGGGCATTTTCGAGCCAGTCTTGGATCGGCCGGGGATCGTCCCCGGTCACCTCGCGCACCGCGGTGGTTACCGTGTCCGCGCCGCCCTGCCGGATCCACTCGAACAGTTCCAGGCGGCCCTCGGCCGCCCAGCGGTCGAGCCCGCTGTCGAGCATGGCTTTCCGGGCCCGGCTGGGCGTCTGGTTCTCGTAGTCCACCTGGCGCGCGAAGACCTCGGATACCCGTTCGGCGACGTCCGCGTAGCTGAGCGCCTCCGGCCCGGTCAGCACGTACGTCGCGTCCTCGTGGCCGGGGCTGGTCAGCACCCGGGCCGCGACGGCGGCGACGTCGCGGGCGGCCACGAACCCGACCCGGCCCCGGCCCGCGGGCACCCGGATCACGCCCTCCTCCCGGATCGTGCCCGCCGCCTCCAGCAGGGTCTCCATGTACAGGCTGGGCGCGAGATAGGTGACCGGCAGCCCGGTCGCGTCCAGGTGCAGGGCCACGTCCCGGTGGCTGAGCACGAACCGCACCTCGACGCCGGGATCGGCGAAACCGTCCGCGACCACCTTGACGACGTGCGGGCGGTGCCCCGCCGCCACCAGCGCGTCGATGAACACCGTCTCCAGCGCGGCCTGCTCTTGTTCCGCCGGGCTCAGCAGGAAGACCCGGTCGAACTCGCGCAAGACCGACGCTGGCGGCGGGTCCTCCAACGATGCCACCAGGTGCCCCGCGGTCCCCGGCAGGTCAGTACCCCGCGCCTCCACCCGGACCATCGCGGTCGCCTCCGCGCCCGCGTCCGCCAGCAGTTCCATCAGGTGGTAGCCCACCCGTCCGGTCGCCCCGGTCACCAGGATCACGTTGCTCTCCTTTGCCAGCCGCGCCCCAGAGTAGACCAGGAACCGCGCTCGCGCCCGCCGCGCCCGATCTGAGTCCGCGGAGCCGGCGATATGTCCGCGGTTTCGGTGCTATGACGCCCGAAACCGCAGACACAGGTGAGCGGGAGCCTCGCGGGCACCTGTGACCATCCGGTAACGAGCGGAAGCGCTCCCTCGATCGGTGGTATAGATGCGATGTGGAGCATCGAGCTCGCGGTCTTGCTGTCAGCCTGCGTGCCGGGGCGTTGATCGTCCTGCTCGCCCTGGCGGCGGCCGGCTGCTCGGAGTCGGCTAGCCCGGCGCCGCCCTCCACCCCGCCCGCCGCGGCACCGTCCTCGACCGCATCCGCGAGCGGCACCGCGGCCGCTCCGCCCGACTGGCCGATGTACCACGGCGACCCCTCGCACAGCGGCCTGTCGCGGTCCATGCCGAACGTGAGCGGCTCACCGAGGGTCACCGAGTCGATCAAGCTGGACGGCGCCGTATACGCCTCCCCGATCGCGGTCGACGGCGTGATCGTCGTGGCGACCGAGAACGACTCCGTCTATGCCTTCGACGCGCAGGGCAAGCAGCTCTGGCACGTCAAGGTCGGCAGCCCGTCACCTGCCCAGGAGCGGGAGTGCGGCGACATCGATCCGCTGGGCATCACCGGTACCCCGATCTACAGCGCGCGGACCGGGAACGTGTACCTGGTCGCGGAGCACAACGGGAAGGTCGGGCACGACATGATCGCGCTCGACCTGCACACCGGGAAGGTCCGCTGGCGCAAAGGCGTCGACCTGCCCGGACCGACGCCGGCGGCGATGCAGCAGCGCGGGGCGCTGGCCATCACCGGCGGGCGGGTCTGGGTCCCGTTCGGCGCCCAGGCCGGCGACTGCTCGAATTACAAGGGCCGCGTCGTCGGCGTCCGGCTCGACGGCACCGGGGACCCGGTCGTGTACGACCCGTCCACCCGCCGCCAGGGCGGCATCTGGAATCCGGCCGGCCCGACGGTGGACCCCGCCGGGCACCTCTTCGTCGTCTCCGCGAACGGCTCGAGCTTCCCCGGCGATGCCTACGACCACACCAACTCGGTGCTCGAGCTGAGCCCGTCCGGCCAGCTGCTCGACTCGTTCGCGCCGACCGACTGGGCCCAGAACAACCAGGGCGACGTCGGCCTCGGCTCGCAGGGCGTGGCCCTGGTCGGCACGAAGTGGGCGGTGCTCGGCGGCAAGTCCGGGCCGGTGTACGTGCTGCGCCAGGGGCACCTCGGCGGCATCGGCGGCCAGGTCTCGGTGACGAACGTGTGCCTGTCCTTCGGCGGCGCCGCGGTCGACGGCAGCGTCGTCTACCTGCCCTGCACGGACGGCGTGCGGGCGGTCCGCGTCGATTCGGCCGGGAAGTTGCAGGTGCTCTGGCACGCGTCCGGCTCGGTGGCCGGCTCGCCGGTTGTGGGCGGGGGCCGCGTGTGGGCGCTCGACTACACCGCGGGGGTGCTGCACGCCCTCGACCCGGCCACGGGCCAGACGCGCGGGCAGGTCTCCGTCGGCCAGGCCAACCGCTTCGCCACGCCGGCGATCTACGGCAACCTGGTTCTCGTTCCCACCCTCACCGGCGTGGTCTTCGTCCGGACCTCCTGAGCCCGGATGTATCAGCCGCGGCGTCCGGCTCTCCGTCAGGCATGCGCGCTAACGGGGGCGCCATGGCGGCTGTCGTATCGCGGCGGCGCGGATGCGGAAGGTAGCGGGATAATGAGCGGAAACCAGCCAAAGGGCGATCGGGGCCTGTGCTGGAATTGCGGCAAGCTGGGAGCGTACATCGGCAGCTGGCGGATGACGTGCTCCGGGTGTGAGGTGAGCTGGACGCCCTGGGGGCCAGCCCCTCGCGGTGACCAGAATCTCGTGAGCTGGATGGGTACGGTCATCGATTGCGTCGATTTCACCCGGCCGGAGGCCCTTGGCGCGCCAGCATAAGAGAAGCGGTGGCAGCTCGGGCTCTTGGTGCTCAAAATGGTCATTGAACATCGTCAAGCCACTGCACCGATCCGCATCGGGCAGCCATGCCAGCAGATGTCGAGGTCACCTTTGCCGCGATCACAGGTGTACGAGATAACGTTCGAAGGCCGAGCCGGTCATGTGCTGCGTGCGGAGTTCGACGACTGCGAGGTCAGCCTAGGCCAGGACACGACCACCCTCCGCGTCGAACTGCCGGGTCAGCCAGCCCTCTGGGGGATCATCGAGCGGATGATGGAATTCGGGCTCAGGCTGATCGACGTGCGCGTGCTGACCGTCCCCTAAGGCTGGGTTATCGCCTGGGCGGTGACGCCACCAGGCTCACGTCGATGACGTCGAGCCCCAGGCCGTTTATCCGCTCCATCAGCCCGGGCAGCGCGCCGCGATCCGGTAGCTCGGTCCGGAGGGTAGTAGTGCCGCGACCGATGATGACCTCGCAGTCCTCGAACTCCGCGCGCAGCGTGGTACCCGCCTGGCCCAGGAAGGTGATCTCGTAGATCTGTGGTTGCACCAGGTTGCGCCTCCCGGGCCTTCTCGATCTGGTTCAGTAGTGTCTCCAGCGTGCCGCGAAGCTGCCTCCTCGTGATCACCCCCGCGAGGGTGATCCGAGAGGCGGTTAGCAACACCTGTGCTCTGGCACAGATCCTTCACCATCCGCATCACCAGACCCTTATTAAGCAGCAGAAACACGGCACTATTCCTCCGTAGCGGGTGATGTCTTCTTACCGGGCGCCTGTGGTTCAATGCTTTCAGGGTGGAGGTGGGAAGCAGGCTTACAAGCCACGGCGCAGGCCTGTGAGCCAAGAATCCATGGCACCGAGCGCGGCGACTGGACCTGGCTCGTTGCGGCGGACGAGGTTTGCGGCGACGAAGTTCCGTTCCCCGCCATTGCCCGCCACGCTCGTCTCAAGGTCGGCGCTGCATGACCGGCTGACCGCGGGAGCTGGCCAGCGGCTGACGACGGTGGTGGGGTCGGCCGGGGCGGGTAAGAGCGTGCTGCTCGCAGACTGGGCCGCGGCCCGGCGGCCCGGCATGACGTCCTGGTTGTCGTGCGACAAGGCCGACGCCGACGCGGTCCGGTTCTGGACCGCGTTCATCGAGGCGCCGCGGGCCATCGAACCAGGCTTCGGTGCCGATGCCGCCGACCTGCTGGCGATGGACAGGACGATGTCAGCTGACGTGGTCGCATCGGTTGCCAACGACGTCGCGGACCTGCCTGCCGGTTCGGCGATCGTCGTAGACGACTTCCATTACGCGGCCGCCGCCGCGGCCCCGGATATGACCGATCTCATCGAGCGCTGGCCATCCGAGACCGTCCAGCTCGTGCTGGCCGGTCGTTTTGACCCTCCGCTGCGGCAGCACCGGCTGCGGATGTCGGGTCAGCTGGCCGAGATCCGCGATCGTGACCTGTACTTTTCCCTGACCGAGAGCCGTGACCTGCTGGCGAACTTCGGCGTCCAGGTGCCCGAAGCTGAGCTGGCCCTGCTGCATCAGCGAAGCGAGGGATGGCCCGCTGCCCTGCAGATGGCGGCGCTGTCTCTGCGCGGCACCACGGATCCGGCCCGGCTGGCGCGGGCGGTTGAGGTCCGCGGCGCAGGCATCGCCGACTACTTCATCTCCGAGGTCCTCGAGCAACAGGCACCCGAGGTGGCCCAGTTCATGCTCGACACCTCCATCTTGGTGGGTGTGCTGACCGCAGACATGTGCGCCGCGGTCACCGGGCGGCCGGACGCCGCGATGCTGCTGCGCGTCATCGACGCCACGCACCTGTTCCTGGTGGCACTCGACGACGAGCGGACCACTTTCCGGTACCACCATCTGGTCCGTCAGGTCCTGCGCGCCGAGTTGCACGCCAGGGATCGCGCTCGCGAGCAGGCTCTTCAGCAGCGGGCGGCCGAATGGTTCGAGGCCGCCGGGGACATCAGGCGGGCGGCCCACCATTATCTGGCGACCCAGCAGGCCGACCGGGCGCTGGCGCTGTTGCAGGACCGGGTGGTGTTCGACTTCCTGCATGACCCGGCACTGCCGCCGCCGCTTGTCCTGAGCGTGACCGACCCGTCGCCGCTGGTGGAGACGCCGGAACGGCTGCTGGGCCTGGCCGCGGACATGCTGTTGTCGGGTGATACGGCTCACGGCGGTGAATACCTCGACCTGCTCGAGCACGCTGGGACGGTTCCGCCCGAGTCGGGGCTGGCCGCCCGGCTCGCGGCGTTTCAGTCGTTCCGCTACGGGGTGTGCGGCCAGCTGGAAGAAGCCGTGCGGGAGGCCCAGGCGGCCCGGGCCATCCAGGAACGTACGCAGCTCAGTGACGAATGGAACGCCGTCGCCCCGCTGGTTCTCATCCGCGTGTATAACTGCCTGGACGACTTCGCGGCGGTCGAGCGCGAGGCCGCCACGGCTCTGGCCGCCCCGGACGTGACCGAATCGGTCAAGCTGGTCATGGTGCCGGGTGCCCGCGCGCTGGCCTGCTACGAGCTCGGTCACCTGGGTGCGGCCGCCGATGCGGCCAGGGCCGCGGACGCCGGTGCGCAGCGGCTGGGATTCAGCCAGCACTTCTTCGCCGTCGACCATCTGCGCACGCTGTCCGGCCTCGCGCTGGAACGCCGCGACCTCGACACCGCGGAGCGCTTCACCGAGCACGTGCTCTCGATAACCGAGCAGCGCCGGCCGCTCTTCGAATTCCTGGCGCTGCTGGACCGGGCGCGGATCTGGGCGGCCCGCGGACAGGTCCGCGACGCGCTGTCTACCATCGAGGCGGCCCGCCAGGTCGTGTCCGGGGCCAGTACGGCCCTGAAAGCCCGGGCCGACGAGGAGGAGGCACTGCTGCGCCTGTCACTCGGCGACCTGCGCTCACCGGCCGAGCTGGCCGGTCGCCTGCCCGCCGTCCGCCGCAGCCTGCTGCTGGCCAGGGTCGCGCTAGCTGCCGGTGATCACCGTACCGTGCGGGAGATTCTGCGGGCCGCGCCGGTGAGCGACCTGACGCCACGCCAGGCACTCGTGCTCCAGCTACTGCTCGCCGCCGCTGCCATTGAGCGCGATGATCCCGCGGCCGCGGGCCTGCTCGGAAGCGCCCTGCACAGCGCCCGCAGCCATGGCTTCCTCAACACCGTCGTCACCATCGCACCGCAGGTGCCCGGCTACGTGGTCGAGCACGCGGCCGAGCTGCGGCCCGACCCGTTCATCGAGCAGCTGATCGCCGCGGCGCTCGCGGTGCGCGCCTCCCGGCCCGCCGACGCCGCGTCGAGCCGGGTGCTCGCCGAGCCGCTGACAGCTGCCGAACACCGCATCCTCACGC
>Ga0207678_10001058_pt1 | contig 25186 bp, 22 predicted proteins | sample KBSC63metaG_FD_184319 | JGI IMG/M metagenome (GOLD analysis project Ga0207678, IMG submission 184319) | Corn rhizosphere microbial communities from Kellogg Biological Station, Michigan, USA - KBS C6-3 metaG (SPAdes) (version 2) | ecosystem: Host-associated > Plants > Roots > Rhizosphere > Soil ... | reverse complement strand
TCCCTGCCGACCGACCCGCGCGCACTGCTGGACCGGATCTACACCGAGACCAAGGGACACGGCTCCAGCCCCGAGCAGGAAGCGTTCGTCACCATCGGCGACATGCTCAAGGAATCTGCCGCGCCGCCGCAGATCACCGCCGCGCTCTACCGTGCCGCCGCACTGATCCCCGGGGTCACTTCCGTGCCGGACGCCATCGACGCCGCCGGTCGCCACGGCGTCGCTGTCGCCCGCGACGACGGCTCCACCCGCAGTGAATGGATCTTCAACGCCACCACCGACGAACTGCTCGGCGAGCGTGACGTGCTCACCAAGGACAACCCCGGCCGCGGCCGGGCGGGCGACGTCGTCGGCACGACCGCGATCATGACCAAGGCCATCGTCGCCGGTGTCGGTCAGACGTCATGATCTGACCACGCCGGTGGATCCGGCAAGTGATTGTGCCGTGCGCGGGTTGGCAAGCGCACGGCACAATCATGCTGCGCACGGGTTTCCGAGCCCTTGCCACCAGCTTGATCTCGGTCGGCGTCCCGCAGCCCTGCGACCGGGCGAAGCCGCAGTCGATCCCTTCCTCGGCGACAAAGCTTTTCGACAGTGTCGACCGCGTCGCGGAACCCGATCGGCCATCCCGGCCGTCGCCATCCGGACGTCGGTGCCGCGGCGCCGGGAGTGAGCTGAACGCTACCATCGTTCGTTCCAGTTCCAATCTGAAACGCCTTTGCCGGCTTTTGGCGCCTTCCAGCTGGGGAAACGACCCCGGAGGCCGCGCCGGGTGGCCGGGAGCGGGTTGCCAGGAGGTGCCGGGTCGCTAAAGTCATGGCGTGACCAGCAATCCCACAACGCGCGACCACAACAAGGCGTCGGTCCTCGAGGTGATCCTCGCCCGGGCGCCGTTGACGCGGAACGAGCTCATCGAGCTGACGGGCCTGAGCAAGGCCACGGTCTCGCGGGCGGTGGAGGAGCTCCGGGCCGACGGGTTCGTCGTCGACAGCGGGGTCGACGAGGTCGCGGGCCGCGGCAGGCGGTCGACCTACCTGGACCTGCCCCTCGCGACCGGGCACGTCGCCGGGATCAGCTTCGGTGTCCAGACCACCGGCGTCCTGGTGGCCGACCTGCGTGGCCGGGAAGTCCACCACGTGGTCGTGCCGACCGAGAACCACGCCGACGCCGGCGCCGCCGCGGAGTGGCTGGTCGCCTTGGTCAAGGAGGCCGGCCAGGCCGCGCAAGGGCCCCTGCGGCAGATCGTCGTCGCGGTGCCCGGCCGGGTCCGCGACGGCGCGGAGATCTTCAGCCCGGCGAAGTCGATGAAGGTCTTCGCGGGCGCGGATCTCCAGCGGGCCGTCGCGGACCTGGCCGGCGCTCCCGCGCTCTTCGACAGCGACGCCAACGCGTCCCTGCTCGGCATCCTGACCGAGAACGCCCACGTCCGGAACGCCGCGCTCTTCAACGTCAGCAGCGTGTTGAACTTCGCGAGCTGTACCGACCACGAGATCGCCCGCGGCCGGACGGCCGCGTTCGGTGGCCTCGGTGTCTTGGCGGCCGGAGCCGGCGACGAGACCCTTGACGCGCTGCTGAGCACCAGGGGCCTGCTCCGGTTCGCCAGGGCGCGAGGCCTGCGCCTGCGGCGCGTCGAAGAGCTCTGGCAGGGACGGCACGACGGGGAAGCGCGCGCCGAGGTGCTCGAGAGCTTCACGGCAGCGATCGTGACGGCCACCAGCGCTGTGGCAGTCACCCTGGACCCGGAAACGGTGTACTTCGCGGGCCGGTTGTGCCCCCTGGTCGAGGAAGTTCTCCCGGACGTGCGCCGCCGGTTGGCCAAGCTCCTGCCGGCGGCGCCGGAAACGCGGACGGTGACCCAGGTGGTGGGCCTGTCGACGGCGCGCGGAGCGGTCTTCGCGGGCCTGGCGGAGGCGCGGAGCAGGCTGCTGAACGCGGTGCTCGAGGCGCGCAGCCAGGGTCAGCGAGGGGATCAGGCGCCGGCCTTCTGAGCCGGTCGTCCGGTCCCGAAAGGACCAGCAGGACAGCGCCGGCCCGGCAGCAATGCGTGCCGGGCTCGTGGCATCGGACGGGCAAACGCCGATCGGGTTCAACCCGGACATGGCCCGCGGTCGAGCATATAAAGTTTCAGGTTGGAACTGGAACAAGAAGTGCTATGGTGGTCCGGCAGTGAGCCACTCCGACGGAACGAGACTGAAGGTAACCGCCGATGACTTCGACGCTGAGTCGAGCGATCGCCAACTACCCCAACCGGTTCGACCCCGGGGTGCTGGCCGAGCTCCCGGAACACCTGCAGGAGACGATCCGGCGCCGCGACCGGGTGCTCGGTCCCGGCTACACGCTCATCTACCGGGAGCCGGTCGAGTTCGTCTCCGGGTACGGTGCCCACCTGGTCGACCGCGAGGGCCACGACTACCTGGACGCGTACAACAACGTTCCCTGCGTCGGCCACGCCCACCCGCACGTCGCCGAAGCCGTCGCCCGTCAGATGACGGCGGTCAACACCAACACGCGCTACGTCCAGGAGTCCCTGGTCGCCTACGCCGAGCGGCTGCTCGCGACGTTCCCCGACGGCCTGCAACGGCTGAGCCTCGCCTGCAGCGGATCCGAGGCGAACGACCTCGCGGTGCGCGTGGCCCGGTTCCACACCGGCGGCGAAGGCATCATCGTGAGCCGCTGGGCCTACCACGGCATCACCCGCGAAGTCGCGAGCTTCTCACCCCACCTGGGCGCGGGCTCGCCACTGGGCCCGAACGTCCGGCTCGTCGACCCGCCCGACCCGCGCCTCGCCGCGCCCGGCACCACCCTCGCCGAGCACATGCGCGCCCAGGTCCGCGGCGCGATCGCCGACCTCGAACGCCACGGCTACCGGCTCGCCGCGCTGATCACCGACTGCGCCCACACCAGCGACGGGATCTTCACCGACCCCGTCGGCTACCTGACGGGCATGGTCGAGGAGGTGCACGCGGCCGGCGGCGTCTACATCGCGGACGAGGTGCAGGCCGGGTTCGCCCGGCTGGGGGAGACCATGTGGGGCTTCGAACGCCACGGCGTGCTCCCGGACATCGTCACGCTGGGCAAGCCGATGGGCAACGGCGTGCCGATCTCCGGCGTCGTCTTCCGCCCCGAGGTGTCCGACGAGTTCGGACGGAACGTGCGGTACTTCAACACCTTCGCCGGCAGTTCGATCCCGGTGGCCGCCGGGGCCGCGGTCCTCGACGTGTTCGAAGCCGAGAACGTCCGGCAGCGCGCACTCGAGAACGGAACCGCGCTGCGCACCGGGCTCGCGGAGATCACGAAGGACTCCGCGAGTGTCGCCGAGGTCCGCGGCTGCGGTCTCTACGTCGGGGTGGAGATCGTGCGGGACCGGGAGACGCGCGAGCCCGACCGCGCCCGCACCGAAGACGTCATCAACGACCTGCGCCGGCGCCGGATCCTCATCAGCGGGACCGGCCCCGCGGCGAACGTGCTGAAGATCCGCCCGCCGCTGGCCTTCAGCGCCGCCGACGTGACCCGCTTCCTGGAGACCTTCGCCGCGGTGGCGAAGGAAACCCTGTAACGGCCCGCCCGGAGGAACCGACAGTGAGCACTTCAGGCTTCGCCCGGCAGCTGTTCGAGGACAGCGGCCTGGCCGCGTCCCCCGAGCCCGTGGCCGAGCCGCTGGTGGCCGCCCTGGTCGAGCGGCACTACGGCCTGGGCGGGGAGTTCGAGCGGCTGGCGACGGAGAAGGACGACACCTTCCGCCTCCGCACCGGATCGGGCGACCACCTCGTCAAGGTGTCGCCACCCGGCGAACCGGCGGAGGTCGTCGCCCTGCAGACCGCGGCGATGCGGTTCCTCGAGGACACCGCCCCCGAACTGCCGGTCCAGCGGGTCACCCGGACCTCCGGCGGTGCCGACCACGTGGTGCTCACCACGCACGACGGCGAGCCCCGGGTCCTGCGGGTCTTCGGATTCGTCGCCGGAACCGTGCTGGCCCAGGCGAATCCGGCCCCGGCCCAGCTCACCCGGGCGGGGGAGGTGCTGGGCCGGCTCGACCGGGCCCTCGCGGCGTTCGCGCACCCCGCGGACGGCCGTCGGCTGGTCTGGGACATCCGCCACTTCGCCCGGCTCACCGAACTCACGGAGTCCACATCGGACACCGGGCACGTCCGGCTGGCCCGCGAGGTCTTCCGCCGCTTCGAGACCGCCGTCGTCCCGCACCTGGGGCACCTCGAAACACAGGTGATCCACGGGGACTTCAGCCCCCACAACGTCGTCGTCGACCCCCAGCGCGACGACTACGTGATCGGCATCATCGACTTCGGCGACACGGTCCGCAGCGCCGTCGTCTTCGACCCCGCGGTGCCGATGGCGAACCTGCTCGGCCGGACACCGCACGACCCCTGGCTCGAGGCGCGCGCGTTCGCCGAGGGCTACACGCGGGTGCGTCCGCTCGGGGACCGGGAAATCCCGGTACTCCCGGTCGCCGCGCTCGCCCGGCTCACGCTGCGCGCGCTGATCACCGACTGGCGCGCGCAGCGGGCACCGCACCGGCGTGACTACCTCCTCGGCCACGCCAAGGACGACTGGACCAACGTGGAGCGCGTGCTGTCCGCTCCCGACCCGGCATTCCGAACGGAGAACACCCCGTGAACGTCATCGACCACGTTCCCAAGCAGCTCTTCATCGCCGGTGCCTGGCAGGACGCGGAGGCAGGCCGGACGCTGTCCGTCGACGACCCGGCCACCGGCAAGGAGCTCGCCCGGGTGGCCGACGCCTCGCCCGCCGACGCCCGGCGGGCCGCCGATGCCGCGGCCGCCGCCCAGGCGGGCTGGGCCGCGACCCCGCCCCGCGTGCGCGGTGAGATCCTGCGCCGCGCCTACGAGATCATCGTCTCCCGCACCGAAGACCTCGCTCTCCTCATGACGCTGGAGATGGGCAAGCCGCTCGACCAGGCTCGCGGGGAAGTCGCCTACGCCGCCGAGTTCTTCCGCTGGTTCTCCGAAGAGGCGGTGCGCGTCGAGGGCAGCCTGAGCACGGCACCCGATGGCAAGAACCGCATCCTGGTCCTGCGCCAGCCGGTCGGTCCCTGCCTGCTGATCACCCCGTGGAACTTCCCGCTCGCCATGGGTACGCGCAAGATCGGTCCGGCCGTGGCGGCCGGCTGCACGATGGTCCTCAAGCCGGCCCCGCAGACTCCGCTGTCCACTTTGGCCCTCGCCGGGATCCTCGCCGAGGCCGGGCTCCCCGCCGGCGTCCTCAACGTCGTTCCGACCTCGGACGCGGCGGGCGTCGTCGAGCCGCTGCTGCGCGGCGGGCAGATCCGCAAGCTGTCCTTCACCGGCTCGACCCCGGTCGGCCGGATCCTGCTCGCCCAATGCGCCGACACCGTCGTCCGCACGTCGATGGAACTGGGCGGCAACGCCCCGGTGCTCGTCTTCGACGACGCCGACCTCGACGCCGCAGTGGACGGCACGATGCTGGCGAAGATGCGCAACATGGGGGAGGCGTGCACCGCCGCCAACCGCATCTTCGTCCACCGCTCGCTCGCCGGGGAGTTCGCCGCCCGGCTGGCGGCCCGGGTGGCCGCGCTCACCGTCGGCCCGGGCACCGAGCCCGGTGTGGACGTCGGGCCGCTCATCGACGACGCCGGCCGGCGCAAGGTCGACAGCCTCGTGCGCGACGCGATCGAACACGGCGCCGAAGTGCTCACCGGCGGCGAAGTGCCGGCCGGCCCGGGCTGCTTCTACCCGCCGACCGTGCTCACCGGCGTCTCCCGCGACGCCGCGCTCATGAAGACGGAGATCTTCGGCCCGGTGGCCGCGATCGCGGTCTTCGACACCGAAGAGGAAGCCGTCACGGCCGCCAACGACACCGAATGGGGCCTGGTCGGCTACGTGTTCACCCGCGCGCTCGACCGTGCCCTGCGCGTCAGCGAGCGGCTGGAGACCGGCATGGTCGGCCTCAACACGGGCCTGGTGTCCAACCCCGCGGCCCCCTTCGGCGGCGTCAAGCAGTCCGGCCTCGGCCGGGAAGGCGGCCGCACCGGGGTCGACGGGTTCCTCGAGGACAAGTACGTCGCCATCCCCTCCTGACCCCGGCTCCGGCACCCGGCCGTACCACGAAAGGAAACCAGTCATGATCGAGTTCGAACCGAAGTACGTCACGTTCGACATGCACGGCACGCTGATCCGGTGGCACATGGCGGACATGACCCGCAAGCTGCTGGCCGACGTCGTCCCGGCCGAACGGATGGAGGAGTTCGTCCAGAGCTTCATGTGGCAGCGTCTCGACGAGGTCCTGGGCCCTTGGAAGCCGTTCCCGGACGTCATCCACGACGCGCTGCGCCACACGCTGGAGCGCTTCAAGCTGCCGTACCGCAAGGCCGACAGCCAGGCCATGGTGGACGCGCTCCCGACGTGGGGTCCCTACCCCGAGGTGCCCGAAGCGCTGCGGACCCTGGCTTCCCGCTACCCGCTGGTCATCCTCAGCAACGCGGCCGACAACCAGGTCATGAGCAACGTCGAGAAGCTCGGTGCGCCGTTCCACGCCGTCTACACCGCCGAACAGGCCCAGGCGTACAAGCCGCGGTACCAGGCGTTCGAGTACCTCTTCGACCAGCTCGGCTGCGGGCCGAAGGAGATCCTGCACATTTCCGCCAGCCCGCGCTACGACCTGATGGTGGCCAACGACCTGGGCGTCACGCACAAGGTCCACGTCAACCGCGGGTTCGAGCCCAGCACCCCGGGCTACGGCTACTACGAGGTCAACCTGCTGTCCCAGGTGCCGCCGCTGCTCGGCTTGTGACCGGGCGACGGTGCCGATGCCACCCTCCGGCGTCGGCACCGTCGCGGGACCGGCCATCGAACGCCTCCTGCCGCGGTCACGGCCAGCGCGCCGAGCAGGGCGAGCACGGCGGCGGGTGCCAGCACGGCCCAGGGAGCGCGCTCCGCGTACGGGTGGTTTTCGGCGATCAGCAGCCCCCACTCGGGCGACGGCGGCTGGGCACCCAGCCCCAGGAAGCTCAGCGCGGCCAACGCCAAGGCGATTCCCGGCAGCCGCAGCATGGCGTGGCGGGTCACCGGCCGCAGCACGGCCGGCAGCAGCCGGCGGCGCAGCAGGTACCACTCGCCGGCGCCCAGCGCGCGGGTCGCCACCAGCAAGGTGGTGGCGCGTTCCTGGTTCAGCAGGGCTGCCGTGTGGGTGGCCAGCGGGGACCAGGCGACGGCGGCCACCGCCAGCGCGGGAGTCCACGGGCCGCGGCCCACGACCCCGGCGACCAGGACCCCGGCCAGTACCGCCGGGACGGCGCTGACCACGTCGACCATCGGCCCGGACACCCTGGGCAGAAATCCCAGGAGGACACCCAAGACGAGGGCTGCCGCGCTGATGGCGACAGCCGCGGCCAGTGTGCTGAGCGCGCCGTGGCCGATCCGGGCGAGGACGTCGCGCCCGAGCGCGTCGGCGCCGAACGGCAGCGCCGGGGACGGCGGCCGGAGCCGGGCGGCGGGATCCACCGTGAAGGGGTCGCGCAGCAGGCCGAAGCCGATGATGCCGAGCAGCACCGTCCCGTACACCACCGGCAGCACCCGAGGCGCTGCCTCGGCGGGCCCGCTGAGGGAGCGCAGCTCGCGATCCCTGAGCAACGCCGGTCCGATCAGCAGCCGGGCGGTGAGGCGGGTCAGCACGCCGGCCGCCGCGGCGAGCGCGAGGAGGACGAGGGTTCCGGCTTGCAGCACGGGCAGGTCCTGGGCGAGCGCGGCGTCCAGGGTCGTCCGGCCGAGGCCGGGAATGTCGAACAGCTTCTCCACGGCGACGGCACCGCCGGTCAGCCCGACCGCGAACAGGCCGAAGTTCGGCAGCAGCGCAGGCACGCAGCGGCGCAGTGCCTGCCGGGCGATGGATCCCGGCGACACGCCGTAGGCGGTGGCGGTCAGCGTCCACGGCTCGGCGAACGCGCCGGGCAGCAGGTCGTCGAGCAGCCGGCCCAGCACCGCGCCGGCGGGCAGGCCCAGCGACAACGCGGGCAGCACCAGCCACTGTGGCCCGTACCAGCCCAGCGCCGGAAGCCAGCCCAGCCGGACGCCGACGACGGTGACCAGCACCGAGCCGACGAGGAACTCGGGCAGCGCGGCCAGCACCGCCGCCGCGCTGCCCCCGGCGCCACCGCCGTCCAGACGGCGCCGCGGACCGAGCCACAAGGTGCGGGCGCACACCACCGCGGCCACGACCACGGCGACCGCCAGCGCGGCCCCCATCAGCAGCAGCGAGACGCCGAGAGCCGGCATGACGGACGGCAGCACCTCGGTACCGGACACCCACGACCGGCCCGCGTCGCCGTGCAGCAGCCCGCCGAACCACCGGCCCAGCAGCCGCAGCGGGCCGTCCCCCAGCCCGAGTTCGTCCCGGACGGCCTGCAGTGCCTCCGGGGTGGGATCGCCGTCCACCGAGCGCGCCTTGAGCACGGTCAAGGCCGGGTCGGTCCGCGAAAGCCGTGGCAGCAAGCCGATCGCGCACACCAGAGCGGCCGTCAGCACGAGCCGCCACAGCAACGTCAGGCCGCCGTTGCGCGCATACCCGCTGAGGGTGCCGCGGGTTCGTGCGGGGCCGGGTGTTCCCGCGCTCAGCGGTGGGTCCCCGTGCCGACCATGGCCCGTTCGAACGGGTCCGGCACCGTGCCCTCGACCGCCGGGCCGATACCCACGGCCACCTTCAGGCTCACCAGCGGGATCACCGCGTCCGTGGCGAGAACGGCCGCCTCGGCCGCCATGACCGCGTCCTGCCGCCGTGCGGCGTCGGCGACCGGCTGCGCGGCGGCGACGGCTTCGTCGACGTGGCCGTCGCAGACCCTGGACAGGTTGTAGCTGCCGGCGCAGGTGAAGTCACTGGCGAGGACGGTGACGGGATCCCCGGTCTCCAGCATCACGTTCCGGGAGGTGACGACGGCGTCGAACTGCCCGGCCAACGCGTCGCTGTCCAGCTGCGCGGCGGGAAGGACCGCCAGCTTCACCGTGAAGCCGGCCTTTTCCAGCTGCTGTTGCAGTACCTGGGCGACCTCGGGCAGATCGGGGCGGACGCTGTGGGTGGCGATCGTGATGGAGACCCCCGCCGGGCCGGTCGCTTTCGCCCGCACCGGCGGGATCCGCTTGCCCGCCGCCCAGGGCAGCGCGGGCCCGAAGATGCCCTGGCCGGGCTCCGCGTAGCCCTCGTACACGTTCTTCGCCAGAACGGAGGTGTCGATGGCCTGCCGGGCGGCTGCCCGCAGCCCCGGGTCGGCGAAGACACCGGATCTGGTGTTCAGGTACAGGGAAGTGTTGCGCGGGGTGGCCTTCAGCTGGACCAGCTGCTGGTCCAGCGAGGCGAGCTGGGCGACCGGCAGGGCGTCGACGACGTCGGCCTGACCGGTACGCAGCGCATTGGCCCGCGCGGTGCCGTCGGCGACGAACGTCGCGTCGATCCCCGCCGACCGCGCCCGGCCGCCCCAGTAGCCGTCGAAACGGTCCAGCGTGGCCGCCGTGGTGCCGGTGATTCCCTCGAGGACGAACGGCCCGGTCGCGGTGCCCGCCGGGTTCACGGTGTCCTGCTTGGCGTACGCCTTCGGGGAGAACACCGCGAGGGCCGGGTTGGACAGCCGCAGCGGCAGCACCGGGTCGGGGGTTCCGGTTCCGACGCGCACCTGCCTGTCACCCACGGCCGCCGCCGTCAGCTGGATCCCGGCCAGCGCCGGCGGTGCCGGCTTGACCTGCGTCGCCCGGGTCAGGGCGGACACGACGGCGGCCGCGGTGACCGGGCCGCCGTCCTGGAACTTCGCGTCCCGCAGTGTGAACAACCACCCGCGGCCGCCGTCCTCGGCACTCCACGACGCGGCGAGCGCCGGTGCCGCGGTGCCGTCCGCGGCCAGCCGCGTCAGGCCTTCCGCGACACCCAGGCGGGACAGGAGGTAGCCGTCCTGCCCGTACGGGGCGAAGTTCTGCGTCGGGGGAAAGGCCAGGGCCACCCGCAGCCGGGCACCGTCCGGAGATCCGGCCGACGACGTGCCGCCGGCCGAGGCGAAACAACCCGACACGAGTGGAGCGAGCAGCAGGCAGGTGACCAGCAGGCGGCGGTGGGTGTTCATGGTCCTCGCTTCTTCGGGGCAGATCCGCTGCGAGTAAACTACATGAAAACCACTTTCATTAGCTGTGCCGAAGATCTCTCCGGGGGCGTTCGCTGTCAGAAGGCGGTGTAGCCCCCGTCGACGGGGAGGACCGCTCCGGTGATGTAGGAGGACTCGGATGAGGCGAGGAAGAGGACGGCGTCGGCGATTTCCCCGGGCGTGGCGAGTCGCCGGAGCGGGATCTGCTCCTCGCGCTGCCGTCGGTAGGCGTCAGGGTCGGCTCTGCGCCGGAACGACGCTTCGATGACGGGGGTGGCGGTCAGGCCGGGAGCGACGACGTTGACGCGGATGTTGCGCGGGGCCCACTCGATCGCCGCGCCCTTGGCCAGCATGATCAGGCCGCCCTTGGCGGCGGAGTACAGGACCTCCTCGGGCTTGCCGACGATGCCGAGCCGGGAGCCGACGCAGACGAACGAACCTCCCGTGGCGGGCATCAGCGGGGCGAAGTGCTTCATCACCAGGAATGCGCTGAGCAGGTTGCTGTGGAGGACGTTCTTCGCGACGTCGTAGGTCGTTTCGGTGAGCGGGCCGCCGGCCTGCAGGCCGTGGTTGACGACGACGACGTCCACCGTGCCGAAGTCCCCGGCTGCCCGGCGGGCCAGTTCCTCGACGAACGCCTCGTCGTTGAGATCGCCCGGCACGTACCGGTCCCCGGGCTGGGCCGTGCCGAGCCGCTCGCGGCGGCCGGTCAGCAGCAGTTGCGCGCCTTCTCGGCGGAAGCGCGTGCACACCGCCTCCCCGATGCCGCTGCCGGCCCCGGTCACGAGGGCGGTGCGCTTTTCCAGTCTCATGTGGACACTCCTTCGCGGTGGCCGGTCAGCTGAGGAAGCCGCGGGCTGCGACCGGCCACCGCCGCAGCGACGTGCCGGTGCTGTCGGTGACGGTCAGCTCCTCGAAGGCCACGGAGTCCTCCAGGCGGTCATCCGGGGAGTGTGCTGAGTCGATTGTCGACGATAATCGTCAACTGTCAACAGCTTGCACGTGCGATCGGATCCGGGATGCCGTCGGCGGGTGGTTACCGGCTCTGGCCGGTCTTCTCCGTGAGCGTCTGCAGGTAGTGGAGGTCGAGGGCACGGGTGAACGCGGGCTCGTCCCGGGCCGCGAGCGCGTTGACGATGGCCTGGTGTTCCTGGAAAAGCGAGTCTTCGGAGGGGTACCACCGCTCGAGCCGGTTGATCGACAGCGACGACTCGGCGATCAGCGTGGAGTAGGCCCGCTGGATGCGCGAGTTGCCGGAAGCGGCCACCAGGGTGCTGTGGAAGCGCAGGTCGAGTTCGACGACTTCGCGCCACCGGCCCGAACGCTCCGCCGGCCCGATCTCGTCGACGATCTCCTGCAGTTCGCGCACCGTCCGGTCGAGGACACCGTCCGCCGCGGCCAGCACCTTCGTCCCGCAGCGCGCCTCCAAGGTCTGGCGGGCCTCGTAGATCTCGGCGATGTCCTCGGGCGTGATGTCGGTGACGAAGACACCCCGGTTGGGGATCCGGACCAGCAGGCCTTCCTGCACCAGCCGCTGCAGCGCCTCGCGCACCGGACCTCGCGACACGCCCAGCTGCTTGGCGATCTCCGACTCCGACAGTGCCTGGGCCGGTTGCAGGGTGCCGCCCAGGATGTTGTTCCTGATCTGGGCGGCGATCGTGCCGGACACCGACGGGTAGTCGATGGCCTGCAGGTTGAGGTTCTTCATCCGGTGCCCCCTGCGTGTGTTCGTTCACTGAAGACTGTTGACGATACACGAGTGAAGGGGCATGCGTTCACAGTGAACTGTTGACAGTTTGCAGTGACCCAGCTTACTGTCGCCTCCTGCCGGACACTTCCGCTTCACCTGGAAAGGGCCCACCGTGATCGACTCAGCCTTCCGGCCGAAGTACGTCTCGTTCGACTGCTACGGCACGCTCATCAACTTCCAGATCACCCCGGTCACCCGCGAGCTCGTCGGCGACCGGCTCACCCCCGAGCAGTTCGACCGGTTCGTGATCGACTTCCGCGGCTACCGGTACGACCAGGTCTGCGGCGAGTACTACGACTACCAGCAGGTCCTCCATGACGCGTACGCCCGGACCTGCGCGAAGTGGGGCCTCGAAGTGGCCGAAGACGCCGGCGAGCGGTTCTCCGACGCCGTGCTGTCCTGGGGCGCGCACGACGACATCCCCAGCCCGCTGAAGAAGCTGGGGGAGCACTACCCGCTGGTGATCCTCTCCAACGCCAACACCCGCTACCTCGACGTGAGCGTCCCCAAGCTCGGGGCCGACTTCCACGCCGTCTACACCGCCGAGCAGGCCGGCTTCTACAAGCCCCGCTACGCCGCGTTCGAATACATGCTCGACCAGCTGGACACGCCGCCGGAGCAGTTCCTGCACGTCTCCTCGCACACCCGGTACGACCTGATGCCCTGCCACGACCTGGGCTTCACGAACACCGTCCTGCTCGACCGCGGCTACGACCCGCCGGCCCCGGTGTACGGCTACACCAAGGTCGACTCGCTCGACGAGCTGAACGGCCTGCTGGGGCTCTGAGGGCGATGAAACTGACCTCGTACTGGCAGGACACCGCCACCCCGGCGGGCGACCACCGGCGGACGCCGGTCCCCGACCGGGTCGACGTCGCGGTCGTCGGCGGCGGCCTCACCGGGACCTCGGCGGCCGTCGAACTGCGCAAGCTCGGCGCGTCCGTGGCCGTGCTCGAGCAGAACACCATCGGCTGGGGCGCTTCCGGCCGCAACGGCGGCATGGCCACCACGGGCCTCGCGATCGGCTTCGGCACCGCCGTCAAGCGGTACGGCGCCGACCGTGCGGTCTCGATGTTCCGGACCTACAACGACGCGATCGACAGCATCGAGAAGCTGGTCGCCGAGCACGGGATCGACTGCGACTTCGAGCGCTCGGGCAAGCTGACCCTCGCCTACCGCCCCTCGCACTTCGAGGCGATGGTCAAGACCCGCAAGGCGCTGGAAGAGCTCGCCGAACACGAGGTCATCACGGTCCCGAAGAAGGACATCCACTCCGAAATCGGCTCCGACTTCTACCACGGCGCCACGGTGGACCCGTACGGCGCGGGGCTGCACGTCGGCAAGTTCGTGCACGGCCTGGCGAGGGCCGCCGGCGACCTCGGCGCGACGATCTGCGAGAACGCCGAAGTGACCACGCTGGACCGCAACCCGCGCGGCGGGCACACCCTGCAGACCACCCGCGGCCGCGTGCACGCGGGGGAGGTGCTGATCGCCACCAGCGGGTACACCGGGAAGGTGACGCCGTGGCTGCGGCGGCGGGTGATCCCGGTCGGCAGCTTCATCATCGTGACCGAGCCCCTCGCCCAGGACGTCGTCGACCGGATCCTGCCGCACCGGCGGCAGGCTTCGGACAGCAAGAACCTCGTCTACTACTTCCGGATCACGCCCGACAACCGGCTGCTCTTCGGCGGCCGCGCCCGGTTCGCGATGTCCAGCCCCGACTCCGATGTCCGAAGCGGGCAGATCCTCGTCAAGGCGATGACCGAGCTGTTCCCGTACCTGGCGGGCACCCGGATCGACTACACGTGGGGCGGCCTGGTCGACCTGTCCATGGACCAGCTCGTGCACGCGGGCGAGCACGACGGTGTGCACTACTCGGTCGGCTACAGCGGGCACGGGGTGCAGATGGCGACCCACATGGGCCGGCAGATGGCCCGGCTCATCTCCGGCGAGACCGGCGCCAACCTCTGGGGCGACGTCAAGTTCCCGCCGGTGCCGGGGCACTTCGGCCGCCCGTGGTTCCTGCCCCTGATCGGCGGCGGGGCGCGCGTGCTGGACGCGATCTCATGACGGCCACGGCCGCGGTGACCGCGTCGTTCGGCCTGCCGGGCGGGGCGCTGATCGCCGGTGCGTGGCAGACCGGCGGGCTCACCTTCGCCGTGGCCGACCCCCACGACGGCACGCCCGTCGGGTGGGTCGCCCGCAACGACGCCGCCGACGTCGACGCCGCCGTTCGCGCGGTGGCGCGGGCGGCTGCCGAGCCGTGGCCGCTGTGGCAGCGGCGTGAGGCCCTCGACGAGGCCGCCCGGCTGGTCCGCGACGAGGCACCCTGGCTCGCCGGGATCATCAGCACCGAGGGCAGCAAGACCATCGTCGAGGCCGAGCGGGAAGTGCGCCGCTGCGCCGAGACCCTGCGCCTGTCCGCCGCGGCCGGCAGCGTCCTGCGCGGCGAGGTCCTCGAATTCGGCGACACCGAACGCGGCGACGGCAAACGCGGCTGGTTCGTCCGCGCACCCCTCGGCGTCGTCGCGGCCGTCACCCCGTTCAACGACCCGCTCAACCTCGTCGCCCACAAGGTCGGCCCGGCACTGATCGCCGGCAACGGGGTCGTGGTGAAGCCCGCGGACGCGACACCGCATGCGGCGCTGGCCCTCGCGGAGATCCTGCTGCGGGCCGGTGTGCCGTCCTCGCGCGTCGCCGTCGTGTGCGGGGACGCGGAAACCGGGAACGCCCTCGTCACCCATCCGGGGGTCGACGTGGTCTCGTTCACCGGCGGGCCGGTCACGGCCGCCCGGATCGCCGCGGCGGCCGGGCCCAGGAAACTCCTGATGGAGCTCGGCGGCAACAACCCGGTGATCGTGACCGGCACCGCCGACCTCGACGCCGCCGCCGACGCGATCGTGGCGGGTGCGTTCGGGTGCGCGGGGCAGAACTGCCTTTCGGTCCAGCGCGTCTACGCCGACGCGTCGATCCACGAAGGACTGCTGGCCAGGATCACCGCCGCCACGCGGGCGCTGAAGGTCGGTCCGAAGACCGACCGCACCACCGACGTCGGCCCGATGATCAGCGAGGCCGAGGCGGCCCGCGTCGAAACCTGGGTCGCCGCCGCACTGGCCGGCGGCGCCCGTGCGCACACCGGCGCCCGGCGCAGCGGTGCGTACCACCACCCGACCGTGCTCACCGAGGTGCCGCCGGACGCCGCCGTGCTGGTGCGCGAGGTGTTCGGCCCGGTCGTGACCGTCGTGCCGGTCGAGTCCGCCGAGCACGCGATCGCGGCGGCGAACAGCGCCCAGGCGCTGCAGGCGGGGATCTTCACCGGAGTGCTCGACGAAGCACTGTCCACGGCGGACCGGCTGCACGCCGGCGCGGTGGTCGTCAACGGCACGAGCGACCTACGGATCGACTCGATGCCGTTCGGGGGGTTCAAGGGTTCGGGGATCGGGCGTGAAGGCGTCCGGTTCGCGGTGGAAGCGATGAGCGAGCCCAGGTGCACGATCATCGCGGCGTCGCCGCACCAGTCCACAGTGAATCGCACCCAGTAGACAACACGAACCGGGCATGTTCTGCTCGTCAGCGCGGGCAGCCCCCGTCGAAGGAGAATCCCATGCGGGTCAAGACGGCTCTGAGCGCGGTGGTCCTCACCGCGGCTGTGACGTTGACAGCGTGTACCACCGAGAGCGCGGCTCCGTCGGGTGGTGGAGGGGGCGCCACCGCCGAGCACACCGACGACATCTCGGCCGGCGTGCAGCCGGACGCGGCGGCGGTGGCCCTGCTGCCCGCCGACGTGAAGGCCAAGGGCACCCTGGTGACCGCGGAGGACCTGACCAGCCCGCCGACCACCTTCATGGCGTCGGACAACAAGACCCCGATCGGGTTCAACCCGGACATCGCCCGGCTGATCGCGGCCAAGCTCGGCCTGAAGCTGGAGATCAAGAACGTCAAGTTCGACGTCATCATCCCGGGCCTCCAGGGCAACCGCTACGACCTCACCGTGTCGACGATGGGGACCTCGGCCGAGCGGCTGAAGGTGCTCGACATGATCGACTACTTCACGAACGGCTCGACGGTCGCCACCGCACACGGCAACCCGAAGCACCTGAGCATGGATTCGCTGTGCGGCGCCAGCCTCGGCGTGCAGTCCGGCAGCACCCAGGAACTCAAGTGGCTGCCGAAGCTGAACCAGCAGAACTGCGTGAGCAAGGGCAAGGAGCCGATCAAGGCGGTCGCGTTGCCGAGCGTCAGCGACGCGCTGACCCAGGTCTCCTCCCGGCGCATCGACGGCGTCTTCTACGACGCGACCTCGCTCAACTGGGCCAAAGCCAAGCAGCCGAACGCCTTCGACGTCCTGCAGCCGGTGCTGAACCCGTTGCCGGTGGCCGTCGCGCTGAACCTGAACTCGGCACTGACCCCGGCCGTGCAGGCCGCGCTGCAGTCGATCATCGACAGCCCGAAGTACCAGGAAGCGTTGTCCCGCTGGGGCTTCGACGGCCTGGGCGTCACCAAGGCCGCTCGTTCCAAGCCGCAACCGAAGTGAGGGAACCGGTGACCGGACTGCTGCCCGAGGAGAAGAAGCGGATCAGGCCTCCGCGCACGCGGGACTACGTCGCCTGGGTGGTGGCGGTCGCGATCGTCGCCGGCCTGCTCTACGCGCTGGTCAGCAACGGGAACTTCCAGTGGGAAGTGGTGCTCCGGTACTTCACCGCCGCCTCCATCCTCGACGGCGTCGGCATCACCCTCATGCTCACCGTGGTGAGCATGGTGCTGGGAACCGTGCTCGGGCTGGTGCTGGCCGTGATGCGGATGTCTTCGCAGGCCCCGATCTCCGGGCTGGCGCGGCTGTACATCACGTTCTTCCGGGGCACCCCGGTGCTGGTCCAGCTGGTGTTCTGGTTCAACGTGGCCGCGCTGTACCCGAACCTGTCCGTCGGCGGCCACCCCGTGGACATGAACGCGCTGATCACCCCGCTCACCGCGGCGGTCATCGGGCTGACGCTGAACGAAGCCGCCTACATGGCCGAGATCATCCGGGGTGGCTTCGCGGCCGTGCCCCGCGGGCAGTTCGAGGCGGCCGAGTCGCTGGGGATGAGCGAGTTCACCAAGCTCCGGCGGGTGATCATCCCGCAGACCATGCCCGCGATCATCCCGGCGACCGGCAACCAGGTCATCGGGATGCTCAAGGAGACGTCGCTGGTCAGCGTGCTCGGCGTCGCGGATCTGCTGCAGAGCGCGCAGGCGATCTATGCGCGGACCTACGAAACGATCCCGCTGCTCATCGTGGCGAGCCTGTGGTACCTGGTCATGACGCTCACGCTCAGCGTTCCCCAGTCGATGATCGAACGCCGGTTCTCGCGCTCGTCGCGCCCGGCGATCAAGGTGAAGGAGTCGTTGCTGTGAGCGCCGACGGCACGATCGTGGCACGCAAGCTGTGCAAGAGCTTCGGGCAGCACCGGGTGCTGAACGAAATCGACCTGAGCGTCGCGGCGGGCGAGATCTCCTGCATCATCGGCCCCAGCGGTTCGGGCAAGTCCACGCTGCTGCGCTGCATCAACGGCCTGGAGACGCTCGACCGCGGCGTCCTGCGGGTCAACGGCGAGGACTTCGGCTACGTCGAACACGAGAACGCCTACCACGCGGTGACCCCGCACCGGCTGGCCGAACAGCGGACCCGGATCGGCATGGTGTTCCAGCAGTTCAACCTCTTCCCGAACATGACGGCCGAAGCGAACGTGATGTCCGGGCCGGTGCTGGTCAAGAAGGTCGCCAAGAAAGCGGCCCGCGACCAGGCTGCCGAACTGCTGGCGCAGGTCGGGCTCGCCGGTTGCGGGCACAAGTTCCCGGCCCAGCTCTCCGGCGGCCAGCAACAGCGGATCGCCATCGCCCGCGCACTGGCCATGGAACCGAGCATCATGCTGTTCGACGAGCCGACGAGCGCGCTCGACCCCGAACGCGTCGGCGAGGTGCTGGCCGTCATGCGCGATCTCGCCGGCCTCGGGATGACGATGCTCGTCGTCACGCACGAGATGGGGTTCGCGCGCGAAGTGGCCAAGGACATCCTCTTCATGGACGAAGGCATCGCGGTCGAGCGCGGTGACGCCCGCGAGGTGCTCGCCAACCCGGCCGAGCGGCGCACGCAGGAATTCCTCGAAAGGGTGTTGTGATGGACGGCAAGCTGGCGGTCGTCGGCCTCGGCAGTGTCGGCAGCATGGCGCTGTGGCGGGCCGCGCGCCGTCCCGGCACCCGGGCCGGTGAAGTCGTCGGATTCGAGGCGCGGACCCCGGGCCACACCCGCAGCGCGGTCGGCGGCGACACTCGGCTGTTCCGGCTGACCTACCGGCGGGGACCCCGGTACGCCCCGCTGCTGGAGCGGGCGAACGTGCTGTGGCCCGAACTCGAAGCCGAGACGGGGCAGGGGATCTTGACCCGGTGCGGCGGCGTGTACATCGGCGAGCGCGACGGCGGCTACCTGCCGGAGCTGATCGAGACGTCCAGGGAGAACGGCACCCCGATCGAGTTCCTCGAGCACGACGAGCTCGCCGCCCGCTACCCGCAGCACGGGCTGCGCCCGGGCGACTGCGCGGTGTTCGACCCGCGGGCCGGGTTCCTGCGCACCGACCGCGCGGTGCTCGCCGCGATCCAGGCGGCCCACGACGCCGGCGCGGAAGTGCTGGAGGACACGGCGATCGAGGAAATCCACGAGGAGCCGGACGCGGTCGTGCTCCGCGCCGGGACGCGCACCTGGCGGTTCGCGCGGGTGATCGTCGCCGCCGGCGGCTGGTCGAAGCACCTGCTCCCGCCGCCGCTCGCGGCGGCGGTCCACCCGCGCCGGAACTACCTCACCTGGTTCGTGGCCCGGCGACCGGAGGAGTTCACGCCGGAGCGGTTCCCGGTGTTCGGCCGCATCGAAAGCGACCGTTCCCTCTACGGTGCACCGAGCACCGACGGGGTGACGGTGAAGGCCACTTTGGACGGTCGGTCCGTGCCCGCCGAGCACGCCGACCGCGTCGAGCGGGAGCTCACCGAGGAGGAGATCACCGAGGCGCAGGAAACGGTGGCCGAGTTCCTGCCCGGCCTGATCCCGAGGATCGTGCGCGCCGACGCGTACCCGGACCTGTTCACCGAGGACCACGCGCCCCTGATCGGCTGCCTGCCGGGGCGCCCGCGCACGGTCTTCGCGACCGGCTTTTCCGGCGCGGGCTTCAAGACGGCCCCGGCGTCGGCTGAGGCCGCGGTCGCACTGGCGTTCGGCGAGCCCGCCCCGGAGGTGGCCGGCTTCGACCCGGCCCGGTTCGCGACCGTCTGACGGGTCGGCCGCCGGACCGCCCGGCGCCGCAGCCGCTGGTACAGGGCCTGGCGGGACAGGTGACCGCGGCGGGCGGTGGTGGACTCGTTCCCCGCTGTCGCCAAGGGGGTCACCCCATGCCCGGCGTCTCCGGTACCCGCGTCGACGGGACGGCGGAGTCGGCGGCAACGGCAGCTGCCTGTCAGCCGGTTTCCGTGGTGGCGCGGTTGATCCGCCCGGAAGAGGTGAGCAGGCCTCGCCGCCGGTCGGTGCTGGGCGCCGGAAGCCCGTGCGGTGCAGTGCATCCCCGCGCACCGCACGGGCCGGCAGCGCATGACGCGCTGGTCCGTGGCGGTTCAGCCGCCGATCCGGGCGCCGGTTGCGGCGAGGGCGGTGGTCACCGGCTGGAAGAACGTCACGCCGCCGGTTCGGCAGTCGCCGGCGCCGCCGGAGGTCAGGCCGATCGCGGTGCCGTTGCGGGTGAACAGAGGTCCGCCGCTGTCGCCGCCCTCGGCGCACACCGTGGTCCGGATGAGCCCGGTGACGCGGCCCTCCGGGTAGTTGACGGTGGCGTTCAAGGCCGTGACCCGGCCCTGGTGCAGCCCGGTGGTGCTGCCCATCCGGAACACCTGCTGGTTCACCTTCGGCGCGGCCGCCCCGGTGATGGCCACGGTCCGGCCGCCGCCGGTGTCGACCGCGCTGGGGGCCTCGGTCGCGGTGTCGTCGTAGGCCAGCAGGGCGAAGTCGCCGTCTCCGGGGAACGTCGCCTGCTGCACCGTGGCGGCCGCTCGCCCGCCGCGGGTCAGCGACCAGTTCCGGCCGGCGGCGGCGCAGTGGCCTGCGGTCAGGATGCCCGGGCTGCCGTCGCCGGTGGTCACGTTGAAGCCGAGGGAGCAGCGGGCCCGGCCGGCGAAGATCGCGTCGCCGCCGGCGGCGAACAGGGTGAGCACGCCGGGGGTGCGCTCGACCCGGATCGGTTTGCCGCGGGTGGCCGCCAGCAGGCGGTCCCACTGGCCGCCCTGCACGGTGCTGTCGGCCGTGACGACCGTATCGCCGGTCTGCGGGTCCACCGCCCACGCGGTGCCGGTGAGGGTGCGGACGGCCGCGTCGGTGCCGGCGGCGTCCGCCCGCGGGAGCGCGACGGCGGCGGCGCCGGCCGTGATGAGGGTGGCGACCGCCACGAAGAGCTTGACTCTGCTGGTTTTCCGGTGCCGGGCACGCACTTCGCTGACCTCCGTACTGGGGGATCGGGTTCTTACCCCGCTCCACGGAAGGGGGTCGCCGGGGTGTTCACCGGTTCGCGGTTCCCGGGACGATCCGCTCGTGTCAAGTCGCCGATCGTCGCGGCTCAGCCGGCCGGGAGGATGCCCGCCTCGTGCGCGATGATCGCGGCGCGTACCCGGTTGTCGCAGCCCAGTTTTCCGAGGATCCGGCTGACGTAGGTCTTGACGGTTCCCTCGCCCATGAACAGCCGTCGCGCGATTTCGGCGTTGGACTTGCCGAGCCCGACCTGGACCAGGACGTCCCGTTCCCGGTCCGTCAGCAGGCCCACCAGCCGGCGCGCCTCGCCGTCGTCGGTGGTGACGTACCGGTCGATGAGGTCCCGGGTGATCCGCGGCGACAGGACGGCGCCCCCGCGGGCGGCGGCACGCACCGCCTGGATGAGCTCCTGCGGTCCGGTGTCCTTGAGGAGGAATCCGGCCGCGCCCGCGCGCAGCGCCCGGGTGATGTAGCCGGGCTCCCCGAACGTGGTGAGCATGACGACCTTGACCGCCGGTGCCAGCCGGGTCAGCCGCTCGAGTGCGGTGAGGCCGTCGACGCCGGGCATGCGGATGTCGACGAGAGCCACGTCGAGCGGCACCTGGCAGGCGAGGTCCACGGCTTCGCTCCCGTCGCCGGCTTCGGCGACGACCTCGATGTCCTCGGCGTGCTGCAGGACGAGCCGGATCCCGGCGCGCAGCAGGTGTTCGTCGTCGGCCAGCAGGACCCGGATGCGGTCCACGGTCAGGCCGCCGGCAGGGTGAACCGGGCCTTGTCGACCAGGACGTCGGAGCGGAAGCAGTAGCGTTCGATCATCGGCGTGCCGTCCTCGGTGTAGGTGAGCGAATACGTGCAGTCCGCCGCCGGCGGCGGGGGTGGTCCGGCGTCGTGCGCGGCCCGGTGGGCCACCGGGTCGTCCGGTCCGACGACGTCGGTGACCCGGGCCCGGGTGCCACCGAGGTCGACCGAGTCGAACCGGTCGTCGGCCGGCGGTGCGTAGGAGAGCATCGAGAACACGACCACCAGGACCGCCACGACGCCGGCCAGCCCGGTGGCCAGCACCACCGCCATGCCGAGCCGGCCCCACCGGTCGTCGGGTTCCTCGCCGGTGTCGATCTCCGGGGCGGCCCGGCCGGCGCCCGGCGGGGTGATGGCCAGCGGCACCTCGGCCGCGAGCCGGAAGCCGCGGCCGGGGAGGGGACCGGCGGCGAAGGTGCCGCCCAGCAGCCGGACCCGTTCCGCGACGCCGACCAGGCCGAGCCCGGAGCCGGCCGGCCCGGGACCACCGTGCCCGTCGTCGACGACCCGCAGGCGGACCCGGGCCGGTCCGCGGTCCACGACGACGTGGGCTCGCGCGCCGGGCGCGTGCCGGTGGACGTTGGTCAGGCCTTCGCGGACGATCCGGTGCACCGCCTGCCGGACCGGCAGCGCGGTGCCGGTCAGGTCTTCGCCGTGCCAGGCCAGGTCGACCTCGGCTCCGCCGGCCTGGGCCTGGCGGACGAGCTGCCGGATGTCCGATCGGGTGCCGGTGTGGTCCACGGGCTGTGTCGCACCGGCTTCGCCCTGGCGCAGGATGCCGAGCGTCGCGCGCAGCTCGTCCATCGCGGTCTGCACGGTGCCCCGGATCAGCCGGGCCGGTTCGGTCGCCTCGGCCGGGCGTTCCGCGTCGAGCTCGAGGCTGCCGGCGTAGAGCGAGATGAGGCTGAGCCGGTGCCCGAGCAGGTCGTGCATCTCCTGCGCGATGCGGGACCGCTCTTCGAGCCGGGCGGCCGAGGCTGCGAACCGCGTCTGCTGCCTCAGGACGCCGATCAGCCGTTCCCGCTGGGCGAGCAGAACCTGCACGACGACGGGTCCGCCGACGCAGACCACGGCGACGACCCCGAACCCGGCCAGCGTGACTTCCCACCGGAAGCCCGACTCGATCAGCCCGATCGCGCCCGGCGCCGGCGCGGCCACGGCCAGTGCGGCACACCGCCGCCGGAGGGACCGGGTCCGGAGGGCCACGCCGTAGGAGGTCACGGCGAGCGTGCCGCCGGCGGCCGGGTACCACCCCACCAGCAGTGCGGCGGCGAGCAGCGCGAGCACGGGGAACCGGCGGCGGGCGGCGGCGGGCACGATCGCCGCGCCGGCGACGAGCAGGCCGGCGCCGGGGCCTTCGCAGGAGGCGGGACTCCAGGCCGCGGTGATGTACTGCGTGGCCAGGTACGTCACCCCGCCGACGAACGCGAGCAAGGCCAGCTCCGGGCCGCAGGTCCCGGCCCGCGAGGCGAGCCGGGCCGGGGCGGGCGAGACGACGAGTCCGGTCATGCCTGGTTCCACGTACCGCGACCCGTCGGCGGTTCTCGGCTTTCGGCCGAACCGCGCGCCCTACGGGGTGAGCCGGACGATGACCTGCTCGTTGGCGTACGAATATCCTTCGTAGCTCACGGACATCCCGGTGCGTTCGACGTACTCCCGCCACGCCCGGTACTCGTGCTCCTGCCAGCCGGGGAAGTTGAAGAACTCGTCGAACACGAGCACGGACCCCGGTCGCAGGCGCGGACCGACCAAGTCGAGCACGGTTTTCGTGGAGCTGTAGAGGTCCGCGTCGACGTGGAGGAAGTCCACCGGCCCGGGATGTTCGTCGAGAAAGCCGGGCAGCGTGTCGGCGAACCAGCCGACGACCAGTTCGGCTCCGGTGACCTCCGGCCGGTCCTCGACGTCGAAGCTGCCCGCCGGGAAATCGATGCGCCAGTCTTCGGGCAGGCCCTGAAAGGAGTCGAAGCCGAAGACGCCACCGGAGGTCCGTGCGGCGGCGATGATCTTCAACGTCGAGCCGGTGTAGACGCCGAACTCCAGTGCCATGCCGCCGGTCGGAGCCAGGGAAAGAGCGTGTTCGAGGGTCCGGTGCGGATCGTCGAACCGTGGCGCGTCGGGCAGGTGGGCCCGGACGAACTGGGCTGATTCGAGGGCCGCTTGCCGGTCGGCCGCGTAGACGACGTCTCGCCGCGTGCGGATCTCGAACTCGATGAGCCGGTCGTAGATGCGACGGTTCTCGTCTCGCAGCTGGGCGAGCTGCTGTTCCTGCTGCGCCAGCAGCGGTGTGACGGCTTTCGCCACCGTGTCCTCCAGCCGGGCCCATATCGGCCGCAGCAGCCGGTGCTGCCAGGATGCGCGCATTGCGGAGTGTTCCTCTCGGTGCATGAGGTGGCAGATCCTAGGTCCTACACCGACCAATGTCCCGAAAATCCGTCGTCGACACTCCTGCGCGGACTCAGCGTTCTCTCAGGATCGAGTGGTGGGCTCGACCATCGCGACGATGCCGTTTGCCCACGGTCGAGGCGGGAACCCGCGGAGTTGCCCTCGGAGATCGAGGAAAGGCTCGAGCATGTCCGCCCAGCGTGCACCGGAGGCTCTCGTGGTGGGCCTGCTGACCGATGACGGGTTGCCCGGGCAGCTCGCCGGGAGAATCGCGGACGGCCTGCCCGCCCGCCTGACCCGTGACCTCGGCGAGGAGACAACCTGGCGCGTCGAGCACGAGACGCAGTCCCTCCCGCTGAACGACGAGGGTGACATCCCCATGCTGGCCCTGGCGGAGGAGTGCCGGGCCGAACACGGGTGGGACCTGCTGGTGCTGATCACCGACCTCCCGCGGCGCGCGGGCACGGTTCCGATCGCGTCGGACTACAACGCCGACCACGGCGTGGCGATGGTGTCGTTGCCCGCGCTCGGGGCCCTGCGGCTGCGGGGCCGGGTGTCCCGGCTGGTCGTCCACCTGGTCCGGCACCTGGTGGCGCGCCGCGCGGAGACGGAGGCCGATCCGCCGCGGGGGATCCTCGACCGGCTGCGGGAGCTGGTGGCACCGACGCGGCACATCCGCGGCCGTGGCGCCGCCGACGAGCACCTGGCCCTGGTGGGGGTGCGCGGCCGCCTGCGGCTGCTCGCCGGGATGATCCGGGACAACCGCCCGTGGCGGCTGGTGCCCAACCTCGCCGGTGCCACCGCGGCCGCGGCGGCAACCGCCGCGTACGGCATCATCACGACCTCGTTCTGGAAGCTCGCCGAAGCCCTGCCCGCGCTGCGGCTGGCCGGGATCACGGTGCTGGCGATCGTGGTCATGGCGGGCTGGCTGATGGTGCACAACCACCTGTGGGACTCGCCGTCCGGGCACCTCGATCGGCGGAAAGCCCTGCTGTACAACGCCTCGACCGCGCTGACGCTGTCGATCGGGGTGGCCTGCACGTACGCCATCCTGTTCGTGCTGGCGCTGGTGGCGTCGATCGTGCTGGTCGAAGGCACTTACTTCGGGCAGGTCCTCGGCCATCCGGCCGGGCCGGCCTCGTACCTCAAGCTGGTGTGGCTCGCGACCTCCGTGGGCATCGTTGCCGGGGCGGTGGGTTCGAGCGTCGAAGACGAGGAACGCGTCCGCCGGGCGACCTACAGCCGGCGTGAGCGGGAGCGGCAGCAACGCAACCGCGAGCGCGCATCATGATCACGTACAACGAGCTCAGGTCGAAATCCACGTATGAGCGTTGGAGGTGCGGGTCACCGGGCGACGGCGCCTCGGCGGTCGCTGAAGGTGCCGGTGGGGCCGTCGGTGGCGACGGTCGCGAGGGCGACGATGGCGTTGATTTTGATGCCGGGCAGGGATTTGGCGTATCGGGTGGTGAGCATGGTCACCGCGGCCTTGGATAGATGTCTGTCCAACCAGTCGAGCTTAGATTGCCGTCTATATGTGAATCTGTCAATATAGAGGGATGTCGAAGCAACTGCCGCTCGTGGCGATGGATGCCTGTTGCGCGCC
>Ga0207678_10001055_pt1 | contig 25207 bp, 28 predicted proteins | sample KBSC63metaG_FD_184319 | JGI IMG/M metagenome (GOLD analysis project Ga0207678, IMG submission 184319) | Corn rhizosphere microbial communities from Kellogg Biological Station, Michigan, USA - KBS C6-3 metaG (SPAdes) (version 2) | ecosystem: Host-associated > Plants > Roots > Rhizosphere > Soil ... | reverse complement strand
GATCAGCGACATGAAGAGTCCGATCGTGTACGGATACGGGCACGACCAGATCCCGGTGTACTTCAATCAGGGACCGGTGATCCGCGCGGGCGGCGGCGGTGGAGGCTTCGGCGGGTTCGGTCGTGGTGGTGTGAACAGCCAGGATATTACGCCGATGGCGACGGTGCAGCAGTTGTCGCCGTGGAATCCGGATGCTGATGCGTCGGCTGGTGAAGGTGCGCGTCGTCGTGGTGGTGCGCAGGCTGGTGCAGCGGCGGGTGCGGGTGAAGCTGGTGCGCAGCGTGGTGGGCGCGGAGCTGCGGGTGGTAATGCTGATACTGACGGACCGCGTGTGATTCTGAAATTCCCGACGAGGCCGGCGGACATGCTGTTGTCGGGTGTGTTGTCGGGTGGAGAGGCGCTGTCAGGCCGCGCGCAGGTTGTCGACGAATCCGTTGGGAAGGGGCATATCGTGATGTTTGCGATAAGGCCGTTCTGGAGATGGCAGACGCAGGGGACTTATATGTTGGGGTTCAATGCGATCATGAACTGGAATGATTTGGGGGCGGGGAAGGCAACGGCTCCGGAAGCGCAGGGCGGGGGGCGGTAATCTCGCTTCCATCGCCCGGCGCGGGCCTCTGCGCCGGTCTTGTTATGGCGGGTATGTCGACTTATCGATAGATTGAGGTATCGTCATACGATATCGCTATCGATCGAGGCCTTAATGAACGTAGTAACTGTTTCGCCCAAATTTCAGGTCGTGATCCCGCTCGCCATCCGGGAGCGGCTGGGGCTGGAGCCTGGGCAGAAGGTGCAGGCGCTTGCGTACGACAATCGGATCGAGTTCATCCCGGTGCGCTCGCTCAGGAGCATGCGCGGCTTTCTTCAGGGTATCGATACCACGGTGCGCCGAGAGCGCGATCGCGTGTGATCGCGCCACGCAAGCACACCGGGCCGAATGTCGTCGATTCTTCGGCATGGCTGGAGTACTTCGCCGATGGAGCTGGGGCGGTGCACTTCGCGGGAGCGATTGAGTCTGTCGGTCGGCTTGTGGTGCCGGCTATATGTCTGCTCGAAGTGTTCAAGGTGGTCTTGAGGCAGCGCGGTGAGAGTGACGCGCTGCAGGCGGTTGCATTGATGCAGCAGGGAACGGTGATCGATCTGGATGCGTCGCTGGCACTTGCTGCTGCGAAGGTTGGCGTTGACCACAAGTTACCGCTTGCGGACAGTATCGTGTATGCGACTGCGCAGAGCGTCGGTGGAGTTGTGTGGACTCAGGATGATGACTTCGATGGGCTGATGGACGTCGAGTATTTTCGTAAGGGCGGCGGGAAGTCCTGACACTTTCGCCCAGCTGACAAGGGTGATGCGGGATCCGCCCTGTGCGTGCAGATTATCGTGCGCCCTTGCAGTCGAGCTGGGCGTTAGTGAGCCATACCTGCTCCGTGTCCGCCAACCTGTGAGATCCAATGGCCCCCGCGAATCCGCGGCCTCAGCCCCTGCAACAGATCCGTCTTGTTCTACTGGTAGGAGTATTGATGTTCGGCGCGGTCGTTCTGATCGTCCACCGACAGCCGAACTGGAAACCAGGCGCGATCCCTGCCGCTGTTCCATACGCACTGGTGGCATACTCGATTCTGGCAGTGTTGATCGCCACGATACTGAAAGGACGCGTGGGACGGGAACGCGATCCGCAGCGCCGTGGCCCGTTGCTCCTGATCGGGTGGATGGTCGGCGAGAGTGCGGCGTTGATCGGAGTCGTAATCTTTTACATCAACGGCCAGGCCCAGTGGTATGGACTCGGGCTCCTGGCAATGGTGAGTACGTTCGCAATACTGTCGCCTGGAGCAGTGTTGCCAACGGCGGGGAGCCTGGATGCACCCGGATGAAGAGAACCGCACTTCTCGACCTGATCGGCGTGCTCACTGTTGTGTTGATCCGTCCGCTGCGTCGCCCTTCGCTCGCTTCGATGTGCGACATCGCGTGACCTGCCTAGCGAGCGCGGAAGGGGACAAGTGAACCTACCGAGGCGCAAATTGTACGAACACGATTATATGACTTTGAGATAACACGTGTCGGATCCAATAGCTAACACTACCCAAGAAGCTGAAGATGATCCTTACACATTTGGTGAAACTCTGGTCAGTTTCGCCATGGTGATGGCTGTCATAGCCATTTGTCTCCTTGCGGGAATCCCTCTCGTTGGTGAACCGCACGGAATGCAGCTAGTTATTCTAATTGGATACTCAGGCGCGATCTTCATTCTCACCTTCCGCCGATCCAGGTACGCTAATACGCGATATAGCGTGCGCGCTCCGTATGTGCAGCGCCAGTTGCCCCGTCTTCTCTTGATTCACTGTGTATACCTGGTTGCGCTCTACGTAGTCGGAGGCCGGATACTGAGGATGCGCCCCCAACTCCCGGACTTGGTACAGATTTGGGGCGTCATTTTGATTGGAGCGTCACAGATAGTTTTCTCAAGGAAAACGCTCAGCCGGGCGAAAGCTCAAAACGCGAGGTAAATCGCTGCTGACGGATACAACGCTATCGCTCTCGAAGAGAACTGGGCTGAGAGCGCATTTCTCGGGGCAAGAATGGCAACGTTTGGCGTCACGAAACTGTACTCTGACTCTGGTTTCACGGGCTAATACGCCCTCAGCGCACTCACTAGGTACCCGCGGCGGAATGACAGTTCAGGACACACCATCTGACGATCTCGCGAGCTTCCTCCTCGGGCGTGGCTTCGTCGCCGTACCGCTCCACGTCAACGCTGTCGGGCATTTCGAGCTCGCGGCCGAGGTGAACGGGCACGCTGCGCGGCTGGTGCTCGACACCGGCGCGTCGCACACGGTATTCGCAACTCCGAGTGCCGAGCGGTTCGGGCTTCGGACGACGCCGTCGGTTGAACGGGCGCGCGGTGTCGAGGCGTCAGACTACGCTGCGGCGACGACGACGGTGGCGGAGCTGCGACTCGGGGCAGCGCTGCTCCGCGATGTTGCGGCGCGGACGTTCGACCTCGCTCATGTGAATCGGGCGCTCGAGGCGCGCGGCGCGAGCCCCGTCGACGGCGCGCTCGGCGGCGACGTACTCCGACCGGCCGAGGCGGTCATCGACTATGCACGGGCGACGCTCTACTTGCGGGTCAATGCCGCGAACTGATGATGTCACCGGTGATTCAATCAGCGGATCTGGTAGCGCGCGTTTCTAAGATGTGAACGGCGGACTCGATGGAGGCGCGGTGGCGCGCACGCACTCGGGCGTGCGTATCAAGCCGAGAGCACCCAGAACGGGAGCGAGCCATGAACGTAAAGACGCAGATCAGCGAATACCTCGCCGCTCAGCCGGAGCCGAAGCGAGCTGACATGCAGACGCTGCACGGCATGATACTGAAACTGATGCCCGACTGCAGGTTGTGGTTTCTGGATGGCAAGGACGAGAGCGGCAAAACGGTTTCCAACCCGAACATCGGGTATGGGCTCCGGACCATCACCTACGCCGATGGCCGAACCCGGGAGTTCTATCAGATTGGCCTGAGCGCCAATACGAGCGGAATCTCCGTCTACATCATGGGCCTCGATGACAAGACCTATCTGGCCAGAACCTACGGCGGTGACATCGGCAAGGCGAGTGTGACGGGGTACTGCATCAAGTTCAGCGCACTTCGCAACATCGACCTCGCGGTGCTCGAAGCGGCGATCCGGGACGGAGTCGCGCAGACCAGCGCGTGACGGTGCCCGTTGGATCCATTCACACTCGTGGGTTGCAGATTCAGCCGTCGCGCTGAGTAGTACATCCGGGATCCCACTTGACAGGTCATAATAGTTAGTCTATACTAACCGTTAGCCATGACTAACCATGCAAAAGCCTTCAACGCTCTGGGCGACCCCACTCGGCGGCTCGTCTTCGAGCGGCTCGCCAAAAAGCCGATGCCGGTTGGAAAGCTGGCCAAGGGGTTGGCGGTCACGCGGCCAGCGGTATCGCAGCACCTGAAAGTGCTGCTCGATGCCGGGCTCGTGACGCTGCGCGAAGAGGGAACGCATCGGATCTATCGCATCAATCCACACGGTGTGGAAGTGATGCGCGCTTACCTCGACCGGTTTTGGGATCGCAACCTTGCCGCATTCAAAGCCGCGGCCGAAATGGAGCCATTCGAATGACCAGCATTGCGCCGGTAGTCAAGGAAGTCTCCGTCAATGCATCCGCCGAGCATGCGTTCAAGGTATTTACGGATGGGATTGATCGGTGGTGGCCGCGACAGCATCACATCGGTCAGTCGCCGTTGAAGACGGAAGTGCTCGAGACAAGGCTGGGCGGTCGCTGGTATGGGATTTCCGAAGACGGTAGCGAATGCAACATCGGAAAGGTGCTGGTGTGGGATCCACCGACGCGTTTGGTACTCTCATGGCAGCTGACAGCGGAATGGAAATTCGATCCGAACTTTCTTACGGAGATCGAGGTGACATTTACAGCCGAGGGCCCCATGAAGACGAAAGTCGTACTCGAGCATCGGAAACTCGATGCGTACGGACCAGCCGCTCCCGCGATCCGTGAGATGATTGGAGCGGATACTGGCTGGGGACTCATTGTCGGCAACTTCGTTGCTGTTGCGAATGGAGAGTGAAGGATGAAAGCACCGCTCCTGTTGCGAATCACTGCGGTGATTACGCTGCTGTTCGCTGTCGGCCACACGCTGGGCGGAATTCATTCGTGGTCTCCCGCCGGAGGGACGGAAGTACTCAACGCCATGCGCACGTTTCACTTCGATGCAGAGGGTGCGAGTCGAAGCTATCTGGATTTCTATCGCGGATTTGGTTTTCTGCTCAGCACTTACATGGTTTTGCAGGGCGTCCTGCTCTGGCAGACTGCATCGCTGGTCAAGGTAAATGCGGAGCAGGCTCGCCCCATGATAGCGGCCATCTTTCTCGCCTCGGTGGCGGGCGCGATTCTCTCGTGGGAGTTCATCTTCCCGCTACCGGTCGCCTTCTTTTCGCTGATCGCCGTTCTGCTGGCGGCAAGCTATTTCAAAAGTCGTGGGATTGCGATCACGCGATAATCAGCATCACAGATCATGCGCGGTTGCTCCAGGCATTCACCCCTCCTCGATGACGACGCGGTTTCGCCCTTCCGCCTTGGCGCGATAGAGCGCTGCGTCCGCACGTTCCATCACCGAAGCGGCATCCGCCGCAGTCCGGGCAAATGCCACGCCGATGCTCACGGTGACCGGGATTTCATTCTGTCCCATGGTCGTCGATGATGCAGCAATAGTTTCGCAGAGTCGGCGCGCGAGGGCTTCCGCTCCCGCTTGATCTGCACGTGGGAGAATGGCAACAAACTCTTCTCCGCCGATCCGGAAGAGTCCGTCGAATGGTCGCAGACCGGCCGCGAGCAGTTGGGCTGTATTCCGAAGCACTGCGTCGCCAGCGGTGTGGCCAAACCTGTCATTGATCTGCTTGAAGTGATCGAGATCGAACACCAGGAGTCCGAATCGTTCATCGAAGCGTTCGAGCCGCGCAATCGTGCCCTTGAGTTGATCATCGAATGCGCGGCGATTGTGCAACAACGTGAGGCCATCGCGGTGGGCCAGCTCATCCAGGGCGTGTTCCGATTCGTGGATCCGCCCGATCATCCGGTTGAATTCCTCCGCGACCCGATTGAGTTCCGGTGGAATCTGCACATCGATGCGATGATTTCGGTCTCCCGCGGCAAAAAGCTCTGCACCGGTCACCAGGCGCTCGACGCTTGAACTTATCACACGTCCGATGACGCTTGCTCCTGCGACGATCGCGAGGAGTGAGATGAACGCGGCAATGGCCGCGAACCAGCGCGATCGCTCGATATCCCGCAACACGGTATCATGATCTTCGCGAAGGTCCTTACCCAGGGTGTCATTCACCGTGCCGAGGCTGCTGACAGCAGAATCGGCGTGCAGGTGAAAAGCATCCATGAGTGCGGCGGCGTGAGAGTCTCCCGGAAGATGCGGTGCAGACATGGCCTCTTCCGCGGACTGGTCCGCGCTCCGCCACTGGATTTTGGCCGCATCGACAATGGGCCGCACGGAGGAATCGGATTTCAGATTGGTATCGAGACTATCAAACGTGGCTGCGATATGCTCCGCGATCTCGTGATAGCGCGGTGGCAGATGTGGATGGCCTTCGTCAACGAATGAGTCGAGTGGGGTACCCGCATCGAGTATCAGCAATCGCAGACGCTGCAGAGGATCGATTTCCGTGCGCTGGCGATTGGCAACATCATGCAGCTGCATCAGCACGCCATTGTGCAGCCACAGGTATCCGCCGACCGACGCAAGGGCGAGGGGAAGGATTGCGAGGGTCATGCCGAAAGTGATCCAGGAGCGGAGCGAGCCGCCCTTCCAGATGGCGTGGATCATGTGATGCTCAGGTATGTCGGTGGAGAATGAACTTGGCTGAGATCCCGGGCGTCAATCGGCTCAACTCGATTCGTGCGCTGCTTCGGAGTTTCTGATGCTGCTACGGAAATTGCTCGCACACTGGTGGCGGCGTCAACCGGAGAGCAGGGTCAGTGTACACTTCCTGTGGCAAGTGTTGCCATCGGCTCGCGCCATGGCACTCCGCAAGAGAATCTACTCTGACCCCGATCTCATGACCCGGAAGTGCCAAATTGTTCCCGCACCTAAGGCTTGGCGTCGAGAAAGTCGTTCACCATCGGGACGATGATCGGTATGCGCTGCATCAATGTCACGTGAGTGGTGTTGGGCAGGATGGCCAGTCGCGATGCGGAGCGTTGCTGCATGTCGCCGTGGACCTCGCCACCCTTGAGGCGAAACATCTCCGCGACGTGCGCGAGCCGTATTCCGTCGGCGTCACCGAAGATGAACAACATGGGCGCCGTGGTGGCCTTGAGGTTGTCGGCTCCGAGGTCGTACCCTTTCGCGGCCGTGGCGGCGAGTCGCTTGACGAACTTGGGAAAGTCGTCCGGAGTCGGACTCAGCTTCTTGTACTCGGTCTCGATGGGCGAGCCTTTGAAATCGTCCGCCGTGAGATTCCGGATGGCCTGGACCGCTTCCGGGGCCATGCCGTCAGTGCGGAACGTTGACGAAATGATGACTGCCTTCCGCACTTTGTCAGGATGCCGGATCGCACACTCCATCGCCACTGTTCCGCCCATGCTGTAGCCGATAAGGTCCGCTCGCGGGATCTTGAGATAATCGAGCAGTCCGGCCACGTCGTCGGCGAGGTTTGCGTAGGTGATGTCTCGTGCGACGTCCGCCGTCCGGCCGTGACCCTGCATTTCGATTGCAATCACCTTGCGCGTTTTGGAGAGCTCCTCGATCCACCCGCCCCAGTTGTTGGTGATGGTCATGAACGCGCCGTGAAGCAACACGACCGGTTCGCCGCTGCCGTGGACTTCGTAGTACATGTTGACTCCGTTGACCGGCGCGTAGCCGCTCGTTGATTCCCGCTGCGCCGACGCGGCAGTCGCCGCGAGCGTCATCAGGAGGAAAGCTGCTGCCGACATGCTGGTGTAATTCCGTTTCATCAGGACGCTCCTTGCAAGCTCACCCATTACGGGTATCTCTGGTGGACGATTGGCTGCGTCATCCTGTCTCTGTGTTCGATCACAGGCTGGCGAGAAGCTCGTCGAGCTGGTCGAGCGCCTCGGGCAGCGCGCCCGTCGATCCGGTGTCGACAGCTTCTGCCGATGGATAGACATCGTGCACTACCAGCAACGTCTTGCCGCCCTTCTCCTCGAAGGTCACCGTGGTGATGGTCTTGCCGGCGTCTCCTTCATCATTGGTCCAGACGAGGCGTGAGTGCGGTGTCACTTCGACGTACGTGCCGAAGAACTCCATCGTCGAATTTTCAAAGGGAAACACCAAACGATACTGCCCCCCGACGCGAACATCCATCTCGCAGGAAAGCAGGGTCTGCCCATACGATTTCGGCACCCACCACCTTCTGAACAGTTCTGCCTTCGTCCACGCCTCGAACACGAGGCGCGCAGGAGCGTTTACGGTTCGTGTGACGACGACTTCGCGGTCGGACTTCCGTTCCAGCGTCGTGCGGTTCTTCGTGGGCGTGGCCTCACTTTTTCTTCTTTCGTCCATCGACTCTCTCCTTGCGTTTTAGTTCGTCCACAACGTTGTCCAACTCGTCGAAGCGGGCGCTCCAGAGCTGGCGGTACTTCTCGATCCATTCTGCCTCTTCTTCCAGTCCGCGGGCGCCGAGTCTGCAGGTGCGCACGCGCCCGACCTTCTCCGTGGTGACGAGCCCCGCCTGCTCCAGTACGCCTACATGTTTCTTCATCCCCGTCAGGGTCATCTGAAACCGCTCGGCGAGGGCCGAGATCGAAGCGTCCGCACGCCCCAGTTGCTCCAGAACGCCGCGTCGGGTGGGGTCCGAGAGTGCGCCGAACGAGGTATCGAAGTGGCTTTGGGGATACTGAACCATGTGGTTCAGTATATATCGTGGCGTGGCCGCATGCAAGTGGGGCCTGATGACCCGCGGCGATGCCGGCAATCCACCTGAACTCAGGAAACTCGACTCTGATGCCGTTTTCGGCGTCGGATCGGGCGCGTGGTATCACGCGAAGAGAATCGATACGATGGCTGTGGTACTGACCACATTCCGGTATTGATGTAGCCGCCGGCCTTTGCTACGTATAACGGTATGCGTTATACTACGACGTTGTCGCTCTTCGGTCGCCGGCGTGATTAAGTCTTTCGCAAATGCCGGCACCCAGGACGTGTTTAACGGCATCGATTCGCGGGCCGCGCGGCAGGTGTGCCCGAGTCAACTTTGGCCCACCGCGCGCCGGAAGCTCGATCAACTGGCGGGAATGGTCTCCTTGAGTGGACTGTTTCTGCCGCCCGGCAACCATCTCGAGGCGCTCAAGGGAGAGCGGCGTGGGCAGCATGGCATCAGACTCAACCAGAAATTCCGGATCTGTTTTGTCTGGGCATCGGATGGCCCGCGCGAGGTCGAGATAGTGAACTACCATTAAAGAGGAAAGCATGGTTCGCATTCCAACACATCGTCCGCCCACACATCCTGGAGAGATGCTCATCGAGGAGTTCCTCAAGCCGCTCGGTTTGACGCAGACCGAGCTCGCGGATCGCCTCGGCGTATCGTATCCGCGTGTCAATGAGCTCGTGCATGGAAAGCGCGACATGACGCCGGACACTGCACTTCGCCTGGAGAGGTTGCTTGGTGTCGAGGCGCAGTTCTGGCTGAATCTCCAGTTGGCGTGGGATCTCTATCATGCGAAGCATTCGCTCGCCGCAAAGGCGATCGCAAAGATTCGGCCGTTGAAACGTCGTGCCAGATTGGGTCCTGGAGCAGTATCACGAAGCGCGTAACGGGTTACGTTTTCCGCCACGCGTTCGCGACGCGTGTCGGTTTAACCAACAATCCATACCGGTAATGAAAACTCTTCCCATTCTTGCGATTCTTGTCGTGGCCGCGGCGTGTGCGCGCTCGACTCCACCAGTTGCGCGCGCGGCCTACACTCCGCGTACGCGCGCCATCACCATAACGACGGTTCCGCTGCTCGTGAAAGAAGAGCAGAGCATGTATCCGTTTCTCAAACCAGCGTTCGCCAAGGGCGGCGTGCTCGATGGAAAGGAGGTCTACGCTTTTTCGCCGAGCTCCATCACGGTGGTCGAAGGCGACACGCTCCGCCTCGACATCATCAATCCGGAAGATGACGCGCACTCGTTTGTGCTCCCCGACTTCGCCGTTTCATTACCCGGCGGAACGGCCACCCAGGCGACATACGTTGCGAAGCACGCCGGCATCTTCACCATCCAGTGTGCCGTACCGTCACACCTGCCGATGATGGCGGGGCAGTTGATCGTGCTTCCCGCTCTCACGATGGCGGGCGTCGCGCGACAACCGTCTTGACACCCGCCGCCAGCCGCGGCAGGTTCTACCGCGTCGATTTGGCGTTCCTTGCTACAAACTCCCTTGTTGCTTCTCCATTTACCCGTGTTCTGAATGCCGATGTCACGAATGCGTCACGCAGTCGCCATCGCGCCTCTCCTGATTCTTGGGACTGCGTCGTCGAACGGTACACCCACCAGATGGAACGCCGGCGCAGCGCTGCCGCCAGTCGCGTTCAACGACAATCGCGTTTCAGCCGGAGTGGTTCGAGCCGGCGTGCTCGACGTGCATCTCGAGGTGGACACGGGTGAATGGCACCCGTATTCCAAGGACAGCGCCGGCGTTCGGATCCTTGCATTCCGCGAGGCGGGACATCCGCTCGAGACGCCGGGCCCGATGCTGCGTGTGGTTGCCGGTGAGCGAATCCATGCATGGGTCACGAACCGCGCCGCCACCACGCTGGTGGTGCACGGGTTGTCGTCACGCCGCCGCACAGTCATGGACACGCTGGTCGTGCCATCCGGCGCAACCCGCGACGTGGAATTCACCGCCGACGCCGAGGGGACGTACTACTACTGGGGCTCGACGACGGGCACTGATTTTGAGAAGCGGCTGTACCAGGACGCCCAGCTCAACGGCGCACTCATTGTGGATCCCACGGACGCGCGCCGGCGAGTGCCCGATCGTGTCTTTGTCATTCAGTGGTACATCCCGGGACACGACTCGGCCGGCAACCCGGACCGTTCGAACGGGGTCTTCACGTTCAACGGCCGTCCCTGGCCGAATACGGAGCGCCTGTCGTACCAGCAGGGCGACAGCATTCACTGGCGAATCATCAACGCAAGCGCGGACGTGCACCCGCTGCATCTGCACGGCTTTTTCTATCAGATCCGCGCCCGTGGAGATGTTCAGCAGGACTCGGTGTACTGGCCGGCACAGCGCAGAATGGCTGTCACCGAACTTCTGCTCGACGGCACCACCATGGACCTGGCCTGGTTCGCCGACAGACCTGGCTCGTGGCTGTTTCACTGTCATCTGAACTGGCATGTGGTGCCGAATCCAGCTGTCGGAGCGGAGATGCAATCCGACGCAATCCGCGACCATGAACTGCTCACGGGTCCGGTGATGCACAACATGATGGACCATGCGCGCGTTGGAATGGGTGGTCTGGTGCTGGCGATCAACATTCATCCCAGAAAGGGATGGCACGATTATGCCGGACCGCGCCGCCAGCTCCACCTCTACATCGAGAGCGACTCTGCGTCCGCGGACACCCTGCGCCGTTTCGGGTATGTGCTGACCGAAGGCAACGCCCCCGAGCCACACGGCGCCGCGATACAGTGGCCAGGACCCACGATCGTGCTGCACCGCAACGAACCGACGAGCATCACGGTCGTGAACCGTTCGCCAGAACCGTCACAGGTGCACTGGCATGGATTGGAGATTGACAGCTACTACGACGGCGTGGCCGGCGTCAGCAGTGACGCAGGCAAGATGGAGCCGATGATCATGCCGAACGACTCCTTCGTGGTGCACATCACGCCGCCCAGGGCGGGAAGCTTCATGTATCACACACACATCAATGACATCCGGCAGCAGAGTCATGGCCTGTATGGCGCGCTCGTCGTCCTGGACAGCGGACAGCGGTGGGATCCCGACGCGAATCGCATCTACATAGTGAGCACGAACGCGCAGGACGAGCGCATTCTGGACGGCGGAGACATGCCGCCTGTCGCGACCTTCCAGGCGGGCAGGACATACCGGCTGCGGCTCATGAACATCACGCTGGACTCGCCTGGACTGGAATTTCGCCTGCTGCGGGGCGGTGCACCTGTCGAGTGGACCCACGTGGCCAAGGACGGATTCTCTCTGCCAGCGTGGCAACGCGAAAGCAGCCGCGCATCGCAGCGCGTGAGCATCGGGGAGACGTATGACATGCAGGTCCAGTTTCCCAAACCGGCCGAACTGGCACTCGAGGTGCGGGGGGGTGATGGGACGCTGATCGCGCGTCAAGCCATCAGAGTTGTCGCTGCGGCAACCGCGAGCCGATAGTCGCGGAATAGCCGCGGGGAGCGATCTTCCCGATCTACTCTTCCGGCTGGCGGAAACTCTCCCGCAGGCGCAACTTCCTCGGAACACTCACCGACGCGGGAGCTGACGTATGGTACGAATCATTGGAATAGTCTTGATTGTCGGTGGCGTGATCGGCCTGGTTTACGGCGGCATCACATATGGAAGTCACCGCGATACGGTTCAGGTCGGGTCGCTCAGCGCGAGCGTCACGCAGCGTGATACGTTCCCCGTGTCTCCTGTCGTTGCGGGCGTTGCGTTGATTGCTGGCATCGCACTACTTGTGGTTGGCAGTCGGCGAAAGATCTGATTTTGATGCGCCGCAACGGTGTCTCGTGTCTGATCCCAGTTCCCTCTCTCGTGCAGGAGTTGCGGGGCACGCATACATCGCCGCGGAGCATGGAGTGTCGTTCCATACGTGTAAGGCGTCAACAAGGAGACTCGAGTGTCACGTAGCTCCAACCTGAGCCGCGCCGGCTATCTCTTCATCGCCGGAGGATGCATATTCTTCGTCGCTGCCTTGCTGGGCAAGCAGGTGGCTTTCACCGGTGTCGGTGTGGCTTTCATCGCCATTGGTGCTTCCTACCTGGTGCGGGCGAAGCGTAGCTAGCGTCAACGCGCAGGGATCGGTACCTGCCGGCAGAAGAATCGCACGATTCAGTCCGTGTGCATGGTGGGTGTGCTGCTGATCCAGCTGCCTGTTCTCGTTTCGTGAGCATTCGGTCCGCCCGGACACTGAAACGCCGAAACTGCTTGAGATGATTCTCAGTCTCGGTACGAGACCAGCTCGCTCCTCCATATCGTGCCCGACTCTTCTCAGCAATTATGCGCCGGAACTGTCGGGCAAGGGGCGGAGAGGCGGGAAATACTTATGTCTTGACCTTAGTATTATCCGGCACTATTATCGCCGGTCAGGCAGGCTCTCCCTAGGGACGGACTCCGAATTACCTCGGAGCCTTCGATATCGCTGGGCGTAGCCTACGCTTTCCGAGCCCCGTCACAACCACTCCTGTCGGAGTGTGTGCGAGATCCTATCGGACATCTATGCGGAGGTATCAGGGCATGGGTAAGCTCGTATTCGGCATGATGCAGTCCCTCGACGGCTACGTCGATGGCGTTGAGGGGAAGCTGGAATTGCCGCCGCCCGGCGTCGCGCTTGGCCGTCATTTCATGGATCACGTCCGCGGTGTGGCCGGCGCCTTGTATGGTCGGCGGATTTACGAGGTCATGCGCTACTGGGACGAGGACCAACCGGAGTGGGATGCGGGCGACCACGAATTCGCTGCGGTGTGGCGCGCGATGCCGAAATGGGTCGTCTCACGTACGCTCAAGTCGGTCGGCGCGAACGCCACACTCGTCGGCGAGAACGTCGATAGGTTTGTGCGCAGACTGAAGAGGGACGTCGACGGTGACATCGACGTCGCGGGGCCCATCATGGCGGCGAGCCTCACCGAGCTCGGTCTCATCGACGAGTATCGTCTCTACTTCCGCCCGTTCGTGCTTGGCGGCGGCAAGCCGTACTTTGCCGGCGCGCGGCCGCCGCTGCGCATCATTTCCAGCGATCGCGTTGGCGAGGATGCGGTTCGGGTGACCTGTGTCCCGATCTGAACGCGCTACTCCCCGCGCTACACGCCAGTAACGCGCGGCTGGTCGTCCCACTGGACGAATCCACCGCGCCGAGCGAAGTTGGATGCGTCTCCAGCCCTGACTCCCATGCCCGACCGCCGCACGTTCCTCGCGTCCATGCTCGGCGCGAGCGTCACACTGCCTGGTGTCCTGCCCACAATGCGGGGCGACGCGGTTCGGCACCTTCTGCGTGCCGACGAGCGAGCACGCCGACGTCCGTCGGCAGCCACCGCTGACGACGAGTCTTACTGGGGCGAGATTCAGCGCGCGTTCGACATCGATCGCACGATGGTGAATCTCAACAACGGCGGTTGTTCGCCAGCGCCAACGCACGTGCTGGAGCAGATGATCCGCGACCTTCGCTTCTCGAACGAGCTGCCGGTGGATCACATGTGGCGCGTGCTGGAGCCTCGCATCGAGTCGGTGCGTCGCGATCTCGCCGCTGAATTCGGATGCGATCCCGAGGAGATGGCGATCACGCGCAACGCGTCGGAAGCCAACGAGACGATGATCTTCGGCACCGACCTCGCGCGCGGCGACGAGGTCGTCTTCACGACGCAGAACTATCCACGCATGCAGAACGCGTGGCGGCAGCGTGAACGTCGTGAAGGCATCGTGTTGAAACCGGTGAAGATCGAGACACCGGTGGCGAGCACGGCGTCATTCGTCGATCACATCTCGGCAGCGATCACGCCGCGCACGAAGGTGATCGAGGTGATGCACGTCAGTTACCAGACTGGATACATCGCACCCGTGCGCGAGATCGTCGAGCTGGCTCGGCCGCACGGGATCAAGGTGTTCGTGGACGGCGCGCATGCTTTTGCGCACTTCCCGTTCAAGCGCGACGATCTGGGATGCGATTACTATGGCACGAGCCTGCACAAGTGGATGAACGCGCCCATCGGCACCGGTTTCCTTTATGTTCGGCGCGACAAGGTCAAGTCGCTGTGGCCGCTGATGGCAGGTGGGGTGGAAGAGGAGGACAACATCCGCAAGTACGAAGAGATCGGCACGCATCCCGCCGCGAACCACAACGCAATCTCGGTCGCCATCGCCTTTCACCGATCGATCGGGGCGGACCGGAAGATCGCGCGTCTGCGGTTCCTGCGCGACCGGTGGGCGCGTCAGGTGCTCGCGTCGAGCGACCGCGCGCACATGATCACGAAGATCGGCCCCACCGAAAGCGGAGCCATCGGCGTGCTCGCGATCGACGGAATGGATATGGGCAAGCTCGGTGCGTGGCTGCTGGACAAGCATCACATCGTCACGACACCCATGGTGACCGACGAGTTTCAGGGAATCCGCATCACGCCGAGCATCTATACCACTCTGGACGAAGTGGATCTGTTCGCGGACCGCGTCTCGCGGGCGATCAGGACCGGCATGGCGTAGCGACGCGGGTCGACGCCCGTTAACGACCGGGACGGAGTGGGGACGGAGTGGGGACGGAGTGGGGACGGAGTGGGGACGGAGTGGGGACGGAGTGGGGACGGACTCCGCACGGAATTGATGATGCGTGCCTTCGCTCGCCCCTCGCCTAGACTATCTGCGCCCGCGGCTTCGGCACGAATTCGAGATGCGGATCCGGGACACACGCCTTCACCTCCTCCCGGACCTGCCCTTTGACCGACCAGCACTCGTCGAACACCGAGCAGTAGCAGAATTCGACGCTCAGGCGCTTTACGTTCATTGCGTGGTCGAACATGTCCCAGTAGCGCGCGTTCGCTGGCGTCTTGTCGATGTGGAAGATCAGCCCGTGGTCCCTGGACGCGATAAACCGGGTGGGCTCGTCGTCGTACACCGGCGTTAGAAGCGCGACGGCCTTGTCTCCGTCGGCGGACCCGACTGCCGTACGGATAAGGTCCTTCACGTTGGTGACGTACTGGTCGCCGAGTCTGATCTTGAGACTCTGTTCGTTGGCGGGGCCGACGCCGTTGTTCAGCAGCTCGATGGTGATGCTCTCGGGCCCGTTGGGTCCGTCGAGCTGGCCATCGCTGATGCCGGCGACGAGATAGGGATAGGAGTCGGCCTTGAGAAGCCGCGACTCGATGCGCGCGTTGTAGATCGCGATGCCGATCGAGCAAACGGAGATGATCAACGCCGAGATGGCGGTGGTCCACTCCAGCCAGCGCGGCAGGCCGGAGGGCTTGTGCGGATGACGCGGCAGTTCGGGGATGTCAGGCTCCATGCGACTGTCTCTGATTGTTGTACCTGTTTCCGAAGGACCACAAGAAACGAAAATCTATAGCCACTTGAAGCGTCCTCACAGAGGCTACTCGATAGCAGCGGCCGAACTCGGCATCAATGGAGAAGATACGTTTATGAACGAGGATGGAGCAAGAGTGAAGCTCTCGAGCGCTCGGATGAGTCGCGTTGCGCTGGCGGTTGATTCAATTCGCTTGCAGTTTAGCAGATCACTGGATTACAGGAATCACCAATCGGCAAGACGCGGTGTGCTCGCTTCGCTCGCAGGTCAGCTCGCGCGTTAGCGAGCCGCGCGTGCCTCGCACGCGGCTCTAATTGATTCGTTCGCAGCTAAACTTGGACGTTAGAGGCTGCACAATGAACCGAAATCTTTGATTGACATGGAACAAGCTCCGCAGCTAGCAACCGAGCGACTACTGCTCCGACCATTCCGGAGAACGGACGGAGTCCGTGTCGAGCAACTGGCCGGTGTGCGTGAGGTCGCCGATACCACATTGACGATTCCGCATCCCTATCCAACTGGGGGCGGCGCGCAATGGATCGCGACGCACGCCGACGCCTGGGAGCGTCGCGAGAACCTCGCACTTGCCATCTGCACAGCAACTCCGTCGAGCGAGCTTGTCGGCGCAATCAACCTTCGCCTGTCGTTGGCGCACCGGCACGGAGAGATCGGCTATTGGATTGCCGTTGCGAGCTGGGGACACGGCTTTGCGACCGAGGCCGCGCGAGCCGTCGTTGGATATGGCTTCGCTGAACTTGGTCTCCACCGCGTCGAAGGTCGGCATTTTACTCGCAATCCGGCCTCGGGGCGCGTTCTCCAGAAACTGGGCATGCGCCTGGAGGGCGTGCATCGAGACGCCTATTATCGCTGGGACGCCTTCGAAGACGTCGCCGTCTATGCGGTGCTCGCTTCTGAGTGGCGGGGAGGCAGCTCGACAACCCTGTGACTGCGACAGTGACGCCGTGACATGTATTCCGGCGCGGAAGCTCTACCGACACGCGCGATAAGCATTGCGAACGCGTCGCATTCGCTTCTATTTTACTCGCCCGCAATTGAACGCGGGCGCTGGATCGGCGACCACCTTATCCCCCCGTCGAGTGCCGATGCTGTACATGATCGTGGAGCAGTTCCGTGGAGGCGATCCGTTACCCGTGTATCGGCGGGTTCGCGATGACGGACGCAAGTTGCCAGAGGGGCTCAACTACGTGTCGAGTTGGGTAACGGCCGATCTTGACCGGTGTTATCAGGTGATGGAGACCGATCGTCCCGAGCTCTTCACAGTGTGGTTTGCCGAGTGGGCCGATCTGGTTGAGTTTGAGTTGATACCGGTAATGACATCCGCGGAAGCGCGCGAGACAGTTGCACCACTTTTGTAGCCCCGCGCCCTAACGTGGCGCTGAATCAGTCAGCCGCTTGCCGGATTGCGCGGCCTGGAGGCGCGCTACGATTTGGTGCCTCTGCGGCTGAGCTTAGACGTTAGCCCTACAGAAACCATCATCACGCATCCGTGAAATCTCTTCTGGCTCAGGGTGTTTCCGACGCATTCGACCGGGCGCGATCCGGAGCCTGGTTCGGCCTGGCAATGGCCGGCTGTTACATCGGCTATGTCGTTGTTCTTTATTTCGTGAGTGGGTCAGCACCGTTCGAGAAGGTGCACAGTACGCTTCCGATCGTGATTATCAGCTATCTGCTGCTGGGGCCAATCGCCGGCGGTGTAGTCGGGTTCCTGCTTCCTGTGGCATCGTCTTACATCCGCACAATTTTCGTAGCCTTTGTTGCGTCGGCAATTGTGTTCTTCGGAATTGTAGTGGCTGCGAGCGGGTCTCCGCTGACTTGGCACGCTGACAACTGGGTATTTGTCGGAAGTGCGGGCCTCGTGTTCGGAATTGTGTTGGGGACTACATACTACAAGAAGGCGCCTCGCCCGGTACACGCGAGTGATGAGGTGTCCGAATTACGAACGGTTTATCCACCCAAACATCGTGATCCCGAGGCCTGACGAATGTTGCGGCAGGTGAGCGCGCCCTTTAGAGAATGTGAGTTGAGCGCAACTACCGCGCTGCCTGCGACAAGCTCCGCCACCTCCTCGAGTGAATTGGGCCGTTCGCAATCCATTCGCGCGCGTCATTCTCTGTTACATCCGCGGCCTCGAAGCAATCCTCATCGGACTCGCTCCGGAGTCCGGGTCGGGCTACCCCTTACCAACTCGCGCTTCACGCGCGATTCTCTGCATGCGTAAATCACCCTTCCCAATCACAGCCATCGGAGCACTGCAGTGAGCAATCCCGAGGACCTGCTGGAACAGTATCAGACCGATCTGGAATCTTCCGACTTCGACGCAGAGAAATTCGGGATCGATCGCCGTCAGTTCGTCTTCTTCTCACTCGCTGCCGCGGCAGCCTCTGCGCTCGGGGTCAGGCCTGCGCTTGGAGAGTCCAGCGGCGGGATTGCCGCTGCCTCTCTCGGGCGACCGCAGTTCCTCCAACAGGAGGCCGCGCTCGCGCTAGGCAACGGTGAAGCTCCCGCACTGCAGTTTCAGCCATATCCGGGCGGCACCGGCGCGCTCATGGAAAAGCTCGTGCGCAAACGCGGTGCTGCGGCGTTCGATCGCGGCACGTATGAGCCCGAAGCGTGGACCGGTGCGATGCCCGCCTCGGACGACGACATCGCATTTCTCCCCGCGCACCGACTCTCGGCGCTCATCAAGGCTCGGCGGATCACATCGGCGCGCCTCACCGACATCTACCTCACGCGACTCAAGCGCCTCAATCCCACTCTGCTCTGCGCGGTCACGATCATGGAAGAGCAAGCGCGCGCCGAGGCTGCGCGTGCCGATGCGGAAATCGCCGCCGGCCATTACCGCGGACCGCTCCACGGACTTCCTTACGGTGTAAAGGATCTGTTCGCCACCAAGGGAGTGCCAACTACGTGGGGTGCGAAGGATTTCGAGAATCGCATCATCGACATGGACGCCGAAGTTGTCGTGCGTCTGCGCGACGCGGGCGCGGTGTTGATCGCGAAACTCGCCACCGGACTGTTCGCGCAGAACGATCAATGGTTCCGCGGACGCACCAACAATCCGTGGAATCTGTCGCAGGGTTCCAGTGGTTCGTCGGCCGGTCCCGCATCGGCCACGGCAGCGGGCTGTGTTGCATTCGGAATCGGCACCGAAACATCGGGCTCGATCGTGTCGCCGAGCATTCGTTGTGGCGTGAGTGCGCTACGTCCCACGTTCGGCAGCGTCAGCCGTTACGGCGGCATGGTGCTCGCCTGGTCTCAGGATCGCGTGGGACCCATCGTGCGTACCAGCGAAGACGCTGCGATGGTGTTCAACGTGATTCACGGCGTGGATGAGAAGGATCCGTCCACGGTGACGATGCCGTTCCAGTTCAATCGAAGCATCGATCTCGGTGCGCTCCGCATCGGTGTGGACGACAAGGCACCAAAGGAACTGGTGGACAAACTGAAGGAACTGGGAATGAAGCCAGTGACCATCGGAGCGCGTCCGACCGTACCTGGTCTGGGCGGCAGCGGCGGACTCGATGTCGAAGATGCCGCGGCGTTCGACTCGTACGTGCAGACCAAGGCAAAGGAGATCGGACTCGATCTCAACAACCTGCCACCGTTGCCGATACGCGGCAGTGGCGAGGGGCGTGATAATCGTGCGGCAGCGCCAGCAAATCCGATGGCTCCCGCCGACTGGAATCCGCGCTTCGTGAATGGTCGCCGGATAGCGGGGTTCGAGTTCCTGCAGACCGAACGTCGCCGCTACGTGCTGGTGACCAAGTGGGCGGAGTTCCTCAAGGATCTGGACATGTATATCGGAAGCCCGTTCGCTGACATCGGCGCCAACGCGCAGACCGGGCACCCGAGCGCCGTTCTACCGTACAAGTTTGGCGTACCGCAGGCACCGGGTGGCGCACGTAGCGCCGCGCCAGCCACGCCGGCGCCACAACTCAATCCGCAACCCATCTGCGGGCAGATAATCGGCAACCTGTACAACGATGACCTGATCCTGTCCGTCGCGCACCAATTCCAGATTCACGACGATACCGTGCGGCGCCACCCGACGCTGTAGCAAAGTAAGGAACAAGCAGGGTTGGCATCGATTCACCGAGCACCACTACCGGTGAGGGAGGGCGCGCGGGCGTGTCGGCGGCGGAAGAATAGCTCGCCGGCACCCCGCGGCCGGACCGGGGGGTGCAGATCCGGCGGCGGTCGAGGATACGGCCTTACCGAGTAACCGGATATTGGATAAACTATCCGTGGCGATTCCGGGAATCGCCGTCCGGGCCTGTATCATGATCCCCGACTCTCGCTGGCAATCACGGCCGCGCGGTATCTCGCGTTCCGTGAACGGCGCGGAATTCACACTTGTTCTGGAGCGTTGATGACAACACCGGCCAGTAGCACTACTCGTCACACTTCGATGCCGCTGCTGCTCGGAGTTGGCGCAGCTGCGAACTTCTTCGACACGCTCGGCATTGGCTCGTTCGCAACGACGACCGCTGCACTGGTACTCGGGCGCATGGTGGAGGACGACGACATACCCGGAACACTCAATGTCGGGATGGCGCTCCCCACTGTTTCAGAAGCGATCATCTACATCATTCTGCTGGGAGGATTGATCGATCTGCCGACCATCACCAGCATGGTGATCGCGGGCGGCATCGGCGCGTGGTTCGGCACCGGCATCGTCGTCCACTGGCCGCGTCAATTGATGCAGCGCGCGATGGCGATCGCGTTGCTGATCACGGCGGGATTCATGGCCGTGCGCATGCTTGCGAGTCTTTCGCTGAGCGTCGGGACCATCGGTCTCTCCGGCATGGCACTTGTCATCGCGGTCCTGGGCAGCGTGTTGATTGGGTCGCTCACCAGCCTCGGGATTGGCAACTATGCACCAACGATGGCGATGACGTACATGCTTGGCATGAACACCAAAGCGGTGTTCCCGATCATGGCCGCATCCGCGGCGCTGATTCTGCCTGCTGCGGCGATCCGCTTCTATCGCTCCGGCCGCTTCGACCGTCGTACTGCGCTCGCCTTCGCGATTGGCGGAGTGCCAGGGGTGCTCGTCGCCGCATTCGTCGTCAAGGAGCTGCCGCTGGGTGTTGTCAAATGGGTAGTGGTCGGCGTGCTTCTCTACACATCCGCCACGCTCTGGATGTCGTCTCGCAACCCGAGGAATGTCGCCGCATGAAGATCTCCGCAATTCGCGCTTACCAGATCGACCTGCCGCTCCACGAAGGCAAATACAGCTGGTCCGGCGGCAACGCCGTGTCGGTCTTCGATTCGACTGTCGTCTCTGTCGAGACCGACGAGGGACTGACTGGGTGGGGCGAGGTCTGTCCGCTCGGGCCTGCGTATCTGCCTGCATATGCGCGCGGAGCACGCGCAGGTATCGCCGAACTCGCTCCCCAGCTGCTCGGCGCGGATCCGCTTGCGCTGGGCGAACTGAATGAGTTGATGGACCGATCGATGCGCGGTCATCCGTACGTCAAATCAGCGATCGACATGGCGTGCTGGGATCTGCTCGGCAAGGCGAGCGGGCTACCGGTCGCAACGCTGATGGGCGGACACGTAGGGAAGGACTTCGCGCTCTATCGCGCTATTTCGCAGGAGTCGCCGGCGCAGATGGCGAAGAAGATCGCGCTCTACCGCAAGCAGGGCTATCACAAGTTTCAGCTCAAGGTGGGCGGCGATCCCGACACCGACATCGACAGAATTCGCGCCGCCGCGGCGGAGCTGTCGCGGGGCGACGTGCTGATCGCCGACGCGAACACCGGGTGGACGCAGCACGCCGCGATCCGGGTCGCTGATGCAGTGCGTGACGTGGACGTGTATATCGAGCAACCCTGCATGACCTACGAGCAGTGCCTCGCGGTGCGCCGTCACACCAACCGGCCGTTCGTACTCGATGAGGTCGTGGACGGAATCGACATGGTAGTTCGCGGCGTTGCGGAACACGCCATGGATGTCATCAACCTCAAGATCTCAAAGGTCGGCGGCCTCACTCGCGCACGTCAGATCCGCGATCTCTGCGTGTCACTCGGCATTGCAATGACGATCGAGGACACATGGGGCGGCGACATCACCACGGCCGCCATTGCACACCTCGCTCACAGTACGCCTGAGCGATTCCTCTTCTCGTCAACAGATTTCAACTCATACGTCACCGTTGCATTCGCCGATGGTGCGCCGCACCGGCTCAAGGGCCGGCTCTCGGCGTCGCGCGAGCCCGGGCTGGGTGTTCGGCCGAATCTGAAGTTGCTGGGCAAGCCCGTAATAGACATCGGCAAGGCGCAACGACGGAAGTGATACAAGGGGGGGACGGAGTAGGGACGGAGTAGGGACGGAGTAGGGACGGAGTAGGGACGGAGTAGGGACGGAGTAGGGACGGAGTGGGGACGGAGTGGGGACGGAGGAGGGACGGAGTGGGGACGGAGTGGGGACGGAGTGGGGACGGAGTGGGGACGGACTCCGCACGGAATTGATGATGCGCGTAGCCTCGGGGACGGAGTGGGGACGGACTCCGGCGGAATTTTCTGCCGGGCAAATGGCGCGAAAATGGGGTCAGATCTTGCGCCGCGCACATTGCGCGCGTGTGCATCACGCAAGATCTGACCGTGGATTATTGAAGTGCGGAACGGCGCGGACTATAAACGAGGCAACTACGTGGCTGACAGGTCATTGAAGTTGCCGGGGCGGCTCGGCTGGCTGGGACGGTGGCCGAGAGATCAGGAGCGGCGGCACTAGCGCCGCACTTACGGGGGCGCGAAAATTATCCGCGTGGATACTGCCCCGTGACTTCCGCCGAAAGACTCGCCTCTGCACTCGTAGATCGGTACACGATCGAGCGTGAGCTCGGTCAGGGTGGTATGGCGACCGTCTACCTCGCGCACGACGTGAAGCACAACCGCAACGTCGCGATCAAGGTACTGAAGCCGGAACTGGCGGCCGTACTCGGCGCTGACCGGTTCGTTCAGGAGATCGCAACCACTGCGGCGCTGCAGCATCCGAATATTCTGCCGCTGTTCGACAGCGGCAGCGCAGATGGATTCCTTTACTACGTAATGCCGTTCGTCGAAGGCGAGACGCTGCGCGCCAAGCTCGACCGCGAGACGCAGCTCGGCATCGATGAATCGGTGAACATCGCCGTCGAAGTTGCCGACGCGCTCGATTATGCGCACAGACACGGCGTTGTGCATCGCGATATCAAGCCGGAGAATATTCTGCTGCACGATGGCCGCCCAATGGTGGCCGACTTCGGTATCGCGCTGGCGGTGAGTGCTGCTGCTGGCGGCCGGATGACGGAGACGGGTCTCTCGCTCGGCACTCCGCACTACATGAGCCCGGAGCAGGCGACGGCGGAGAAGGATATCACTGCGCGCAGTGACATCTACTCGCTCGGCTCCGTGCTGTACGAGATGCTCGCGGGTCATCCACCGCATCTCGGTGGATCTGCGCAGCAGATCATCATGAAGATCGTGACGGAGGATGCTGCACCCGTTACGCAACATCGCAAGTCAGTGCCGCCGAACGTCGCTGCAGCAGTGTCGAAATCTTTGGAAAAAGTTCCGGCGGATCGCTTCGACAGCGCAAAGGCCTTCGCCGAGGCGCTCGAGAATCCGCATTTCACCACGGCGTCCGCGAGTGCAGCTGCGTCGTCCGCATCGGGTGCGCGGTCGCTTCGGTCGTGGATCCGGAGTCCCTGGTCGTGGGCAGCGCTCGTGCTGCTTGCCGGCACCGCGATCGGCGCGTGGGCAACGACGCGTGCCGCGCGCGGTTGGACCCCAGTCTTCGCGCAGCAAACGTACGATGTGCGGGCCATCTACAACGCGCGGTTCGCGCCCGACGGCAAAACCATCGTGTTCAGTGCAGCGGGCCCCACAGGTCCAACGCCGCGTCTGTACGTGATCCGCCCGGACAATCCCGATATCGTACCGCTCGGACCCGATTCCGTACACCTGCTCAGCGTGTCATCCACCGGACAACTCGCCGTGCTCACGCACGCCCGGTACGGAGGACACCGATTGTTCGCCGGTACGCTGGCTACACTTTCCCTGGGCGGTGAGTCGCCGCGCGAGCTTGAGAATCACGTACGCGAAGCAGACTGGGCGCCCAACGGAAAGGATCTGGCGGTCATTCGCGACACGAACAACGTAGATCATCTCGAATATCCCGAGGGAACCGTCATCGCGCAGACGCCCGGCTATTTTTCGGACGTGCGCGTGTCGCCGTCGGGAGATGCGGTGGCGTATTTTGACCATCCGAGCAGATTCGACGACCGTGGCTCCGTAGTGATCGTCGATCGTGCGGGACGAAAGATTGCGCAGTCCGCTCCGTACCCCGGCATTGAAGGGATGGCGTGGCGTCCCGACGGGCACGGAGTGCGTTTCTCAGCCTCTTCCGGTCAGTCCGCCGGCGCAATTCGAGAGATGGACGTGGGTGGCGCGGAGCGTACCGCACTCACGAATCCCGGCGCGCTCACCGTCCAGGACGAATCGCACACGGGCCGCATGCTGGTCACACAGGATGAATACCCGACGCAGGTCTTCGCATTCGGGCCCGGCGCCGTAACGGAAAAGAACCTCGGGATTCGGGATTACTCCATCATTTCTCCGTTGAGCGATGACGGGCGGTACCTGGCGTTCTCCGACGAAGGTGCGCTGGGCGGCGCCGATTACACGCTGATGCTGCGCAACACCGACGGGTCTCCGGAAATCCGTCTGGGCGAGGGACAGGCGATCGGCTTCTCCGCCGACGGCAAGTTCGTCCTGGCCGACGTGCCCAGCACTCAGCCGCGTCTCATGCTCTATCCGACGGGCGCGGGACACAGCCGCCAGCTCAAGATCGGCAGGTTCGACGAGTTGAACTTCCTGCCCATCGCCGATGCTGTGTTCGATCACGACTCGCGCTTCTTCTTCTGCGGTGTACGGCATGGGGAGTCGGGGCGCTGCTACGTTGGTTCAGTCGATGGCGACTCCATCACTCCGGTGACGCCTCCGGGATCATCACCCGGTCTGATCTCGCCTGACGGCAGCTCAGTGCTGGCGGCTGGCCCGCAAGGGCCTTCGCTCTTTCCGGTCGCCGGCGGAGCGCCCACACCGATTCGCGGGTTTCAGCATGGGGACAGCCCGATCCGCTGGAGCCCCGATGGGCATGAGGTGTGGGTGGCGCGTGCAAGCGCGGGTTCCGTGATGAAGATCGACGTGTTCAGCGTGAACCCGGGAACGGGATCGCGCCGACCGCTCACGACCATCGTTCCGCAGAACCAGAATGGGCTCCGCGCCGTCGCCTTTGTCACGTTGGCCGATGACCCGCGGGTATACGCGTACACGCGGTACAACTACATGTCGCTGCTCTTCACGGTAGACGGCGTGAAGTGATCGACTGCAAGATCACGGAAGCAACTGCGCGTCCGGAAGTTTGCTGTTTCCTGGCGGATCGCGGCCGCAAGACCACT
>Ga0207678_10001053_pt1 | contig 25256 bp, 27 predicted proteins | sample KBSC63metaG_FD_184319 | JGI IMG/M metagenome (GOLD analysis project Ga0207678, IMG submission 184319) | Corn rhizosphere microbial communities from Kellogg Biological Station, Michigan, USA - KBS C6-3 metaG (SPAdes) (version 2) | ecosystem: Host-associated > Plants > Roots > Rhizosphere > Soil ... | reverse complement strand
CCGATCCGGATGATCATGGCGACCTCGATGGCCGGAACCGGCGATGACGAGCGTGCGCAGTGGCGGAACCGGAACTGGCGGGCCGGCATCGAGCGGCTCGTCCGCGAACGGCCGCACATCGCGACGTCGTGGCTCGACGCCGACCACCGGCTCGTCGTCACCCACGCTCCGGAGATCGCCCGGCTGATCCAGCATCCTCGGCCGCCGAGGACACTGGACCGATGCTGACCATCGGCGAGCTGGCATCGTACGCGGGGATCACCGTACGCGCGGTGCGGCACTACCACGCCAAGGGGTTGCTGCCGGAGCCCGGGCGTGACCGCTCCGGTTACCGGAGGTACGACGCCGGCGCCGTGGTCGAGCTGATCCGGATCAGGACCCTCGCCGAGGCCGGGGTCCCGCTGTCGCGGGTGCGGGAACTGCTGCAGGCCGGCAACGAGGAGTTCGGCGCGGCGGTCGCCGACATCGACCGGCGGCTGCAGGCGGAAATCCGGCAGCGGCAGCGGCATCGCGAGCGGATCCGCCGCCTCGCCTCCGGGGACAGCCTGACGCTGCCCCCGGAGGTGGTCGAGATCCTCGACCGGCTTCGGGAGCTCGGCGTCGACGAGCGGATCGTCCAGGTCGAGCGGGACGGCTGGATCCTGCTCGCCGCGCACTCACCCGAGCGGGTCCCGGAGTGGGCGGCGCGCAAGCGGGAGCAGATCGCCGACCCACCGCTCATCGACTTCTATCTCACCTTGGGGCAGGCTCTCGACCGAGTCGACGGCGATCCGGAGCTGGTCGAACTGGCCGACGAGCTGGCCGCCTACATCACGCACATGGCCGAGGACAGCGTCGGCGACACCGATGTCGAACCACCGTTCGCCGAACTGATGGACACCCTGGCATTCGACACCGCCCCGCCGGCTCGCCGGCTGATCGAGCTGCTGAGAACGCGCGGTTGGACCGGCTGGACGAAGCTCGAACGCGTAGACCCGACGCCGGGGGAAGGCGCCACCCAGCGTCGGTGACGGACGCCTTCCTTTGCGGTCACCGGCCAGGTTGTGGATGACGCCGCCCTTGGTCCTGGTGGGGGAAACCTTCCCTTGTGCCGCGATGAGGAGTTGGTCAAGGCAGGTGCGAACCCACTGAGCGCCGCGCGCAGCCTCCCCGGACGAGTCAACGGCGAATTCGTCAGCGGTCATCGGCGGGTCCGAACGACCATCAGAGCCGGCCGACAGCGTCACCGGGACAGCAACGGCAGCCGGGCAGCCCTCCGGTTAACTGGAGGCTCTGGTCGCGGGTCGACGTCAGTCGATTCAGCTGGGATGTTTGCCTTCGCTCATGCCCTGATTCGGCGTCAATCGACGTCGATCGTCGCCGTTTATGGAGCATAAATGCTCCCTCGTTCGTGATCATCAAGCGGCGAAGGCGGCTGGTTGGGTGACCCGGTCGTGGTGATCGGGAAGCCGGCGGGCTCCTCGCCACTGTGGATCGGCCGGTCCTCCGAGGTGACCGTAGGCGGCCAACGGCTGCATCACGCCGGCGCCTACGCCGCCGAGATCAGCCGCAGAAATCCCTACACTCCAGTCAGTTCCGGCTCGAAGTCCCGCAACACTTGATCCACGGATTTTTCCCAGGAGGAACACATGCAGGCCGAGATCCGCCACCTGCTCACACCCGACATCGACCCCGACACCTATGTCCCGGACGACCCCGAGCGATTCGCCTTCCTGGTCCAGATGCTGGCCGGGCCTTCCGGCGAGCCAGGCGAAGAATCGTTCCAGTTCGAGGTCTGCACTCCCGGATGGCTCCTCCAGCAAGTCCGGCAAGACGGCTACATGAACGGCCGTCACCACGTCGTCGTCGATACGTTCGACTGGCCTGCTTTGCAGACCTACTTCCAGCGCTTGATCACCAGATGCGCCGGAGCCGACTGGCATGAAGTCGCCACCAAGCTCGCTCGATACGGCTACTGGGAATTCGAGGACTACACGCCAGCACCTGCCGAGACCCACCCTGTCCGCTGATGATGAGCAAGAAAGACGACCTTCGAATGGCATCTGCGGATGCGACATCCTCGGCTGCGAGCCGAACGACCTGATCGAGATCAAGGCTGCCCCGGCACAGCCCCAGCGGCGGAAGGCCGCCGGGACCACGGCGACACCGACGGCACGCCGCAGCACCATCCGGCGCCCGGACCTGTCATGACCACCTCCACCCACCCGTCCCGGAATTGCCCACCGCCACCGACCGGGTGTTGGGCGCGCCGACCCGGCTGCTGCCGCAGCACAGCCACGATGCCAACCGCATCCAACCGCACCGGACCGCGCTCAACGGCAGCCAACCGCACCACGCGATCAGCAGGTTCTCCATAACCGCAGGTCAGGACCATGATCGGCCCACTCTGACAGTGAGGGGTCAGGGGTTCGAGTCCCCTTAGCTCGAGTTCGTTATGTAGATCGGTTCGACTGGATCTGCCGTCCACCCAGCCTGGCCGTAACCCCCGTCTCCACCCGCGAACGCCGGCCGGTGTGTCACCAAGCCCTCTGAAGCTTTACGTCGGCTACATGGACACCGACATGGTCCGCGACGTCACCTCGGAAAAGTCCGACCCCGCCGACATCGCACGCATCGCCGGAGGCGTCTCGGCAGCTTCGAACTGCTCGACCGGTTCCTTCAGATCACTCGACAGAACGATGGCGGCACCAACAACGCAGCCGGCCACAGACATCAACTTCAAGGCCCCGGGCTGAGCAGTACCGCGGGCGCACCCCACAGGGGTTGTGCTTGATGCCGACGCGGCCAGCCAGGGGACCATGGCAGCCCGGTCCTACAGGTCAGCGGGCCGATGCTTAAACGATCGTCAAGACAGACACTAAATCGCCCCTACTCCTGGGCAGCAAAAAAGCCCAGGTCAGTGACCTGGGCTTTGCTCCCCCGCTTGGACTCGAACCAAGAACCCTCCGGTTAACAGCCGAATGCTCTGCCAGTTGAGCTACAGGGGAATGTTGCTCACTTCCGGTGCCGGTCTCTCCGACCGACGAGAGAAACTCTAGCCCATGTCCCCAACGCCCGTCGCACCACCCCCCACTTAGCGCAACCGCCCCCGCGGCGGCGGTTTTCCTGGACAATGGACAGTCGGACGACCTAACGACGGAAGGCGTGGACCGGATGAAGAAGTTCCTGCTGGGGGCAGGCCTGGGGTACGTACTGGGCGCCAAGGCAGGCCGGGGGCGGTACGAGCAGCTCGTGCGCACCTACCGCCGGGTCGTCGACCACCCGATGGTCCAAGGCGCCGCCGGGGTTGCGCGCGCCAAGATCGGGGAGAAGCTCAAGCGTTGACGCGCGCCACGAAGAACACGCGGCGGAACTCGAACCACGTGGTGCCGTCGGGCCGGGGTGGGTAGGCCTCGCGCAAGAGTGGCTCCAGTGCGGCGCGGAACCGCTCCCACCCGGCGTCGGGCAGTGCCGCGCGGATCGGGCGCAACGCCGTCCCCGTGATCCACTCCAGCACCGGCGAAGGCCCACGCAACGGCTGCACGTACGTCGTCTCCCAGGCGTCGACGTCGCAGCCCGCGTCGGCCAGGAGGTCGGCGTACTCCAGGGGGGTCGACACCGCGTCGTCCTCGCGCAACACCACGTCGGCCAGGTGGGACGCCCACGCCGGGGACGCCGCCAGTTCGCGCGTCAGCACGTGCGAAGGCGCGTCGAAGTTGCCCGGCACCTGCACCGCCAGACAGGCGCCCCCGGGCAGCGACGAGACCCAGCGGCGAAGCAACGCAGCGTGGTCCGGGACCCACTGCAGGACGGCGTTCGACACCACGACGTCGGTGTCGGGCGCCGGCTTCCAGTCGCGGACGTCGAGCAACGCCGCGTCGAGGCCGCGGGCGCGTGCTGCCTCCACCATTTCGGGTGAACTGTCGCTGCACTCCAGCGTCGCCGAGGGCCAGCGGTCACGGAGAGACACCGTCAGGTTGCCCGGCCCGCAGCCCAGGTCGACGACGCGCCGCGGCTCCGAAGCGCCGATGTGTGAGGTCAGGTCGTAGAACGGCCGGGCCCGCAGGTCGGCGTAGTCGAGGTACTTGCCCGGATCCCACACGAGAGCCTCCCGCAAACAGTACGACTGTACTGAGTACGAGCGTACTGCTACTCCGCCGGGTTGACCAGCTTCGCGGCGACCTGCTCGGCGATGGCCGTCACCAGCTCGACGTCGGTGCCCGGGTCGGGCCGGACCTGCAGCACGCTGCCGTCCCGGCCGGGTACCTTGCGCTGCACGAACCACGCGCCCCCGGCCCCGACCTCCTGCCGGTGCCGCGAGCGGATCGAGCCCTCGACGCGCTGGTAGGCCTCGCGCGGCACCTTGCCCGGCGACGGCAGGCGGAAGCGCACCGGCGGAAGGTCGGCCAGGACGACCGCCGAGCCCGCCGTGCCCACCTCGGACGACTCCGTCAGCGTGAACACGCCGTCCGCCCAGGCCGCCTTGCCGACCAGGTGCCAGCCGACGCGCCGTGCCCCGTCGCCGGAGGGCATCCACAGGCCCAGTGCCGTCACGACCAGGTGCCCGCCGCCCTCGATCGGGGCGCTGTCCACGACGTCCTCGCCCGGCGCCAAGACGCCGGCGAACCCGGCGGGCGTGCGGTCGCCCAGCAACCGGCGCAGGAGATTCATCTCAGCCCCACGCGCCGGCGGCGGCCTGCTCGCCCAGCGACTTCTTGTACTGCTCCAGCGCGACGAGGTCGCCGAACAGCGCGCGGTAGTCGTCCGGCGCTTCGACCGGCGACAACCGCTGCAGCTTCCCCTTGATCTCCGCGATCTGCCGCCCGACGAGGCCTTCCTGCAGCCGCGCGAGGATCGACGAGATGTACCGCGAGTCGACCTCGTCCTTGGCCTGCAACGGTTCCACGGCCAGCTCCGACAGCACCCGCCGCACCGTCCCTTCCGGACAGTGCGGGGCGGCCGCGTCCAGCAGCGCCGGGCCGGTCAGGCCCGAACCCGCGCCGCCCGCCTTCAGAACGGCTTCGTGGACGGCCACGTACACCGGGTGCGTGAACGCCTCCAGGGGCAGCGCGTCGTACTCCGGCCCGGCGATCGCGGGCTGCTGCAGCGCGGCCTTCAGCGCCTCGCGCTGCACGGCGAACCGCGGGTCCTTCGGGGCCGGGCGGGCGACGTCCTGCGTGGGAGCCGCCGGCGCCGCCTGGGCCCGCGCCGGCTGCTTGAGGGGCGCCCCGCCGCGCTTGTCCGTCGCGCCCGCGGACCCGCGGACGCGGTTGACGACCTGCGCGACGTCCTGCCAGCCGACCCACCAGGCGAGCTTCGACGCGTAGCCGTCCCGGGCCGCGCGGTCCTTGATCGACGCCACCATCGGCACGGTCTTCTGCAGCGCCGCGACCTGGCCGTCGACCGAGTCGAGGTCGTAGTTCTTGAGCGTGCTGCGGATGACGAACTCGAACAGCGGGGTCCGGCGCGCGACCAGGTCCTTCACCGCGCTGTCGCCCTTGGCCAGCCGCAGCTCGCAGGGGTCCATGCCGTCCGGCGCCACCGCGATGTACGTCTGGCCGGCGAACGTCTGGTCGCCTTCGAACGCCTTCAGCGCCGCCTTCTGGCCTGCTTCGTCGCCGTCGAACGTGAAGATCACTTCGCCGCGGAAGGCGTCGTCGTCCATCATCAGCCGGCGAAGCACCTTCATGTGGTCTTCGCCGAACGCCGTGCCCGACGACGCCACGGCCGTCGGCACGCCCGACGCGTGCATCGCCATCACGTCGGTGTAGCCCTCGACCACGACGACCTGGTGCCGCTTCGCGATTTCGCGCTTGGCCAGGTCGAGGCCGAACATGACCTGGGACTTCTTGTAGATCGGCGACTCGGCGGTGTTGAGGTACTTCGCCGAGATCCGGTCGTCGTCGAACAGCCGCCGGGCGCCGAAGCCGACGACGTCGTTGCCGACGTCGCGGATCGGCCAGACCAGCCGCCGGTGGAACCGGTCCATCGGGCCGCGCTGGCCCTCCTTGGACAGCCCCGCGGTGAGCAGTTCCTTGACCTCGAAGCCGCGGGTGAGCAGGAACTTCGTCAGCTTGTCCCAGCCGCCGGGTGCGTACCCGCAGCCGAACGTCTTCGCCATGGCGGCGTCGAACCCGCGCTCGGACAGGAAGTCCCGCGCCGGGCGCGCCTCGTCGGTGACCAGCTGCTCGGCGTAGAACTCCTGGGCCAGGCGGTGGGCCTCGACCAGCCGGGTGCGGCTGCCGCGGTCACGCTGGATCGTCGCGCCGCCGCCCTCGTAGGTGAGCCGGATGCCGACCCGGTCGGCCAGCCGCTCGACGGCTTCCACGAACGAGATCAGGTCGATCTTCTGGACGAACTTGATGACGTCGCCGCCTTCGCCACAGCCGAAGCAGTGGAAGGTGCCGTGCGTCGGGCGGACGTTGAACGACGGGGTCTTCTCGTTGTGGAACGGGCAGAGGCCCTTCAGGCTGCCCCCACCGGCGCGGCGCAGCGCCACGTACTCCCCGACGACCTCGTCGATCCGGTTCCGCTCGCGCACCTCCGCGATGTCGCTCTCCCGAATCCGTCCTGCCACGCAACCCACTCTAGTCTTGCCCGTTGCGGCACACTCGGGGCATGGCCTCCACGACCACCAGCCAGGACACGCTCGCCACCCAGTTCGCCGAGCACCGCAGTCACCTGATCGGCGTCGCCTACCGGCTGACCGGCACCCGCGCCGACGCCGAGGACGCCGTGCAGGAGTCCTGGTTCCGGCTGGCCGGCCTGGACGACGCGGGCCGCGCGGCGATCCGCGACCTGCGGGGCTGGCTGACCACGGTCGTCGGCCGGATCTGCCTGGACCGGCTCAAGTCGGCCGCCGCGCAGCGGGAGCGCTACGTCGGCAACTGGCTGCCGGAGCCGGTCGTCACGCCGTTCGGGCGGCCGGTGAGCGAGGACCCGCTGGACGTCGCGGTCCGCGACGACGGGCTGCGGATGGCCGCGCTGGTCGTCCTCGACAAGCTGACGCCGGAGCAGCGCGTCGCGTTCGTGCTGCACGACGCCTTCTCGGTGCCGTTCGCGGAGATCGCGGACGCCCTCGGCGTCTCGGCCGACGCCGCCCGCCAGTACGCCTCCCGCGGCCGCAAGGCCCTCGCCGACGCCGACCCGGCGCCGCGCGTCCCGCTGGACGACCAGGCGAAGATCCTCGAAATGTTCGTCACCGCGCTGCACGCCGGGGACGTCCGGGCGATGACCGAGCTGCTCGCCCCGGACGTCGTGCTCATCGGCGACTCGAACGGCAAGGGCCGGACCACGCGCCAGCTCATCGTCGGCGCGGACAAGATCGCCCGGTTCTTCGTGGGCCTCACCAGCAAGTACCCGCCCGGTGTGCTCACCGGCGGCACGCCGGTGCTCGTCAACGGCGATCTGGGTGTGTACCTCGCGCCGCAGCCAGGCCAGGACGGCTTCTTCGCCCTCGACGAGCACGTCCAGGCGATGACCATCCGCGACGGGAAGATCGTGGCGATCTACGACGTCGTCAACCCGGACAAGCTGGCCCGGATCACGCGTCCCGGCGACGCACCCGCGTGATCCCGGCAGCCAGCAGGACAGCGGCGAAGGCCCCGAAGTAGGCCAGCGCCCAGCCCGGGCTCAGCGGCGAATCGGACAGGACGGTGGCGTTGCCGCCGTCCCGGCCCGCGTTGGCCTCCCCGTTCCCGCTGAGGAACTTCGTGACGGCGTTCAGCGGCAGCCACCGGTGGATCGCCGCCCCGGCCTGCGGGATCAGCTGGACGACGTTCTCCGCCATGAGCGGGTACGCGACGACCAGGGCCACCGCGCCGGCCGTGTAGCGCACGAGCAGGCCCACGCCGACCCCGCAGACGGCGGCCAGCGCGAACACCGGGCCGGTCCCGGCGACGATCCGCCAGTCCGCGGCGCTGTCCAGGGCGAGGTCGGCGTCCGGCGCGAGGACCCTGGCCACCAGCCAGGCCGCGAACGCGGCGGCTTCACCGAGCAGGAAGGCGTACCCGGCGACGAGCGCGGCCTTGGCCAGCAGCACCGGCGTCCGGCTCGGCACGGCCTGGAAGGTGCCGTGGATCGTGCCGGAGTGGTACTCGCTCGTGACGGCGAGCGCGGCCAGCACCAGCACGGCGACCAGGGCGAGCTGGTAGCCGAACTGGGTGCTCGCGACCGTGGGCGGCAGACGGGCTTCGCCGGCGCTCAGCGCCGTGATCGCGGCCGGGAAGGCCAGCGCGACCAGGGTGAAGATGCCACACACCCAGGGCGTGGCGATGCTGAAGAGCTTGATCCGTTCACTGGCGACGAGGTGCATGCGCAGAACGGTCCCGCGGCGACCCCGCCGGCGCGTCCCACCGGAGTCGGGTTTCGCGCCTCCTACGGCAGCGGGACCCGGCACGCGTCGCCGGAGGTGAAGCCCTGGTCGACGATGCCGAGCGCGCTGTTCATCCGGGCGCGGGAGTTCTCCAGCGCGATCTGGTAGGTCAGCTCGAGGACGCCGTCACGGCCGAACTCGCGCTCGAGCTCGGCGACCTGCTCGTCGGTCACGGTCACCTGGTCACCGGACATCGCGTCGGCGTAGGCGAGCGCCAGCCGTTCCTGGTGGCCGAAGGCCGGCGAGGTGGCGTAGTCGTCGATCTTCGTGAGCCGCTCGATGTCGAGGCCGTCGTGCTTCTGCAGCATGGTGCCGAAGTCGACGCACCACGAGCAGCCGATCCGCGTCGCGACCCGGTAGACGGCGAGTTCCCGCACGTTCGCCGGGACCTTCTTCGACGCCCGCTCGGCCAGCAGCTCGTGGACCACCGACGTCCGCAGCAGCCCGGGGTGGTGCGCGGTGACGGCCATCGGCTCGGGCACCGCGCCGAAGCGGCGGCCGGCGATCCGGTAGACGAGCTTGAGGAACAGCCCGGCCTCGGACGTCTTCTTGGCGGGGATGCGCGGCATCTGAATTCTCCTTCGTTCGCGGTCACGAAGAGGACGAGACGGCCTCGGAAGACGTGACAGCGGGCGCTGTGAGCCAGGCCACGAGCAGGATCGCGGCCGCGGCGGCGAACACGACGGTGAGCCCTCCCGCGCCGAGGCCGCCGGTCGTGGCGAGCGCGAGCCAGCCGAACACCGCGGCGCCGGTGAGGCCGCCCGCCTGCCGGGCGAAGGTCAGCGACCCCAGCGTGACACCCATCAGGTCCCGCTTCGCGCGGGTTTGGCCCAGCACGGTGTACGCGGAAGTACAGACCGCGAAGGCCGCACCGATGGCGAAGAGCCCCGGCACGAGCAGCCAGGGAGCACCGTCCAGCGCGGCCGCGACGGCGACCGCGGCGAGCCCGGCGGTGCCGAGCAGGCAGCCGAACCGTCCCCACGCCGGCATTTCGGGGCGTTTCCGGGCCAGCGCGGCGAAGGACGCGGACAGCGCGAGCTGGCCGGCGGTCATCGCGACGAGCAGCACGCCGGTGCCGGCCGCGTTCGCGCGCAACGCCGCGACCAGCGCGACGTAGGTGAAAGTGCCGTAGAGCGCGGCGCCCGCGAGCCCGTTGACCACCACCGCGCGCGCCAGGACGGCATCGGCGAAGACCTTCGGCGAAATCAGCGGGCTCTGCGCACGGCGCTGCCTGCGCACGAACAGGAAGCCGGTGAGCACAGCGGTTCCGACCAGCACTGGTGTCCACAGCGGACTCCGAGCGAGGTCGTCGAACGTGCCGAGCGCGACCACGGCCGACCCCGCGACCACCAGCAGGACGCTGCTTACGGCGTCGAACTCGCCGGTCGTGTGCCGGGGTTTCGCGGGAAGCCCGCGCAGTCCGAGCACCAGGGCGGGCACGCTCAGCGGCAGGTTGACCAGGAAGATCCACCGCCAGCCGGGACCGGCCGCGAGCAGTCCGCCCAGCGGCGGCCCGCCGAGTGTGGCGGCCGCGAAGACGGCCGTCTGCCACCCCTGGCGGCGCAGCAGCTCGTCGCGGTCGAACAGCTCGCCGAGGGCGCTCATCGCCGTGACGACCAGGCCGCTGCCGCCGAGCCCCTGCAGGGCGCGGGCGGCGATCAACGAGCCGACGTCGGGCGCGGCGGCGCACCACGCGGAAGCCGCGGCGAACACGAGGACCGATCCGGCGAAGGAGACCCGGCGGCCGTACAGGTCGCCGAGCCTGCCGTGCAGCGGCGTCGCGACGGTCAGGGTGAGCAGGCCGGCGGCGGTGACCGCGACGAGCCCGGTGCGGGCGTGCAGATCGGCGCCGATCGACGGCAGGGCCGCGGTGAGGACCAGGCCGTCCAGCTGGGCCATGGCCATGCCGAGCAGGAGGCCGGCGTAGGCGAGGTTCCGAGATGCGTGCATAAAGCACACGTTATAACGTGTCTTATGCACACATCAAGCGAGGGCGGCCCGGCGCTGTTCCGCCTGGTCCGGCACTGGACGCGTCAGTGGGCGCCGGACGTCGTCGAGCGCTTCGGCGAGGGCGCCCCGCCGTCGTGGACGGTCCCGAACCTCTTCGTCATCCAGGCGGTCGACGGCGCGACCGCCGACGAGGTGACCGTCGCCGACGTGGCGCACCAGCTCGGCATCGACCGCTCGGTGGCCAGCCGGATGGTGGCCGAAGCAGCGCGAGAAGGCTTCGTCGCGCGTTCGACGTCGACACGCGACGCGCGACGCGCCGTGTTGACGCTCACCGACGCGGCGAGGGAGTTCCTCGAGGCTTCGCGGGCCCACCAGCGTCAGGCGTTCGAAGCGCTGGTGGGCCATTGGGCGCAGGAGGACCGCGAGCGGTTCGCCGGCTACCTGAGCCGGCTCGCGGACGAGGTCCTCGGTTGACCCCCGGCGGCTACTCCCCCGTGCTGCCGTCGATCGACTCGCGGAGCAGGTCGGCGTGGCCGTTGTGGCGGCAGTACTCCTCGACCAGGTGGACCAGGATCCAGCGCAGGGTCGGCGTGGTGCCGTCCCGCAGGGCACGCCGGGCCCGCTGCGAGAGATCGCCGTTCGCCTCGGCCACCGCCGCCCGTGAGCGCTCGACCGCGGACGCCCAGAGCTCACGCAGCTGCTCCGGGGTGTCGTCCGCGGCGGAATCCCAGTCCCAGTCCGGCGTTGCCGCCCAGTCGACCGCGTCGAACGGCGCCATCCGGTCCCGGCCCTCCAGGACGTGGGAGAACCAGTGGTCCTCCACGTAGGCGAGGTGCTTGAGCAGCCCGCCGAGGGTCATCGTGGACGGCGGGTGCTTCGCGCGCAGGCCCGCCGCGTCCAGTCCGGCGCACTTCCAGGCCAGGGTCTCCCGGTGGAAGTCCAGGAAGCCGAGGAGCGTGGTGACTTCGTCGCCGTCGAGGGGCGGCTCGGGCCGGCCCTGCTCGTCCACAGTGGTCACGACGTCGCCGTCAGCGGTCGGACGTCCCAGATCCACACCCCGCCGACGAACTCGGCGGGCTTGCGCAGCAGTAGTTCCACAGTGGACTTCAGCGCTTCCTGGTTCTGCCGCGGCCCGACCACGAGCACGTCCGCGTTCCAGGCCCGCAGGTCCGCCAGCGCCTGCGTGCGGTCGGCCTCGGTGACCTCCGCCGCCTGACCGGTGCGTTCCACCTGGGCGAACAGGTCCGACGTCGGCAGCGGGACGGCGCCGTAGCGGCCGCGGCGGTCGGTCGGGGACGTCGGGCCGACGAAGTAGCCCTCCGGCATCGGGTAGCCGAGCCCCGCGTCGACCTGCCAGTGCAGCGGCTCGGCTTCCCCGGTGCTCGGCAGCGGCACCGGCACCAGCGAACCGCCCGGCGCGATGTACTGGCGCCAGATCCCGTCGGCGAAGAACGGCGGCGAGAGGGGACGCTGGTGCGTCACCAGCTCCGTCGGCGCGATCGGCAGCAGCACCGCCACGACCGCGCCGATCCAGATCATCCGCAGCGGGAACACCGGTTTGCCGTCGAGCGGTGCCGGCTGCTGGGCCGCCGCCGTCCAGACGCGGTGCGTCGCGATCGCCAGGAGCGCGCCCACCACGGGGATGCAGCCCATCGCCAGGCGGGATTCGAGCAGCGAGTCGAGCAGGGGCAGCTGGCCCAGCCACTTCCACGGGCCGGCGATGCCGGTGTCTTCGTGCGCCACCGTGATTTCGATGCCCAGCGAAAGCAGGGCCATGACGTACATCGTGATCGCGAGCGCCCGCGAAACGACGTCGCGCCACAGCCAGATCGTCAGCATCACCATGAGCACGATCAGCGGCCAGCCGAAGAACGCGTTCTCCTCGGTGCGGTTCATCGACACGTCCGCGGCCGCTTCGGGCGCGCCGGCGACCGACTGAGTCGCGAAGCGCGTGAACGCCGCCGTGTCGTTGCCCGCCGAGCCGTGCAGCAGCGAGTGGAAGCTCTGCGGGCCGAAGAACTGCCAGTACAGCGGGAATCCGGCGATCAGCAGGGCGACGACCGCACCGATCCCGATGCCCTTGCCCAGCGGCGCCAGCATGCCGCGGATCTCCGCGCGGTGCGGGACCAGGTACGCGATCGCGAACACGATGAAGGCCAGCGCGAAGATGGCCAGCGGCTCTTCGCCCAGCAGGATCTGCCACGCCACCAGCAGGCCGAGCACGATGCCGTTGCGCACCGGGCGTTCGCCGCGCGCGATCTGGATCGTCTTGAGCGTGATGAACGGAAGCACGAACAGCACGACGAAGTTCGGGTGCGCGTTGCCGTGGGAGATCATCGGCGGCGCGAAGCCGCAGAACGCGCCGCCGATCGCGGCCGCCGTCCGGTTCGGCACCAGGTGGCGGGAGAACACCCAGTACCAGCCGATCGCGGTGCCGGCGAGGCCGGCGGTGAGCACGATCGCCCAGGTGAGCGTGGCACCGAAGGTCAGCGTGAGCGGGGCCAGCGGGATGTTCAGGCCGAACATCGCCGCGTTCGCCGCCATGTTCACGCCGTGCGGGTAGTTCTGCAGGTCCGTGGTGAACGGGTTCTGGAAGTGCAGGACGGCCCTCGCGACGACCGTCGAGTACCACTCCCACTGGCTCTGGTCGGCGCCGCCGTTCCACAGGTAGCCGCGCTTGAGGTCGAACCAGAGCCCGTTGTAGAGCAGGATCGTGAACAGCAGGTACCCGCCGGCGATGGCGGAGTCCTGCCACGCCCAGCGCTTCGGGCCTTCCGGCGGTTCGGGAGCGGGCGGCACCAGCTCGGGAACGGCTTCGGACTTCAGGCTCACGGTTCGACCACCCTGGCGAGGAAGTAGAGCGCCCCGGTGCCGGCGTGCCGGACCAGGAGCAGGAACGGCCGGTCCACCGCGACGGCGACCGGTTCGTCGATCATCATCGAGGTGAGGCGCATGATCAGCGCGGTGGCCGCGGCCCCCTCGAAGCCTTGTTCGTCGACGCGCAGCACGGCCTGGTGCAGCACCTCGGACACGAGCAGCCGCGGATCCGGCGTGAGCCCGCTCAGGTCGGCCTTGTCGGTGAACATCGTGCGCACGCCGAGGCCGCGCAGCACGTCGGCGAGCGTGCTGGCGACGTCGAGGGAAACCTTGGGCAGCGCGAGTTCCACCGGCTTGAAGCGGATTTCGCCGAGCAGGCTCGTCAGCTTTGCCTGGTCGAGCTGGGCTTCCGCTTCGGCGAGCTCGCCGTCGGGCAGCAGCACGACTGCCTGCAGGCCACCGGCCGCGGCCAGCTGGACCGCCTGCCAGCCGCCGGCGTGCGCGTAGCCGAGTTTTTCGCTGAGCCACATGGTCGGCACGTCCCGCGTGCCGGACGGGGCGTGGAACGGCGCATCGCTGGTGTTGGCCTCGCGGAACGGCAGTGTCCACGCGGCCTTGAGGTAAAGCGCGTTGACGAGCACGGCGGCGACGTCGGAGTCGATCGAATCGGGCGGCAGCAGCTGCGGGATCAGCCCGCGCGTGGTGCGCGCGACGTCGTCGTTGATCAGGGTGCGAGCGGCTTCGGGTTCCTTTTCGAAAGGCGCGCTCGCGACGGCGGCACCCGGCCACTCGGCGAGTTCGGCCTTGAAGGAGTCCTCGAGCGGGAGCCGGTCGTCCGCCCACAAGGTGTTGGCGACGGCCAGCTCGGGCTGTTCCTTGCTGTGCGTCTCCTCGACGAGCCGGGCGGCGTCCCGGAGCAGGGCGGTCTGCTCACCGGGATCGCCGAGCAGGGCGACCAGCTCGTCCCGGGTCTCCCCCCGGGCGGCGCGCGCGGCGAGGGTCAGCGCACTGGCCACGGAGTACGGCGAAAAGCAGGTGTTCCCGCCCTCGGCACCGAGGGCCGCGTGGACCGCGAGGGCGAACCGGAGGTGGCTGTCCGTGGCCATGCGGGCGAGACTACCGGAACGGCGACCCCCACCGGCCGCCCGCGCGCAACTCCGGCCGAGCAGGACGAATCCCCCATGAAACTTTCGAAGCGTTGACCGTGCGCCAAGAGGCATTTCCCGTGATCGGGAAGGCATCAGCGGTGGTGGCGGGTGACGTGCCAGGAGTACCAGGCGTGAGCCTGGGCGTCCGTCAGGGAAGCGACCTGGTCGACGACCACGCGGAGCAGACCGGCGTCGTCCTTCGCCGCGTTCCAGGCCGGGACGAAGAGCGGGTCCAGCGACTCCGGGGCCCGCTGCGCGAGCGCGTGGACCAGCTCCGCCAGCAGCTCGCGCTGGCCCTCCTGCATCGCCAGCCGGCGCCGGTCGCTCATCACGTACCGCAGGGCCAGCGCCTTCAGCAGGGCGACCTCCGCCGCCACCCGCTCCGGGACGCACAGGTTCGCCCGGTAACGCCCGAGCGGCCCCTCGCCGAACTTCTCGCGCGTGCCGGTGACCGCCGCCGTCGTGAAGCGGCCGACCAGCTCGCTCGTCAGCCGTTTGAGCGCGACCTGGGCGCCCGGTGACCCGTCCGGCTCGGCCGGCACGAGCGCCGCCACCACCGGCAGCGCCAGCAGTTCCGCGGCCGCATCCTCCAAAGTGGACACCGACTGCGCGGAGAAGTGCTTGGCGGCGGCCTCGGCGACGGCCGCGCGCTCGTCCGGGTGGGCGAGCACGCGCAGCTTGATCCGGCCGGCCAGCACGCCGTCCTCGACGTCGTGCACCGAGTACGCGACGTCGTCGGCCCAGTCCATGATCTGCGCTTCCAGGCACCGCTGCTCCGACGGCGCCCCCGCGCGGAACCACTCGAACACCGGCACGTCGTCGCCGTACACGCCGTACTTCACCTGTCCCGGCCGGCGCGGCCACGGGTACTTCGTGGTCGCGTCCAGGCACGCCCGGGTCAGGTTGAGCCCGACCGGGTCGCCGTCGGCGGACAGCAGCTTGGGCTCCAGCCGGGTGAGGATGCGCAACGTCTGCGCGTTGCCCTCGAACCCGCCGCACGCGGCGGCGACCTCGTCGAGCGCGCGCTCGCCGTTGTGCCCGAACGGCGGGTGCCCGATGTCGTGCGCCAGCCCCGCGGTGTCCACCAGGTCGGGGTCCGCGCCCAGCTCGTCGGCGATGCCCCGGCCGATCTGCGCGACCTCCAGGGAGTGCGTCAGACGGGTGCGGGGGACGCCGGTGACCTCGGCGCCCTCGCCCGGCCCGACGACCTGGGTCTTGCCGGCCAGCCGCCGCAGCGCGGCGGAGTGCAGCACCCGGGCCCGGTCGCGGGAGAAGGCGCTGCGCCCGTCCGCCCGCGTGCCGGCCAGCGCGGCGCCCTTGGCCGGCTCCGCCAGCAGGCGGGCGGTGTCGTGCTCGGTGTAGTCCACGTGACCAGCCTAAACGTGACCACCGACATTCTTCGGAGGTTCGGGTGGCGAAGCCCCAGATGTCACCGACAAAAGCTCAGCCCAAGAATGTGGCGAACAGATCGTCGGCCGGGGTCCTGGTCAGCCGGTAGTACAGCAGCGCGCCGGTCTCGCGGACGATGTACCGCACCTGGGTGACGCGCTCCTGGACGATCGGCCCGCTGTGCGTCGGCGCGGTCCAGGCGTCCAGGCCCAGGTCGTCGGCCATCGTGCGGGCCCGGAAGGAGTGCCACGGATCGCTGACCAGCACCGCCGTCCGCCAGCCGCGGGCTTCGACCTGCTGGGCGACCGCGCGCAGGCTTCGCAGCGTGTCGCTGCCCTCGCCGACGGCGAGCGTCGCCGACGCCGGCACGCCGCGCCGGGTCAGCCACAGCTGGCCGGCCCTGGCCTCGGTGAAGTTGTCCTCGGCCTTCTTGCCACCCGCGGTGACGATCGTCTTCGCGACGCCGGTGTCGTAGAGCTGCTTGGCCTTCGCCAGCCGGGCGGCGTAGATGTCCGACGGCTTGCCGTTGTACTGGGCCGCACCCAGCACCACGATGACGTCGGCGGGTGTCCGGTCGTTTTCGCGGGCGACCTGCCACACCCGGAACGCCGTGCCGCCGACGAGCGCCACCAGCACGAGGACCGTGCCGAGCGCGATCCGGCGCGCCCAGCTCGCGAGCGACGGTTTCGTGCGTTCAGCGGTACCCACCCGGCCCATTCTTTCAGACGCGGCTCAGAGCCAGCCACGCTCCTCCGCGACGCGTACCGCTTCGGCCCGCGTCCGCGCGCCGGTCTTGCCGATCGCGGCGGACAAGTGGTTGCGGACGGTGCCTTCCGAGAGGTGCAGCGCGCGGGCGACGTCGGCCACCGTGCTGCCGTCCTTGGCCTCGCGCAGCACGTCCCGCTCCCGCCCGGTGAGCGGGCTGGCGCCGGTGGCGAGGGATTCCGCGGCCAGCGCCGGGTCCACCACCCGCAGTCCACTGTGGACGCGGCGGACGGCTTCGACGAGCTGCTCCGGCGGCGCGTCCTTGACGACGAACCCGGCCGCGCCCGCCGCCATCGCGCGGGCGAGGTAGCCGGGACGGCCGAACGTCGTGCAGATGATCACCCGGCACGAGGGCAGCGCGGCCCGCAGGTCGGCCGCGGCCTCCAGGCCGTCCTTGCCCGGCATCTGGACGTCCAGCAGGGCGACGTCCGGCTTGGTCTCGCGCGCGGCGGCCACCACCTCGTCGCCGGATCCCACCTGCCCGACCACTTCGATGTCGTTTTCGAGGCCCAGCACGGTGGCCAGTGCCCCGCGGACCATGGCCTGGTCGTCGGCCAGCAGCACCCGGATCAAGCGAGTCCTCCCGCGGGTTCGGCGCGCACGGCCGGGGTGGCCGGGCTCGGTTCGGGCAGTGGGATCTCCGGGATCTCGGCCCGCACGAGCAATCCTCCCCCAGGCCGGGCCGACGTCCGCAGCGTGCCCCCGACCGCGGCCAGCCGCTCGGACAGCCCGCGCAGGCCGTTGCCCGCGACGACCTCGGTGGCGGTGCCGTCGTCCTCGATTTCCAGCCAGGTGTCGCCCAGCCGCACGCGCACCCGCTTGGCGCCGGAGTGCCGCAGCACGTTCGTGACGGCTTCGCGCAGCACGTACCCGAAGGTGGGCTGGAACTCCGGCCGGACGTTGTCGACCGCGTGCGGCAGGTCGGCGTCGATCTCCGCGGCCCGCAGCGCCGCACGGGCGCCGACGAGCTCCGCCGACAGCGACACCTCGCGGTTCGCCGAAACGGTCGCGCGGACGTCGGAGAGCGCGCTGCGGGTGAGGCTTTCGACCTCACGGATCTCCTCGACCGCGCGCGGGATGTCGCCGGCGCTCTCCAGCACCCGCCGGGCCAGCCCCGCCTTGACGGTGATCGTGGTGAGGCTGTGCCCGAGCAGGTCGTGCAGGTCACGGGCCAGCCGCTCCCGCTCGTTCGCCACGGCCAGCGTGGCGATCTCCTCGTTCGCGCGTTCCAGCCGCCGGACCGCGCGGACGAGGTTGGCCATGAAGAACATCGCCAGCGTGATCGAGGCGACGGTGATCAGGTCGCCGTAGTCCTCCACGAACCGGCCCTGCGCCAGCAGGATCACCGCGCCCAGAGCCACCGTGGACAGGTCGATGATCGCCGACCAGGCGGCGGGCACCAGGAACACGACCACCGCCGTGCCGTAGAGCAGGACGAACCCGCTGCCGGCGGCCACCGCGAGCGAAGCGACGCCCAGGACGTTCATCGTGATCCCGAAGGCCAGCTTCACGCGGCGTTCCCGGTTGAAGAAGTACGGGAACACCGCGTAGCACGCGGAGTAGGTGTAGACGAGAACGGCGGTGACCACGAGCCCGGGGGTGACCGCTTCGGCCAGCAGCGAGCGCGTGACCGGGATGAGGAACGGCAGCAGGAAGACCACCGCCATGATCGGCCAGCGCAGGCCGCCCGGCCCGCGGTTGCGGGCGTCGGGCAGCGGGTCCTCCCACCACGATTCCTTGCTGTCCAGCCCGAACCGGCGTTTCGCCATCGTCGTTCCCCTCCGGCCCTCAGACGCGGGCACTGTCCTTACGGTAACGCCTGATCACCAGCGCCCCGAGCACGACCGTCCACGCGCCGAGCACGCCCGCGGCCTGGGGCAGCGAGACCACCATGTCGCTGGTCACCGCGGGCCGGGCCACCTGCAGCACCCAGTACGTCGGCATGATCTGGGCGACGTCGTGCATCCAGCCCGGCATCGTCTCGATCGGGATCCAGAGGCCGCCGAGGAAGCCCATGCCGAGCGTCACGAGCATGTTGATCGGCTGCATCGAGTCCGGCGTGCCGAACTGGCCGAGCAGCAGGCCCAGCAGCACCAGCGGGATCGTGCCGAGCCAGATGCCGGCGAAGATCCGCACCCAGCCGCTCGCGTCGACGTGCACGCCCTCGGCCAGCACGCCGAGCAGCGGCACGAGGACCAGTGCCGGCAGCCCCACGAGCATCCCGGAGATCCCCTTGCCCGCCAGGTACCCGGTGCCGGTCAGCGGGGTCAGGCGCAGCTGCCGCTGCCAGCCGACGGCCCGTTCGAGGGCGAGCCGGGCCCCGCTGTTGGTCGCCGCGGCGAAGACGCCGAACGTCATCATGTTGATCATGATCACGGCCGCGATCTGCGTGTGGTTCGGATCGCTCGCCTTGGTGAAGACGTTGGTCTGCAACAGGAACATCAGCACCGGGAACGCGACGACGAAGATCAGGAACCGCGGCGCCCGGAAGTTCCGCCGGATCTCGGTGAGCAGGTAGGTGGCGTTCATCGCACGGGCTCCGCGGTCTCGTCGGCGGTCAGGGACAGGAAGGCGCCTTCGAGGCCGACGGCGCTGATTTCGACGTCGTGCACGCCCGGAACGGTGGCTTTGAGCGCCCAGAGCGTGGCGTCGGAGTCGGCGCTGGAGATCGCCACGCGGTCGCCGCGCAGCTCGAACTCCTTGACGCCGGGCAGCGCGGCGATCACCGCTTCGGTGGCGCCCGGGACGGCGGCGCGCAGGGTGCGGCCGCCGGCCAGCGCGCGGACCTCGGCGACGGAGCCGTCGGCGACGATCCGGCCGCGGCGCATCAGCACCACCCGGTCGGCGAACTCTTCGGCCTCTTCGAGGTAGTGCGTGGCGAACAGGACCGTGCGGCCGGACTCGGTGAAGGAGTACATCGACTGCCAGAACTCGCGCCGGGTGCCGACGTCCATCGCCGCGGTCGGCTCGTCCAGGATGAGCAGGTCGGGGTTGCTGACCAGGGCGACGGCGAAGCGCACACGCTGCTTCTGCCCCCCGGAGAGCTTGTTCGCCCGGCGGCCGGCCAGCTCCTCGACGCCGGCCGCGCGCAGGGCCTCGGCCACCGGCATCGGCCGCCGGTGCAGCGCCGCGACCATGCCGACGGTTTCGCCGACGGTCAGGTCGTCCATCAGGGCACCGCCCTGCAGCATCGCCCCGATCAGCCCGGCCCGGACGGCGTCGATCGGCTTGCGCCCGAACACGCGCACTTCGCCGGCATCGGGGCTGGTCAGGCCGAGGATCATGTCGACGGTGGTGGACTTGCCGGCACCGTTGGGGCCGAGCAGGGCGACCACCTCGCCCGGGGCGATCGTCAGGTCGACGCCGTCGACCGCGTGGACATCGCCGTAGTGCTTCCGCAGGCCGGTGAGGTGGATCGCGGCTCCCGCCACCACCGCCTGGGTGTCTGTTTCTCGCATGCCCCCAGGCTGCCGCCCGGAGGGCCCGGGTCCCCAGACCGTGCGTCACGACCTGGCCGTGACAGGTGTCAGGGGTCCCCGGGCCCGATCACGCGAGTTCCGCCTTCAATCACGCGAGTTCCGGCTTCAATCACGCGAGTTCCGGCTCGGATCACGCGAAGCCCGGTGACCGGGAGGGCATCACGCGTGACTGGCGGGGCATCACGCGTGACTGGCGGGGCCACACGATCCGGTCAGCCCGGGCGCAGGCCACGAAAAGCACAAGGGCCGCTTCGAAGAAGTCGGACTTCTCCGAGGCGGCCCTTGTGAGCAGGTCAGCAGCCGATGAGGCGGGCCGCCAGGTAGGACTCGAGCTGGTCGATCGCGATGCGCTCCTGCGCCATCGTGTCGCGCTCGCGCACCGTCACCGCCTGGTCCTCGAGCGAGTCGAAGTCGACCGTGACGCAGTACGGCGTGCCGATCTCGTCCTGGCGGCGGTAGCGGCGGCCGATCGCCTGGGCGTCGTCGAAGTCGACGTTCCAGTGCTTGCGCAGCGTCGCCGCGACGTCCTTCGCCTTCGGGGTCAGGTCGGCGTTGCGCGACAGCGGCAGCACCGCGACCTTGAACGGCGAAAGCCGCGGGTCGAGCTTCAGCACGACGCGCTTCTCGACGCCGCCCTTCGCCGTCGGCGCCTCTTCCTCGTGGTAGGCGTCGACGAGGAAGGCCATCATCGACCGGCCGACACCCGCCGCCGGTTCGATGACGAACGGCCGGTAGCGCTGGCCGGCCGCCTGGTCGAAGAACGACAGGTCCACGCCCGAGTGGTTCGAGTGCGTGGTGAGGTCGAAGTCGGTGCGGTTCGCGATGCCCTCGAGCTCGCCCCACTCCTGGCCCGCGTTGAACGCGAACCGGTACTCGATGTCGACGGTGCGCTTCGAGTAGTGGGAGAGCTTCTCCTTCGGGTGCTCGTAGTGGCGCAGGTTCTCGGGCTTGATGCCGAGCTCCTTGTACCAGTCCGTCCGCTGGTCGATCCAGTACTGGTGCCAGCGCTCGTCCTCGCCCGGCTCGACGAAGAACTCCATCTCCATCTGCTCGAACTCGCGCGTCCGGAAGATGAAGTTGCCCGGCGTGATCTCGTTGCGGAAGGACTTGCCGATCTGGCCGATGCCGAACGGCGGCTTCTTCCGCGTCGTCTGCTGGACGTTGGAGAAGTTCACGAAGATGCCCTGCGCGGTCTCCGGGCGGAGGTAGTGCAGGCCCTCTTCGGACTCCACCGGGCCGAGGTGGGTCTTCAGCATCATGTTGAAGTCCCGCGGCGCGGTGTACTGGCCGCGCGTGCCGCAGTTCGGGCACGGCACCTCGGACAGGTCGTCCTCGGTGGTCGCCTTGCCGGTGCGCGCCGCGAACTCCTCGGCGAGCTGGTCGGCGCGGAACCGCTTGTGGCACGAGAGGCACTCGATCAGCGGGTCGGTGAACACGTTGACGTGCCCCGAGGCCACCCACACCTGGCGCGGCAGGATCACCGAGGAGTCGAGGCCGACGACGTCGTCGCGGCCCTGGACCACGGTCTTCCACCACTGGCGCTTGATGTTGTCCTTGAGCTCGACCCCGAGCGGTCCGTAGTCCCACGCCGAGCGGGTACCGCCGTAGATCTCTCCGCTGGGGAAGACGAACCCACGGTTCTTGCACAGGCGGACTACGGTTTCAATGGTGTTCGTGGGCACTCCACGCTCCGGAAAGCTTGCGGGGACGGTCATCGGACTAGAACGTCAAGGGTATCCGCCGGGGCCCACCGCTTTTCGCGCAGGTGAGCCTACGGCCGTGACACCAGCGACGCCGTCACGACGCGGTTGTCCTCGTAGCCCTCGCTGCCGCCGACGTACTCGCCGCCGCAGGTGACCAGCAGCAGCTTGTGCGGGCCGTCCGGGTCGAACAGCTGCTCGGACCGGCCGGCGAGATCCGACTTGTGCACGGTCTCGGTGGCGTCGACCTTGTACACCCACGCGCCGCCCGCGGCGTCGGTGAGCTTGACCTCCTGCCCCTGCTTGACCTGCCAAAGCTCGTTGAACGGGCCCTTCTTGCCCTTCCAGTTCACGTGCCCGGACAGCAGTGCGACGCCGCGGTCGGCGCCCAGCTTCGCGCCCCACCAGGCGGCCTCGTCGAGGCCCTCCGGGATCTTCAGCGCGCCCGCGGCGTCCAGGTCCTCCTGGATCAGCTTCGCGGTGCCGCCGGCGGGGAGCGCCAGCTGCGCCGGGGCGCGGCCCGTGTCCTGCTGCGGGGCCTGCTGGTTCGCGGCCGGGACGGGCGTACCCGTGCTGTTCGCGCCGGCAGGTTCATCCTTTCCGGTGAACACGAGCAGGGTCGCGACCAGGGCCGCGACCACGAACGCCCCGGCGACGCCGACGATCCACCAGCGGCCGGAGCCCTTCTTCGGCTCCTCCGGGTTCCGCTCCTGCATGTGCGTGTGCTCCTTCGCTGTCATGGCCAGTGCGCAGACAGACATGCCGCGAAGGACGCGGAAGGTTGCACCGGACTCGATCAACCGGTGGGGCGCGTCACCAGCTCGGCCGTGACCAGGCGGTTCTCGTCGTAGCCCTCGGTGCCGCCGACGTAGTCGCCACCGCACGTGACGAGCACCAGCCGGTGCGGGCCGTCCTGCCCGAACCACCGCGCGGCCTGGGACGGCAGCGTCTCCTTCGGCAGCGTGACGATCTCGTCGGCGCGGTAGACCCACCGGCCGCCGCGCGCGTCGACCACGCTGATCTCGTCGCCCGCGCGCATGCGCCACAGCTCGTCGAACGGCCCGCGCCGCCCCTCCCAGTTCACGTGCCCGGACAGCAGCGCCGCGCCCCGGGCCGCGCCCAGCTTGGCGCCCCACCAGGCGGCGTCGCCGAGGCCGCGCGGGATCGGCAGCACACCCGTGTCGGTCAGTTCGGTGCGGACCAGGCGGGCGGTGGCGCCGCCGGGCAGCCGGACGGTGCCCGGCCGCTGCTGCGCGGCGGACTCGCTGTCCGCGGGGAGCACGGCCGGAGCCGCGTTCTCGCCGGGCAAGGCGCCGGGCGGGGGTGCCGCTGCCACCGGCGTCGCGGCCGGCGGCAGCCAGGTCAGCACGACGATCCCGGCCGCGAAGGCGGCCACGGCCAGCGCCGCCGAAACCGCGGCCAGTGCGGTCCGCAGCACTCAGTCCGTCCCGGTCCTGCGCCGCCTGCCCAGCAGCAGGGCGACCGCGGCGAAGAACACCCCGCCGAAGAGCAGGCCGATGCCGAGCGGGACGCGGGAGCCGTCACCGTCGGTGGCGGGCGCGGCCGCGCCGAGGTAGCCGGCCGGGACCTGCGTCGGCACCGCCGGCTGTGTGGCGTTCGTGCCGGCGGCCGGACCGCCCGCCTTCGCGACGAAGCCCTTCGGGATCGAGCAGCTGACCCCGCCGAGCACGATGGTCGTCTTCACGTCCTGCAGCGCGGCGCCCTGCGCGTCCTTGACGTGCGTGGTGATCTCGACCCGCCAGCCGGCGACGGCGGTGAAGTCGCCCCCGCGCCAGCCGTCCTGGCGGATCAGCTGGTCGAAGGCGGCGACCCGGGTCAGTTTGAGGTCGGACACCGTGGTCGCCCGGTCGGCGTTCGTGATGTCGCCGGGCGGGCCGAGCCGCAGGTTCTTCAGCTGGAGGCCGGCGTTGCCGCCGGGCATCGGGACGATCCCGAGCCCGCCGCCGGCCTGGCGCACCCACAGCCGGGTCACCGAGGAGGTGGCCGTCAGCTTCGCCGGGCCGGTGCAGTCCACCGACGTCTTGGCGCCTTCCAGCACCAGCACGGTGTTGTCGGCCGGCTTGGTGCCGCCCTGCCAGTTGTCCCGCAGCGCGTAGTTCGTCTCGGCGGCGGCGGTGGGCACGGTGGTGGCCTGCAACGCGGCGAAGACGTTGTGGTCCCGGCTCGGGACGCCCGGCGGGTACGGGTTCTGCGACGCGCTGTACCGGCCGAGGTCGATCTGGTAGTGGCCGCCGAAGGTGCCGCGTTCGCCGTCGTCCTTGGGGACCGAGACGCGGTCGGCGCCGAGCTTCGACTGGCCGGGCAGCAGGGGCGAGCGCTGCGTTTCGGTGATGAGGGCGCCCCCGCGCTGGCCTTCGTCCCCGATCCGCACCGAAGCGATGTTCGCGAACGAAACCGGGCCCGTCTTCTCGTCGACAGCCTGCGTCTGCGCTCCCGCGACACCGGCTCCGACCAGCGGGAACACCACGACCGTCAGCACGGCCGTCTTCGTCACGAAACCCCTCATGTCTCCCCACTGCTCTGCCCGGACGGGTCGCCGGCCCGTGCGAAACGCTCCGCGACAACCTTGCACCGTCGGCCACGACAAGCGAAGCCGCAGAGCCAATATCCCACGAACTCACCCGAACGGGGTAATACGACCGGCTGTACCCCGCAGCTCGGCGCCGTGGCGGGGGTCTCGGACGGGGGAACACTAGGATGGGCGGGACCGTTATCGGCAATGACTACGGAATTCATGGTCGCAGGCGGCGCGACGAGCAGCGTGGAGGCGGGAATGGCGACGGTGACCGGGAGTGGCGCCCAGCCGGGGCTCGCGGACTGCACCCCGGCGGCCGATGCGGTACCGGCCCACCCCGCGCCGTCGGTGCTGACCGACGCGGGCGACCTGCTGCGTGCCCTGGCGGCGCCGGTCCGGATCGCGATCGTGCTGCAGCTGCGCGCGGCGGACCGGTGCGTGCACGAGCTGGTGGACGCGCTCGACGTCGCCCAGCCGCTGATCAGCCAGCACCTGCGGGTGCTGAAGACGGCCGGGGTGGTCCAGGGCGAGCGCCGCGGCCGCGAGGTCGTCTACCGGCTCGCCGACGACCACCTGGCGCACATCGTGGTCGACGCCGTCGCCCACGTGCAGGAAGGAAAGTGATGAACCCCGCCGCGTCGCGCAGCCACGCCCCGGTGCCCGGCCGCCGATCCACCCGGCAGCGGGCCGCGGTCGTCGAGTTGCTCAGCACGATCGACGACTTCCGCTCCGCCCAGGAACTGCACGACGAGCTGCGCAAACGCGGCGACGGCATCGGCCTGACGACGGTGTACCGCACGCTGCAGTCGCTGTCGGAGGCCGGCGAGATCGACGTCCTGCGCACCGATTCGGGCGAGGCGATCTACCGGAGGTGCTCGGCGCACCACCACCATCACCTGGTGTGCCGCCTGTGCGGCCGCACGGTCGAGGTCGAGGGGCCGGCGGTCGAGCGCTGGGCGGAGAAGATCGCGGCCGAGCACGGCTTTTCGGAGATCTCGCACACCGTGGAGATCACCGGCACCTGCGCCGAGAACTAGCCGCTCGGGCGGGATCGCGGTGGCGCAGGCCAGGCCACGTCGTCGATGGCCAGCCATGGGGCCGTGGCCAGCGTCGCCGGTG
>Ga0207678_10001052_pt1 | contig 25258 bp, 24 predicted proteins | sample KBSC63metaG_FD_184319 | JGI IMG/M metagenome (GOLD analysis project Ga0207678, IMG submission 184319) | Corn rhizosphere microbial communities from Kellogg Biological Station, Michigan, USA - KBS C6-3 metaG (SPAdes) (version 2) | ecosystem: Host-associated > Plants > Roots > Rhizosphere > Soil ... | reverse complement strand
CTGAATAGAGAGCGCGTCTACTTCGCCGTGCCGCATATGTACGCTTCGAGGTGCCGGATCGTCGTCTGCTGCTCGGTAATGACCCAGTTCACCAGGTCGCCGATCGAGATCATTCCTATAACCTCACCCTTCTCGACCACGGGCAAGTGACGAATGCGGTCTCTCGTAACAATGCACATGCAATCGCCCACCGTATGTTGCAGCGAGACGGTGGTCACCGGGCTGGTCATGATCTCGGAGACGGAGGTCTCCTTCGACAACCGCCCCTGCAAAATAACCTTGCGCGCATAGTCTCGCTCGGAGACGATCCCCAGCAACGCGCCTTGTTGCATCACTAGCAGCGCGCCGACCTGCTTCTCCGCCATCGTCTCGATACACTCGTAGACCGAAGCGTCCGGCGGTGTGGACCACACCTGCCGCGGCTTCTGCTTCAACACTGCTCCAATCGTCGTTGCCAGCTCGCTCATAGGGAACCTCGGGCATCGAATACTACCTCCCCGATGGGGCATCGTCAATCCACAGCGACCCTTCGCGACCGTGCGCAGCGGTATCATCACTCCATGCAGACATTTGAAGCGCTTCTCCGCGAAGCAGAACTCGCTCACGGTCATCTCTGCGCCGGCCAGATTCTCGGCGTCCGCATGGCCATGCTCGGCTGCCGGCGCCTCGGCGTCGCCGACCCCAAAGGAGTCGATCGCAAGCGCCTCGTCACCTTCATCGAGATCGACCGCTGCGCCACCGACGCCATCGCCGTCGTCACCGGCTGCCGCCTGGGCAAACGCGCCATCAAATTCCGCGACTGGGGCAAGATGGCCGCCACCTTTGTCGACTTGGCTTCCCCAATCGAATCAGCCCTTGGCTCACCGATCCCTCCAGCAGGCGACAGCCCAGTCTACAAAGGCGTTCGAATCGCCGCGCTCGAGTCTTCCAAACAGCGCGCCCGCGAGCTCTATCCTCATATCGAAGACAAGAATCAGCAGCAGATGCTCGCCTACCGCGAGCTTCCCGACGCCGACCTCTTCAGCGAGCAATGGGTTCGCGTGCCGCTCCACCCCCGCGAGATGCCCGGCTACAAATCCGTCCGCATCGCCTGCGAGCAGTGCGGCGAAGGGATCAACTACGACCGCGAGGTCCGCCACATGCAAGACAAAATCGTGCGCACTCTCTGCGAAGGTTGCGCATCTCCTGAGTCCCGCTACTACCAGCCCCTTACCGTTGAAGAGCTCGCCAGACACAGCGCGGCCGGGGCGGAAACCTCTCCGCCACCGGCCCACTGAACCTCGTCTACGTCCTATGTCAATTGATTACCGGCGATCTCGGTCCCCATCGCGGTAATCGTCACGGTCGCGCCAGGTTCCACGGTCGCGATCATCGTCATGCCGCCGTTCCCACGCCTCATGGCGTTCCCAAGCCTCATGCTGGGCCCACGCCTGCTGCCGCGCATACGCCTGTCGCGCCTCGAACGCCTGCTGCCGCCGCATCTGCTCGTATTGCTGCCGAGCATAGAAATCGTTGTAGCCGTTGTTGTAGCCGTTATAGACCGGCGTACCAAACTGCACACCAATCGCAAACTGTTGAGCGTCCGCCTTCGCTGGAGCCGCCAGCACAAACGCACCTGCCAATAAACCAGCCGCCAAACCCTTTGCAACCATCGCCTTTACGTTTGTGAGTTTCATGACAACCTCCTACATACATCTCACTGAACACTCATTCATTCGCATCGTTGCGCACAACTTTTTCACTCCGGTCGGGTTGCCGCGCAACTGCTTTCCTCACAACACGCAACATCTCAGGTCGTCGGGCAGCCACTCCCTCTTGCATTTTTTTTGCGCAACTCCGGGAACCGTCCTACATCTATCCTCGTAGACACTCACAGACAACTTATGATCGTCACCCAACCCAGAAGAGGTCCACCATGCCCACCCTCGCGCTAGAAGACTATGAGCCCATCGCCGAGACGAACCACGAATCCCGCCGCCACACCTTCGCGGGAGCCACCATCCACATCAAAGCCACCGCGCGTGAGACGAACCGCGCGCACTCCCTGATCGAGCTCACCGTTCCCGGGCACTTCCCCGGAGCCACGCTTCACTATCACAAGACCTTTGTGGAATCCTTCTACGTCCTCGAAGGCCAGATCGAAGTGATCCGCGGAGACGAAACCATCACCGCAACAGTGGGCAAGCTCCTCCACATGCCCATCGGCATGATTCACGGCTTTCACAACGCCACCGATCAACCCGCTCGATTTCTCGTCATCTGTACCCCGGGCGGCTTCGACTCCTTCTTCACCGGCCTCATCGACTGGATGAAGCGCGAGCCGCAGTGGCCCCCCGCCGACCGCGACGCGCTCATAGCCTTCGGACTCAAACACGACACCTATTACGTTTGATGAACGCAAGCGAGTAGTACGCCTCCGCCCCCACACCGGTTGATGTGCCTCTGGTGTGGGGGCTTTTTTTACTCCGTCCGCAGAGCCTGCATCGGCTCAATGCGCGACGCGCGCCACGCCGGAAGCGTACACGCTACGCCAGCCGTCACCAGCAGCGTCGCAACAATCGCCACCAGCACCAGCGTGTCAAGCGGCTTCGTCCCATAGAGCATCGAGCGGATCAGCAGCCCGACGCCCGCACCGCCAGCCAGGCCAATCGCCAGCCCGTAGAACACCGGTCGCAACCCATCCATCAGCACCAGCCGCAGCACCTGCTCGCGCCGTGCGCCCAGTGCAATGCGGATGCCGATCTCCGTCACCCGCTGCGTCACCAGATACGAGAGCACACCGTACAGCCCGATCGCGGCCAGCAGCAGCGACAGCACCGCGAACGCCAGCACCAGCGTCGCACTGAAGCTCGCATTCGCCGTCGACTGCCCGATGATCTGCTGCATGGTCAGCACGTTCGATACCGGCAAACCCGCGTCCAGAGCTGCGATCTGCTTCTGCACAGAGAGTGAAAGCGCCAACGGATCGGAGAAGGTGCGCACGACGAGGGATCGCTCACGTCCCCTAATGCCCGACAGCACCGGAAAATACATCGTCGGCTTGCTCGGATGCCCAACCTTATAAAGGGTGTCTCCCACCACGCCTACAATCTCGTAGTCGTCCGTGCTGCCGTTCCAATCCACATGAATATGCTTGCCCAGTGAGCTCTCGCCCGGGAAGTACTGCTTCGCCATCTGGCTGCTGACGACGATGCGCCTCCCGCGATCCTGCGGATCGTTTTCGCTGAAGAACCGTCCACTCATCAAAGGGATCTGTAACGCGCTGAAGTACCCTGGGTCGGCCATGCGAACCATCGCATCCTGTTGCAGGCTCGCCTTCTGGACTGCATGTTCCGGAATGGTGAAAACTTCATCACCGCCCCATCCCCCGCCGGGGACCGTCGAACCCAGCCCTGCGGCTCGCACCCCGGGCAGATGGCGCACTCGCTCCAGCAGCGCTTCATCGAATGCAATATTCTTCTGCGCCGTGTCGTACTTCTTCTCGGGCAGGTTGTAGCTCATCGTCAAAACATTCTCTGTCGCGCACCCCAGGCTGGTCGTCCGCAGTTGAACGAAGCTCTTCAGCAGCAACCCCGCAGCCACAAGCAGCGCCACAGTCAGCGCAATCTCCGCGGTCAACAATATCCTGCGCAATCCGGCCCGCGACACACTTCCTCCAACGGCGCGTGACGAATCCTGCAACACAGCAAACACTCCCTTGTTCGTCGCGGAGATCGCAGGCAACAACCCCGCAAAGAGTCCCGTCACAACCACCAACCCGCAGGCGAACAGCAGCACCGTACCATCCACGTGAATCGTCTCGGCTCGCGGCAGATTGAGCCACCGTGTCGAAAGCCAATGCGTTCCGACCACGGACAGCAGCACTCCAAGCCCCCCTCCTGCCAGACAGATCAACATACTCTCCGTCATCTGTTCGCGGACCAGCGCCAGCCGACTCGCGCCCAGCGCTCCACGGATTGCCACCTCCTTCTGCCGCGCCGCGCCGCGCGCCACCAGCAGATTCGAAACATTCAGGCACCCAATCAGCAACATGCATCCTACTGCGCCCAGCATGACCAGCAACGACGTCTTCACGCCGCTCACTACATCCTCAATCAGGGGCCGTGCCACCGCATCCTCCGCGACCGGCCTGTCCAGGCCCTCCATGTGATAGCGATATTGCAGAGCGCTCACCGGCGCAATCGCACCCTGCAGAGTCCCTCCCGGCTTCAACCGTGCAATCACATAGCTCCCGTGGGTATCGTGTCGCTCGATCTGTGCCTGCGTGAAGATCGAGGCATACGGCACCCACACCTGTGTGCGCGTGTCAGGATAGGCAAACGACGCCGGAAGCACGCCCACAATCGTGTACGGCTTCGCGTCCAGCCGAATCTGTCTTCCGATCACAGACGGGTCACCGCCGAATCTGCGCTCAAACAGGCTCCACGTCAGCATGGCTACACTGTTGGCCCCAACGTGATCTTCCTGCTCGGTAAATGTTCGGCCCAGGGCGGGCTCTACGCCCAGCACTGAGAGGAGGTTCCACGAACCCGCGGCTGCCTGCACCACCTCCGGCAACTCCTCGTGCTCGCTGCTCAGGTTAAACTTCGCCCTCTCCCATGCCGCCATGTCCGCAAACCCATGCGTCTCCGCGCGCCAGCCATAGTAGTCGGCAGCCGCAACCGGATTGTAGTTGTAACTATCACTGTTCAATCCGCGAAAGTGTTCATACACCATCACCAGATTGCCCGGATCGCGGAACGGCAACGGCTTCAACAGCACCGAGCGCACCACCGTGAACAGCGAAGTCGTAGCCCCGATACACAGCGCCATCACCACCACCGCCGTTAGCGTAAACCCAGGAGAGCGCCCGAGCGTGCGCGTCCCATAACGCACATCCCGCGCCACGCGCTCCAACCAGTTCCAACCCCACTTGGCCCGAGCCTCATCGCGCAACAGCGTCGGATTCCCAAACGCGCGCAGCGCCGCCGCACGTGCTTCCGCCGTAGGCATCCCACGGGACACATTCTCAGCAATCTGCTGCTGCAGATGAAAGTCGAGCTCATCCCCCAGCAGCTCCGTCTGCCGACCCCGGTGAACAATCGTCTTCACTGCCATCCAGATCCGATTCATCCAGCGCATAACGCCTCCTACCCAGCGCTCTCGACCACCAGGTTGATCGCCGCCGAAAGTCTGCTCCAGCTCAGCTTCTCTTTCTCCAGTTGCGCGCGGCCAGCCGCCGTCAGCGAGTAGAACTTGGCCTGCCGCCCCGTCTCGCTCTCGCTCCACTTCGCCTTCACCCAACCCTGCTGCTCCAGCCGATGCAGCGCCGGGTACAGCGACCCCTGCTGCACCTGCAACACCTCGTTCGAGATCTGTTGAATGCGCTTGGCAATCGCCCAGCCATGCTTCGGCTCAAGCTGAATCGTTTGCAGTATCAGCAGGTCGAGAGTTCCCTGTAGTAGATCGTTCGGCTTTCCCATACTATGACTATCTACACCTCGTAGTGTAGATAGTCAAGGCATCCCTCGTGCGAGTTTATGCAACTATAAGAGCAGGAACGTACAGCTCAGCCCTCCCAAAGGACATTCACGTGAATCGACGCCACTTCGCTCTACTGCTCGGCACCGCCGCAGCATCCTTCACGCTCTTCCCCTCCGCGATTGCACAGGGCAATGGTCAACACGGCCATGGTCATAACGACGATCATGGCAACGGACATGGGCGTGGTAACGATCACGACAACGGACACGGGCGTGGCAACGGTCACGACAATGGGCAGGGCAACGGCAACGGTCACTACAAGCATGAGGAGCAGCGCTACTTCCGGGACCGCGACCGCGACTACATGGTCCGGTACTACGATGGCCCGCGCAATCTCCCGCCCGGCCTGCGCAAGAAGTACTATCGCAACGGCACCCTTCCGCCCGGCTGGCAGAAGCGCTTCCGCCCCATGCCCCCGCAGGTTGTCGTCGAACTTCCACCGGTCCCCTACGGCTATCAGCGCGGCTACTATGACGGATACGCCGTCGTCGTCGATCCCCGCACCCGCGTCATCTACGACGCCGTCGACATCATCAGCGCACTCAGCGGCCACTAACCCAGATTGGAAAGATGCCGGGTGCCCCATCCTTTACAGTTTCACCGTAAAGGGTGGGGTATTCGCGCTACGCGCGAACCGTCTTCCTATTCCAGCCGAACTCAACTAGTCTGCATCCGCTCCACTGCCTGCGCCACTCGCAGCATGGTCGCCTCGTCGAAGTGCTTGCCCATCACCTGCACTCCAATCGGCAGCCCAGCCTTCGTCTCGCCGCAGGGCACGCTCACGCCGCAGATACCCGCAAGGCTCGCCGCTACAGAGTAGATATCTTCCAGATACATCTTCACCGGGTCGTCGGTCTTCTCACCCAGTTTGAAGGCCGGAGTCGGCGTCACCGGAGCGACCAGCACATCAACCTTATTGAACGCCGCGAGAAAGTCCCGCGTCAGCAGCGTCCGCACCTGCTGCGCCTTGCGGTAGTAAGCATCGTAGTACCCGGCGCTCAGCGCATAGGTTCCCAGCAGGATCCGTCGCTTCACCTCAGCGCCAAACCCGGCATCGCGTGTCTCGCGGAACATCGCCGAAAGTGTCTTCGCCTCGGCAGCTCGCAACCCGAACCGCACCCCGTCGAAGCGCGAGAGGTTCGACGAAGCCTCCGCCGTCGCAATCACGTAGTAGGTCGGAATCGCGTACTTTGTATGTTGCAGGCTGACCGGCTTTACCACGCATTTTTCCATCTTCAAACCATCTAAAACACGCTCAATCGCAGCACGAATCTCCGGGTCGAGCCCCTCACCGAAGTACTCCTCTGGCACGCCGATCCGCAACCCTTCGACCGGCTTCGACAGAGAGCCGACGTAGTCCGCCACCGGCCGATCCGACGAGGTAGCGTCCATAACATCTTTACCTGCAAGCACTTGCAGGACGGTCGCGGCATCCTTCACCGTCTTTGCAAACGGCCCTACCCGGTCCAGCGAAGAGGCGAACGCAATCAATCCATACCGGCTGACCCGTCCATACGTGGGCAACACACCCACCACACCACAAAAAGCCGCAGGCTGCCGAATCGACCCTCCCGTGTCCGTCCCAAGTGTTGCAACTGCAAGGCTTGCAGCCACAGCCGCAGCAGAGCCTCCGCTCGACCCGCCAGGAACCCGGTCTAAAGCCCGTGGATTCTTTACGTTACCGTAAGCCGAATTTTCATTCGAAGAACCCATGGCAAATTCATCACAGTTCAGCTTCCCCAGCAAAACCGCACCAGCCGCCTCTAACCGTGCCACCGCAGTAGCATCGTAAGGTGGTAGATACCCCTTTAGAATCAACGATCCAGCCGTTGCCGGAGCACCCTGCATCGCCAGCACATCTTTAATTCCGACCGGAACCCCAGCCAACACCGGCAACGGCTCACCCTTTGCCACCAGCCCGTCGATCTTTGCCGCCTGCGCCATCGCCCGTTCCCGGCTCAACGCCAGAAAGCTATTGATTGCAACATCTTCCACCGCGATCCGGGTATAGTGCGCCTCGGCCAAAGCCGTCGCCGTTACCTCACCCGAGGCCACCGCAGCCTTTGCTCCATCGATCGTCAAACTCTCTAATTCCATTGACTTTACGCTCACTGTGCCTCACTACCGTTCAATCACTTTAGGAACCTTAAAAAATCGGCCGTCCGTCTCAGGAGCCGCCGCCATGACCATGGCGCGATCTAACGAAGCCCGCACTGCATCTGCACGCAACTCCGCGCCGCTGGCCTCTGCGACTCCGCCCAACATCTCGCCCACCTGGGCCATGGCTGGAATACCACTGGTATCTAATTCATTTAACTGAGCAATATGTCCCAGAATGGCGCTCAGATCCCTCTGCATCCGGGGCTCTTCGTCCGCCGTCAGTTCCAGGTTCGCCAACTCCGCAACCCGCCGCACATCTTCAATCGTTACACCCGCCCGCTCGCTCATTGCCTGTTATTCCTCGTCGCTTCGGATCTCTTCACTTCAAAGTGTATCTCGCGAACCGGCACCCCTGCGATCCGTCCCAGTTCTGCAGTAAGTTGATGCCTCATGCTCATCATCTGCCGCAGCCATGCCTCATCTTCCACCTCCACCCAAACCATTCCATCGGCGTATCGGGCTATCAAGCCATGGCCCGCCATCGCTTTGCCACAGGCCACCGACCATGCCGCCGCCACCCTGTCTTCCTCCTGCATTCCTTCAAGGCTTCGCGCCAACGATTTCCGCAGCAACTCCCGCATTCCCTCCATGACTACTCCCGTTAAACCCCTGTCTTTCCCTCATAAATCATCGGCTCGCCCTGTACCCCGTCCGCAAGCCGTCGTGACACCACCTCATCCACCGCCGCCGCGACCATCTCGACCGTAATCCGCTCCATACAATCGGTCGCTCGCCCATCGAAATCGAATCCCAAATGCAGATATCCGCATCCTTCCCCAGGCGACTCAACCCCCACCGCGCAGCTACCCACCGGACCCCATCGCCCGTTTCGGTTCGGCCCGTTAATTGACACCGTCGGCGCGCCCAACACCGCCGCAAGATGCATCACCCCGGTATTGACGCTCACTACCACCCGTGCCCGACGGAGCAAATGCGACAGAGAAACAAACCCATCGATTCCCACAAACGCCACCGCGTCGAGGCCTGCCATCTTCATGTGCTCGACGAAGGGATCCGTTCGTTCCCTATCGCTCGGTGCTCCGGTAATTGCGAAGACAGTCTCCGGTCGCGCCAAGCGCTTCGCAAGAGCAATCCACCGCTCTTCCGGCCACTCTCGCAGCCAACTTCGCGCCCCCGACGCCCACAGATGAAACACAACAACATCCCGCGCAGAAGCCAGCGGCTCCCCCCTCACTGCGGGCACCACCACCTGCGGCTCCAGACCTGTGGCAATTTCCACCGCACCCAGCAGCGCCCGGAAGTTCTCCACCTCATGGCGGTCTGCACGATGCTTCACTCCAACGTCATATCCCCGTCCGCGATACTGCCCCGCTGCCTGAAATCCTGCCGTGAATTGCGCGCCGGACATCATGCTGTAGAACGCGGTCAACCGCTGCCATGACGTGAAATCCAGCATCACGTTCATGTGTTCCGCTCGCATCCTCCGTATGCTTTGACCCGGTTTCGTCAGGTCGACCAGCACACGCCGGTCTGCACCAGCGATGAGCTCAGCCGCAGCCACATTCTGTCTCATGCAAAAATGAACAATCTCAATCCCGCCGCCAACCTGAGAATCGCACCAAGCGCGAAGATCCCGCAACGCAGCCGAAAACAGCAACGTATCCCCAAGCGCCGGTGAGCACATCACCCCCACCTTGGCCACTCGCGCTGGCCACTGCCTTCTACGACCTGCCTTTCGCAGGATCGCCATTACGTTCAGCAATGGGATTCCGAGCCAGTAGTCCAGAAGTCGGTTCTTTTTACTGCCTCTCCGCATTGTTCAATTGTAGCGATAGCAAATCTGCAAAGGTCGCACCTAGTACGCTCCGTCCTGGTTCGCTACGGAGGCAAAAGTACGGCCTAGAATGACCATGTCCCTTACAAGTGACCATTGGTCGACATAGGTGCAATCCAAGCCTACCCGAGCGTCATAACTTAGAGCGCTCCGCCCAGAGACCTGCCATAAACCCGTCAAACCGGGATTCACACTGCAGTAGCAGTCAAAGTGGTCGCCGTACTTTTCCACCTCTGCCGCTACGATGGGTCGCGGCCCCACCAGGCTCATCTGCCCGGTCAGTACATTCCATAACTGGGGCAGTTCATCGAGACTGTATCTCCTCAAGATGGCCCCTATTGGCGTAATGCGCGGATCTTCTCGCAGCTTGTGTGTAAGATTCCACTCCATGCGCGCTTCGGGATGCTTCGCCAGGTGCTTCTCCAACACTTCAGCTGAGTCAACGCACATTGTCCGGAACTTCCACATCGAAAAGAAGGTTCCACCCTTCCGAATCCGGCGGTGGGAGTAGAAGACGGGTCCCGGAGAACTCAGCTTCACCAGCGCCGATACCACGCCAAGAACCAGCAGCGTAACTGGCATCGAAACCACGATCAGGAGGATATCGGCCCAACGCTTGACCACTCGATAACGAAAAAGCTCCGCCGGAGGGTAACCTACCCGTTGCGGCTTTCTCACCGAGCGCCCAGGCACCTCCGTATAGGAATACGAATCTTCGATGGCCGCTGCCCGCGACTCGGGAGATTGATATTCAGCTTGCATCCTAATCCTGGTTCTGTACAACTCGTGCGCGCGCGTCACTTAAGCGTCACGCCGGCCGTACCGGTTGTTCCTGCCTGTCCTGTATCGCGGCTTGAAACTCATCCCGTTTCCAGCTCAGTCTGCTGGAGAACGCCCGCGCTTCCATTTCCGAAACGATGTCTTGCTTCGTCCTTTTTCGCGTAGCGCCAGCCTCTTTGTGCCGGCTATTACTTTATCGACAGCCTGGAAAGGAAGTTCAGTCACACCGGTGCTACATTCTCAAGTTTACTAGGCTTAGTCCTGTCTCGCGCATGAAGGCGTGGTAAATTCGCCTTTTGTTCGTTCCATTTCGGGACCTTTTTGTCTACAACTTTCGTTCGCGTCCGAGGACTCGCTAGACTAGCTGAATGCAAGTTTTCGATACTCCGCTCTCACACGTTAAACTGATTCAACCCCGACGCTACATTGATTGTCGCGGTTGGTTCGCAGAAGTATTCAATCAGTCAACCTTTGAGGGGGCTGAGCTTCCCGGGCAGTTTGTCCAGGACAATCAGTCTTTTTCGACCAAAGGTGTGCTTCGGGGGCTCCACTATCAGCTCGGCAAGCCGCAGGGAAAGCTGGTGCGCGTTCTCTCCGGACACATCTGGGACGTCGCCGTCGACCTGCGGCCCAATTCGCCGGACTTCGGGAGATGGGCTGGATTTCACCTGAAGGCGCAGTCTCCCGAGGACGAGCTTCAACTGCTCTGGATACCGGAGGGATTCGCCCACGGCTTTCTGGTTCTCTCTGATTCTGCTGAGGTTTTCTACAAGACGACCAACCTCTACCACCCTGCGGGGGAGCGGTGTATCGTCTGGAACGACCCTACGCTCAAGATCGACTGGCCGCTTGAGGTGCTGGGCGGCAGCCCGGAAGTCAGCCCCAAGGACGCCCTCGGCAGCCTGTTTCGAGAGGCGGAATTGCCAGCGGCGGAGTGAAAAGAGCAAAAAAAGTGGCTTGTGGTGGACTGTGATTTTTGCTGGGGTTTTTTGAAAAATGCGCGTGTAGACCACGGTAATTCGTGGTCAGGTTGTGGTATTTCGCGTGGCAAACACGGTCAGCAGATTGACATTATTCCGGACTGAAACCGCCGGAGGTTTTCCACAATCTTGATGGTCTAACCCTGCTCCTCCAGCCATCGTTCCACCTCTGCCAGGGACTCGACCGTCAGATATGCTCCACCGCATCCGGCCTCTTCGGTTCCGCTCATCAGGAAGGCCTGACGCAGTCCCGCCGCGTTTGCCGCTGCCATGTCGCTGCAGCGGTCTCCCACCATGACGCTCTCGGCCAGCGAGACTCCAAGCTCCGCCGCGCCGCGAAGCAACATTCCAGTTCCCGGCTTACGGTCCTCATGCTCCCGCTTGTACTGGCCTATGCCATGTTCCGGGTGGAACGGGCAGAAGTAGACCGCGTCCAGTTCCACACCCTCGACGCGCAACGCTCCCTGCATCCACTCCATCAACCGCTCGAAGTCCTCCTCGGTGTAGAAGCCCCGGGCGATCCCCGCCTGATTGGTCACCACGATCAGGCGGTACCCCAGGCGCATCGCCGTCCGGCAGAGCGAAAAGATGCCCTCGACAAAGCAGACGTCCTCCGCCCGGTGCAGATAGCCCACTTCGACGTTCACCACACCGTCGCGGTCGAGAAATAACGCCCTCATAGTCTGGCCACCACGGTGCTCCCCGGCGCGACCACTCGCGGCGGCATCGAGCCGCTTCGCCGCTGCTCCATCACCGTCTTCACCTCGCCCAGCACCCTTTCGGCCGTCACCTGCTTCATGCATCCATTGTCTGTGCAGGGAGCGTAGTCCCGGCCATCGTAGCAAGGGCGGCAAGCAAAGCCTTCGCCTCCCCAGATGGCGACCGTATCAGCCCGTTGCGGTAGGCGGCCTCGCGGGTCGGTGGGTCCAAAGACGCTCACGATGCCCACCCGCGTTATGCCCGCCAGGTGCAATGGCCCGGTATCGTGGGTGACCATCACGTCGCTTCCGTCGAGCAGAGCCAGGGTCTGGGTCACTGTCAGCTTGTCGACCAGATTCGTCACTGCCATCCCCTGAAACGCCGGGAGCACCCAGGCGTCGTCCGGCCCACCGATCAGCACCACCTCCACACCCTGTTCAAGCAAGCCACAAGCCACTGCCGCGTAGCTCTCTACGGGCCAGCGCCGGAGCGCATCGTCGCGCATCATATTCTTCGCGCCTCCAGGAGCCAGCACCACGCGCGGCCTGATCCCGGCAGCATCGGCGACCCGTGCCAGCGGCGACTCCGGCAGCAACTCTGACCGAACCGGAGCAAGCCCTACCGGTCTCTTTCCATCCTCCAGCCCCAGCAGAATCCGCGCATATTCATCTGTATGGTGCCGTCCCGGCAACAGCTTTGCTGCCCGATCCGTCGTCGACAACATCAGCTTGCGTTTTGCCCGCACCGGCAGAGCGAGCAGGCGATAACGCCGGTCGTAGTAGAGCGTCGCGCAAAGGTCATACTTCTTTCCGCCAAGGACTCGCCACAACTTTGCGAGAGCGGCGATCCGCTCGCCGGTCGAGCCCTTCAGGATCGCACGATCATCCACCACAATCGTCCGAATCCACGGATAGCAGGCGAGCAGAGGAGCCACAACGGGTCCGCACACCCAATCGACCTCCGCTCCGCGCTGGTAGAGAGCGTGTGCGGCTGGGATGACCATCACGACATCGCCGATGGCGCCGAACTTCAGGATAAGCACACGCGAGGTCATGTTCGGCATCTCATGGTCCGTCCCTGCAACCTGTTGTCCTTCACTTATCATCCAGGAATACTGACTGATTGCGCAGCACCGTAATGTACGCGAGATACCGCATCAACAATTCATAGCGATTCGGCCCTAACAATCGCAGCGCAAGTTTCAGGAGACGGTGCACCATCTCGACTCTTCGATCCTTCGGATTGAACTCTCGCCAGGTCGATTTTTGCGCGACCGATTTTCCAGCGACGAGTCCTAATCTCTTTGCAAACGCGGCAAACTCGCCGTTCGCGTCGAATGGGTCCTGCCCCTGCCACCGAGCCTGATGCTTGCTGTAGATCCTGCGTGCCAGTCGCGTGACTGTGGTGCCATCCGTCAGCCTGTCGAATCCATAGGGCACGGCTTCCCGTACCGCATCCCTGCTGGCGATGACCGCAGCCTTGTACTCCCGAAAGATCTTCTGCAGGTCCGGCCGCTGCGCCAGAGAAAACCGATCGGTATTCTTCGATAGCATGGCAGGGTCATCGACGGTCAGGCCGCTGAAATGGAAGAAACACAACCGCTCCATCCCATTGGCTCCATCGACAACTGGCCCTGCGACAGACTCGACCAGCCCTCGCTCATGCAGATTCCAGTAGGCCATGTTGCAGCCGGCGTGGCGCAGGATTGCGATTCCGCTGAATAGTCCGGGCGCAAGATTCATCCACTTCTGATCGACAAAGAGTCCCGTCCGTCCTTCGCTGAAGCCCTGTTCGAGACAGCGCTGCTCCCACCAGTCCAACAGCCGTGAGGCTTCCTCGCAACGGCGCACAGCAACGAATCCCAGGTTATACGTGCCGTTGTAGAGCATGTCCTGTTCGGAGGGAGCACGCCCGTCGCTCACCGGGGTCGTCATGTGGGGCGTCAATGTTGCCGCCGCACCTGCATCGAGCGCCTCAAAGACCGGAGCCAGCGGGCTGTACACAAAGATGTCGGGATCGAGATAGACCAGTTTCTCCAAATCGTAATCCTGGAGAAGGTGCTTCATGAACGACGGCTTCACATTCGTATTCAGCTCCAGGATGTCGTACTTCATCCCTTCCGCCTTGATGTCCTTGATGCCGATCTCGGTGAGCATGACCGGCGTAAACGTATCGCCCTCAAAGACCTTGCGGTCTTCGAGCGCCAGATCGGCGACGATCAGAACGAAGAATCTCTGATCGGGATGCTGCGCCAGATACGATGCCGACAGCGTCCGGGCATACGCCAGGTAGTTTGGGGAAACGATTGTGCAGGCCCCGGTCACGGCTTATGCTCCATCTCAACCATTCCATTCAGAATACAAGAGGATGTCGTCGGATTTGCATGCCGCGCCCTTTGTCCGCTGCCGAATCCCATGTTGGGACTGAGCACGCGTGCTTCCAGTCGGACGCAGCTCAGAGCTCCACCAGAACTTGCCGCAGCGACTCTTGCCAGTCCATCATGTTCCACTCGAACTGGCGGGCCAGCTTGTCGCCGCACATCCGCGAATTGGCTGGCCGCTTCGCTGGAGTAGGATACTCCGCGGTCGTGATGGGCTCGATGCGAGCGAGGCGCGCCTCCGGATCTCTTTCGCTTACGAGCCGCACGGCCTCGGAGGCGAATCCGCACCAGGTCGTCTCGCCGCGAGCCGCTGTGTGATAGATGCCTCCCCGGTCGCTCAAGACTTCGGCAAGGGTGCGTCCCTTCGCCGCCGCTTCGCACTGCGCGATGACGTGCGCCGCCATCTTCGCCAGGTCTCGGCTCCAGGTGGGAGCGCCGTGCTGGTCCGCTACGACGCGCAGAGTTTCTCGTTCGCGTGCGAGCTTCAGGATGGTCAGAAGGAAATTTTTCCCATGCGCTCCATAGACCCAACTCGTGCGGAAGATCAGGTGTCCCGCGCCGGTTGCCGCCAACGCCTTTTCGCCGGCCAGCTTGCTTGCTCCGTAGACGCTTACCGGTTCCGCTGCATCGGTCTCGACGTAGGGAGAGGTGCCGGTTCCGTTGAAGACATAGTCGGTCGAAAAATGGAGGACGCCCGCGCCGATCGACTGCGCCTCTTCGCCGATGACGCGCACGGCTTCGGCGTTGATCGCGTAGGCCAACTCCGGCTCACTCTCGGCGCGATCGACCGCAGTGTAGGCCGCAGGGTTGACGATCCATCGTGGCCGCAGCGATCGGATCGCTGCACGGATCGACGCTGCATCCGCCAGGTCGAGCGCGTCACGCATCGGAGCCACGACCTCTCCCAGCGGCGTGAGCGTGCGCAGTAGTTCGCTGCCTACCTGTCCTGTACTTCCCGTCAGGAGGATGCAGGGCGCGGTTCGCTCCATCTAGTACACCGTCTCTTCCAACAGGCGGAGCAGATATTGGCCGTAGGTGCTCTTCGCAATCTTCGCGGCAAGCGCTCGCAGTTGATCGGCGTCGATGTATCCGAGGCGGTAGACGATCTCCTCCGGGCAGGCGACCTTGAGGCCCTGCCGCTTCTCGATGGTCTGGATAAAGGTCGAGGCCTCCATCAGCGAGTCGTGCGTGCCTGTGTCGAGCCACGCGATGCCGCGCCCGAGCACCTGCGTCCGCAACTGCCCCCGCTCCAGATACCAGCGGTTGACGTCGGTGATCTCCAGTTCGCCGCGCGGAGAAGGCTTCAGCCCCTCGGCCACGCTGACCACCTGCGCATCGTAGAAGTAGACGCCCGTGACCGCGTAGCGCGACTTCGGCTTCGCGGGCTTCTCTTCAATCGAGATCGCGCGACGCTGGTCGTCGAACTCCACCACGCCGTAGCGTTCCGGGTCGAGCACTGGGTACGCGAAGACGGTCGCTCCCGGTTCACCGGCGGCAGCTTCGCGCAGGGTTGCGGCAAAATCGTGTCCGTAGAAGATGTTGTCTCCGAGCACGAGGCAGCAGGGGCCGCCCGCCAGGAATTCCTTGCCGATCAAAAAAGCTTGCGCGAGTCCATCGGGCGACGGCTGCACCGCGTACTGCAGCGTGATGCCCCACTGCTCTCCCGTGCCGAGCAATTGCTTGAAACGCGGCGTATCCTCGGGCGTCGAGATCACCAGGATCTCGCGAATGCCCGCCAGCAGCAGCACCGAGAGCGGGTAGTAGATCATCGGCTTGTCGTAGACCGGCAGCAGTTGCTTCGACACCGCCTGCGTCGCCGGATGCAGCCTCGTTCCCGAGCCGCCTGCAAGAATAATCCCCTTCACCGCAAACCCTCCTTCGCACCAGCCACAAGCGCGGCTTCGCGGCTCGCGTAGTTTTCGGTCACCCACTGTTGATACGCGCCGCTGGTCACTCCTTCGACCCAGGCAGAGTTTGCGAGATACCATTCGACCGTCTTCCGCATGCCCGTCTCGAAGCTCTGCTCGGCTTTCCAGCCGAGTTCGCCCTCCAGCTTGCGAGCATCGATCGCATAACGTCGGTCGTGTCCGGGCCTGTCCGTTACATACTGGACCAGTTGCAGGTGCGGCCGGAACTTCGACTCCGGCACCAACTCATCGAGCAACGCGCACAGGGTATTCACAACCTCAAGATTGCTGCGCTGATTGCCTCCGCCGACGTTGTAGGTCTCGCCCACTCGGCCGCGCTCCAGCACCGTACGCAGCGCACCGCAGTGGTCGGCGACATAGAGCCAGTCGCGCACCTGCTGGCCGTCTCCATAGACCGGCAGCGGCTTGCCCTGTAATGCATTCGCGATCATCAGCGGGATCAGCTTCTCCGGGAATTGATAAGGTCCGTAGTTATTCGAGCAGTTGGTAATGATGGCAGGCAGCCCGTAGGTGTGCACCCACGCACGCACCAGATGATCGGACGCCGCCTTCGATGCTGCATAAGGACTATTCGGCGAGTAGGGGGTGTCCTCGTGAAAGGCAGGATCGTCCGGCAGGAGCGTTCCGTAGACCTCGTCGGTCGAAACATGCAGGAAGCGGAAGCGGTCACGCTCCCCTCCCGTCAGCGATTCGTAGTATCCGCGCGCGGCCTGGAGCAGCGTAAACGTTCCGTCGATGTTGGTCCGAAGGAACGCCTCCGGGCCTGCGATGGAGCGGTCGACATGGCTCTCGGCGGCAAAATGAATGACCGCGCGTGGCCTGTGTTTTCGTAGCAGGTCCGCCACCAGCGCCGCATCGCAGATGTCTCCGCGTACAAAGGTGTGCGCGGCGTTCGACTTGAGCGAAGCAAGGTTGGCTAGATTCCCGGCGTAGGTCAACTTATCCAGGTTGATCACCGGCCCGCGTTCGCCAGCGAGCCAGTTCAACACGAAGTTCGATCCGATAAATCCCGCTCCGCCGGTGACCAGAATGGTTGCGGCTGCTTCAGGCCGTTTCGATTTCATCGATACATTCATCTAACTCATACCTTCGATTCCATTTTCAAGGAGACATCAACATATCAGATTGCTGCGATTCGCTACCGCTTCGCATACAGATGCAATATGCGGTCTCGCATCGGGATTGTGGAAAGCAGACGCAACGGCAGCCTTTGTTTTAGATCAGGACAGTAAAACATATGAGCAGGAGCCAGACCCTTCATCGCACTCCAGGAGTCATAACAAAGATAAAGATCCGCATCCTGGATGTAGTCCGTTGTCGTCATAGAGGCCGCCCGGTAGAAATGGGGGTGAGCAAACCATAATCCATAGTCCCCATAAATTCTCAGTTGTTCATCACGGATGCCAAGTTGCTGGGAAGCATCCCTTATCGAGCGAGAGGCCTTCTGGATCTCCCATAACCGATAGCCTTGATTTCGGTTCATATACATCAGAAAACCATACTGCGGCACAACATAGAGTATGACAATAAATAGGGTGAGTCGAGCTCGATGCTCCGCTCGAAAGGCAACCAGTGCCATCGCAAGAAGAAATGGATACAGGAAAATCATGTACGAAGCATTGCCATGAGGCATGACTATCGAAAATAGAGTGATAGCCAACGCACTGAGGCCAAAATAGTGGCTACGCATGGACTGGCGTCTACGCCAATAGAAGACGGCCGCGACTATAAAACAGATCGCTTCGGGTAAGTGCCGGAGACGCCGGAGAAAGTAGGTCGCGACAAATCCACCTATATGCACGCCCTCTTTCTGCTTGACCTGAGACAGGTAGTGCCCAATGTGTATAACATTCGGGTGGAGGGCCAGGTAGATTGCTCCGGCCAGCGAGACGCCAAAAACTAAACGAACAATCAGGCCACGAGTCATCTTATGGACAGAACAGGCAAGCACAAGGGCAGCGATCACACCCGCAAGAGCGATAGGCTCCATCTCCACCGCGAGTGCAGCTACAAACATCCCCCAAAGAGGTTTGCGGTAGGAGATGAGCAGTAAACCGAGGGACAGTAGAGCAAAGCTGAGATGCTCATATCTGAATTTATTTGCTGTAGACAAAAAAGGTTCTGAGATTCCCGCTGCGACTAGAAAACATACGTTAAAGGAGTCAGAGTATTCAAGTTTTCGAAGCTGTAGCCACCACATGCCAAGAGAAAGCACGACAAGCGTCGCCGCCAATATCACCGCACACCACTGGTTCCATCCTGTAAGGCCCAGAACGCCACATTGGGTGTACGCGGCAAGCTTTCCAAAGAGCTGGGTGCCATCCATCCCACCAGGAAACCTCACATTCATAAATTGGTCTGTATAGATATGTTCGACACAGGTGTTGTAGGAAAAAGAAAGAAACCACGGGTTATCGATATCGTAGGGTCGATACCTCTGGAACATTAAAAGGTAGAAAGCGAACAGGCTCAATAGAATAAGAATTGGAGTCTTCCACTTCGCCCGCGCGCCTATAGGAGCAGAAGTATTTTTTAAAGCGTAAAGCGCGCCGCCATCAGCAGACCCAGTTATTTCCTCGGTATTTGAATCATGGATCATGACTGACATATCCCTACGGATGAGTACGCCTCTCTGAAGTGTTGTATTCCCGGCGCGAGACCCTTGTCATCGCACCGCCTTGCAGTGATTTTCACTGTGCCAGAACCGTAGTGAGCGCGGGCGAGCTCTTGCTTTGCAAGCGCGATTCATAGCGCAAATGCAATGCAACCGCCGCAATAATTGACACATGAAACCACACATAGATCCGTAGCACATTTTGGTCCACCATCAGAACCATACATTCATAAATCATCGCTCGTACAAGCGCGCGTAGCCACTTCGCACGTTCGTCCGGCCATCCTCGTCGGATGACGCGAAACATTCCTACCGTGATGGAGCCGGTAAACCAAAGAAAGGGAATGATACCAATCAAGCCGCTCGCTACAAGCAAGTCCATCATGACGGGAAACCCAAGGCAATTCTTGCCTGTATTCGTCGTGCCTTCTATTTCGCAAATCCGGGCTGAAACACCACCGAGACTCCTTCCTATCCATGGATGTTCTTTAAAAACGGTCAGCGTATCTTCAAATTGCTCATGACGTATCGAGACAGAGTGCGACGCCGTGTTATTGATTCCAGTCCCGGCGAGAAAGATATTCAGATCGATGGTCCGGCCCAACGCCACCAATCCTCCCACTGCCGAGCCCGCCAGAAGCACACCCAGGATGACTCTCTTTCCCCGCGGCACTTTCACTTTAAGACTTCCAGATCCCAAACGCTCCCCAGCTCCTCGCATCCATCGCAGCCACGCTGGGAGCAGCCGCAGGCCAGCCTCCAGCATCATGAAGACCCATGCCGTCTTACTCGTCGACAAAAAGAGCACTGCAGTTACCAGAATCGTTAGCCATCGCCACGCTGGTCCCGCAATGATGCGAGCTCTAGAAGATCGCAGATCCAGCATCGTGATCCATCCCATAATCATGTACGTTGCATAATAGGACGGCTCATAACAAAACCCGTTGATCCTTGGTAACCGGTCATGCACAATCCACTGGATGACAAGATAATTCCCCAGATGCAACAGGGGCGTCGCTAACTGAAAGATGCCAAATGCAGCAACAAATACATAGGACCATAGGTACATCTTCATCAAAGATTCGATGTACGCACTGCGACCATAGAGATACGCCACTGCGTAGAAGCAGACAACCGTAAAAAAGAGCAAAAGCAGTTGACGAAAGCCCAATCCAAGATCGATGCTCAACGGCCAAAAGATCGTCTGCACTCCACACCATAACGCTAATGCGGTTCCCCCCGCGGGCCACAGGATGTTTCCGTCCTGCGCAGCCTTGGCCAGTGCCCCTAAGCAAACCAGAACCATTACGATCTGTGCAATCCGGATCGTTCCTCCCAGGTTAATCACCAGAAAGATGTCGAAGGAAGCAGTGAAGAGACAGAACACGAACAGCCAGTGCAGCAGCTTCATTGCACACATCCCGTCCGACCGCTCGGGTCGAACCATTGGCTCGCATCCGGTGCTTGCGCAAGCTCAAACAAATAAAGCCCCTCTGGCATCCGTCACCTGCATCACATCTTGTCGATAGAAGGACTGACACTCGAACCAAAAATTTCACGGTACTTTCTACGATTCTCAGGGTTGGCCGTTACCTTTTGAACAAACGATTCGACCAGGACATAAGCAATCCCGAGAATACCCCCACACACGAAACCCAGCATGGTAAAGAGTGTCCTCGGAGGCCATGACTTATGCTCAGGGACAACTGCGCTGTCCAGCACTTCGATCATGGAAACCGTCTTTGCTTCTTGTTGCTTGGCATTTTCGTACTCTCGCGCCAGAAGCTCGAACAGTGTTTCGTGAAACTTCACTTCGCGTAATTTGCGTATATATTCAAGCGATTTCTCAGGCACCTTCGAACTTGGGATTCCGGTCGCTAAATCGGAACCCGAACCATTCTGCATCGCTTTCAACTGGCTTTCCAATCCAGCGATCTCCGCCTTAAGCCTCACGACCCTTGGATTTTCCTCCGTCGCCCCCTGCAGCAGAGCGCCAAGTTCAACCTGTCGCGCCCGTAGCTGCGCGCGAGTCGTCTCGACCGCGAGGACATTCGACTGCAACTGCCTCTCTGGAACCACGAGACCAGTCTGCTCCTGACTGCGCTGCAGGTCGACCTCTGCATCTGCCAGTGCATTTTTTTCCTTCACCATCTCGCGCTCAAAGTAAAGGCGTTGCTGTCCGGCGGATGTAATGGCAAGCCCCTGATTCAACCTGTCGAGCTCGGCCATATAACTATTCGCCATATCCGCCGCACGCTTCGGATCCTCGTCCTCCACCGTGATGCGAATCATCCCTTCTTTCGAGCTTTTTATCAGCGTTCGCGATGCAAGTATCTTTTCCGCTGTCGTCTCGCTCTTTGTCTTGTAAACGTCCTTCAAGTGATACTGTGCGATCAGGCGCGCCGCAACGGTTTGACTCTCAAGGATGTCCTCATAGACTTCGAAGCCTCCTCCTGTCAGATCCAGTCCCCCCATTGCCATCTTCAGTGCCAGCGAAGACGCCGATGGATTGTTCTGTGGCACCAACAACGCCGCTGTTGCCGAGTACCTCGGTTTGGCCAGCAGCATCCAAACCAACATGACCAGAAAACCGACGACCGCAAACCACAAGATGCGGCGGATATTCTTTCGAACGAGCATGGCAAACACGAACAGATCAAGCTCTTTTCGTGGAGACACGGTGTCCGGCGTTACGGCCTCAGTCCTGCCACTTTCCACCGTCACGACCTCAGATATTGTCTCCTGCATGATCCCATCCAATCTCATCTCTCACTTCAACACATTGATCGCGGCTAAGCCAAGACCGAATTGTCCGACGATCGTTGCAATGTCTACAAGATTACGCAGGATCGCGCGCTTCTGCAGCATGGGCGGAACCACAATGGTGTCACCGGGATAGATCGTTGCCTTGTCGAACTTGCCGTACTGGCGGCTGACGACAGAGCCGTCCGCGCGCAGCACGAACTCCCGCTTCTTGTCGGCCTGCCGGTCTGGCCCACCGGCTTCGCGGAGGTAGTCGATCGTATGCTTTCCAGGCTCGTAGACGAACGCGTTCGCGCTATATACCTGTCCTTCAACCGTAACGTTGGAAGGAACGCGCGGAACGACAAACCGGTCTCCATTTTCGAGCGCCAGATCCGGCACGCTGTCCACTCCCTGGCTGTCCGGTTTCAACTGCAACACGATTCTCCCCGAAGGCTGCGCTCGCCGTAGCCGAGCGATGGCAGCGCGTGCATCCGATGTGGCCGCGTTCGCCGCTGCTGCGTCGCGTTCGTTCAGGGCACGCGCGTTGCTCGCGGCCGTCTCGGTCGCCGCCTGCGCTTCCAATTGGTCCGCATACTCGTTCAACCGCTGCTGCTGGACGCGCCGCGTGGACTGCCGGGTGAACTCCGACCCATACAGGTACGCGTCGGGTGTAAAGCCTCCCGCTCTCGTCAGCAACTGCCTCAGGGTCTCACCGGGGCGCACACTGTAGACTCCGGCGCCGACAAACTCCCCTTCCAGAATGACGAACCGCGTCTGTTGTGAGGTCGGCACTCTCAGGTCCGCGGTTGAAAAAATTGTGACGACATCCTCGGGCTGAAGCTCGAGGTTCTGCGATTGATCTCCGTCCAGAACGACCTTACCGAGGTTGAAGGGAAGCAGCGTAGTCTTCAGATCGCTGCCATTCTGCCGGTCGATCACGGCATAGCTCCAGTTAATATCCGGAGCGCTCATCACCACATTCGTCTTGACCGGAAAGAGTTCGTTGCTGCCCGTCAAGGCAGACCCCAGCGAACTGCCGCCCGTCGTGGTCGTAGAAGAGCTCTCCCGCCGCCCTGCACTGTCGGAGAGCCGCGAATTGTTCTGCGCGTCGCTTCCCGACGTCTGTGCCTGGGCAGACGACGATTGGTCCTGAAGATTGTCCTGCAGATCCGCCGAAGAAGACTGCGTCTGGGCGTCATCCATCGTCTGACGTTGTCCGGTTCGAGAAGAAGCGGACTGCGTCGTGCTCTGTGGCATCCTGTAGATCGTGGAAGGATGCACCACCGGCACGCCCTGAGCATCCACCTCCGGCTCCGGCTGATAGGCCGGCGTCATCTGCCCTAACTGATGTCTCCTTTGCCAGTAATCCCGCGTGATCAGCATGTCTTTATTGGGGATGAGGTCGCTGATCCTCATGCCGGGGTGCCAGGCATACCGTCCGGGATTCGCCACATTTCCCCGCAGGGTCACGGCATCCTTGAACCGGTCGACGATCGGATTGATCGTAACGATGTCGCCATTCTGCAACGTAAGCGCAGGCGCCTTCGATAGATCGATATCCGCGATGCTGCGCATCTGGTGCTCGTAGATGCGTTCCACCTTGACCTTCGAGCCGTCCGCGATACTGGTCCGTCCGCCAGCCAGCTCCAGCAGTTGCTGAATCGTCGTCTCGCCATGCAGTTCGTAGATCGCGGGATTGTTAATGCTGCCCGCGACAGCGACCTGCGGGCCCACCGGCGGAATAAAGATGACATCGCCCGAGGCGAGCGGGACATCCTTGCTCTTGTCGCCATGCAGCAGCAGATCGTACAGGTCGAAGTCCGCCACGGTTTTACCGCCGCGCTTCACCTGAATGTCGCGCAAGCTGCCCTGCGGCAGTGGGCCGCCGGAAGCAAAGAGCGCATTCAACAGCGTGCTGAGCGAGCCGATGGTGTAGCTGCCGGGCCTGCGCGCCTGTCCCACCACAAAGACCTGGATCGAGCGCAACTGACCCATGTTCACATTGAGATCGAAGTTGCGATAGACGCGGCTAAACTCCTTCTTGAGGAAGTCCGTCAACTGATCGAATCGCAGTCCTGCGACGTGGATCGTGCCCAACTGCGGTACGGAGATTGCGCCCGTACGGTCGACAAAGTATCGACCCCGCTCATTGACCTGCCCCCACACCTCGAGTCGCAACTCATCACCGGGTCCAATCACATAATCCGGCGTCACCGGGATATTGATCACCGGGGCAAACGTCGAGGGCGTGCGCCCGGAAAAGATCGATGCCCCGTAGATTGGCAGCGTTCGCCCCGTCGTCGAAATCACCAGTTGCTGAAACTGGGTCAGGTTATCCGGCTTCTTTGGCTGCAGCGGCATCGTGGAACGCCCCTGCATCCTATCCATGCCCTGAAAACTCTGAAAATATCGCTCGGCAGAGTTATCGTTCGGAAGCTCAAGCTGCTGATTGGTCGACTGCGGAATGGTCGCGACCGGTGCAGGTTGATTCGAGGTATCCCCCGTGCCCGTAAAGATCTGACTCAGGCTCGCCGGTTGTTGCTGCTGCATATCCGACTGCATCTGTGCAAGGCCATCGCTCGTGGCCAGGACCAGGGTCAGAACTGCCATCAGTCGTAGAATCTTTGCCCAGCATCGTACCCGGCGAAGAGGATCTTCCAACTGAGCTGGGTTCACGCTCGCAACGTTCCCGTCTTTGCCAACATTGATCTGGAACACCCTGCCACCAATCTGTGAGAGTCGAATCTCCCTACAGCTTACCGAACTTTCTTACAGTTTGCGATGTTCCTGCGCGTCTTCCGAGGCCGCGTTCCCACTTGGGAACTGGCCCCCCCTGCACAGCTATCGACGGTTAGTCAGCCCACGGAAGCGGGTCCGCACCGAGTAGAGTGAACCGCGCGCCAGAATGAACAGCGTTTTGCCGTCCTTGCCTCCGAATACCAGATCGATGGGCCGGTCCGGCACTCGAATGGTGTCGATCTGTTTTCCAGAAGAGTTGTAGACGTAGATTTCGCCCGCAGCTATATATACGTTGCCCGCCGCATCCTGGGTGACGCTCTCCCCGCCCTGCTCCGCAAAGAGCTTCGCCCCCGTCAGCGTTCCGTCCGAAGCAACCGTCGCCACGTAGGTCTTCTGTTCGGACTCGTCGCTCAGGTAGAAAGGCTTACCGGGAACCGCCTGCGCCAGGCCGAACGCGCGCAACACATCCGCCATCTTCGTGCCGTAGTAAAGATCGCCCCGGACAAAGTCCTCGCCCGCGGGAAGAAACGTTGTCCTATCGGGCGAGACGTACTGATAGGGCCTCGGGACAGGGACCGCCTTCAAAAAGTCGTTCTCGTTGCGCCAGAAATTGACCGGCAGCACGGCGGTCATTCCGGGCCGCGGCTCTGCTTTCTGCGGCTTCAACACTGTGATTCCTTCGTCCTTCGCGTCAGGCTTAAAGCTATAGACCGTGCCATCTCCATCGTAGGAGACCACCATCAGATCTCCAGCACGGTCGAAGGCAAGTTGTACCGGACCCAGAGGAGTGTCGCGCACCATCGAAAGCGTCCTGCTCTCCGGCGACCAGCTGTAGATTCGCTGCCAGTGCGCATCGACAAAGTACAACTGCCCGGAGCCATCGACCGCGGCGCCTGAAATATTGAAGAAGCCGTC